>JACCDY010341296.1_pt1 | contig 52364 bp, 74 predicted proteins | sample 7446391 | NCBI WGS metagenome assembly JACCDY01 (sample SAMN15323451, study PRJNA562643) | freshwater metagenome | isolation source: river surface water | place: USA:Blue River Watershed | collected 2017-08-18
ACATGTTGACCTACCTGAAAATTGGTATCTAAACCTTGACATACTGTAAGAACCTGAGCATTTGTTAATTTAATTACATATTCCATACCTTCTTGGGTTCCTAATTGCTGTTCAACCATTGCCCCGCCAACTCCACCAGCTACCGCACCAATTAGAGTACCCATAAGTCCTCCATTATCTAAGATATTACCAACAGCTGCTCCACCAATTCCACCAATAGTTGTACCAGCTTGATTTTGTCCCAGCTTATCAGTATCAGATACTTTAATTTTTCGTACGTTTATTACTATGCCTTGATAAGTAAAGGAAGCCTCACCAATACTAGCAGTTGAATAAGAAGTTGATTTGATGTCTGTTGCACAAGAAGATAGAGCCATAATCATTGATATAGTTATTAAAGTTTTCTTTTTCATATGTTATATACCAAATCTTATGCCAGTCATTACACTATGACCGTTGTAACGGTTTTTTGTTGGTCGATCATTATCATTCCACCATTTCTTAGGTTTTGTTACTCCAAAATCTCTCCAGCTATAAGCAATTTCAATATTTACGTTAGGTGAAACTTTTATAGAGGTACCAAGCATTAAGGAATAAGCAAAGTTTAAATCTTCCTTTGTAGAAGAAGAATCAGTCATTATAGGAACTCGTTGATGCCAAACATTATTTACGTATAAATTGCCTTCTGACACCTTAGCAGTAATCTTTTCTTTGATTCTCGCTAAACCAACACCACCGCCAATAAAGATTTTTGCATTATCAGCAATAGGTAAATCTATATAGCTATTAAGCATTGCTGAATATACAGAAGCATTACGATCTAAAGAAGCCTTGCCGACTAGTGTATAATAATCACCGTCCTCTTGTTCAGTTGAAGTAAAATTTGTTGTACCCTCTCCAAAAATAACTTTTGAGTAATCAAAGGTTAGATCAGTTCTAATGAAGTCATTAATATAACCTCCTAAACCTACTGAAAATGATGGAGCTAATTGTGATTTAGAAGTAGCAAATTTATCTCCAATATTTCCAACTTCTTCTTTAGCTTCGTTCATCTTATTACCACCCACATTAGCTTTAAGATAAAATCCAGTTCCTTCACTAGCTAAAGATATATTAGATAATGTTGCTATACTTAGTCCGATTAGTAGTTTTTTCATTTTATTAACCTTTTAGTGTTGTCTAATTATTGGTTCTGGTAAATTAAGAAATATCATAGAGTTTTATTAAGTGTCAAGATCTTTATGATTAACTAATGTATTTGTTAATGTATATCTTTCTTATTTCTTGAGAAGAACTAATTGTTGTGCTAATATATAAAATTATTTAAAGTATTTAAAATATTATGGCAAAATCAGCTTATAAAATAAAAACACATATGGGTGATAAAGAACAGATAATAAAGGCAATTGGTAACTATGCTACTTACAGCATTGGTTATCGTAAAATACTAAAGTTGTTAGTAGAATTAGCTATAGATAATATTGCACATATAACTGTAATACAATTAAGTAGGATATCTATGATGTCTAGAGAAATGATTTATCATGCTCTATCTGTTTTCCAGCAAGATGGTCTAATTAAAATAATAAAAAGAACTAATGGAAAGACTGCTACAATAAACTGTATAGTTTTAAACCCTAATAAATTTGACCAGATAAGGCATTTCTATATTAAACAATTAGAAATACAAAAAAAATATGAAAAAGAATAAAGAAAGAAGTTGTCTTCAATTATACTCACCTCATAACTAATTTTATGAGGTGAGTACTCTTGATCAACTCAAGGAAGTCATCCAGTCTTTTTCTCACTTTATGAATGATTTACTTGTCAAACAGCTAATAAAATATTCCCTAAAACCAATTAACGTAGTATAATCGGCTTGAAATTAGGTAATCTATTCTTATATGTAGTTTAGAAATTATTTTTAATATTGTCAAGCTGTTGTTAGAATTTTTTTGTAAATAATTCTAATTAATTTTAAATTGTATGAACGTAGTCATTAAATAATGGCTTAAAAATCAAGAGGAAGGTGTTATGAAAGATAGGGAGTTATTAGAAAAGGCTATTGATAATTATGATGTTTATACACCAAAGCAGAGAGAAATATTAAAAACTCTTGTTGGTATTTCAGTAAATAATATTGCTATTATTACGCCTATTAAATTGACAGAGTTACTTAACACCACTAGAGCAACAATATACTATGCCTTAGCGCGTTTTAAAAAAGACGAGGTTATAACAAGCGTTAATGAAGAAAAGGAACGATTTAACACTTACAAATTAAACAATACCAAGCTTGAGGATATTCTCACCTGTTACAAAAAACAAATGGAATATTTTAAAAATAAAATCTAAATATCGCTTGACACTAGCTATACACACTATTATACTCACCTCATAACTTAATTTATGAGGCTATTATGACTACACAAAAACGACTACCGCTACTAGAGAATAATCACATAACAAATTTGGTTTATTCTGACGAGACAAATAACATTGATAAAGTCTTTAATCCATTGGCATTAAAGGCTATTTATGGTACAATCGGTTCATGTAACTATCAGTTAAAAAACATGAAACCTACACCATTAAGCTGGGAATTTATAAGTGCGTCTAAAGCGCAGGAAGTTATCAATAGCTGGTATCGATACACTCCTGCTGAAGCTATCCAAGTACAAAGGAATATGGAGAGTGCCAAAGAAGCAATGGTTCGTATGTCTAAAAGAGTTTACGAGAATATGCTTGGGTCAGAAAGAGGCGAAGAGTTGCTTGCTAAAGCAGTTGAGTACAATATTCCTTATGACAAGAGCTTTATTAATTGGCTAGAGCTAATTGATCTTGTTGAGGAATATGAGGCATTACTTGTACAAGCTGACGAGTATAATATAGATTGGGATCTAAGCGAATATGACCCAGTGGGGTTACAGCAAGAAATCGACTATTGCATACGTGTTAGTAAAGAAGAAACCAATGATCTGTACCGTTATTATTTTGATTCAAGAATCTAAACAGTACAGACCAAGTGAAAAACAACTATGGAGGTATTTGTTTTTCGTATCACGAACCATCAATAAATCAACAAAAATAGAGGTAACATGACAGAAATAAATATAACAGAAGAAAGAAAAAGGCCAAGAGAAATCTTCACCGCTGAATTTGATCGGTATGATTTTGACAGGCAATTTAGACGAATATATTTTAATAACGTAAGAAATGAAAGAGGTGTGTTGGTAAAGGAGTTTTTCTGGATCAGCGCGAAGAATGGTAAAAACAATAATTTAATAGGTAATCTTATGGTAGGTGAAGTTATCACTTTCAGTGCTGAGATAGAGATGAATACTGAGTATGCCGATGGATTTAAACTGGTCTGCCCTATTGTTTTAACTCCAAAATAACTAGGTAATTGAAATGAAAACTATAGAAGTAAGTAGTAAATACTAAGTTTATAGAAACATAGAAATGTAGGTTTATAGATATGCAAAATAGACAGGAATGGCTTAGAGAGCGTAAGAGTTACTTAGGAGGCAGTGAAATAGCCGCAATAGCTGGCTTGAATGAGTATAGGACTGCTGTTGACGTGTACCTAGATAAAACTAGTGACGATATACAAGAAACTACAAGTGAAGCTGCTAAGTGGGGAAACTATTTAGAGGATGCCGTGGCTATGGCTTATGCTGATGAGACTGGTCTTACTCTTACTAAAGAGAGCAAGGTGCTACGCCACCCTAAGTATGAGTTTCTAGGGGCTAATATAGACAGATGGGTGGGTGATAGAGAGTATATCTTAGAATGTAAAACAGCTCATTTTATAAAATCCAAAGAATGGGGAGAAGAATATACCGATCAAATACCAGATAGCTATTTATGTCAAGTAGCGTGGTACTCTGCAATTACTGGAGTGCCTAAGGTAGATATAGCCGTATTAATAGGCGGTCAGGATTTTAGAATTTATACGTACCTCAAGAATAAGGAGTTTGAGGACAAGTTAATAGCTATAGGGGTAAACTTCTGGCAAAACCATGTTGAGAAGAGAATACCGCCATCACCTAGTAATTTACAGGATATATCAAGTTTGTACCCTAGAAGTAACGGCAAAGAAATTAAAGCTAATACGGAAGTTGTAAGTTCATTAATGGAGTTAAAAGCTATGAATGAAGAAAAGACAGTTTTAGAGAGAAGTATTGATACTCTCAAGAAGAATATACAGGAATACATTAAGGACTATGACATTCTAGTTGATGCAAGCGGCAACGTACTTGCTACATGGAAGAATACTAGTCCTAGAGCGTGTTTAGACCTTAAGAGATTTAAGGAAGAGCATAAAGACTTGTATTTGGAGTATGCTAATTATAGCAGGTCTTCAAGGGTATTTTTGGTTAAGTGAGAGAGGTAAAATATGAACTTTATAGAAGCGATGAAAGCGATTTATCATGATAACAAAATAAGAATGAGTATTTGGGATAAAACAGATTACCTCTTTCTTGAAAATGAACTCATTGTGGATAATGAAGGGGAGTTCTATGAGTTTGATTTTAGAGATTATTTTGCTGACGATTGGGAAATATGTAAAGAAAGACCTCTTAGCTCTTATACATTCTCTAAACTACATACATTTGAGGAGGCTGTAAAAGCTCTTAAGAATGGTAAAACTATAGGAAGAAAAAGCCGAAGAGAAAGGCTATTCAATAGGTATTCAGTAGGAAGTAGTTCAAATCCTGATTTTAAAATACACGATGTTTTAGCTAACGATTGGATAATTTTAGAAAATGAAGAGGATTAATAGCAAATGAGCGATAAAATTAAAATTATTAGTATTTCACCAACACCGAGTGAATATATAAGAGCAGTTTGTAAACTATATATTCAAAACAATAATATTGATAAAAAAGAAATAGAAAGCAAATTCGATATTGTTGAAGGGTCTAAGATAGGTGGGATGCTTCAATCGTTTAAACAAATAAAAGAGGTAAATCATGAGTAACATAGCAACAACAAATACTAATGAAATTGATCAGCATGTATGGTCGGCATTAAAGAATAGTTTATATACTGGGGCAAAAGACGAGAGTATAAAGATGGTTCTTGACTATTGCAAAGCGGCAAAATTAGACCCATTACAAAAACCCGTACATATTGTTCCTATGAGCGTAAAAAACTCTCTTACAGGTAAGTATGAATACAAAGATGTCGTAATGGCTGGAGTAGGCTTGTATAGGATACAAGCAGCAAGAAGTCAACAATATGCAGGTGTAAGTGAGCCTGAATTTGGAGAAGATATAACTACAGACCTAGGAGGAGTAAAAATTACTTATCCGAAATGGTGTAAGGTTACAGTAAAAAAAATGATAAATAATACTATTGTTGAGTTTACGGCGAAAGAATACTGGACGGAAAACTATGCAACGGCTGGTAAAGATAGCTTAGCTCCAAACGCAATGTGGAAAAAAAGACCATACGCTCAACTTGCCAAATGCGCAGAGGCTCAAGCTTTGCGCAAAGCTTTTCCTGAAATAGTTAGTCAACATCCAACAGCGGAAGAAATGGAAGGGAAAGTTTTAAACGAATTTGGGACTGAATTTGGTAACACGCAGTCACAAGTAATAACAAAAGACATTACGCCAAAAACCGATAGGCTAAGTGCAAAGTTAGATAATATTATACTGACTCCAGTTTCAGACGATAAGAAAGCTGAGTTACTCACTTTGGTAGAACAATACCATGTACCGCAAGAGTTATTAAGCAAATGGTGTCAGAAGGCTAATGTTGCTAGTTTAGAAGAGCTAGACGAGGATAAGGTGCAAAATTGTATTGAATATATCAACAAGCAATATGTGCAGGAAGTTGTTAGATGAGTATTTATAGAGAACTATAAAGCGTGACATCCTTGGTATTTATCACCACGTATCACAACATTCACAAAAATATGTTGATGAGTTTTGTTTTATATATAATAACAGAAGTAATGACGATATGTTTAATCCATTGGTCAAGCAGGCGATATTATAATGAGCGAAGAATTATTACAAAGAAACTTAATTAAAAATCCTGAAAAAATAGGAGGTTGGGATTTTTACAATATTGGGTCAACTTCAATAAATGCGCTAAAGGAAAGCAATATCATCAGAAGTATTGATTATGGAGACATTGCACGCAAAAAAGTTGATGGCATAATTACTAGACAAAAAGAAGTAATTGCAATAATTGAATACAAATCACCTAGAAAATTCAATACGCAAAATAAAAAAGACAAGGCTATTTTGCAAGAAATAGAGGTTGCAAAAAAGTTAAACACAAAACTTATAATAGCCACAGACACACAAGAAACAATATGGATTAATGTTGCAACTGGTAATCGTGTAAAAGATGAAAATGGAAATGATTTAAAGGATCTTTTTAACCCAAACGATAAAAACTTACAAACAACAATTTCAAAAATTATACAATCTATAAATAGTGATAATGATAAAATATTACCACCGCAGTTAATTGACCCTACAGGATTAGCAAAGCAAATTTGGCAAGACGTTTGGAGTGTTAGCGGGGCAACTCCAGAAAACTGTTTATATACTTTTGTTGAACTATTTATATTCAAATATTTAAGTGACTTAAATATTTTAAAGGGCGATTTTAGTTTTGACGAATTGCTAAAAAAATATGACAGTAATGAAACGAACGATGTTTTGCAACATTATGCAAATGTCATAAGACCAAAAATCAAAGATTTATTTCCAGAGGGAGGAGATAAAACAACTATTATCAATGGAACAATATTTGTAAGTAAGGATCAAAAGGCTGTAAATGGATACGGAACTGTATTTAAAAAAGTATTAGAGAAGTTTAGAGAATATAGCAAGCTAGAACATATTGACCACGATTTTAAAAGTAAGTTATTTGAAAGCTTTTTAAAAGAAAGTATAAGCAAGAAGAACTGGGGGCAGTTTTTCACACCGATTAAAGTAGTTCGTGCCATAAACGAAATGGCAGAAGGTGAATTAAAGGAAAATATGTCAATTTGCGACCCAGCTTGTGGAGTTGGTAAATTTCCACTTGAGTATATTAAAGAAAATTTACAAGAATTATTTGAAATCAAAAATAATAAAATTGAATCGAAAGTTAAAATAATAGGTTTCGACAAGGGTTTTGATAAAGATGAACAAAAAACTATAATTCTTGCAAAGGCAAATATGCTTATTTACTTTTGTGAGCTTATAAAAGAAAATCCTGAATGCACAAAAGAATTTGCAAAACTATTTAACGAAAGTTTTATCTTAAAAACAAATTCAATACTTGGTACTCTATCGGAACCTGTTGAAAATGAGTACGATTTAATTCTGACAAACCCACCTTATGTAACAAGCGGAAGTAGTAATTTAAAAGAAGAAATTGCGAAAAATACTACTCTAAAAAACCATTACAAAATCAACGCGATGGGAGTTGAAGGGCTTTTTATGGAGTGGATTATTAAAAGTTTAAAACAAAATGGAAAAGCTTTTGTTATTGTGCCTGATGGAATTTTTAATAGAAAGAATGATAAAAATTTAAGGCAGTTTATTTTAGATAATTGTTTTATTGATGCAATTATTTCTTTGCCATTAAAAACATTTTTTACAACTCCAAAGAAGACTTATATTTTAGCAATTACAAAGAAAAATGATATAAAACAAATACAAACCGATCCAGTATTTACCTACATATGTAGTGAAATCGGTGAAAGTAGAGACATTAACAGATTTGAAATTGAAGAAAATGACCTTAAAGAGGCTGTAGAACTATTTAAATCTTTTAAAGGAAATAAAAAAGGATTTTCTAAGCTAAACACTGATAAAAGATGTAAAGTGCAGCCTATTGATGTTTTTAAAAATGGCACAGAATCACATTGGATAATAGATAAATTTTGGAGCGAAAAAGAAAAAGAAGAATTAGGAATTGTTGACGAAAACAAACCTATAACATTATTTGACTTTTCAAATATGTTAAATGCTACTAGCGATACAATTTTAAGCTATGAAGAAAGTATAAAGCAAATTTCTAACTTTAATAACTTTAAGTGTGTAAGTAAAAAAATAGGCGAGATATTTAATATAGAAAAAGGAAAATCTAAATATACTAAATTCTATATGAATAAAAACAAAGGGCAATATCCAGTTTATTCTTCTCAAACCAGCAATGAGGGAATTATTGCTAATATAGACACTCATGATTATAATTGTAAATGCTTAACTTGGACTACTGATGGAACTTATGTTGGTACTGTATTTTTAAGAGATGGCAAATTTTCTATGACAACACATTGTGGAGCTTTATTTTTAAAAGCAGAATTTAAGGATAAAGTATCTCTAGAATATATGCAGGCTACATTAAATAATATTTTACCATTACATAAAGAGGGTGAAGGTTCAAATAAAAGGCTTGGTGTTACAAAAATAGAAAAAATACAAATTAATATCCCTATTGACGAAAAAAACAATTATGATACTGAAGCGCAAAAAAGAATAGCTGAAAGATACTCAAAAATTAAAGAGATTAAAGAAAATATTAAGTGTGAGTTAGAAAAAATTGAGAATATTAAAATTGATATAGGTTTTTAATTTATATCCCGTCAAGGGATGATTGCGTTTAAGATTAAGGAAAAATAATTCACAATTTTGTGGAAAAGTTTGTGTAGATATTCTGGTAAAGCTTATAAAATCAACGGAATTTGCCTTTGCTTAAGAAATAGACAATAGGCAAAGATAATAGGTATAAGTATATTAATAATGGGGATTAAAAATGAGTGAAGTTATCGAGGCTGAGAAGCTAAAACAAATAATCCATAAAATAGAAAACATAGAGCAAGAAAAGATAGAAGCTTCAGATCTTCTTAAGGAAGTTTTTAATGAAGCTAAATCTATGGGTTTTGATGTAAAAATCATCAAACACGTCATAAAACTTAGAAAGAAAGATAAAGATGCTTTAGCGGAGGAAGATAGCTTGATTGACTTATATCGTAGTGCTTTGGGGGTATGATTAAAGAGTTAATATTAAAACTAATTTATAGTAAATATGGCCTGATTTTACTGGTAATTATAATAGGTATTTTTTCTACCTATTTACTCGGTGATGACAACCCGATAGAGGAATATTCAGAGGAAATAATAAAAGAAGAGACAGGACTCGACATTGATTTAACTCCTAAATCTCCGTTAAAGTGATAGGATAAAGAGCTTCCACTTGCTTCTTTTTAGCTTTATATTCAGCTGTTTTAAAACCTTTAACATCTTCAATAGTAATATCACCATTGGACCAGTACACTTGAAAATCACAAACATATTTTACGCTTCCTGGTAAGTGCCAAGGAGTTTGCATTTGAAAAAATAGAACTTCACCGCATGCACGTAGCATCTTTAGTTCTAGATAGCGTCTAAGCTCTTTTTTGGAGGCGAATTTAAAGCCGTCACTTTCTGATCTAACTGCTTTAAATTTATGCTTTAACATTAGTTGTCATTGGACTTGATAAAGTTAAATAATTTTTGACTTTCTGCAATTATATCATCTAAATGTGTAATTTTGTTTTTACTCAATATAAGCTCTACACATTTAAGCAATAAAGCTTGATCTGAGAGTTCTGGATTTATTACTCTCTTAAAATTAGTATATTCTAATGGCCCATGTGGATTATGCATTAGCATTACTCCACATTTCTAATTCTGCTTGCCTCCTATTGTACAGGCCTTCTGAAAATTTATCTTTAATATTGACTACACCATGATCCAGGCTAAAAAATTCTTTAGCTGCTTGTGTGTAATCGTTATTATTTAAGCATTTTAAACCCATACTCCTCAAAAAATTACCTTCTCCCCAATTATATACTAAGCTGACTAAGGCGTCGTACTGTCCTTGAGTCAAGGATACAGTTACCCCCTTTTCAATAGTAGTCTGGGTAACTTTAAGATCATTTTTAAGAATTCTATCTGCATCTTTCTCGGTAATAGTAGTATTAAACTTTTCATGAGGCGATATAACATGACCGTAGCCAATTGTTAATTTACCAGCTGGGCAGATATATGGTTTATTTTTGAAACCCTCATATTTCTTGATGAATTCAAGCCCCTTTTCTGATATATTCATATAGATTTTTCAATAGGTTATTATGTTGTTTATTATACAGTTTTTTCAAATATATTTAAAGCCTTTAATGCTGGGATTTATAACCTTTCTAGGAATATACTTGTTTAAGAAAAATAAGGATTTAGAAGCTAAAAACTTAATTGCCGATAGAGATCTTATAGAAACAAAAAAGGTGATAGATGTTCAGAACAAAATTATTGAAATTACTAAAAATACAAAGTCTACTGATTTTGATGGTAATCTTGAGCGGATGCGCAAAAACAAGTTGTAGCTATACTCCTCTATATAATTTGCCTGAAATGCCAATAGCTGGGGTAGATATAGCGGATGAATTAGCGCAAGTTTGTGACGGCACAAAATGTCCTAATACGAACAAGTGGTTAAATGACCTTTATCTTTTTAAACAACAATATATTCTATATAGGTATGCACTAAACAACAACGATTAATGTTATGAAATATATTTTTAAGATCTTTAAATTTTTGACAACTCATTTGCTGTTCATCCGAAATTGCATCCTATTACTAGGATTTTCAAGGCTAGTATATCTTGAAGAAGACCAGTTAATTTTAATTGCAGAAATCATCGGCGGAATCGCTCTAATGTTCAAAGATTACCACGACTTGCAAGACAACAGCTAATTGACTTAAGCTGGTTTTTATGATAAAGTCCATTCACTGGTGCTTATAACACTGTAGCTGTGGGTTAATATCCTGAATCCAACTACTATATGTTGGGAGTCTATTATTATACAACAATGCTAAGGCATGAAACTAATAGGCGTACCCACAGTACGTTATAAGCTCCCAACGCCAATTATAGAAGAGTTAGTAACGTGGATTTAGAGAGGTTGCTCAAACAGATAGCAGCACAGATGTTTTTGCTACATAGTTAAGTGCAAGTTATTCGATGAACGAGTACCATTACAAAGATTGGTATATATAGTCATCATCTACACATTCCTTTACCCCACTTTGCTACATGCACTTGGTAAGCATCAAATGGCTAAAGAGATATGTGATATGGTGTATTTCTTTATTCTTGTTCGTTAGACTGCAATATTTAATTGATAAAGAGGATTTTGCTAAATGAGAAAATTTTTAAATTGGATTTTACTTATTGTAGCTTTATTAATTGTTAATAGCTGTAATTTGTATTTTATAAAATATCAAATTAAGAAACACTCTGTACATCCTGAACATGGAAATCTTGTGAAGATAGATTTTAATTATAAATCACGTATTAATTGCGATCCTTGGGATTCTTGCTGATGAAAAATAGAACAAATACTACTGTTATTGATATTATACCAAATGTTGATACGCCATTAATGAGCAGCTCACCTTTAGTGTTTGCTAAATCTTTTAAAAACGAAACTTCAAAAGAATCATCAGATAGTAATTCTAACGAAAATCCAGAAATATGGGATCAGTTCTTTATTGGTACTACACCTAAATTAGTTGATTCTTCTGACAATGAAAATGTTGATATAAATCCTAGATTGAAAGCAACTTTTAATCCGATACTCGTGGAAAGCACAACTATTGAGGTTGATAATACTAACCTCCACTCAGAAGAGTCGAAAAATAATATTCTATCAAAAGTATTACCGAGTACTATAGTAAGTATCGGTACAGGTCTTGCCATGATGCCAATTTTTAATAATGTAGTTAAAAACTCAGAGGATTTTGGTATTGATATTCATAGCAACAAAGGATTATTTATAGCGTCAACTGCAAACACCTTTATTATTGCTTCATTATCTTCTTTTAGTAATATTTATCATTTTATTGAGAAGTATCAAACACAAGTCAACTCTAGCCTACCAAATAATTCGTATGAAACAAAAGATTTAGTTATTATTCTCAGTAAGATTGCTGCATCCTGGTCTACAATTTTACCTTTAGGGTTACTTTGGGGAGTTGAATTACAAAATCAAAAAATAGCTGAATCTGAGGGTTTTGATAAATTTATTGCCTGGGCAACCTTTACTACAATACCATTAGTAGCTGATCGTATAGTTGAATCCGTCAAGGCAGTTAATGAGATATATGATAGTTCAACCAATGCTGATATTAGTACAATTGGCAGTAAATTAGTTGTTTATGGTCTAGCAGGCTTATCTATTGCTGGAAGAGCTTTAGCCTATACAGAAGTAACAAAAGTTATGGGCCTGGCAATGGGGTTAGATGAAACAGCTGCTTTAAGCGTAGGTATTGTAGCAGGAGGTATACTTGGTTCAGGTGGTATTACCATATTCGAATACAAGGCAGTTAAATCCCTATTTGAACCACAAGAAGAGCCATGGACTATAAGAAAGGTAGCGGTAGGAGTTGCTTCTGCAATTGAAGGAGCATGGTTTACATTACCAATAGTAGCCCTTGGTTTAAATGCTACGGAAGGATGGAATCCATTATTAAAAGGTGCATTATTTACCCCTTTATTTGTATCTCATTCGATATTTGAAGCAACAAAATTATATGACAATATCTTAATGAGCTATGATTCAATATATGAGGGAGTAAGTTCCTTAATGGGCGATAATTCTGACTTTAATTACGATGATTCATATGTGGCTTAAAAAATCTTATACCAAGTTCTAAAATATCTTATTTTCTATAGCTTATCATGTTATAATAATTTAATTAAGAGGATTGTATTATGAAAAACAAGAAAAATTCTGAATCAGTTGTTATACCTTCTGAAATTAAGTCTAAAGATGAGAGAGTAACAATATGAAAAGAGAATATGAAGAATCACTTTCTGAAGTAGTTAAAAAGAGCAAAATAGAGCTGCTAGAGGATGAAGAAATACCAGGTACAAAAGAAATACAAGATATTATAACTCATGAGTTGCATGATAAGCTAGAAGGGCATTTCTTAAAGCTAAAAGAAGTATTAAAAGATGATAAGGAGTTTTTTAAAGAACTAACGGAGCAATTATTATTAGTGGGAAAAGGTATATATCATGAAAATATAAAAGAAATGATATGGGACCAGTATTGGCAAACTAAAGAAAATTGTAAAATCATGGAGGAAAAAGAAAAATATAGTAATCTTATTGATGATTTAAAGACTATAACACTTGATATAGTAAGATTATTAAATGGTAATGATGAAATTGAAGTCAAAATAGAGCAATTGGCTGAAGAGGATCAAGATGAAGTTTGGTCAATTATACGTAGTGAAATAGAAGAAGAAATGTATAATATTGTAAAATATTTAGATCATTGTGATGTTTAATATGATTATTAATTAAAATAATTATTATGAAAAGAAGCGGAAATTTTTTAAGACAACAAGTTTCAAAAAAAGCTAACTTAGGAGCACCTGTTATGTCAGCAGCTCCAACTCCAAGTTTTTTAGAACCATTAGCAAATGCTAGTAAAATTAAAATAAGTGGAAAAAACTCTTCTGATCCTCGATCTAATGCTTTATATAAAAAATTTGATGATTTTAAGAACGATCTTTTGAATAAGTCTAAACCTAAAGAAGGTCTTAAGAGATTAGAGCTTGCTAATTTTATAGTTAATCAATTAGCCCAACCTAGAAGTACAACTAGAGAGGGAGAATTAGATTATCTTAACCTATTACAAAAATCAAAAATAGATCCTACAACGAAAGCTGCTATGGATTTATATGATCCTAATTATGGTCCTAAGAAAAATCAACAAGTTATAAGTTTGTCTCCAAATAATCTTGAACGTAATCCCATTACTACTCTAATGCATGAAGGAGTTCATGCATTAGATGATGCTCAAATGAGAACTTATCAGAAAGAAGCTATAGATTATTTAGCTAATGAAGAATTGCAAGGAAACTTAAGTGACCCTCAACTTAAATCTTTACTTGAAGGAGCCCAAGGTATTCTTAATAATAGAACATCTGGAGGGCGCACTACTTTTCAAGATTCTTATTCATATAATGAATTCTTTAAACCAAATATTACCAAGAGTTTTAATGCCTTACAAGATCAACGGGGACCAGCAATAACTAATTTTAGAGAAGCTCAAAGTGAATTAAATAAAATTAGAACTGATGGAGATGATCCTGGTGATGCTTTTTTAGTACCATTTTCTGAATTCCCAGCTTTTGCAATGGAAAAATTATTTTACCCATGGAATATTAACGCTCAAACTAATCCTCAATCTAAAAGATTTCTAGAGAATATAATGACAGGAGTTCGTAGGAACTTCAAGGAAATGGGATTACAGAATCCAGGCTATAAGCAATTCAAATATACTAATCCTAATGATCCTACTACTTATAAAAATTCTAGAACACAAGCTTATACTGATATGCAAGCCAATAATCCTGGACAATTGATGCAACAGAGAAGTAATTATCCCAATGTATATCAAGCTTTTAAAGATAGAAAAGCTCAATTTAAAAATCCACTAGTGTCTCAAATGACTGGACAAAATCCTAATACTACTTCAGCTTTAGGTGATAGAAATCCTCAACCTCAAGAGACTTATCTAAATCCACAGATGGCATCTACTAATGCACTTTTTCCAAACTTAAAAAGATTAAGGATCATTTATCCAACTTTAGGTACTGTTCCTAATACTCTACCCTCAACTACTATGACTACTAGTAACGCATCGACATCTGCGCCACCAACATCTTATTTTGGCAATCCAATGCAACCGCAGCAATACCTTCAAAACCCAGCACAAGGATTTGGTTCAATGCAACAAAATAATCCTCAGGGGGTGAGTGTAAGTGGTTACCCTATACCATACGTACCTACTTTTGCTACTTCTAATCCTGGTGTGCAGCAAAATCCTGGAACATACTATGGACAACGATCTCCCACCAAAGGTCCATGAATGGACAGCTCCCGGTTATTGGAAAAATAATTCAAGTTCGAGTTCTTCTTCTGGTTAATTATTGAATGTATTGAATAAAATTATCTAATTTTAATAACTTAGTTTACTCCTATCTAACCATTCTTTAGCTACATTAATATTATTAAAAGCTGGGTTAATCATTCTTCTTTTTAAAATTTCAGGATGGTTTAATATTCTTGTATCAGGTGTATCTAGATAACCACCTGTGGTGCTAACAATATTCCCTGGATTATTTTGATTTCTAAAAAATGATCCATCTGCTATACTTTTTCGATACGCGGCTTCTTGTATTGCATTCTGACGATCCCTTTCCGCATATTTTCTAGTTCTTCGTTCAGACTCTCTATTTCTTGCATTTATTTCTTCCTGTTGTTTTATCCATTTTTGTTGAGCATCATAATCATTTCTATTTTTTATTTCTGCCCTACTACTCATTAATTCTTTTTCTAAATTATCATATCTTCCTTTTAGATCAGAAATCTCACTAAGATTTATTCCTTGGTCTTTAATATAATCACTAACAGCATTAACACCATAGCCAATGCCAGTTTTAGTTGCATTATCTAATAACCTTGGTTGCTGGTATCCTTTTTCATTCTGATAAGCTTTATATAATTGTTCGTTTTTACCTTGTTCATTTTTCCACTTTTCAAGACCAACTGTATTAGTTCTTTTGATATCATTTAGCATATTATCAAATTCACTATTAGCTAATTGATCGTATTGTCCTAATTTTCTTATATTACTTATATTTTCATTATGTACATTGTTTATACCAGCTTTTAACTCATTTTGCATAGTTTTGGAATTAGCTCCGAATGTAGCATTATTCAATTCACGCATACGGTCACTAGCTTCTTTAATATGGGACTGTCCTCCATACATACCTTGTTTTATATATTTAGCATTTAAAGAGGCCATATCTGCTTTAGCTTTTTGCTTGGCTTCTTGATCCAATAATGCAAATTTAGAATTTAAATTACCAGGTAACTTAGTTTGTATAAAATTACCTATTGTACTTGGATCATTAACTATACTTTTGCGTAAATTTTTACGGGCCATATAGTTCTTATCTTGGTAACTAGGACTTATGCTTTCAGCTAAACCATAAGAAGTAGCTAGATCCGCATTAATAGGCTCCATGAGTTTACCATAATAACCAGGAGTTTTCATATCATAAGAACTAATTGCCTTACCTAATTGAGAGGCATTATGTTGAAGCAAATCTGGATGTTCTTCTTCTATATCAAACCCACTTAAAGCTCTTTGTAAGTTAGCTATACGTTCTCGTGGATTATTTCTTTCAGCCTCAAATCTAGCTTGTTCAGCCGTTAAATTTAAATTATTTATTCCATGTTTTTGGGTGCCATATTCATTTAATGTTCCAACAAGTGCTTTATGACGAGCTTGTTTATTTAAAGATGAATTGGTTAGACCACTAAATGCACTTCTATACCTATTACTTTTCTCAAGGTTCTTAACTTCATTATTCAAACTATCTAAATCAACAGCTGTATCAGCTAATCGAAGATTAGTATCTTTATCAAATTTATTATAATATTTATCTTCATATGGATCAAAAGATTGTCCAAATTGTTTATGTAATCTTTTTCCAGTTATATTTCTATTAAATCTTTGATGCTTATTAGCTAAACTATCTAATAGGTTTTGAAGATCATCTTGTGAAATACCTTCAGTTTGTTTATTGGCAAGAATATCTAAGCTTTTATTATATGGTATACCCTTTTTAAGCCTTCTTTCTTCTAATGCTTGCGCTCTTTGTGTTAGTGCCGACATTGGAGAAAGAGTTCTACCAGGATATGGGGTATAGCCAACATTACTTAGTTTAATACTATCTTCTAATGCTCTCTTTCTAGCTAAATCTTGTAACTCACCGTAATTGTAACTTGGCATAATATTTAGAACCTAATTGGTTGACCTGTAAATCTTGGGTTATCATAATAGTTCATCCATCTACCAGTTTGAGCATATTCTTGGGGAGTACTCACTCTATTATATAAAGGAGCTAGATCTATTCTTTCTTCAGGTAAGAACTTTTTACGTGCATTTTTTCTCCTAGCTTGTTCTATAGCTAGCTCATATTGTTCTTGTTCTGCCATTTCAGCTGGAGTGAGTCTCATCGCTAACATTTCCTCTTTAGCGGCTTTTCCCCTTTGCGTGGCAGTTAGCTCTTTTGGTTTATTATTTTTATCATATATTGAAGCAGCTAAACTACCCAATGATAATAAATTTTTTGGTTTGGATAAATATTTCTTGGTGTTTTTTCCTAATGTTTCTACAAAACCTGGCTCATTATCATCGTCATCACCCGCGCTAACACCTGTTGGGTTATTTCTTTCAAAATTTTCTAATGCAGAACCATTTTTATCAGCACCATACATTTTTGATAAAAGCGCATTGCCACCAAATGAAGCAGCACCATATTTAGCATAATCGCCTACACCACTAGAACTTGATAACCAAGGTGTGCCATCATCTCCCATACCAAGTGCGTTTAATATGCCATTATTATAACCGTAATCACTTAAAGAGGTACCTAAACTTTTTGCTCCTAGTGCATTAGCTCCCCATCCAGCTGCTGAAGCAGCAGTAGGTAAAAATGCTCCAAGTGCAGCACCACTAATTGCCCCTGATTTAAAATCCTTACCTATAGCTTTTGATCCAACACCACCCATTAGACCGCCACCTATAACTCCTCCTATACCTGGTGCAACCATATTACCTAAAATAGCACCTCCTATTGGCGCAACCGTATTTCCAATAAATCTCTTTGCTGTGTGAACCGGATCTTTAAAAGCCTTAGTCACTGTTTTAAAAGGATGACTAAATATCCTAGGCATTTCAAAAAACTCAGGAAGACCTGTTTTAGGATTTATCGTACCACTACCGCCCATTTTCTTTAGCATCATCGCTTCCAAAGGGTTTATATGGGCCAGTATGGTATCACCATTACGACCCTTTTTTCTTATTTCCTCTAGGAGATAATTTACTTTACGTTTTTTCATCACTTATCCTTATCTTTAATCATTATTATATATACAGCTTTTGCCCATTCTTGCCAATTGTTAAAATTATCTGCTTTGCTAGCATTTCTTATTTTGGTAGCTGATGGTATACCATTTCTTCTAAATGTTTCACTACCAGCAACTGTATTAGCCCATTCTTGCCAATTTTCTTCATCACGCAACACTGGTAACCTATCGCTTTTATATATTCGGAGTAGCTCAGCTGCCCATTGTTTTAATGATATGAACTGAGGAAAAGGTAGATTACTGCGCACTACTGACTATCACCTTCTTTAAAGTTAAGTAATATTGTTCCAACATCATAAGGAAATTCACATGAAAATTTAATATTCATAAATCTACCTTGTACTCTAAAATCTACTTTACCTAAATTAGGTGACCCTTGGTTCGGTAAATCAGCTAATTTAAATATAACAGGATCAGTAGTAGTAATAGTAGAACCAGCATATTTTTTATAATTAACACTAATAAGAACTTCATCATCAACTGTTCGCACAGCTGATGTAGGGAAATCTGGTTCTATTTGATCTAAAACTATGTATTTTTCTAATGCTACTCCTGTTTTAGCAGGATTAAATGTAACAAGACCATAATAAGGGGTAGTAAAAAAAGAAGGGATATTAAAGTTTTCTCCATCTCTTACCTCAGTATCACCGATTTCATGTTTCCATATAGCTTTGTAAGGTGGTTTACTTGGAAACGGATAATTTGTACAAGAATCACCATAACTAAAAATATCACCAGTTGCTTCATAAATCGCAACACAATCTCGTTGAAGTACAGTATCATACCAACTATTCTCTCTAACATTGTAAACAAGCTCTCTAGTACAACCAATATCAGTACGATTTGAAAATCGTTTCTCTGGATATGCCCAACGTACTTCTCCATACCTAGCTATTTTATAACCAAATATTTTTTGCCTTTTATTTAAGTCTACATTATCAAAAAAATACTCAAGATTTATTGTATTTGGAATACTATCCACAATGCCGTTATATACAAATATACGATCAGTGCCGAGCCAAAAAAACAAACTATCATATTGAACCACCGATCTTGATGACATCAGTGATGAATTATTAGTAACTACTTCCTTTTGAAAATCAACGGGATTATTCCCAGTAGCGACATTAGTTAAATATATAACTGAATTCGCTGTCCAGAATAATAAACTAGGAGCATTACTACCACCTCTTACAGTAGCACCAAAAATAAGCTTATCAGTAGATATCACATAAACACCTGAATCACCACCATCAAAGTTTAAAGGATCTTCTGTTCTACTTCTAAGTATAGTTCCGTTATTACCATATATGTATAAGCAAGGGTTAGAGAATAGAATTCCTCCCGACGAAATAGGACGATTAGGGCCAATATCTCTATATACTAATGGTTGGTTATCAAATTGTTTTGTATATAACTCACCTGCATTGTCTGCAAGCATATTAGTGGCATTAAGTGTTCTCAAAAATGCAATAAATGGAACTCCACTTCGAACATATGTAACAGATGACCATGTGGCTAGACCTACATTCACATTAACTGTTAGCAAATTGATATCGTTAGTAAGTGTATTAGTCTTTAAATTTAAAGTTGATCTATTTACCGCATTTGGTGTTGCATAATATAAATGAATACTCCTATCATCAGTCACAACACTCATATATATTACATGATCAGGAGAATTTTTTAACCCTTGCTGACCTTTCATCTTCTTTATTTTACCACCAACAAACCTTATCCATTGCCCATCTGTGCAATATTCATCTTGGAAAGTGGTTCCATCTCTAAGTATACCAGGCTTATAAAGTAGAGGAACTCGCATTAGCTTTTTTCTCTTACAATAGTTCTATCTGTAGTTCTATTTTGATTCATTAGGTTGATAGTTTCTAGTTCCTTACTAAACATCATTTCATATTTATTTCTTTTTTCCTCATTATCTAGAAATAATGACGCTTCCATTAAGCAAGAATAAAGTAATAAATTAGGGTATCTTTGAGTCAGAAAGTTAGTGGGATTAGACTTATTGAATAAAGGTAAGCCTAAATAGATTATTAATGCTATATAATTATCATCACTAGTTGGTGTTATTTCCCAGTACCCATATGCATTATTGTTATTATTAATAGGTACATCAGAATAATATTTAGGTCGAGCTATTATATTTCTATCAGGAGAATAAGTTTTACAATATTCATAAGTCCTAGGAAACAACAAATATGATATTGTGTCTTGTACTAAGATAAAACTAATTGTCTCCCGCCAACCACCAGGTTTAGCTATCTGGTATTCACCATTTCCAATATTAATAGGATCTAATTGTATCTCAAATCCAATATCCTTAGCGTTATTATAAACTCTGATTATTCCTTGCTCAATAATGTCCGGTATTTTATCTATATATGGTTGATCAGTACGCAACATGTATGTTTGTAGGTCTAACTCTAAACTATTGTAATTCATGAATTATAGTTGATTGATATGGACAATAAGCTATATTATACCAATAAGTAAATATTAATAAAGATATTATATGAAAAGATACGAAAACAGGGACAAAAAATCAGCGATTCCTTTCCTAAAAACTAATAAAAAATCTCCTCTAAATTTTAATGAAATTGATATTAATTTGCTAATGTCAAATCCAAAAGTAATTCATAGATTATTAGATAAGGATGCTAAATTTACTAAAAAACGCAAACCTTGCGAATGGGATGATGAAGATAATGAGACTGAGGTAACAAGCTTAGATAAAAATGAAGGTCTTATTAAAGGATATATAAATAAAGATACACTCGGTAAACCAGATGAAGAAGGACCATCTAAGAGTGAAGAAATAAATGAATTATTAGAAAGGAAATGGAAAAAAATGAAAGAATATGAAAAAAATAGACCTAAAGGTAAAGCTTTAAATGGTTTAGTAAAAAACCCTATTGTTAAAAAAGCAGGTAAGCTCCTTAGACCTATTGTAGATTTCCAATTCTAATAGAATTAATATATTGTGATCCACAAGAAAAAGAGAATAGTTATCTAAATTATTTCAAAGTCATCCCCAGCTGAATTTCCTGTCAATAAAGTATCTACCTCTACATTATTACTAATATCTTGTACTGACAAAAACTCATCTATTTCTTCAACTAACACTTGAACACCTCTAAAAGCTAATGGCAATAACACCAAAGGATTTGATATTCCCCTAATTACATGTTATATTTCAAATACATCTCGTGCAGTGTTCCTTGCTTCAGATATTATTGTATTTGATACATTATTGAACTCATTTTTAAATTCACCTTTTTTCATATTTATACCATCTTAGTTTATTTCTTATTTTTACTATATTTATTTAAACTTATAATACACTAACGATCATCTATTCCCCTAATATTTCCAAGATTAACCCCAGTTATAAAAGGAGGCAATGGTCTATAAAAATCTCTAAATCTTTTAAGCTTATCTTTGTTAGTCATTAATTTTCTAAAAGCATCTGGATTAAGTAAAGATTCTTCTAGAATAGAGTTATATTTTTTATCTTTTATTCCTTTTGCTACTTCATTGCCTACATCAAAGGCCATTTCCCCAGTTGTACCTAATCCAGATGTTTTAAAAGCAGCTTTTTTAAACAATTTACCAAAACCGCCTAAAGATTCATTAAATTCATTGCCTACTTTAAATTTTTGATGAGTATCAGATCCACTCCCTTTACCCATAGTTTCAACTTGATTACGTCTTTTTAATATGTCCAGAAATTGATCGAGTTTCTTTTTTTCTTTATTGTTAAATACAACACTTAGCTTTTCTTTAGTGTATTTATTACCGAGAAATTTATTAGCTTTATCATAAGAAAAATTACCGGAATTAAGTTTTGAGGTCTCTAATAATTTATCGATATATGCACCTTTAATAAGATCTAATGTTTCTTTATTTCCTTTAGCGTTATTTATAAGAATTTTTGTATTAGAAAGATCAGCATCAAGTATTAAACTCGGTATTTTTTCTGAAGGTGCAACAAATCCTTCTAATCGAGACACATCTCTGTTTTTCTTCACAAAATTATGTAATAAAGAAGATCTCTCTATTTCATTTATTGGTTTTGATAATCGTTTATACTCTTCTCGATGTTTTAACTGAGTAGGATTCGTAGCTAAATCTGCCGTATAAGCATCTTTTATTTTATCATATCTGTTGGCAGCGTTACTTGCTCCCGATCTATATGAATCGTTAACTCTATCTCCTAAGTTTTGTATTGTGTTTTCAATTTGGATAGGACGTGGCAACAAAGAAGATTCTATCTGATTTAATTCTTCCAATAGCGGAGCTTTCAATTGTTTTATTGCTGCTGGATTTAAATGTTGATATTTACTATCAATATTTTTTATAGTAGCTTTTAATTCTTTAACTTTATCTAAATCACTGGGATTAATATCATTTCTAGTTAATCCTTTGTAAAATTTTTCTAGCATAGATTTATCATCAACACCACTTACTGCCATTTCTTCTTTTAGTAACATTCTAGCATTAATAGGATCTAATCCTTCTTGTATAGCTTTTAATTCTTCATATAAAGGTTCAGTAAGCTTTTTTCTACGAGTTATCTTTTTATTAAAACGTTCAATAAACGGAGCTCTAATTGCTTCCCCCTTTACACTTTCCGGTAACCTAGTAGTGCCAATTCCTTCTAATGCTTCTAATAACTTTGCATCATTTTCAGCATATCTTTGGGGTATTGATGGTAAATTACTTTCTGTTCTATACAATCTAGATAGTCCTACATCCTGGGCTATTTCTGGAGTAGTTAGTTGAAGATTAATCGGATTCTTCTGTTTTCTATAAGTTTTAATATTTTCTAAAACTCCTGGTAAATTTTCTTCACCAATTTGAGTTTTTAAAGCTTCTTTGACTCTCTGACTAGCTTTTAGATTTTTATGTGTATCAGAAATTTTATTTAAGAAGTTCTTACCGGTAGAACCAACTAAAGGTCCAGCAGTTCCAGCTATTAAATTAGCAGTTAATGGATCGACCCCTAACTCTTCTAATCCAGCAGCAGTACCCCCTAATCTAGCACCAGTTTTAGCCAATTGGAAAGCTTCCTTTGGAGACCCTAAAAATCTACTAATAATAGGCATTCCAACTTTAGTACTAACCCCACCAATACCTGCTCCGCCAACCATTGATCCAATTCCACCGAAAGTACCGCCAACTACTCTTTTCATAGTGGTATCAGTCTTTGGTTCATTAAATCCTGCATAACCAACTTTATTGGCTACATTACGAACATGCTCTGAAACAGGAGTTAAAGCTGATATATGGTGAGTTGGTGTGCCTCCAGGAATAAGATTACCTAATTCCTCAACACCAGTAGCAGCTAATTGTGGTAAATCAAGAAGGCCTAAAACCCCTCTGTTAAAAGATTTACCTACTACATCTTGATATTCATTAATAGTTTGACCTACGCCTTGAAAATCTTTAAGTCGATTTACCCATGGATTTTCTTCCTTATAAGTAGGTTTTCGAGGTGTAGTTTTATATTTATCAAATTTACTAACAGATTTAATATTAGTGTTAGCAGATTCCTGTAAATTATTTACTCTATACTTATCAAACTTACTCATTCCACTAATATTAACCCATCATCTAATGCCTCTTGTATTCTCTCTATAGGTATTGAATCTTCTTCTCCTGTTTCTGGATCTCGCATAAAGACCGATTTCTGGGTAACATTTTGCTTGTTTACATTTTCAGTTTGTGTTGCATTCGCTCCATTATTTCTATAATTCAAATAATTATTATAATTGTCTTTAGTTATATAAACACCATCCTTTAAACTAGCATCTAAAGCTTTATAAGAAAGTTCACTATCGTGATATAAATTATTTAATTTACCCAAGAAAACATCTGGATTATCTTCCATTTTAGGAAATAACTTTTTATCATTAGCATATCTTACTGTAAAATCAGTTAATCCGCGCCCTTTATCAGCTTGTTCATATTGCATAGCTAATCGCTCTATGCGACTATTTAATTGAGCATGCTTTACCGCTAATTTTCGTTGTAAAGTGTCTTGATTACCAAAAGAACTAAAGAAGCCTCGACCTTGCGTAACATACTTATTTAAGGTAATAGGATTAGCTGGTACTCCCGCTTCTTTTAATGTTTCTAACATTTCATTGTATTCAGCTTTTATACCCTTTACTTCATCATATAAATCAGCTGCAACACCATATTTCTTACCTATCCTGTTATATTCTTGCTTTCCTTTAATCTGATGAAATTCCCCTTTATTTGCAAAGTTATCCTTTGCCGCTTCACGCTCTAATTTTAATTGATGATAATCTCTTTGTTCCGCTAATCGTTCTCTCTGAAAAGCACGTTGTTCATCTGCCATTTCTCTTGCATATGCTTGTTGTTCTAATTGAGCTGCTTTAGCTTCTTCTGCTGCTCTTAATGCTTGAGCATAAGCAATTGCCTGGCGATTCTCATTCTTGGCAGCATCTTCATATTGATCGTGCGTTCTAAGAGCAGGTGCTAATGCTCTTCCTGCTTGTGCAAAATTAGCCATAAAACCTTTGACTCTAGGCATTTGACCTATTTGCTCACCAAAAGTAGTTATAGCATTACGCATAGCTCTATCATCTTGATCTTCATCCATCTCTAATGATTGTTTAGCACTTTTAACAGCTCTCATTATACCCTTATCAAAAGGATCTTTTTGAGTCATATTCTGCTCTATATAAGCTTGCTTAGCTAAAATATCATTAAGATAATTCTTTTTGCCCATAATACCTATGTAAATGTAATTGGTGCTTCTACAAATATAGTATAATCAACAACGCAATCAAAATTCTGATTTATTCCATTAGAATAACAAATTAATTGAGTAGTGTAATTAACTGACCCAATATCATTAACTGGCAGAAACAAATCTAATCCAAATAAAGATACCAAATTTACAGTGCTTTTGCTATCTATTTTACCAGTTACAGAGGCAGGGATTTCAAGATTTTTTACAATAAACACTTCTATATTGCTCAAATCACTACCGATTACTTTCTTCACTAAATTAACCCTAATGCTATTTGTACTTATATTGCAAATATTTATAGAATTAACATGTGAAGTATGTGTACTTGACTCTAGAATTATCTGCTGAGCCTGACTTAAATTGGGGAATAAAGAGGTAGAATAAGTTATAAAATTCATAAAACCCCCTTAGTTGTCCTAAACTATATTAAATTTTTAGAAATCAAAGTTTTAATTTCACTTGTGCCTTTTACAATTCTACCAGAAATATTATCAAAAGTTTCACATAATTCTCTATATTCTTGTGTAATTGTTGCTGGCTTATTTAAAACTTGTGGAATCAATGATTGAAAAAACCTAAAATCAACTTCAACATCATTGATTAAATAAGTTCTTTTTTTTAAGTCTTCTATATTTTTTTCTATATCCATAGTTATTACCTTTTGTTAAGTTGTTGGAATTAATGCTATTACTTCAGTTAATTTAATATTTCTATCTTCTAACGTTAGAATAAGATCCTCGGTAGTTGTTTTTTGCATATTATAATTAGTAATATTTGTTTCCATTTGAGTAATTACATTATCAAGAGAAACTATTGTATTTGTATACTCGGTTATTTTAGTAGTATTTTCAGTGATTTCAGCATTCACTGCATCTATTAAATCTTGATTAGCCATTTTATTCTCCTTTTTAAGTTGTTGATATGTTCCATAATAAATTTTTAACAGTAACTATCCTTCCGCCAACATTAAGTGAGCAAAGTACTTCTATATAATCATTAGCTACCATAGGGATAATAGTATTTAATGAAATAGATGAATTTTGCCCAGTTCCAGCTGTATTTACAAAAACAATACTATTGTTTATAATTGCCCCACTCTTCATTATTGCAAATGACATAAGATCAGCAGAAGTTCCATTATGGGATGCATTTATGTCAATTTTAATATTTGCATAAATTTGATAACTACCAATATAAATAATGCGCCCATTAGCGGCTAATGGGCCAGTAGTTGTAAAGTCAGTTGTTAGATGAGTATATGTATATATACCTTCTATTTTAGGAAATTGATTTGCAAACGCTATATTCGTTCCCACTGAGTTAGAATTTATTGTTATTAAGGCAGAAGACCTACGCCCATAAATGCGAGATGCTGATAAATTACCAGTATTGTCTATTGATAATCTTAAATTCCCAGTTGTCCTATCGAATATAGAAAAAGAACCATCTGAATTACTTCTTAGCTCGTACAAGTTTCCAAAACCATACATCGATCTTAACTCAATCTTAGCCGCATTAGAATAACTAATAACCCTAATACAACTATCCTCATCAACTACATTTTGAACACCTCCTACAATATCAATCTTAGCTTTTACCGGAAATGGACTTGTTCCAAGACCTATGTTTCCTAACGTATCTATTATAAGTCTTGCATTACCAGTCGTCCTATCTGCAATAGAGAATGACCCATCTGAATTACTTCTTAGCTCATATAACCTACCAACCCCACCTATATTCTCTATTTCAATTTTAGCAGCAATTGTATTGCTCCTAACTCTAATGCAACTCTCTTCTCCTGTTATATTTTCAGTGCCACCAAAAACATAAAGCTGCGCTAGCGCAGAAGTAGAGTTACTACCTATACTCATAAATTGTGTTACACTTAAAGAAGTAGAAAAAAGAGATGTATAACTAGCTATTGAATAATCATAAAAAGTAGAAAAAATAGTACTAGCAACACTTGTTATATTATTATGTGTGTTAAGACTAAAAGTGCCATTATCATAAAAACTAGTGGAAGCAGCTTGAGGCAAGGTATGCTTAAAATTAAAATCCTTAGTATCAGTAAGTATAGTAAAAGTATTATATGCAGTAGTCCCCCCTGCTGAAGAAAACAAATTAGTTAACTGAAACAATGAAGAAGAGGCATTAAAATTAAAATACTGAAAATTCCCACTGCCACTTACTGTCTGCACAGTATTTAAACTAGTAGCTATGCTCCCAGTACCCGAGCCAGTTACTGCACCAGTTAAGGTAGTAGGACTCACATTACTCAATGTTACCCAACTAGAACCATTAAAATACTCTAATGCCGCCATTATTATAAACTCGTATTTAGTCTTAACATTCCAAGAGTGGGGCTTGCTGGTCTTTGCGCCGTTGTACCAACAGCTATTTTTATAAAATCAGTTGTATTAGCTGTAATACTCCCAGTACTGGTAAAAGTACCTGGTGCTACTATAGCATTAGGCAACGATATTGTTGGAGTAGTAGTACCAGTGACGGTAACTTGATTTGCAGTACCAGTCACAGAAGTTACGGGTGCTGTACCTGCTACTGCTGCTATGGCTTGTCCTTGAGCATTAAATGTGATAGACGTTGGAAAAGCAAAACTTCCAGCTGTTATTGCAGTATTTGCCAAAGCAATTGTTCCGCTAGTTGTAATAGGTCCACCGGTTAAACCAGTTCCCGTTGCTATACTAGTGACAGTACCAGTTCCTGTACCAAGAGTATTCCAAGAAGACCCGTCATAATATTCTAATAGTGGCATTTTTTCCTCATTAATTTAATTAAAAACTTGTATTACATCTTACCATACCAACACTAGGACTACTAGGTCTTTGTGCCGTTGTTCCGGTAGGAATTCTTATATAATTAGTTCCAGTAAAAGTGGGGTTAGCAATGAAAGTAGTGGCAATACTCCCTGTTCCAGTCCCACTAATGTCGCCAGTAAGTGTTATTGTATTAACAATGCTTAATACATAATCTTTTGACGCAGCATCAGTTCCAGCAAAAGGTAAAGGTAAATTAGTAATTTGATTACCTCCCATATTAATGTTACCGGAAACATTAAACGAACTAATAGTGATAGTACCATCTTGACCAAATAACATTAAGTCTGTACCAGTAGGGGAAGCATTAACAAAACTTTGTAATTTCAAAGAACCTGTTGTTTCACCTGATAAGGTTTTATGAATCCATCTAAATCCAGAGAACGTATTATTTCTCATTTCATAGTTAGTTTGCGATGAAATGAGATTCGTTGGAATAAATGTATTATCTAATTGAAAAGAAGATAAATTATCTTCATAAACAAATCTTTGATAAGCTCCAAGTATTGCTAATGCTGGGGTTATACCTTTTACAGTAATATTGCTCATGGCCATAATATATTTACCTCATCATGCATTAAATCCCAAAGAAATGTCATACTTATTGCATCAAAATCTTCTACAGGAGATTGTATCAAATTTTTAATCCTATTGTTATTTAAATTAACAGTACCTTGTGCAATTTTAATTTCATCTAGAGTTAATTCTAAAGTTGTATCAATAGGCGTACCAGTATTACCGATTCCAGTTACATCACCTTGTAACTCAATACTTGTTGAAATATCAGCAATATGACTTTCTAATGTTTCTAAATTTACAGCATCTTTAGGATTTACAGCGTCTTTCACATTAATTAACGCATAATTAGCGATATCTATATTACCAGCATTAGATATTTGATTTAATGTTTTAGTAAAAGTAGTAGAAATATTAGACCCTACAAGACCAGAACCAGTTATATCTCCAATAAGGGTTACAGTATGAGATGTTTCATCGCTTGATATAGATACTATACGCCCATATATATCCACACCTACTATAGGATTAAAGTACGTCCCAGCAGAAACCCCTGTAGCTATTAATGATAATACTGGGTTTTGTCCACCTGTAGAGGCTATTTGTCCTGCCGTTCCAGAAACAGACATTACAAAACCACTTGTAGCTCCTGAAATAGCATTGTTTAAAGTCCGAAGATTAACCCCATCTGTTGGATTAACAGGATCAGCTAAATCAATTAGTTTGTAATCATAAAAAGAAACATCTCCGTTAGCTGAAATATGATTTAATCTTAAGGCCGCAATAGCAAAAGTAACTTCCGCGGCTGCTACTGTTGCAATTGCAACATTAATTTGAGTACCAATATTTGGTAAGGGAGTAAATGGTAACATTTCTGCTTCAAATGCAACCGCTGCTGCTGCTACCGCCTCTGTTACCGCCTGTGTTACCCCAGCTTCTACTGCTTCAGCTAAAGCTGTGGGTGTTACATAATCATTAATAATAAGCGTTGCTCCCCCTGAAGCTATAGAAATTACCCCACTGGAATTAGTTTTAAGTATCCCGCCATTAGGATTAATTATACCACTTAAGGCATTAAGTGCTTGTGCATTTGGTAAACTATCATTTGGTGTTTGTAATATATATGTAGCATCCGCGCTAGCTGGAGTAATATTTATAGTACTAACTATTCCAGCAGTATTAAATACAAACCCATCTTCTAATTTGGACAGCACTTGAGCATTAGGGGCTTCAGTATTAGGGAACCCCATAATAATAGACGCAGAGGATAAAATATTATAATCCTGCCTTAAATGAATTAAATCTAATCTAAGGTCAATAAGAGCAGGTGAAGATGTTGCAAAACCATTTCTATCTCCGACTAAAACATAATCTTCATCAGCACATATCCTACCCGTTACTGGAGATATAAAATTATACAAAACATCGTATTTCATGCTCATGCTAAAAAATGCCCTATAAAGTTTGTAAGGTCATCTATGTCTTCGTTCACTCTTTGAGTAACAGCCCCTGCCAAATAAGCTAAATAACTTGCATCCGAGTTATCTAGTTCATTATCTTGCGCTGGGTCTAGCCTAACCTGGAATCTATAATAATATAAATTATCTAATGTATATTGTTCCTCTAAAGATAGGCCTTTATGCACAGCTTCTTGAGCACCTCCTATTGTTGCGTCAAGTAAACCAACAAGAGATTTAATCGTATCCTCAAATGGCAAGGATGCTAAGGATGTTAAAAAGAATCCTGGTGTTGCAGCTTCATCAAAACCAACTTCACCAAGGCCCGTGCCTACTGATAACACACAAACCCTTTTTACAGTTGACCTGATAGACTTAGCCATTACTAACCCCAATCTTGCTGGGTTATTTTGATATACCCCACCATCAATAAGACTATCCATACCTAAAGACAACGGAGGTAAGTACAAAGGAGCAGAGGATGTGGCTAATGCCACGTTTGAAATTAGTTCATTTTGACCAATATATTCAGCATAATTAAGATTAGAAAACAAAACAGGTGATTTAGTATTGTCTTTATAAGAAGTAATTAGTACATTAGTTTTTAAATTCTGTAATGTATTAGTTCCAAATGTAGAAACTAATCTTTGTTTAAAATATACACTACCATAATTACTATCTGGATAAGCTGAATTGTAAAATTGATCGTTATTGCCTAATATTACCACTTTTTGTGCTGCATTAGGTCTATTGGAAGGGGTGGAAGCATTATGAGAACCAGATGCTACATCTCCAGCTGTTCTAATGGTAAAAATCCATTTCCCATCATCAGTAAAGAATGAGGTTAATGAATCTAAAGATAACCCAAAAGCCAAGGCTAATGCTATTATTCCACCAATAGAAGTACCAGTTATTACATCAAAATGTTTCCATATTTCATTAGGATTTATTCCAGATAATTGACAGAATTGAACCATAAATTGTTGGGATAAATAACCTCTCATCCCGCCGCCATCAAATGATAATACCCTGAGTGTATTAGAATCGCTCATTTAATTTCTTACCATTTCTCCAGGGGTAAATGGTCTAGGATTTGGCACAGGTTTCGGATCATCCTTTACGATAGGTGTTCGCAGTTGCTCTTGTGGCTTATCTAAATATTTAGCCCCTACCCACAAACCAGTCCATACTTTACCTTCACCTGCCCATTCATATTGTTTTACTAACTTCTCAAACATCTCTCCTGTTCGGTCACACTGATATCTACGTTTTTCAGTTCTCATAATAAGACCCTATATCAACACCAATTGTCAAATCAACATTTTCACTATCATTAGCAGTAGCCATGCTAAAAGCTTGTTCATACTCGTTCTTCATTTCAGCAGCAATAGCAGGGTTATATTTTACTGCCAGCATCCATGTTAACCCCCAAGTTAATGCAGGATACATTCTTGATGGAACATCAGCTACATTATAAAAACCACCAGCATCTTGCATTATATTAATATAAGAATATTGAAGTACCTGATATTCTTTAGTTGGAGGATACCATATAGTTAATACTGGACTAATTTGCTTATCAAAATAATAACAACTAGGTCTTCCTTGAACAAATTTTTGAGAAAAAGATAAATAAGTATCTCTGCTTACAGGACTTAATTTCAAATCCATTATATTATTTGTGAAGTAAATTTCTTGTATATCTAATATTGCACCACCAGTTTCTCGAATTCGATATTCTCTTGCATTAACAGGTGTAATAATATCAAACCATTCTGTAACCCCTATTGTAAAAAGCTTTGGAGGAATAATAAGTAACGCTAACCAATTAACATTATCTACTGAATATTCAACAACTATATTATATGGACGACTAAAATTAGATCGAATACCAACAAAATTGATAGTTCTAGTAACATTCAATCCATAATCATAAGAGATATTTCCATTTACAGCATTTTGAGTACATGCAGTAGCCAGATCATCATCAAATGCATTTGCAGCTACACCACCATTACTAGTAGCAGCAACACCGTTTAATTGTCTTGAAAAACTGCGTAAATTAACCTGAAGTATATCTGTAATTGTCGAATTTAATAAATATTTAGACTGACCTGTATTTAGAGATAAATATGCACTATTTAATGTCCATAAATTAGTACTTTTATTTATCCAATCGAGCAATAATAAATTCAAACTTCGTTTTGCTGAATTCAATTTTATAGGTACTAATTGTTCTCCAGAGATACCAATTCTCTCAAAACATTCAGTAATTAACTCATCATTTTCTAAAGATTGAAAATTATAAGTAGATGAAGTGACTAGAGGCATTATTTACCTCTAGATCTAAAACTTCTTAATGTTTTGGCAAGATTTATTGCTTCTTTTATCCAGTCTTTATTCATAATATCTAACTCTGTGAAATTTCGACAAAAGCTGGAGTTGTATTTACACCATTCAATATGGTGACAACTATTGCTGTAAAAGGATATGTTGTTTGTGTAATAAAACCAGCGTTTAAATTAGCTTGTGTTGTTACAGCTGCTGGATCATTCAAAGCTTTATAACTATTTGGTCTAGTTGCATGTGCTAGATTAGTACGAGTAAATAATGATGGTATATTACTTGCCACTCCATATATTATTAAACCCCCTGCTGCCCACTGACCAGCTGCTGTTAATGAATTAACTAACGCACTATAATTAACATTAATATTATTGCCAGCACTAGTATTATAACCATTAACTACTATTGCAACATCATGGTTTGAACCAATAGCAAAGCCCGTTCCACCTGGAGGAGGATTATTAATAGTTATACTAAGAACGGTTTCAAATAAATTATTAGTGTAAACACTATTATTATTTGCACCAACTATAACCTCGGTAATGCTTACTCCATTATTACCCGTACCAACTATTGTAAAGTTAATGTTAGACACATTACCAGCACTCTGAATAGTTATAGATGATGCATAACCCTTGCTAATAAATGAAACTGTACCATCTGGCGAAACCACTAGTCCGTTTAAAACTAATTTGCCAACAGGAACAGCTGCTCCATATTGCCCTATAGAAGTAGTAGTTGCTATAGGAATATTTACGCTTTTTCTAAAAACACCCATTTATTTTTTATTTGTCTTTTTAACTTCTTTTTTTATATCTACTTTAGCAATATCTTTTTTCTTCGTATTTTTAAAAAGAATATCTACTAAAGCCCTACTGTGACTAGCCATAACTTACCCCTACATTGAAATACAATAAACTGCACGCCAGTTAGTCATACCAAAAGAATATCTTTCTTTTGCAGCAAACCACATATCCTTAGTTACATTATCTACCCAATTCCAAGCCTCTAACTTATCACGTTCATAATGAACAAGACCTCTTTCAGCATCAGTAACGATCGCTGAAAACGAAGGTGATGTTATGTAATTATTAACAGTATAACCACCAGGTAAGTAACTATCAGTATATAAGGCATTAACATCGTTAACACCAGCATATGCATTACCATTAGCACTATTTACAGAAGTTCTATATTGACTACCAAGTATTACACTTGCAGCAAACTGATTAGCAGGACCAACTAATAGTTTTTTACCCATTGTATTAGTTAGAATACCACTTAATTGCTTAAACTGCTGAATACCAATAATAGCATTCTGGATTCCAACCTCACTAAGTGCCACATTACTTAAATTAGAAACAGTACCTCCATTATCTAATGGATGTGCTGCTGAGAAAAACGGTTGTCCATCCGCTCCTAATGTGACATTACCTAAATTAAATACATTAGCAGCAACTTGAGATTTAGCAGCTCTAAGTGAATTCCTTAATGCAACTAAATGTTGAGGAAACTGTGATGCATATAAATTATCTTTCATTGCCTCATCAGTAATACTAAATGAAAGACCATAAGTAGTATGTAAGTATGAAGTCTGATATCTTACACTCATTGAGTCTTGGGCAATAGCTGCTCCCTCATTCTTAACCTGAGCCATACCAAGTGATTTAAACTCATCCTCAAATTCTATTTTTTTATCCGATGTATGAGTTGTAAATACTGCCTTCCATTGGTCAGGATATGTATCATAATTACCGATTACTGCCTTAACACCAGGTCTAAGTAAAGGATAAATCGATGCTGTATTTATTGTCATTTTATTTTACCTTATTTAATTTTCTATCTAATCATGGGGATTAGAATTATCTGATCCCCATGAATTATTAATATTTACGCTACTGTCACACTTGTTGTTCCAGGTTTATTAGCATGGTTATTTATGGTTACTAATACATTTAAAAATGGAGTATTAAAGTAATTCCCTGCCATATTGTTCCCTGGTTGACCAAATACACCAGGTACATTCCTTGGATCAGGTGTGAATCCTATTACTTTAAGTGCTGTAGTAACTCCACGAGCATACTCATTCCTACCATCTGTTACCGATGGATTAGCTGTTGTTGCAGCAATAGATGGACAAGCATAGAACGTAGAAATACCTAACGGATTAGATGGCGCTGCATTATTACCGTAATTAGCAATAAGTGGATTATCTTTATACCCAGCTACTTGACCATTTAAAGTTATAGTTGTAAGGCTTGCCGATCCACCAACTACACCTCCAAGAGGACCGCTTCCTGTCATTAATGCAACATTGCTACCTATAACACAGCTATTACCAATCGTAGGATTGTTATTACCACCACCTGTATCTGGCCATGATGCATCTTGAATTTGCAGACATGGTAACAATAAAAATTGTGTATTTGCCGCTTGATTTGCACCCATGTAAGTTCCAAGCTGGATATCCCAAATAACGTGTGGATCATCAACTATAAACGCTTTAACAACAGAAGTTGCAACTGTACCTGCAACCCAATATTCTTGATTATAATATGTACCGTTAACCCAATATTCACATCCTTGGAATACACCTACTATCGGTTGAGCAGCAATTCCATTGGTAGGAACAATCGTAGTTGGGTTATTCCCAGCTGCTAATGTTACAACAGGATTATACAACATAATTTCTGCCATCCCCAATTTGTTATATGCAGTAACAGCATATTGTCCATTTTGAGGAACATACATTACAGGATCTCCTTTATTTAGAGTCCCACTATTTGCACTAATAATATAGTTACTATTTGTCTTTATATCATCTGCACCACCAAGTAGATGTCCGTAAGCCCTTAATCCAAATGGGGCGTTTACACCATAAGCCATATGTTTACCTTAATATTTATTAAAATTTTGAAAATTATCTATTTGAAGGCTAGATAAACCCATGAAGTTTTAAAACTTCCCGATATAACGGTAATATGCTTTTTTTAAGATGAAAGCTAACTCGTAAGTCGTTATAGTTCGACCATTCTTAATGAATTAATAATAGCCAAATTAAAATTTATTGTCAAACAAAACTACTCTTTGTTTAATTTAAAGAAAATATTACCACAGATACGCCTTCTGGAATATCTTGTAACATTTCTCCTGCTGCATCTGTTAATACAATAGTTACTGAGTTTAATTGTCGTATAACATCATAACCTATACGTGTTTGTAAGGGGGGAGTACTATTGTTATTGGCACAATTTATAAAAACACCATAATCAACATTAATCATTGGGTTTATAAATGTTATTGTATATTGAAAATTACTACTATTATAAACCACGTCTGAAACATTATACGCAGATAAAACAGCTATTGCACTTGATGTATTACTGAATCTGCACCAAGCATTTGCGGTATTAAGGGATTTGAATGTACCATCAATAGTTATATTACCAACATTACTTATATTTCCAGCAACATCAATTAAAATACCATTCAAATTGAGATGTGAATTAGCCCCATTTGAAACAATATTTAGAATACCATTTGCATCAGTATTTGTAATTAAATCGTTATTTACAACTATATTACCTGCTGTAATTTGTGTTAGTGATATAGTATCATCCAAATCAATAACAGTAATACCAGTTGCCCCATCACCGTTCTCAACTGATATATTGTTACCACCAGTAAATAGAGTTATTGACCAGGGGGAGGTTGCATTAGGATCTATTGCTACAATACCTGGTATAAATGTGCTTAATTCAGTGATTTTTGAAATAAGAGAAGGTAACGTTATATCCACTACACCACTAGGTGATGTAACAACGCCATCTACAATATTAATAGAAGCATCAGTACTTTCAACAGTAAGTGATGATATGGCACTAACTCCACCGCCAACTTGTACTATTCTCCAATTACCATTTACCGTAGTATTATTATATAAATATGTAGTAATAGCATTATTAGGGTTAATAGTAGATAGAACAGTTATCCCATCATTTAACACAATATCAAATGCATTTGTTCCTACATTATTAAACGCAATAGAGAAACCTGGTCCAGTAAGTTGACTATTAGGTAATATTATTTTTAAATTAGCAACGGTAGCTGATACATCTATTATATCAGTTACCGTTGTATTACTTGTACCTGCTGAATAAGGGTAATCTAGCTGTACATTAGCAGTCATTACTAATTCTTGACAACTACCGTTTGGTGGATAAAATGCCATTATCTAACTGTCCCTATTGAATGATTTTGTGGATTATTTTTATAATTATAGGCAGGTGAAGTAACTACTCTTTCAATAGATAATTGGTTATTTGCTTCAATTTCCTGACCACATAATTCTGATTCTCTCTCAAGTAAAATAACGTCTCCCTGGCAAATATATTTACGTGATAAAGGATTTCTATCCAATATATCACTAAATCTACTTGGATCTCTATCCATAGGGACGGGTGTCCAACCTCTACGAATAGCCGCATCTAATGCAGAATCTGTTTGACCTCTAATAGAAGTTCTCTCCCAATAATATTCAAACCCTGGTTTCTTTATATGATCTGGTACATCAGTACTACTAACATAATTCATGTTATATTTTGCCCTTTTATCCTCCTGATCGAAAGGCCTTGCATCCATGCCACGTGATTTTCTTTCATTTTTCATAATCAATTACCTTTTCTTTTTGATTCTTTAACATCTTCAATCTTATATTTAAGATATTCCATTTCACTTATGCCCAAATTCTTGGCATAGTTCTTATCAAATTGAGTTAATGTTACTTTAATATTAGAATTAGTGCCATTAGTAAAATTATTCCTAACTCCACCAACTTTAGACGTCGTATAACCATCCTTCTTTGGAACTATTTTAATTCTATCTACATATTCATCTAATACTTCCAAATAACCATCGCTTAATATCTCATCTTCTCTGCCATTTCTTCGGAGTTCCCGATCAAATTGCTCAATAAACTCACCTAATTCTCTCTGTATCTTAGGATTAAAATACGAAGAACCTTCTACTAATTCTGGCCTTTCATATAACCATTCTTGAGCTTTATTAAGCGCTTTCTGCTGCTCTTGTTGTTCAATTCTATTATCGTAATCACCTTGTAGCTCTTGATCCCTTGCCTGAGAATTATTACGAGACAAAGAACTCTCAAACTCATTTATTTTATATAATGTCTTTTGATAAATTTCATCCGCTTCAATCAACAAATCAGGATCTTCGCCCAATAATGCCTGCTTTTTTATATTCTTTATCTTTTCCAAATCATTATAAAGATCACGGCCATATAATTCAGCATTATTATTTATAGTACCACCTAATATCTTCTTTAGTTCATGGTTCTCATTTTCTAAATTCTGACGATCAGCATATAAACTTTTACGTTTCCTTTTTTCAGTATAATATTTTTCTTTAAACAAATCTGATTCATCAATAGGCTCTTCTTCAGTTACTTCTATTTCCCCAACTGGTTCAGTTTCACTATCAGTAGACTCTTTCGATTCTTCTAGACCGTCAACACGTGGGTCAACATAAGATTTATCTCCTTTTTCTTCTGTATTAACGTTATCTTTTTCTTCTTGAGTGTATTTTTCAATATCACTCATTATTGTTTCCATTTCTTCATTGGGACTTATCCCATAATTAGTATTATCCATTATTTAACTTTCCTCGGATCTTTTATCACAGCTAAAGGCGCATCATCAACTATTGAAAATACCGGTAACTTATCATAAGTAAAACGTATACCAGCATGCCTTGGGAATACAACATAATCACCTACCTTATACCAATTGCCCCATTCCTTATAACGTTCACCCGTGAAACAACATTTTCCAATTTTAGCAATATATCCCACTATCTCATTATAAATACTGTTAGTATTATTCATAATAATACCACCCTTTGATTTTTTAGGTGGTATGTATAATCTAATTAATATCTCAGTTGGCTTTGGTTCATAATCTTCAAATAATTTTAATTCTACTTCCATATTAAAATTATCAAACTCAATCCCTATCTCATCGTTCTCTAAATTATTTATATAGTCTTTCATAACTCTACTCCGCCTTTATTAGATCATTAATGTAGTCTTGTACCACTGACAAACTACTTCTTAATCCTAAATTATATTTATAATCTTCAATATTATGAATATTACCGGTTATTAATCTATTCTCTACTACTTCTAAATTAACTTTTAAAAGTCTTATAACCTCATCTAATATATATTCTGAATCTCTCATATTCTATTCCTTAGTTTTTCCATTTCAATTCTAGCATCTAATAATGCCTGTTCTTTCTCAAATCTCAATTTTTCTCTAGCTTCTTCAAATTGAAGTTGTGTTTTAAATACATCACCTTCTAGTTTCATATCAGCTATTTCTTTTCTAATAATATTTGCCTCTCGCTTTTGTTCTATATCATCAGCTACTAATTGATTCTCTAATGATAATTCATTACCTTCTTCAATATGCTTGTTTAATCCTAAGCTTTCAACTGCCTTAGCTGCTTTTATAGCAACCATGTTCTGCATTTCAGGATTATCTATATCAATCTGGGATAGGTCAACACCCATTTCTTGCTGCATTTGTAACATAAATTTTAATGCCATATGTTCTTGAATATGAGCCTTTGATTGATCGTTGTCGACAGCAGAATGTACAACAATATGCGCATCATGATTTTGTTCTAATCCTGCTACAACAGGTTTACCTTGCATCATATTCATATTCTCACTAATAGGATCTTCTGGTCTAACTTCATTAGGTTTTATCATGATACTCTCAATAATGTCAGGAGCAACTCCTTGTGCTTTAAATATCATTTTTAATAATCCAGTTGCATCAACCTTATCCGGCAGTTGCATTGCTGTTTGGAAAACTGCTTCTGCCTTCATTATTCTTTGAACATTAGAATTAACAGAAGGATCAGATACAGGAACTATTTGAACAGAATCTATAAAATGTTCTTTTGTGATAATATGATTCTCACCATTAATAAAGAATTCTTCTCTATCAATTACTTCTTTAAATATATCATCAAGTAATCTTAATTCTTCTGAGAATGAGTTATGTAATGATTTCGATACAGCTCTTTCTATTTTATTCTTTTCATCTAGAAATGCATTTGCCGTACCAGTTGATATATCTTCTCTACTTTCCATCATACCAAGCTCTGTAGTAGATAATTGATCTTGCATTTGACCAATTACCTCTTGACGCAATTGCATTAAAGCTTGCGATGGTCCATTTGTTGGCAATGTTGCAAACATATTCCTTATATCGCCTGTACTATCTAGAAATTTCCATTGACCAGCACCAAGTGTTATATCTGTTATTTGTTGTTTGGTTGTTCCACGTTGGACAAAGCCTGCTGGTAAATTCTGATATGTTGCTGCATCAATAGTTTGTCTTAACATATTAGTAACTGCTATTGCATTAGTACCAGATATCCTAGCCAATCCAAGTCCCCATATATCAAAACCTGTAAAATATTGATAAGCAACAAAGTATTTTCTACGAGTAAATTCTTTATCTTCTTTATTCCAGTTACGCTTTATCGCAAGCACTTCTTTACTTTCTTTATCAATGGTAACAATATAAGGTTTTGCAATATCCATAGTTTTTGATGTATCATAATTAACTTCAAATACATCTAGATTTAAATAAATATGAGATTCATAAACATCGTGCAGAGTTCTTTGTGAATAATTATCCGTATTCACAATGCTATTTGACTTAGTGACTTCCTCATCATCGTCATCTAAATCATTTGATTCATTATTTACTTTCAAATAAGGTAATTCAACTTCTCTATAAATCCCATTTTTTTGATTTATTAAAACTTCACGGGCAGATAACTTTAAAATATGAGTTAGTCGGTCTGATTCCAATATTGACGTACAATCAATATTAACTAAAAAATTCTGAGGTAAAATAAATCTAGATATAGGACGTTTCAATAATTCATCATAATAAACTTTCTTTATTATCGATCCATAAAAACCAATATAATATAAAGACTTTTCAAAATCTTTATAATAAGCTGCATCTTTTATTGTTAAATAATAATTAAGCCATTGGCTCCTTGTATTAGCAACATAGTCAAGCTCCTCATTAGTTTGCCCATATATCTTATAGCCACAAGGCCCACTATCAGGTAATAATTCACCTCTTATAGTAGCACAAAATCTAATAAGGCCAGTACTAAGTGTTGTATCAAATGTTCTACAGCTTTGAGTAAATGGTACATCATCCAAGTCTTCTAAATTATGCCCAAGATACTTTTTAACCTTAGTATGAATATCTAGCCATGGTTGACGTGCTTCTATATCTTCTTCTAAGCATTCTAAAATATATGATGAGATATTTTTCAAAGTTTCATCTTTCATTTTTAAAGCTAAGTTATCATCAAACTTATCTGATTTTGTCTCTGGAAATTGTAACTTACCTATTTCATAAACGGTAGATCCATCCTCAAGGTCTTCTATTTTATTAATATCTTCATCTGATATATTATCCGGTATTGATTCAATATCATCTGGTTGCCTAAACACAGCAGGCTTATTATTCAATTTTAACTTTCTTATATTATCTTTCATTAATAAAACCTAACTTGTTCTTTATATTCTTCAGGCTCCATATAATCTTTAGGATGTGATATCCTATTACCATCACGTAATATAATCAAAGCCTGTGTCATTGTATCTACAAAATCTCGGGAGCTAACGTTTGGGAAGTAACTTATACTTGTTATAAAATCGTCTGCAAAATCTGCCATTTTACCAATATTGTTCTTCTGACAGGGCATCCATATAATACCACTTTCAATTAAAGAAGTAACTAATCTAACACGCTGTATTTTATCACCATGTTTATTAGGCATAAAGGCTTGAGCATAAACACCAGCTCGCCGTAAATCCTGTATCAACGGATCACCTGATGCTTTAGCCTCTATAATTATTGAATCAGGTTTATATTTGACACTTAACGGTAAGCGATTATTTCCTGTATCTCGATAATCGTTAGCTAAACGCTTAACTCTATCCCTTAATTCTGGGTATTCTAATCTATCTCGCCAACATGATAATAATATTACATTTTCATTATCATATCTATCTAAAAATACCCCCCATGTAGTACATGCGGAATAATTAGAATTATCATTTGCAGTAAGTGCAGTATCCCAAGACTGTATAATGTACTCAATATCAGGTAATTCATTATATTGATATAATTTAAACCAATGTTTCTTGATCATCCCGCCTTCAAGCGGGGCAGGTCGTTGTTGATACTGCGCAGCATATCCATACGATCCCATTTCTCTTTTTATTTGCTTTATCACTTCCGCTGTATCTCTAGCACTTAGCAGCTCACCTTCCACTTTACGTTTATCTTTAAAATTCGATTTAATAACGCTCTCATATTCCATAGGCAAAATATATTTTACCCACTCATTATCTATATCGTTCTTTATTATATTCCCAGATACATCATTCTCACTTTGCGATCTTTGTTGTACAACAATCCTTATAGCTGTTCTTGCATCATTAACTCTATTAAACCATTTCTGAGACCACCAAGTATTAACCGCTTCAAGCTTTGCTTCAGACTCACCGCTTGGATCATTCGGATCATCAGTAATTTGTATATCCCCTCCTGAACCGGTAATAAATGAACCAGCACTCGTTGAAATTCTACATCCAGTCCGATCATTTGCAAAATAACTCTTAGAGTTCTGATCCTTACGTAGTTTAAATCTATCACCCCATCTTTCCTGATACCAATTGCTCTCAATAAGTAATCTGCTTTTATCGGCTATCTTTAATGCAAGCGAATTTGAATATGATGCGCAAATAAATTTCTTCTCAGGATAGTTAATCCATACCCAAGCAGGAAAAGCTATCGATATTAAATTCGTCTTACCCTTACGCGGAGGAAGGTTTATTAATAAATTCCTGATTTTTCCTTCCACACAATCCTGCAAGCTTTTAGCTATCTCCTCTAAATACCATTCATCAACAAACTCTGTTCCCCCTTCCAAAATATGCCATGCTTGCTTAAAAAATTCATAAAGATAAGACTCTGCTCGTTCTATCTCATTCATTTGATCTTTTATTTTTCTAAAATTATAATTCATTCACTTATATCTGCTTGTTTTAAACGCTCGCTTCTCCATTCCATATATAGCCTTCCTTCTTTTAATCTTTCAGCTTGCTCTTCTGGAGTTTCTATTTTTACTGGTTGCACCTCAAGCTCTTCCTTTGCTTCTTTCCATCTAGATTGAGTTTTAAGATAAAAAATCATTGCAGTAGTATCACCATCTTTGATTTTCTTCATCAAGTTTCCTGCTACAAAACAATGTCCTTCTGCTCTCCCTTTTTTATAGAGTCGATTTAATTCTTCATCGCGTTCTACGAGGTGGAAAAAACTACTTCTATGTATACCAAGATAATCAGCTATTTGTTGTACGGTTGAAATCCTAGCCATCTGCTCTACCATCTTTTTTTGTTCATCAGTAAGAACAATAAGAGGATGTCCTCTTGGATTTTTTTCCTCTTCTAATAAAACTTTACTTGCCACCTTCCAGTACCGCTTTTAATCCGGTTTCTTTCTCCCATCTCTTTATTATAACATCAACATAAGCTGGAGATAATTCCATCATATAACAATTACGCTTTGATCGCTCACAGGCAATTAACGTAGTACCGCTACCGCCAAATGGGTCATATACTCCTTCACCGACTTTTGAATTATTCATAATAGGACGTAACATACATTCAAGAGGTTTTTGAGTTCCATGCCCCGTTTGCTCTTCACCGCTACCACCAAATATGTTATTATTATTTATCTCCCATATCGTACTTTGATCACGTTTACCTTGCCAATTATGCTGCTTCCCCTTTTTTACCGCATACCACAAAGGTTCATGTTGATGATGATAATCACCTCGACTTAGAGCAAAATGCTGCTTACTCCAGACAATTAAATTGATTAAATCAAATCCATTGTTTTCTATATGTTCTGCAAATTTATGTGTATATCTAGATGAATGCCAAATATACACAACGTCACCAGCGAATAAGGAATAAGCTTCCGACCAATCGTATCTATCGTCATTTAGGACTTTACCAGTATTTCTAGCTACTCCATGAGCCTCACCAATATTATTCCTCCACTCAGGCTCATAGCTCACTCCATAAGGTGGATCAGTTACCATTAAAATCGGAATTACCCCATCCATTAGTTTTTCAACATGCTGAGGGTCAGTACTATCCCCACACATTAAACGATGAGACCCAAGCAAATAAATATCACCTAGCTTAGAAGTAGCTTCTGCCGGTACTTCTATTTTCTCTTCCTCTATTGCTTCTAATAGAGTTTTATTTAATATAGGCGTTAGCATATCCTTATCCATCCCAAAAGATAATAACTCTTCCATATCAAATCGCTCCGTTAGAATATCAAAATCATATTCCCCAAAAGCCAGATTATCCCTAATATTTATACGATCTAGCTCTTCTTTAGTAAGATTGCGATCTGGAACAAGAACTTCTATTTTATCACTACTTTTTAATCCACTTTCAAGTAAAGCTTTTTTTCTCTGATGACCACCTATAATAGTATTATCTTGGTTAACTATTATCCTTTGATGGTATCCATCTTCTTTAATAGATGTAACCAACTTTTTAAATTCTTCCTTGCTAATTTTACGTGGGTTATTTTCGTATTCCTTTAATTGTGATATCGAAATAATTTTTGATTGCCAATTTAACATACTACATTTAATTAACAATTATATCTTCAACTTGGTTAATTATTGGATTATCTTCTTCAGGTTCAGCAACCATAGATTGCGCTGGTATAAACTGTAATAAATTTATAATATCAATATAACCATGTCTTTCAGCAATATCTAAACCAGTATCACCGTTTATATCTCGAATAGTCCTATCAATATTTTTATCTATTAATAATTGCACTATATCAATTTTACAATTTTCACATGCCATATGTAAGATTGTTTGTGAGTCATATCTTGCATTAACATCAAGTCCACGATCAAACAAATTAGTTAACCCAACTATATCATCGTTTATAACTATTATTCTCATATCACCTGCTGGAATATCTACTGCCATTTTTAACCTCTCTTTAATTTTTTTCTAGGTAATTAATATAATTACTTAGAATTATAGTATTGTAATGTAAAAAATACAAGGTGAATGAAAGTCTTTAAGATATAGAGAAATAATTCAATACTATATTCTGTATATTAGTATTGAATAGTTATAGTAATATGTTATATTAGTATTTACTAAATATAGTAAGTTGGTATATACATGAGAATAATCGCAATATTAAATCAGAAAGGTGGGTGTGGTAAAACCACGATAGCTATTAATCTTACTCACTCATTACAAAACAAAGGGTATAAAACTTTACTTGTAGATAGTGACCCACAAGGCTCAGCTCGTGATTGGAATGCAGAAAATGATGGTCAAATTATCCCTGTAATTGGACTAGATAGAGAGTCATTAGCTACGGATATAAATGCTGTAAAAGATAGTTATGATTTTATTGTAATAGACGGGGCACCATCAATAGCAAAACTTGCAATCGCGGCAGTAAAAATAGCTGATTTTATTTTAATCCCAGTCCAACCATCTCCTTGGGATATCTGGGCTACCTCTGATTTGGTTGATATAATAAAAGCGCGTCAAGAAGTTACTGATGATAAGCCTATTGCCGCCTTTGTGATAAGTAGAGTTATCAAAAATACTAAACTTAGTATGGAGGTCATAGAGGCTTTAGAACCTTACGCATTACCCACCTTAGATTCATATACTACTCAGCGAGTAATATACCCAACTTCAGCTAGTGAAGGCAAAACGGTATTTAATGAACAAAATATATTTAGTGATGCAACACTTGAAATAGACGCAATAAGAGATGAAATAATAGAGATACTTAATGGCACTAAAAATTAAATCAAATAATAGAATTAGCATTGATAAAGAAGAAGCTTTAAAAGAAATCTCAAAAGAGAAGATGGTAACCTTAACTGTACTTATACCAGAGTCCTTCAGGGCGGATTTTAAGATCAAAACTATTCGTAATAAGACGAATGTGACTACAGTTATAACAAACTATATTAAAGAATATATAAGTAAATGATATAAGAATTAATATACCAGAACTATAATGACTATATAACTTTATAATAATTTCACTTCTCTAGCTTCTTCTAATAATCTTCGTTTTTTATCTTCAGCTCTTAATTTATTATACCTCTCTAAAGCTTGCGTAGGAGATAATTCATTTACATTAGTATTGGCCCAATCTTTATCCTTTATCATCTTTGGCTTTGCTGCCTTTTTAGAAGTAGGTTTCTCTGCAACAAATAAACTATCTTTAATTTTTTCCCATTCTTCTAGAACATGAGATCTCTTATAATAATTCTTAAACTTAAAACTATATTTACGCTCTAATTTTTTTTTATATAGTTGAACTCAGATGATTGATAATCAGCTATATTACAAAATTCCTGAAGTAACTTTTTATCACTATCTTTAGAGCTATCTACGGTTATACTCTTGTCTATCCGCGACAATACGTGTTTTCTTCCTAAATTCGTCATTCTTCTGTTTCATCCTCACAATTAAAATCCATAAATATTCTGGTAAGAATAAAAATAACATTAACTATCATAGGAATCAATACCAGAGACCAACTCCAAGTAATTTTTAATAGCTTTAATGCAATAAGAACCATTTGTAATGTATATATGAACCGCATATTCTCGTCATCTTAAAATTGGTATTGCATCATTACTCGTATAATATTTCCCAATCTTTTGCTTCAAAGTCATCAATAGTAAACATTATCGAATAGTCATCACAGAAATCTCGTTCGATTACCTTTGTTGTCCACAACTTTCTTTTTATAGTTTTTCCTTCTTTTAAAGCTGATAACGCTTTTTCAAATGTATGTAGCTTTGTTTTTTCTTCGTATATTTCCCAATCATTAGCTAGTATCTCATCAATTGGGGGCGTATAAGGTAAAGTCAAACTAATCTGGTTATCTAAATTCATTTCTAAAATTACTGTCAAAAAACCAGAATCAGGATCATGAAAAATATATTGAAATCTCTTCCAGCTAGATTTCCTCACCGCTTTCACAGTGTGTGTATTTAGTAGATTTATCGCTTCTATAAAATTCATATTTCCCCCTCAAAATGGCACTTCATCATCACGCAATTTTACCTCTGGCATAGCTTTCTTATGTGCATTTATTGTGTATCTGCCGTTAGCTGGTTGCATATACTCATTATATTTAGCATGATCAGGCGTAATAATAACTTTGATTTCATTCTTAGGAGATTGACCTTTGTCATTTACTGATATCTCAGCTACAAATTCAAGATCGTTCAAATCCCCAAAATCTTTGATCATTCGATGTGATTCCGCGTACTCTGATTTGTCTTGTGGATCTAACTGCTTTGCTGAATTCAAAATAGCTTTAATCGTTGCTCTTCCTATCTGAGCATATTTGTCCGACTTGTCACTATACAATCCAATGTTACTCCACACCAGTCTATTCGCATATTCTCCTTCTTGAACTACAAATGAACAAGCCAAATATACCGCTTCACTAGATTTGCTTTTCGTAGCATAGCCGTCAGTCCACTGCTCGGTAACATGACCTCCTCTTGTTACAGTCATCTTTACTTTAGCTAAGGTTTTATCTGGTATCAAAGCATAAGACATTTGATCATCTGCATCATTAAAGTTTGTCCATTGCTTATTCATTTTTATTTCTCCTTTATATTTCTAAATTATTTGCAACAATTTGTGTATTTTGTGTTCAACACTCCTACTATGATGTTCTTTGCAATAACCTTTTGAAATAATCTCGTCCAAAATTCTTTGCAATTTCTCAACTTTTTTATCTGGTATCTGAGTAGATTTCTCTACTATGTGATAGAGTATATTCATTAAAACAATGGTTAATTTATTATAACTAATGTTAGTTTCAAGTATTTGATCAAGTTTTTCTCCTCCCCCTAAATACACTGCATCTAAGGTTTTTGTTGGAATTTTTGTAAATAAAAATGAATCATTTTTTGCAACTCTTATTGTAAAATCTTCTTCTAGATTTTGTTTTGTATTTTTCATTTTTATCTCCTGTTTAAAATTTGTGTTTCTTTAGTATCTCTACTTCCTCTTCCAGAAGTTTACTTACTTTAATCATTCCTTTACCTTGTTTATCCGCATTTTTGACCAATTTTTTATAAAGTTTCATTGCTGGAAGAGGTAAATTTAAAATATTAATAAATTTTTGTTTATTGTCTTCGTTTGCTTCAACTGTCTCAATTAAATCTATTACCAATTTTTTAGCTTTCATTTTATTTCTCCTCTGTAAATTTTGTTATATATCCTTGGTACTTTAAAATAATACTTGCTACGCTACCGCTTCTGTTCTTGGCAACTATTAGCCTAATCAATTTTTCTGCTTTATTTAAATGAGTAGGTTGATCATCTGGCTTGTGTAAAAATATTACCACATTTGAATCCTGCTCTATTGATCCTGAATCCCTTAAGTCGGATAACATAGGGGTCTTATCATCACGCCTCTTATGCTCTCTTGATAACTGAGAAAGGATAACTATAGTGATGCCAAGCTCACTAGCTATATTCTTGAAGTTTGTAGTAAGGTATTCAATCTCAGCAACCCTATTACCTCTTGACTCACTAGATAAATGTATCAGCTGTAAGTAATCAATAATTACAACCTTCATATTTTCTCTAATGCTTAACTTGCGACATTGTAGATAAAAACTACTCAAGTCTCTTATTCTGTCAGTAAAGATTTGTATATTATCAGAAGTATTCTCAATGTACTTTCTTGCAGCATTATATCTTTCTTCCTGTCTATTCTTGTCTTTCCGACTTATGCAGGTAACAACAGAAGTTACTCTTTCAATAACCTCCTCCTCACTCATTTCAAACGACCAAAGACCTACTTTGTATCCTTGCTTGGTAATGTTTAGAGCTAAGTTAACCGCAAATGCACTCTTACCAACTCCAGTACCTGCTCCGATAGTAATAAGCTGACCAGGCTTAAAGCCTTCTATTATCTCATCTAGTGCCTTAAATCCTGTGCTAATACTCGGTGTATCCTTTTGGTTCAATACCGATAGTAGTTTGTTCTTGTAGTTATACTCTTCACTTGCAATCATTCCGTCTAAAACTTCATCAGACTTTCGATTAATGCTACTCACTACTTCCTTTAAATCCTTAGTGTTAGAAGTATTTAAAACTTTACTCATAGCCCCTTGGTATTCTACAAACATAATTCGTCTTAAATACTGCTCTTGTATCTTGTTAAATACACCTTCCGCTATTACATCAGTCCCTAAAAATGGTATAGCTTGAACTAGACAACTAGAAATGTAATCTTGCTTTTCTACCTTCAGCTCTGGGGCAAGAGCTTTCCAATCCTCATCGGCAATAGAGCTAACCTTAAAATGAATCTCACTAACAGATTGAGCTTGATCAACACAAGATTGGATTATTTTAAAAATATGTGCAGCATAAGGGGTTAGAAAATACTTAGCTTGCAGCATCCTACTACCGCTAAGAGCCGCCTGCTCGTCTTGCAACATATGACCTATCGCAGTTCTCTCATTCTGAATATCGATCTTTTGAATTTCTTCTAATTTTGCTTGGTATTCTATGCCCATTGTATCCTCCCGTTGTTAAACATATCTTCCATCTCTCTTAGTTCCTCAGCTCTTTGTTTTTCAATCGATTCAAGCTTTTCTTTTTCCGTATATTCAAATTCGCCGTTAACAACTTTGATTATATAGCTAATAAAGCCAGCTTTTCCTCCGACAATTAACTTGTCTTGATACTTGTCGGCAATGTACTTAAGCAAGCCCACTATCCGCTCATGAGTGAAATGAGGTTTGTTACTACCAACCCTGACTTGCTCAATCATTGCTCTAGAATACTTGAACTTTGCAATAGGTATTCCCCAGTAGGTATTGCCATCTTCACCTACAAAGTTAACCCTGTCCTTAAGGGGGTTAACTTGATGAATCGTAGCTTGTTGTTGAGGTTGTATCCGTGTTTGTGCTACCTCCTCTGGTTCAAAAACAGGATCTTTGTCCAAAAACTCCTCGTTGAGTTCGTAAAAATCAGTTTCAACAAAATCAGTGTTTTCTGAAAAAGAAAAATTGGAATTTATAAACTGATAATCATGATTATCAGTATGATCATTTAATGTATTCTTCTTTGTATTCTTATATATATATGTAGAGGGGTGGACATTCTCGTTCACCATGGTGGACATTTCAGTTGATGATGGTGGACATTCCAAAACACCTTTTTTATTTGTTTTTCCCTGATTTTGCTTGGCTTCTTCCATCTTTAAATCAAAATCAGCAGCTCTTTCTATGCGAATTTTGTCTTTATGAGTTACTCCATTAATTACATGAATGTTTTTGAATATTCCTTTAATATAAAGACTGATATTAGCAAAAGTTCTTTTGACAGTTTTAGGGTGATTTTGCCTTGGAAACTTTTCTTCCAATAAATAGCTATAAGTACTAGTAGCAATATTATTATTCTTAGTCCATTGAATGCATAAATCTAACAACAAACAATCTTTCTCACTTAACAAACTTCCATCAGGGCGTGTTAAATGGCGATAGTAGCTTTTTCTTGATTCGTAACCACTTGCTCTACTCATGTGCTACCTTCCTTTTTATCAGTGACTTTTATCCTCTTCTGCATTTCTTTACCCAATTCCTTTTGAGCTCTTAATACAGCGGCTTCTCTAAATTGTTCGTCCGTACTTTCCCGAGATTTTATTAATTCACAAAGTATTTCAGTAGGACGCACTGTCTCTCTCATTAAGGCGTTAAAAGCTTCGCTTCCTTCTTTGATGTAACTTTCTCGTGCGTTTTCCCAATGCACCCCCATCATTAGCTTAATTCTCCCAGCTATAAGCCTTATTTCTTTAGTGTTAGTCACTTAAACCTCTTCGTAGTTAGTTCATCTATACTCAGTACCAACTCTGCTAAAGTCCCAGAGTCTCTTACGAAAATATCTTGACTAGTTTCTCCAGCTTCAATCATTCTCAGTATTCGCTTTGCTATCTTCTGTATGTCAGTCATTTGTTTTTTCTCCTAAAATTAAGTTTAAAAGCGTGTCGAGATCTGCCCAAAACAAACACGGCATTAACCCAGTATTCCTCTGCTTCTTCACTCGCAGTGCCACTGTTTCTATGTCAGTTGGTCTAATTAGTTCATCCATGAAGAGCCTCTGTTATTTGGATTCCAATACTCTGGTTATTACTTTCCATCATCTCGTCTGTTCCATATCTAGAGATATAGTTTTGTAATACGTTATTAGGAGGAGTAAGTTCTATATACAAAGAATGTCCTACTTTGCGATCTTCATGATTAATGGTCTTATAGGATTTTATAAGTAAATTTTTTTTTAAAAAAATATTAAGGTAGTGATCTACCTGTCTTAAAGTTAAGTTAAAATGTTTTGATAAAGTTGATTTTACTATATGTGTTTTAATAAATGGTGGATAGATTACTAAAAGTTTTATATATAAATATTTTGCACTATGAGATAATTTTAGATTTGAAAGATAATGATCTAAGGCTAAAAAATACCATGTATTCATAAAATTTATTTTTATTGATAAAATGAATAAAATAGTATATTCAAATAAATAAACTAATAGAAGAGCAGAAAACTGCTTACCTTTTTGTTGACAACTTGCTTGAAGACTGGTACTTTCATGATAGGTATTAATTTTTGAAGCATTAAACAAAGAATCAAAAATTTTATGCTTAAGAGCTAAAGAAAAAGGTAGGGCTTTATCTCTATCTCTATCTCTATCTCTGGACATTGTTTTAATTATTTAAAAGTAGTATTTAGAAAAGTCTGTCGCCAAACTTCGTTTTCTAAATAGTTAAAAATTTATAAGAAAGCCACTGTTAATTCGGTGGCTTTTTTATTGCCGACTAACTAGCACCATTGCTAGTTAGCTCCGTCATTTACCAATTTTATTTTTCTATTATTATTTAAACCACAAAGGAATAATAAAAGTTACCATAACCATTAAAAGTGATACGATTAAAAATATCGTCCATTTTAGGATATCAGTTTTCATTTGTGTTATAGATGCCTTAATTTCAGATACACCTAATCTTAGTTCCATTCTTAATTCTAACAAATTTGATTCAGTAGCTAATCTATGTTTTAAATCTTTAAGTTCATTCTTCATTTTATAGCTATACAAATCTATTTAGTTAAAGAACAAGTCTTTTATCAATAAACCTAAGATTAATAATCCCAGTGCGCTTTGCCATTTCATGTTATGAGTAATGATATTCATTTCGGATTTTATTTCTGCCCTTAGTTCAGATATTTCTAACTTTAGGTCATTTTTTGTAACTAGCTCATCATTCTTACTACTTACAGTATCGACAATAGCTTCGGCAGTTTCTTTCGAAACCCCTGTGGCCATAATTTTTTCTATTGCTTTGTGTGTATCTATTGCTGCCATATATTTCCTTATTTTAGAGGTACATTTATTATTAAAAAGTTTTTTATTTTATCACCAATACCAAAAATATTTTACCAGTTTTACCTCTAAAAAAAAGCTACCTTAACTAATAATCCTATTATTATAGACATTAGAAGCTTGAGCCATTTTAATTCTATATCAATTTTTGCTTCAAGTTTTTCTATAGCTCCTTTTGTAGCAACTTTACTATCTATATTAGAAATAACACTAGTAATAGCTTCGGCATGTTCTTCTTGTATACCAACCGAAACAAACTTTTTGACTGCTTCATGGGTATCTATTAGCATTTTATTACTCCTTATTTTTTTGTTTTTTTACTTCTGTAATACGGAGCAACGTATTTACCATTTTTACGATGATGACCGTTAACACGTTCAGTTTTAACTCGATCAGTCTTCTTGCTGAATTCTTCATAGTTAGCATTTGGTGTTTCATAAGAAGCGAACGTGCATTGAGCAAACATTAAACTAAAAAAGAAAATGATTGCTATAAAAAACTTATTCATTTTATTATATACTTGCCATTATTTTTATTATCTATTTTTCTTAATTATCACTGACGGAGTAATAGGTGTTTGAACTTCTTGCACTGGAGAACTATCAGCAATTACTCTAGATCGTCCGTCATGACTAACGATCACCATAACATGTTGACCTACCTGAAAATTGGTATCTAAACCTTGACATACTGTAAGAACCTGAGCATTTGTTAATTTAATTACATATTCCATACCTTCTTGGGTTCCTAATTGCTGTTCAACCATTGCCCCGC
>JACCDY010839075.1_pt1 | contig 52198 bp, 40 predicted proteins | sample 7446391 | NCBI WGS metagenome assembly JACCDY01 (sample SAMN15323451, study PRJNA562643) | freshwater metagenome | isolation source: river surface water | place: USA:Blue River Watershed | collected 2017-08-18
CATCAGCAAGACCCCGGACACGCGCCAGACCATGCTGTTCTCGGCCACGCTCGACGGCATGGTCGGCAACATGGCACGCCGCATCACCAAGGACCCGATGCTGATCCAGATCGCCGGTTCGGCCACCAAGCATGAAAACATCCAGCAGCGCGTGCACTTCGTCGACGATCTGTCGCACAAGAATCGCCTGCTCGACCACCTGCTGCGCGACGCATCGATCGACCAGGCCGTGGTGTTCACCGCGACCAAGCGCGATGCCGACACCATCGCCGACCGCCTGAACATCGGCGGCTTCGCTGCCGCTGCGCTGCATGGCGACATGAACCAGGGCGCGCGCAACCGCACGCTGAACAGCCTGCGCCGTGGCCAGGTGCGCGTGCTGGTGGCAACCGATGTCGCCGCGCGCGGCATCGACGTGCCGGGCATCACCCACGTGTTCAACTTCGACCTGCCGAAATTCCCGGAAGACTACGTGCACCGCATCGGCCGTACCGGCCGTGCCGGCCGCAATGGTATCGCCGTGTCGCTGGTCAACCATGCCGAAGGCGTGCACGTGAAGCGCATCGAGCGCTTCACCAAGCAATCGATCCCGGTCGACGTGATCGAAGGCTTCGAGCCGACCCGCGCCGCAGCACCGCGTCGTCCGAAGCCGAATGGCTGGCGTCCGGGCGATGGTCGCGAAGGCCGCAAGAACTTCGGTGGTGGCCATGGCGGTAACGGTGGCAACGGTGGCAACGGTGGCAATGGCGGCGGATACGGCAAGTCGGGCTACGGCAACTCGAACAATGCGAGCAAGCCGGGCCAGCGCACCTTCGCCAAGCCGGGCGCACCGCGCAAGGATGGCGGCTGGCAAGGCGGTCAGCGCAACGAAGGCCGTTCGCAGCCGCGCCACGAAGGTGGCCGCAATGATCGTGGCCACCGCAACTAAGGGCTGACACAGGCCTGACACCTGAGCGGCCGCGCGCAGGCGGCCCGCAGCAATGGCTCCCCTTCGGGAGCCATTGTCGTTTGTGCGGCTTGTGCGGCTCATGCGAAAAGCGCTGCGAGTGCGGCGGGCCCCGCCCGCATCAGCGATAATTCGGGGAATTGAATCGGAGCCCCGGATGAATGCCCCTGAAACACTGCGACTGACCTCGTTCTCCCATGGCGGCGGCTGCGGCTGCAAGATCGCGCCCGGCCTGCTGTCGGACATCCTGAAGCAGACCACAGGCTTCCCGGCCCCGCCGCAGCTGCTGGTCGGCATCGAGACCGCTGACGATGCGGCGGTCTACCAGCTCAATGATGAGCAGGCACTGATCGCGACGACAGATTTCTTCATGCCCATCGTCGACGATCCTTTCGATTTCGGCCGCATCGCCGCGACGAATGCGATCTCCGATGTATATGCAATGGGCGGCACGCCCATCATGGCGCTGGCACTGGTCGGCATGCCGATTGACAAGTTGCCGGTCGAGACCATCGGCCGCATCCTGGCCGGCGGCGAATCGGTCTGCGCTGCAGCGGGCATTCCGGTCGCCGGCGGACACACGATCGATTCAGTCGAGCCGATTTACGGTCTGGTGGTGATGGGCCTGGTGCATCCGAAAAAACTCAAGCGCAATGCCGACGCGAAGCCCGGCGACAAGCTGGTGCTGGGCAAGCCGCTCGGCGTCGGCATCTACTCGGCCGCGCTGAAGAAAGGCGCGCTCGATCAGGCTGGGTATGAGGCGATGATCGCCAGTACCACCAAACTCAACACGCCGGGCCGCAAGCTGTCCGAGCTGCCGGGCGTGCATGCATTGACCGATGTCACCGGCTTTGGCCTGCTCGGCCATGCGCGCGAGATGGCGCTGGGTGCGAAGCTTGCTGCGCGCATCGCGATGCCGCAGGTCGTTTTCCTGCCGGGTGTCGAGGCACTGGCGGCGCAGGGCTTCATCACCGGCGCATCCGGCCGCAACTGGGCCGGCTATGGCAAGGACGTGAGGCTGGCCGATGGCATCACGCCGCAACAGCAAGCCTTGCTGTGCGACCCGCAAACTTCGGGCGGATTGCTGGTGGCTTGTGCGCCGGAAGCCGTCGATGATGTGCTCGCGCTGTTCCGTGCCGAAGGCTTTGCGCAAGCCACCGTGATCGGCGAGATGGCCGAGGGTACGCCGGGCATCGACGTCATCGCCTGAGGGGCTGGCCGTCAGCGCACTAGCTGCACGCCGCACGCCGCTGCACTGCCAGGTAGCTGACGGCGGCAAGAAATTCCGGTAGCTGATGCGCATGGCCCGTTGGCGTGTCGGCTGACGAGCCGCGCAGCACCTGCTGGTTCACCATGAACTTGCGGTTGTATTCGCCTGCGGCGCCTGCTGCCTGTCGGTAGCCCGGATGCGTGCCATAAGAACTGGCCGTCCATTGCCAGCATTCGCCAAACAACTGCGCGAGCCCGTCGCGCCGGATAATAATCGGGCCAGCAGGTAATTGCGCCGAACAAGGCGCGGCCCAGCTCATCATAGAAATAGCGTGGCGGCCCCTGGGGCGGCGATGCATACAGGCCGTCGAGCAAGTCGCGATGCGATTCGGCATCGCGGCGCCGCAGGTCGATCAGGCGTGGCAAGGCGCCCTGTCCCTCCAATCCGCCGCACGCTGCAAGTTGCATTCCGTCCTGCCCGACGGCATTCCCGCTGCGTTGCTACACTGGTGCGGTTTGCCGCCACCGTTGCCTGCCGCCTCTACCGATGAATCTGAACGAAGCGCCCGAAGCTCCCATGAGGAACGTGAACGCCGGCCCGCCCGGGCAAGCGCCTGCCGCGCTCGAATGCCGGCAGCTGGGCAAGGCATTCGGCGCGCGCAGCGTGTTGCACGGACTGGATTTCCGGCTGCAAGCCGGCGAGTATGTGGCGATCATGGGCGAGTCCGGCGTCGGCAAATCGACGCTGCTGAACCTGATCGCGGGGCTCGATGCGCCGGACTGCGGCACGCTGCTGATCGATGGCCAGCCGCTCGACGCACTTGACGATGACGCCGCCACGCGGTTGCGCCGCGCGAAGCTCGGCTTCGTGTTTCAGGCCTTCCACTTGCTGCCGCACCTGAATCTGTTGCAGAACGTGGCGCTTCCGCTGAAGCTCAACGGCCTGCCCGACGCGCGCGCGACAGAGATGCTGGCCGCCGTCGGGCTGGCCGGACGCGAACATGACTTCCCGCGTCAACTGTCCGGCGGCGAGATGCAGCGCGTCGCCATCGCGCGCGCACTCGCGCATCGCCCGCGGCTGCTGCTGGCCGATGAGCCGACCGGCAACCTCGATCCGGACACCGCCGCCGAGATCCTGCGATTGCTGAAGGACGAGATCCGCGACAGCGGCGCTGCCGCCGTGGTCGTCACGCATTCGCCGCTGGCCGCGTCCAGCGCCGACCGTGTGCTGCTGCTGGCACGGGATGGACTGCATGAACTGTCGCGCGAACAACTGGCGGCGCGATGAAGGAGACCCTGCGCTGGCTGGTGGCAGGTGAGTGGCGAGCGCATCCGGGCCGTGTCGCCGTGGCCGTGCTGGCGATTGCGATCGGCGTGGCGCTCGGCTTCGGCATCCATCTCGTCAACACCGCCGCCTTCAGCGAATTCTCGGCCGCTGCACGCAGCTTGTCCGGCAGCGCCGATTTGCAGTTGCGCGCGCGCAGCGCGAGCTTCGACGAAAACCTGTACGCCGACATCGCGGCGATGCCTTCGGTCGCCATTGCGTCGCCGGTGCTGGAACTGGACTTGCCGCTGCCGGGACAGCGCTCGCCATTGAAGCTGGTGGCCATCGACAGTTTCCAGGCCTCTGGCATTGCCCCCGATCTGCTCGGCGTGCCGGCCGATGGCGATGCGATGGCTGCGTTGCGTGCCGACAGCGTCTTCCTGTCCCCGGCAGCAATGGACGGCCTGCACCTGAAGCCAGGCGATACGCTGGCCGTGCAAAGCGGCACCCGCAGCGTGCCACTGCGCGTGGCTGGCACCCTGCTGCGCTCGCGCGCAGGACAGCGCTTGGCGGTGATGGACATCGGCGGCGCGCAATGGCGGTTTGATCGCATCGGCCAGTTATCGCGAATGGATTTGCGGCTGACTGAGGGTGTTGATCGCCTCGCCGTGAAAAGCGCCATCGAGCAACGCTACGGCAACAGCGTGGTCGTGGTCGAGGACCATGACCAGGACCAGCGGACGGCAACGCTGTCGCGCGCCTACCGGGTCAATCTGTCGGTGCTGGCGATGGTGGCGCTGTTCACCGGCGCCTTCCTGGTGTTCTCGACGCAGGCCCTGTCGGTGCTGCGCCGCCGGCCGCAATTCGCGCTGCTGCGTACGCTGGGCATGACGCGTCGCGAGCTGCTGTTGCAGGTGATGGCCGAAGGCACGCTGCTGGGCGTGACCGGATCGGCCATCGGCATCGCGCTCGGTTACCTGCTGGCGAGCGGTGTGCTTGCGCTGTTTGGCGGCGACCTCGGTGGTGGCTATTTCCCCGGCGTACAGCCGGTCGCGCATGTCAGCCCGTGGGCCGCCACCGGCTATTTCATCGCTGGCAGTGGCGTTGCGCTGCTGGGCAGCCTGTCGCCGGCGCTCGAAGCCGCACGCGCAAGACCGGCCGCAGCACTGAAGGCGGGCAGCGAGGAAGTCGCGCTGGCGCCGCTGGCCTCGCCGTGGCCGGCGTTGTGCGCGATCGTGGCCGGCGGCGTGCTGGCATGGCTGCCACCGCTGTCGGGTCTGCCCGTCTTCGGTTATCTCGCCATCGCCTTGCTGCTGGTCGGCAGCATCGCGCTGATGCCGCGCGCCGCCGCCATGATGTTTGCGATGCTGGCCAGGCGCACCGCAAGCACGGCCGGCATGACCGCCACGAAAGGCGTGATGCGCGAACTGGCGCTGGCGCGCCTGGCTAATGCACCGAACCAGGCCGCGATTGCGCTGGGCGGCGTGCTGGCCAGCTTCGCATTGATGGTGGCGATGGCGATCATGGTGGCCAGCTTTCGCGTGTCCGTCGACGACTGGCTGCAGCAATTGCTGTCGGCCGATGTTTATGTGCGCATTGCCAGCGGCGCCAATAGCAGCACCGATGCGGCACGGCTGAAGCCGGACGAGCAGCAGGCCATTGCAAGCTTGCCGGCGGTGGCGCGCGCGGAGCGCACGCGCTGGCTGTCGCTGGCGCTGGATCCATCGCGCCCGAACGTGGTGCTGATCGCGCGCTCGATCAATGCCGGCGACCCGGCGCAGGCGATGCCGCTGGTGGGCGATTCGCTGAAGGACCTCGAGCGACCGGTATGGATTTCGGAAGCGATGCTTGACCTGTATGGCTGGCGGGTCGGGCAGTCGGTGCCGCTGCCGCTGGCGGGCAAGTCCACGATGTTTACGGTCGCCGGTGTCTGGCGCGACTATGCGCGGCAGACCGGTTCGATACAGATGCGGCTGCAGGATTATCAGGACATCACCGGCGACAAGGACGTCAACGACCTGTCCCTGTGGCTGCAGCGCGGCCGCGACGATGCAGCCACTGACCCTGCCGGCATCCGCGATTTTCGCCGCCAATGGCAGCGACTGCCGTTCGCAGCGTCGCTCGACGTCGTTGAACCTTCGGAAATCCGAGCCATCAGCCTGACGATCTTCGACCGCAGCTTCGCTGTCACCTACCTGCTGGAAGCGGTGGCGATCGTGATCGGCATGTTCGGCGTCGCCGCCACGTTTTCCGCGCAGGCGCTGTCGCGCGCGAAGGAATTCGGCATGCTGCGCCATCTTGGCATGTCACGTCGGCAGATACTGGGCATGCTGGCCGGCGAAGGCGCGCTGCTGGCGGCGCTGGCGATCAGTGTCGGCTTCCTGGTGGGCTGGTGCATCAGCCTGGTGCTGGTGTTCGTGGTGAACCCGCAGTCCTTCCACTGGACGATGGCGTTGCACATGCCATGGGGACTGCTGGCGATCGTGGCGACTGCCTTGCTGCTATCGGCGGCGCTGACGGCACTGGTCTCGGGACGGATGGCCGTCGCCGGCAGCGCGGTGCGCGCCGTCAGGGAGGATTGGTGATGGACCACCTTCACACGCTGCGAGGCCGGCTGGCGCAGGCATCCGCGATGCTGGCCCTCATCGGCTGCGTTGGCCTGCCCTCTACGTCGTCGGCCGACCATGCGGCGAGGCAATCGCCACCGTCGCGCGACACCGCACGCTTTGCAGCGGTAACTCCCGGCAAATCACCGGTGTTCCCGCGCGACTACGGCGCGCATCCCGACTTTCGTACCGAGTGGTGGTATGTGACCGGCTGGCTGGAAACGCCGGAGCGCAAGCCGCTGGGTTTCCAGATCACGTTCTTTCGTTCTGCGACGGCACATGACCGCCGCAACCCGAGCCGCTTCGCACCCAGGGAATTGATCATTGCGCATGCAGCCGTGTCCGATCCGGCGCTCGGCCGCCTGCAGCATGACCAGAAGATCGCCCGCACAGGTTTCGGGCTGGCCTTTGCAGCGGAAGCGGATACCGACCTCAAGCTTGGCAAATGGACCCTGCGCCGCGGCGCCAATGGCGACTATGCGATCAGCGTGCCGGCCCGCGATTTCGTGCTGAACCTGTCGCTGTCGCCGACGCAGCGCATGATGTTGCAAGGCCAGTCCGGTTATTCGCGCAAGGGACCCCAACCGGAACAGGCGAGCTATTACTACAGCCAGCCGCAGCTGCAGGCCAGCGGCACATTGATCCGTGCCGGCAAGGCGGTGGCCGTGAGCGGCAGCGCATGGCTGGATCATGAATGGTCGAGCACGGTGCTGGATCCGCATGCCGTCGGCTGGGACTGGACCGGCATCAACCTTGACGATGGCGGCGCGCTGATGGCCTTCCGCATACGCCGCGCCGATGGCGGCACGTTGTGGCAGCACGGCGCGTTGCGGGATGCGCGGGGCAAGGTGCGGCAATTCCGCGGCAACCAACTGCGCTTCACGCCTCTGCGACAATGGCGCTCGCCACGGACCGGCGCCAGCTACCCGGTGGCACTGCACATCGATATCGGCGGCACGCCGTGGCAGCTGGTGCCGCTACAGGACGACCAGGAGCTGGATTCGCGCACCTCGACCGGCGCCGTGTACTGGGAGGGCGCGGTCAGCGTGCAGCGCGACGGCCAGCCGGTCGGGCGCGGCTATCTCGAGCTGACCGGTTACCTGAAAGCTCTGAAACTCTGATGCGCGAATGCACCGCGCAGCCCCGGAACCCGCCACCAATGACAACGACATGAGCACCACAACCGAACGCCCGGCCGCCCGCAGCGGACTGAAAACCCTGGCCGGGCTGCTGCCCTTCCTCGCGCCTTACCGTCGCCGCATTGCGGTGGCCGGCATCGCGCTGGTGGTCGCCGCATCGGCGACGCTGGCCATCCCCTATGGCTTCCGGCAGCTGATCGACCTCGGCTTCACGACGGCGGGCAGCGAACAGGCAGCGAACGTGAACCTGTATTTCCTGGCGCTGTTCGGAGTCGCTTGCGTACTGGCGATCGCGACGGCGGCACGCTTCTATTCGGTGTCGTGGCTGGGCGAGCGGGTGACCGCCGACTTGCGCGATGCGGTGTACTCGCACGTGCTGCGGCAAAGCCCCGAATTCTTCGAGACCACACAGACCGGCGAAGTGCTGTCGCGACTGACCACCGACACCACGCTGATCCAGACCGTGGTCGGCACCAGCATCTCGATGGCACTGCGCAACCTGTTGCTGCTGGCCGGTGGCCTCGGGATGATGTTCGTCACCAGCAGCAGGCTATCGGCGATCATCCTCGTGATGCTGGTGGCGATCATCCTGCCGATCGTGATCGCGGGCCGCCGCGTGCGCAAATTGTCGCGCGCCTCGCAAGACCGCATCGCCGATGCCTCAGGATTGGCCGGCGAAAAGCTGAACGCGATCGCCATCGTGCAAGCCTTCGCGCAGGAAGTGCGCGAAGCGAAGCGCTTCAGCGACGCGGTCGAGCGGGCCTTCGGCACTGCGATCGACCGTGTGCGCGCACGCGCGATGCTGACGGTGCTGGCCATCCTGCTGGTGTTTGGCGCGATCGTGTTCGTGCTGTGGCTGGGCGCGCATGCGGTGCTGGAAGGCCGCATGAGCGCGGGCGAGCTCGGGCAATTCATCCTGTACGCGGTGATCGTGTCGGGCGCGATCGGTGCCTTGTCCGAAGTGCTGGGCGATGCGCAGCGCGCGGCAGGCGCCAGCGAACGCTTGCTGGAATTGCTGGACGAACGCTCGCCGATTGCGTCGCCAGCCCTGCCGCAGCGCTTGCCGGCGCGCGCCGCGAACGGATCGGCGCTGCAGCTGACGCAGCTCAGTTTCAGCTATCCGTCGCGCCCGGACACGGCATCGCTGTCCGACCTGTCATTGTCAGTCGCGCCGGGTGAGACGGTGGCCATCGTCGGTCCGTCGGGTGCGGGCAAGACCACCTTGTTCCAGCTGCTGTTGCGCTTCTACGATCCGCAGCACGGGCAGATCCGGCTGGATGGCATCGATATCCGCGACCTCGCACTGGATGACCTGCGCACTGCGATCGGCATCGTGCCGCAGGATACGGTGGTGTTCTCGGCCAATGCGATGGAAAACATCCGCTACGGGCGACCGGAGGCAACGGATGACGAAGTCATCGCTGCAGCGCGGCTGGCGGCCGCGCATGAATTCATCGAACGCCTGCCCGAGGGCTACCAGTCCTTCCTGGGCGAGCGCGGCGTGCGCCTGTCAGGCGGGCAACGGCAGCGCATCGCGATTGCGCGCGCACTGTTGAAGAACCCGCCGCTGCTGTTGCTGGATGAAGCGACCAGTGCGCTTGATGCCGAATCGGAGCGGCTGGTACAGCGCGCACTGGAAGCGGCGATGGTCGGCAGGACGACGCTGGTGATTGCGCACCGGCTGGCGACGGTGCAGCGTGCGACGCGCATCATCGTGATGGAACACGGCCGCCTTGTTGAGGCGGGAACACATGCCGAGCTGGTGGCGGCCGGCGGGCTGTACGCCAGCCTGGCCGCGCTGCAATTCGGACAGCATTGATGAACCATCAGTTCTGCGCGCGCAGGGTGTCCATCACATGGCGCTGCAGTTCATAGAACTCGTCGGCATCGCCGCCGCGTCCCATGTCGATCACGGTCTCGAAGATTTCACGCGCATCGTCCTGCGCGCCGACGCTGGCATAGCACTCTGCCAAACGGAATGCGGCGGGCACCAGCGTCGGATCGATCTGCAGTGACACGGCATAAAAAGTGGCGGCCATCAGCGGATCGCCAAGCAGTTGCAGCGCCATGCCGGCCATGAACAGGAAGCGCTGGTCGAGCGGTTTCTGTATCGCCAGGTATAACGATAGCGGCAGCACCTCGTGATAGCGCTGCTGCTGGAAAGCCTCATACGCCTTTTCATACACGCTCTCGAGCACGGCATCCGACACCGGCTCCAGCACCGCGCGCTGCATGCCTTCGGCATAGGTGTCCTGCAGCAGCTTCACCTTGTCCGGCAGTTCGTGGATGCTCTGGTTGACCAGCCCGATGATCAGGCTGACTTCGGCCGACAGCGCGGCATGCTCGTGGCGCGGGATCATGGCGACACCCGTGCAGCGATCAGTTGCAACGCAGCGGCGGCAGAAGCCGCCTCTTCTTGCGAAAGCCGGCCCGAGATTGCGGCCCAGCTGGGCGGCAGCGCGCCAAAGTCGCGCCGACCCAGCATGTCCAGCAATTCCTCGCGGGTGCGGTCGAACAGTTCGCGTCGCGCCGTGGGCACCATGCCGGGCAGGTCGTCGTTTTCCTTGCCAGGCGCTGTGGCACCGGCCGCGCCCGGCGGCGCTAGCGGCGTCAACGAAACGGGGGCCATGCCGCCGGCGCGAACCGCCGCCGGCGGCGGCGCCGCGGCCGACGCATGGCGGGCGGCAAACAGGGCGTCGGTGAGTCGGGTGTTGATGGTCATGTTCAGGCTCCTTTGCCGGGACAGGGGCCGCGCAAGGCGTTTGCGCGCGGGTGGCTGCCCGCAGGCAGCCACCCTGGGTAGCCCGGCACGCTTCCCCGTTCCCCAAAACCGCAAATCCGAACGGCAGCGCGCCGCACGGTAAAATAGCGGGTCAAACCGATGGCAGCACCCGCTGCCGCTCATTCCTCCGGGTCACGACCTCCGTAACGTCATGCGCCAATATCAGGACTTCATGCGCCATGTCTTTGAACATGGCACCGAAAAAACCGACCGCACGGGCACCGGCACGCGCTCGGTTTTCGGTTACCAGATGCGCTTCAACCTGCAAGACGGCTTTCCCATGGTCACGACCAAGAAGCTGCACCTGAAGTCCATCATCCATGAACTGATCTGGTTCCTGGCCGGTTCGACCAACATCGGCTACCTGAAGGACAACGGCGTCACGATCTGGGACGAATGGGCCGATGAACAGGGAAACCTTGGCCCGATCTATGGCTACCAGTGGCGCTCGTGGCCGGCGCCGAATGGCGAGCACGTCGACCAGATCGCCCAGCTGATCGCGCAAATCCGAAGCAACCCGGATTCGCGTCGATTGATCGTTTCGGCCTGGAACGTGTCCGACATCCCGCGCATGAAACTTCCGCCCTGCCATGCGTTCTTCCAGTTTTATGTCGCTGACGGCAAACTGTCCTGCCAGCTGTACCAGCGCAGCGCCGACATTTTCCTCGGCGTGCCGTTCAATATCACTTCCTACGCGCTGCTCACCCACATGGTGGCCGCGCAGACCGGGCTCGACGTTGGCGATTTCGTCTGGACCGGCGGCGACTGCCACATCTACGCGAACCATGTCGAGCAGGTGAAGGAACAGCTGTCGCGTGATCCGCTGCCCCTGCCCAGACTCGTGCTCAAGCGCAAGCCGGACTCGATCTTCGAATACAACTACGACGACATCGAAGTCGTCGGTTACCAGTCGCACGCCGCCATCAAGGCGCCGGTCGCGGTCTGAGCATCGCCTCCGGCTGACGGACCGGGAATGCCGGTACCGCATCGGCCGGCATCGGCCGCGCGAAGTAATAGCCCTGCGCAATATCACAGCCCAGCTGCTGCAGCGCATCGACCTGCTCGGCCGTTTCCACGCCTTCGGCCACCACTTTCAGTTCCAGGTTGTGGGCGAGCTGGATGATGGATGTGGCAATCGCCGCATCCTTTTCCGAGGTCGTAAGGTGCTTGATGAACTGCTTGTCGATCTTCAGCGCATCGAGCGGGAATTGCTTCAGGTACGCCAGCGACGAATAGCCCGTCCCGAAGTCATCCACCGATAGCCGTATTCCCATGTCCTTGAGGGCCTTGAGCACGCCGCGCGTGGAATCGGTGTTGTTCATCAGGATGCTCTCGGTCAGCTCCAGCTCCAATTGCGACGGAGGCAAGCGGTGCTGCTCGAGAATGCGGTGAATGGCCTGTACCAGGAATTTGTCGGCAAACTGGCGCGCCGACACATTGAGCGCGATCGTGCAGTTTGCGGGCAAGGTGCCGCCCCAGGCGACCCGCTGCCGGCAACCGGCGGCAAACACCCATTGGCCTGCCCGCACCATCAGCCCGGTGTCCTCGAGGATGGGGACGAAGACCGACGGCTCGATGGGCTGGTCGCCATGGTTCCAGCGCATCAGGCATTCAAGGCCGACCATGTGCCCGGTCTGCAAGTCCACCTGCGGCTGGTAGTAGAGGTTGAAGCCTTCGTTCTCGACCGCCAGGCGCAGCGCCTGCTCCAGCATCAGGGTCCCTTGCCCGCGCGAATTCATCTCGGGCTGGTAAAACGCATACAGGTTGCGACCGTCGCGCTTGGCCTGGTACATGGCCACGTCTGCCGTGCGCATCAGCGCCTCGATGTCTTCGCCGCATTCGGGATAGGTGGCGATCCCGATGCTGGCGCCGATCGCCACTTCCAGCCCTTCGCGCAGGGTGAAGGGCTTGCGCAGGGCGTTGAGGATCTTGCGTGCGACCGTGGCCGCGTCATCGGCAAACTCGAGGTCGCCGAGCACGATGGTGAATTCATCGCCGCCCAGCCGCGATACCGCGTCATAGGCGCGCACTTGCTCGCGCAGCCGGTGCGCGACGGCTTTCAGCAGCAGGTCGCCGACTTCATGCCCGAGGTTGTCGTTGATGCGCTTGAAGTGGTCGAGGTCGATGAACATCAGCGCCACATGGCTGCCGCCTGAACGACGCACGTGCTCCAGCGCCGCGTGCAAGGCGGCCTTGAACGCATTTCGGTTGCCCAGACCGGTCAGGAAATCGGTCACGGTCTGCTGCCGCAATTCTTCCTCGAGCGCGCGCCGCTCGGTGATGTCCTGGAACACGATGACCTCGCCGTCGATCTTGCCGGCCAGCGGCGAGCGGCAGAACGAAGACAGGAAACGGCTGCCATCGGCACGCCGGAACCAGGCCTCTTCCAATTCGGGCGACACGGCACGATCGAGCTTCAGGAAGATGGCGTCGTTGCCGGACAGGGTCTCCTCCGGCCATTCGGGCCCGTGCAACGCCTGGCTGAACTGAACGAAGTCCTGCCCGATCACTTCGCCGGGCGCACTCGCGAGCATGGCCAGCGCCGCAGGGTTGACGAACTTGACGATGCCGGCCTGGTCGACGCCAATCACGCCTTCGCCGGCCGCATTGAGCATGGATTCGTAATACGCCTTGGTGTTTTCCAATCTCAGGTAAGACTGATGCAGCCGTCGGCGCGCCATGTCCAGCTCGAGGAACAGGGCGACCTTGCTCTGCAAAACGACCGAGCTGACCGGCTTGGTGATGTAATCAATGGCGCCGGCCTGGTAGCCCCGTATGGCCGCCGCCTCGTCGCGCTCGATCGCCGTGATGAAGATGATGGGGACGCTGCGCGTCTTGCGATTGCTGCGCATCAGCCGCGCGACTTCATAGCCGTTCATGACCGGCATCTGCACGTCCAGCAGGACCACTGCAACGTCATGTTCGAGCAGCAATTGCAGCGCTCTCTCGCCGCTGGTGGCCGACAGCAGTTGGCGCCGGCCATCGTCGAGCAGGGCCTCGAGGCTGGCGATGTTTTCAGGCCTGTCGTCTACCAGCAGGATCGTCTGCCGGTAATCCACTTCGGCCACGCGCTTTTCCGGGGAATTCATGGTTCACACCTGTTGTGGTTCCATCCATTTGGCCAGCATGTCGACCAGATCGGCCTGGGTGACGGGCTTGGCCAGGTAATCATCGGCGCCGGCCTGCAGGCATTTTTCGCGATCACCTTTCATCGCATGCGCCGTCAGTGCAATCACGGGGCGCTCGTATTTGCGGTTGAATTTCAGCTCACGGGTCGCTTCGTAGCCATCCATGATAGGCATCATCATGTCCATCAATACGATATCGAAGGTATGTTCGCGTTCGACCACATCGATCGCCTGCTGCCCATTCATCGCGACTTCAACGTCGAAGCCGAGTTCCTCGACCAGACTGGACATCGCATAGATGTTTCGTATGTCATCATCCACCAGCAACAGCCGCTTGCCGGAAAATGGCGTGGCAGAGGCGGTGTCGTTCGATGGAAACGCCGGCGACGCCGGGACCAAGGCCGGCGGCGCCGCGAGGCGCAAGCGAACGGCATCCAGCAGGCGATGCTCGTCATCCATCGATTTTCCCAGCACCAGCACGCGCAGCTCGTTCATGTGTCGCAGCTCGGCCTCGGTCAGCGTATGCGCGGTATTGAGGATCAGGTTGGCCTTGCCCACCAGTTGCTCGTCGAGCAGCGTATCGATCAGTGCAACGCCGCTCATGTCCGGCAACGCGAGGTCCAGCACGATGCACGCAAACGGCCGCCGCCGGCAGGCTTGCAGCGCGGCGCGGCCATCGGAGGCGACCGTGACTTGATAACCCATTTCGCCAATCAGGCGCGCGTAATGGCGGGCCTCGACCTGGTTATCCTCGACCAGCAACACATCGGTGCTCGGGCCCTGCGCAATGTGGTCGGGCGAGGGCAGGGACAACCTGTCGTTGGCGCCGGTCGGCAAGTAAAGCGTGAAGGTGCTGCCCTGCCCTGGCTGGCTGGCCAGCTCAATTGAACCGCCGAGCAATTGCGCAAGCGAACGCGAAATCGACAGGCCAAGCCCGGTGCCGCCAAAACGCCGGCTGGTGGAGCCGTCGACTTGCCGGAAAGCGTCGAAAATCAGTTCATGCTTGTCTTCAGGAACGCCGATGCCGGTATCGGTGACCGCGATGCCAAGCTGCCGGGCGCCGGCTTTGCCGTTGCCAAACAGCCGAATCGAGATCGATCCATCGCTGGTGAACTTGAGGGCATTCGAGAACAGGTTGCGCACGATCTGGAAGATGCGCTGGTGGTCGCTGACAATCACCGGTGGCGCGTCAGGATCGACATTGACCATGAACTTCAGATGCTTGGCCTCGGCCATCGGACGGAAGCTGCGCTCGACGCTTTCTGCGAAGTCATCGAGGGACAAGGGCTCGAGCAGCACCGACATGCGGCCGGCCTCGATTTTGGACAAGTCGAGGATATCGTTGATCAGCGCCAGCAGGTCGCTGCCGGACCGGTGGATGATATCGGCATGCGTGACCTGCTTCTGGGACAGGTTGCCGAGCACATTGTTCTTCAGCTGTTCCGACAGGATAAGGATGCTGTTGAGCGGCGTGCGCAGCTCATGCGACATATTGGCCAGGAATTCCGATTTGTAGCGGCTGGCGGCGGCAATCTGTTCGGTCTGGTGCCGGAACCGTTCTTCAGCGGCCTTGCGCTCGCGAATGTCAATGATGGATGACAACACCAGCGTGCCATCCGGCGTATGGATGGGATTGAGGCCGATCTCGATCGGTATTTCTTCGCCGTCCTTGGTGCACGCATACAAGTCGCGGCCCGCGCCCATCGCGCGCGTGGTCGGATCCGCCATGAATTGGCTGCGCAGCGTCGGATGATGCTGGCGGAAACGTTCCGGTATCAGCAACTCGACCCGCTTGCCCAGCAGTTCGTCACGAGAATAGCGAAACAGCTTCTCGGCCTGCTGGTTGACCAAGGCAATCTCGCCGGAAGCATTCGTGACGATGATGGCATTGGGCGCGGCTTCAACCACGAGACGAAACAATTCACTCTCCGATCCGTGGGGGAGTTTGTCAGCGAGTGACGCAGTTCGGCTGTCCGGCTTGATTCGGCTTGGCATGGCAGGCTGTCCGGTTTGCACTCGGGATGTATCGCCGCCGGTTTGTAACGACATGCCCGGCAGCCAACCTTGCTTTGAGATAGCACCGAGGATTTCGTTCTTCAAACCTGACATAACATACCGGTCGCACTTGCTTAGAGTGTGGCCGATCAGCGACAAAGTCATCGCCGGAAACCATGGGGAGCTTGATTTCAATCAACTGCTTCTTTGTTACCGGCGCAAAACCGTGTCGGCAGGCCCGCCACCGCCCCCAAAAATCAGGGCCGCACTGCGCCATGCCTTATGATGTCGCCCCATGTCTGCCTCGCTCACCCTGATCGTCGCCACCGAACGCCATCGCGGCATCGGCATCAACAACACCCTGCCCTGGCGGCTGCCGGAAGACCTCGCCTTCTTCAAGCGCACCACCACCGGGCATCCGGTCATCATGGGCCGCAAGACCTTTGATTCGATCGGCCGGCCGCTGCCGAACCGGCGCAATATCGTGGTCACGCGCAATCCGGACTGGTCGCATGCGGGCATCGAAGCCGTCGGCTCGCTGCAGCAGGCAGCCGAGCTGGCCGGCACCGGCGAAGCCTTCGTGATCGGCGGCGCTCAGATCTATGTCGAGGCGCTGCCGCTGGCCGGCAAGCTGGTGGTGACGGAGATCGACGCCGATTTCCGCTGTGATGCCTTCTTCCCCGCGATTGACCCCGCCATCTGGCAGGAAGCCTCGCGCGAGACCCACCATTCGGCCGACAACGGCTACCGTTACGCTTTTGTTATTTATACGCGCCGCTGACAGTCCCTGCGGGGTACCGGGGCGGCCGCCGCGGATTTTGCACGGCGGCCACGCATATCTGCGAAAATCGCGCTTTCGTTTTTCGTCCGGCCCCAGCCGGGGCCGACAGCCTTCCTTCCTGCCCGGAGTAATGCATGAAATTCCGCTTCCCCATCGTCATCATCGATGAAGACTTCCGTTCCGAGAACACTTCGGGCCTGGGCATCCGGGCGCTTGCCAATGCGCTCGAGACCGAGGGCATGGAAGTGGTCGGCGTGACCAGCTACGGTGACCTGTCGCAGTTCGCGCAGCAGCAATCGCGCGCCTCGGCCTTCATCCTGTCGATCGACGACGAGGAATTCGGCGGCGGCTCACCGGAAGAGACCGAGTCCGCGCTGAAGTCGCTGCGCGCCTTCGTCGAAGAGATCCGCTACAAGAACGCCGACATCCCGCTGTACCTGTATGGCGAGACCCGCACCTCGCGCCACATCCCGAACGACATCCTGCGCGAGCTGCATGGCTTCATCCACATGTTCGAGGACACGCCGGAATTTGTCGCGCGCCACATCATCCGCGAGGCGAAGTCCTACCTCGACGGCCTGGCGCCGCCCTTCTTCCGCGCGCTCACGCATTACGCGCAGGACGGTTCGTATTCCTGGCACTGCCCCGGCCACTCGGGCGGCGTCGCCTTCCTGAAATCGCCGATCGGGCAGATGTTCCACCAGTTCTTCGGCGAGAACATGCTGCGCGCCGACGTCTGCAATGCGGTCGAAGAACTCGGGCAGCTGCTCGACCATACCGGCCCGGTGGCTGCCTCCGAGCGCAATGCGGCCCGCATCTTCAATGCCGACCACTGCTATTTCGTGACCAACGGCACGTCGACGTCGAACAAGATGGTCTGGCACTCGACGGTGGCGCCGGGCGACATCGTGGTGGTCGATCGCAACTGCCACAAATCCATCCTGCACTCGATCATCATGACCGGCGCAATCCCGGTGTTCCTGATGCCGACCCGCAACCACCTCGGTATCATTGGCCCGATCCCGCGCGACGAATTCACGATGGAAAACATCATGAAGAAGATCGAGGCGAACCCGTTCGCGCGTGAAGCAAAGAACAAGAAACCGCGCATCCTGACCATCACCCAGTCGACCTACGACGGCGTGGTCTACAACGTCGAGACCATCAAGGACATGCTCGACGGCGAAATCGATACGCTGCATTTCGATGAAGCCTGGCTGCCGCACGCGAGCTTCCACGACTTCTACAAGGACATGCATGCGATCGGCAAGGATCGTCCGCGCGCAAAAGAATCGCTGATTTTCTCGACACAATCGACGCACAAGCTGCTGGCCGGCCTGTCGCAGGCCTCGCAGATCCTGGTGCAGGAATCGGAGACGGTGCAACTGGACCGCGACAGCTTCAATGAAGCCTACCTGATGCACATCTCGACCTCGCCGCAGTACGCGATCATCGCGTCCTGCGACGTCGCGGCCGCGATGATGGAGCCGCCGGGAGGCACGGCGCTGGTCGAGGAAAGCATCCTCGAGGCACTCGACTTCCGCCGCGCGATGAAAAAGGTCGACGAAGAATATGGCCAGGACTGGTGGTTCCAGGTCTGGGGTCCCGAGCACCTGGCCGAAGAAGGCATGGGCTCGCGCGACGACTGGATGATCCGCGCAGAAGATGACTGGCATGGCTTCGGCAAGATCGTCGACGGCTTCAACATGCTGGACCCGATCAAGGCCACCATCGTCACGCCGGGCCTGTCGCTCGACGGCCAGTTCGGCGACTCCGGCATCCCGGCATCCATCGTCACCAAATACCTGGCCGAGCACGGCGTCATCGTCGAGAAGTGCGGCCTGTACTCGTTCTTCATCATGTTCACCATCGGCATCACCAAGGGTCGCTGGAACACGATGCTGACTGCGCTGCAGCAGTTCAAGGACGACTACGACAAGAACCAGCCGCTGTGGCGCATCCTGCCCGAGTTCGCGCAGGCCAACCCGCAGTACGAACGCATGGGCTTGCGCGACCTGTGCCAGCAGATCCATGACATGGTCAAGTCACACGACGTGGCGCGCCTGACCATGGAGATGTACCTGTCCGACATGCAGCCGGCGATGAAGCCGTCGGACGCCTTCGCGAAGATGGCGCACCGCGAGATCGAACGCGTGTCGATCGACGAGCTCGAGGGACGTGTGACGTCCATCCTGCTGACGCCTTACCCGCCGGGCATCCCGCTGCTGATCCCGGGCGAGCGCTTCAACCAGACCATCGTCGATTACCTGAAATTCGCGCGCGCCTTCAACGAGAAATTCCCGGGCTTCGAGACCGATGTGCACGGCCTCGTGAAGACGACGGTGAATGGCGTGAAGGGCTATTACGTGGATTGCGTGAAGCAGTAAGGCAGGACCCGACCGGCAGCCGCCGGCCAAACGACAAGGGGAGCCGAGGCTCCCCTTGTCGTTTGCATGCGCGCTGGTCAGGTCTTGGGCAGCGTCACGCCGTGCTGGCCCTGGTACTTGCCGCCGCGATCCTTGTATGAGGTTTCGCAGACTTCATCGCTCTCGAAGAACAGCACTTGCGCGCAGCCTTCGCCGGCATAAATCTTCGCCGGCAGCGGCGTCGTGTTCGAGAATTCCAGCGTTACATACCCTTCCCATTCCGGCTCGAACGGCGTCACGTTGACGATGATGCCGCAACGCGCATAGGTCGATTTGCCGAGGCAGATGGTCAGCACATTGCGCGGGATGCGGAAGTACTCGATGGTGCGCGCCAGCGCGAACGAGTTCGGCGGGATGATGCAGACATCGCTCTGGATATCGACGAAAGAGTTTTCGTCGAAATTCTTCGGGTCGACAATCGTGCTGTTGATGTTGGTGAAGATCTTGAATTCGTTGGCGCAGCGAATATCGTAGCCATACGACGAGGTGCCGTAAGAGACGATTTTGTGGCCATTCGACTGGCGCACCTGTCCCGGCTCGAACGGCTCGATCATCCCGTGCTGTTCGGCCATGCGGCGTATCCACTTGTCGGATTTGATGGTCATGTTGGCAAAAATACCGGAGAACAAAGTCAGCCGGCCATTGTACGCGATACCGTGCCCCCTCCCTTCGCCTGGTCGGACGCCCAGCGCCGCAGGTCGCCCGTTAACGTATTGAGATTCTTGGCCACGCTGCCCGCGGCCTGCCTGGCGGCGCCATCGAACAGCGCCCCCAGTGCCTGCACGTCGGCCGGATCGCCGGAACGCATCGCCTTGCCGATGGCCGCATTCACCGTCACCAGCAGATTCTTGCGCGCGCCATCGCTGGTCATGTTGAGCACCGACCTCCCCGGCACCGCGATCTCGATCCCGAAATCATCAACCGGCAAGGGTTCGATGAAGGTCTGCAGCAGCTGGCGCGCGCCCTCGATGCCGGGATCCTTTTGCAGTGTGTCGACGGCACGCAGGAAGGCCACGTCCGTTTCGGACTGGTTGCGATGGGCATACTCGGCCACCAGCGCGAAGCCGGCCGGGTCGCCGGCGCGATTGGCCCACAAATTCGGGAAGTAAGGCACGCTGGCCGCTGCACTGCCCTGCCCCGCATCGGCTTTGCCGAAGTGCGCGGCGATTTGCGACAGCAGCAGGTCATTGCGCAGCTTGTTGCGCGCTGTGCCGTCGAAATGCACGCCGGTGCCGCGCTGCCTGCCGGCCACGGGGCCATGCACGTCTTGCGGCCTGCGATCCGGCGCCCTGCCGGACGCCTGCAGGGCCTGCGATACCTGACGATCGGCCGCGCCTCGGGCCTGGTCCAGATGCCGGACGGCGCGCCGGGCCGTGGCCGCCGTGGCAGGGCCATCCCGTCCCCGCGCAAGGTGCAGCACGTTCGCGCCTGCCACCTTGCCGCCCGGCGCCTGAAGGCCCGCGCGTTGCGCCAGATCTTGCGACCCGTATGCGGTCCGCCGGACTCGCATGCCTCCAATGTCCATGGCTCCCCTTCGCGCTGCCAAGCGCATGGCAGCGGTCACCGGCATTATCGCGGCTGCGCGCTGACGCAAGCCCGGCGATCCTGCCGCTTAGTGCATCATCGATGCAGAAAGCCGGCGGCTGCCGTTGCGGCGCGACAGGACGAGAAGAGGGTTCAGCCACCTTTCAGCGCGATGCCACGGGTGTCGCCCGCGGACTAAAGCCCTAGCGCTGCATGGACTCCCAGACCTTCTGCAGGCGCTTGGTCGACACAGGCATCGGCGTGCGCAGCTCTTGCGCGTACAGCGACACCCGCAGTTCTTCCAGCAGCCAGCGGTATTCGTCCATGCGCGGGTCGCCGCGACTGCCGCCTTTCAGCGCCCGTTGCCACGGCGCAGCGGCCTGCTGCCAGTCGGCCATCAGACGCGTGTCGCGCGCCGGGTCGCTGCGCAGCTTGTCGATGCGCACCGTCATGGCCTTCAGGTAGCGCGGGAAATGCGACAGCTGCGCATGCGGCGTCTCGGCCACGAAACGCTTGTGCACCAGCGCCTGCAGCTGCGCCTGCATGTCCGCAAACACGGCGGCGTTGGACTTGATGCCCTGCAGCTTCTTCGGCAGCGCATGGTATTCGGCCAGCACCTGCCCGACCAGGCGCGCGATTTCGTTGACCAGCAGGTTCAGGCGCGCCTTGCCTTCGTCGCGGCGGACGTTGAACTCGCCGGGGTTCTTCGGCAGCGGCTGCTGCAGGCAGGCACGCGACAGGCCGGCCTGGATGATCTGCTCGCGCAGCTCTTCCTGCGCGCCCAGCGTCATGAATTGCATGCCCATCTGCTGCAGGCCGGGCACGTTCTTCTCGAGGTACTTCAGCTGTTCCTTCAGCTGTAGCGCGAACAGCCGGCGCAGTCCGTTCTGGTGGATCTCGGCCGCTTCGTTCGGGTCATCGAAGACTTCGATATCGCAGTGCGTGCCCTTGTCCACCAGCGCCGGGAAGCCGAGCAGGGTCTGGCGACCGCGCTGTATCTCCAGCAGCTCCGGCAGCTCGCCGAAGGACCAGGTGGTCAGGTTGGTATAAGCGCTGCCATCGACAGCCGTCATGTTCCCCGCGCCGGCGGCCGGCTTGCCTGACGGGTTCGCGCCACGCGCAGCACCTGCGGTGCTGCGGGTGCCAGCCTTGCCTGCGCCCGCCGCGCTCGCTTCGCGCGCATCGCCCCCCGAGTCCGCATCGGCATCTGCCGCATCGCCCGTGATCGGGCTGACTTGTTCAGCGATCCTCTGGAATTGCTCGCGCGCCTGCGCACCCAGCTCGGCTTGCAGCGCCGCGAGGTTGCGGCCCATGTCGAGCTGGCGGCCGTGCTCATCGACCACTTTGAAGTTCATGAAATGGTGCGCTGACAATGTCTCGAGCTTGAAATCTGCCAGCCTCACCATCACGCCAGTCTTGTCGCGCACGTCGGCGATCAGCGCATCAAGCAAAGGGCCCTGGCCGAACTTCTTGGCCGCATGAATGCGATCGCAGAACCCGGCGGCGTACTCGGGCAGCGGCACGCAATGGCGGCGCAGCTTCTGCGGCAGCGACTTCAGCAACAGATGCGCCTTCTCTTTCAGCATGCCGGGCACCAGCCATTCGCAGCGCGGCGCGGACACCTGGTTCAGCGCATACAGCGGCACCGCCAGCGTGACGCCGTCGCGCACTGAGCCGGGCTCGAAATGATAGGTCATCGCCATCTCGATGCCGGCGTGGCGCATCACCTTCGGGAACAGGTCGGTCGTGATGCCGGCGGCCTCGTGCCGCATCAGGTCGTCGCGCGACAGGTAAAGCACTTTCGGGTTGTCGCGGCTGGCCTGCTTCAGCCATTGCTCGAAGCCGACCGCATTACAGACATCGTTCGGGATCGCGCTGTCGTAGAAGGCCGCGATCAGTTCGTCGTCGACCAGCACGTCCTGCCGGCGCGATTTGTGTTCGAGATTCTCGATCTCGCGCACCAGCTTCTGGTTGTGCGCGAAGAATGGCGCGCGGGTGTCGAAGTCGCCTTCGACCAGCGCGCTGCGAATGAAAATTTCGCGCGCCTGCCCCGGATTGATCTTGCCGAAGTCGATGCGCCGCTGGCTGTACACCACCAGCCCGTACAGGGTGGCGCGCTCATACGCCGACACCTGGCCGCTGCGCTTTTCCCAGCGCGGGTCGCCATAGGATTTCTTCAGCAAATGACCGCCGACTTTTTCTAGCCACTCGGGCTGGATGTTGGCCAGCGTGCGCGCAAACAAGCGCGAGGTATCGACCAGTTCGCCGGCCACCACCCAGCGGCCCGCCTTCTTGCCCAGCGACGAGCCGGGCCACAGATGGAACTTGATGCCGCGCGCGCCAAGGTAATGGGGCTCGTCCTCGGCCTTGTAGCCGACGTTGCCAAGCAAGCCGGTCAGCAGCGCCAGATGCAGTTGCTCGTAGGTCGCCGGCAGTTCGTTGACGCGCCAGCCCTGCTCGCGCACCAGCGTGTACAGCTGCGAGTGCACATCGCGCCATTCGCGCAGGCGCAGCTGCGACAGGAAATTCTCGCGGCAGTGATCCTGCAGCTGACGGTTTGATTTCTTGTGCTCGATCGCTTCGTCGAACCATGTCCAGATCTTCAGCGAGGACAGGAATTCGGATTTTTCATCGGCGAATTTCTTGTGCGCGTTATCGGCCGCGCCCTGTGCCTCCTGCGGACGATCGCGCGGGTCTTGCACCGACAGCGCGGCAGCAATGATCAGCATCTCGGACAGGCACTGGTGATCGCGCCCGGCGAGGATCATGCGGCCCACGCGCGGGTCCAGCGGCAACTTGGCCAGCTGGCGCCCCAGCGCGGTCAGCTGCTTGGCGTCGTCGACCGCGCCCAGTTCCTGCAGCAGCTGATAGCCATCGGCGATCGCGCGGCCGAGCGGGGGCTCGATAAACGGGAAATCTTCGACATCGCCCAGCTTCAGCGCCTTCATCCGCAGGATGACCGCGGCCAGCGACGAACGCAGGATCTCGGGATCGGTGAACTTCGGGCGCTGCAGGTAATCCTGTTCGTCGTATAAGCGGATACAGACACCGGCGGCGACCCGGCCGCAACGGCCGGCACGCTGGTTGGCGGCCGATTGCGCGACAGCTTCGACCTGCAATTGCTCGACTTTGTTGCGGTAGCTGTAGCGCTTGACGCGCGCGGTACCGGCATCGACCACATAACGAATGCCGGGCACGGTCAGCGAGGTTTCGGCGACGTTGGTGGCCAGCACGATGCGGCGCGCATTGGTGGTCTTGAACACGCGCTCCTGTTCTTGCGCCGACAGGCGCGCGAACAAGGGCAAGATCTCGACATGCGGCGGGTGATGCTTGCGCAAGGCTTCGGCGGCATCGCGGATCTCGCGTTCGCCGGGCAGGAAGACCAGGATGTCGCCGGGACCGACGCGCGACAATTCATCGACGGCGTCGACGATCGCGTCCATCAGGTCGCGCTGTTCCTTCGCGCGGGCCGCCGGCGACGCTGCGCCGGCCGCGCCTTGTCCGGGGGGTTTCGCATCCGGTTCCACCGGACGGTAACGCACCTCGACCGGATACATTCGCCCCGACACCTCGATGACCGGCGCCGGCTTGCCGTCGCGCTCGAAATGGCGCGCGAAGCGTTCCGCATCGATGGTGGCCGACGTGATGATCACCTTCAGGTCGGGACGCTTCGGCAGCAGCTGCTTCAGGTAGCCGAGCAGGAAGTCGATGTTCAGGCTGCGTTCGTGCGCCTCGTCGATGATGATGGTGTCGTAGGCCTTGAGCAGCGGATCGCCTTGCGTCTCGGCCAGCAGGATGCCATCGGTCATCAGCTTGATCCATGCCCCGGCTGACAGGGTGTCGTTGAAGCGCACCTTGTAGCCGACATGCATGCCGGGCGGCGTGCCGAGTTCCTGTGCGATGCGCTTGGCGGTCGACGACGCGGCAATGCGGCGCGGCTGGGTGTGGCCGATCAGGCCTTTCTGGCCACGCCCGATGGACAGGCAGATCTTGGGCAACTGCGTGGTCTTGCCGGAGCCGGTCTCGCCGCTGACGATCACCACCTGATGGGCCAGCAGCGCCTGCGCGATTTCATCACGACGCGAAGAGACCGGCAGTTCCGGCGGGAAGCTGACAGCGGGCAGCGGATGACGCGTCGCGTCGGGTGTCGGGTCTCGCTCCGGGTTTCGCTTCGAGCCTGGCGGTGGGCTCGGCTGACGGGCGGGCGGCTGGGTGGCGCGCTGGCCCTGCCCCGGGTCACGACGCTGGCCGGACTTCCGGCCCGGGGTCGGAACCGCCATCGACGCTTGTTTCTGTGTGGCGTCGGTGCGTGGTGCGGCAGTCGACGTGGCTGGCCCGGTGGCTGGAGCCGGGGCCGCCTTTTTCGGGGCTTGGGGTGCTGACATGTCGGCCGAATTATAATGCCGCCCATGGAGAATCCCGTTCAGTTCGTCGAGTGGCTGCGCTCGGTCGCGCCCTACATCCACGCGTTCCGCGGCAAGACCTTCGTCGTCGCCTTCCCCGGCGAGCTGGTGCTGTCTGGCGCGTTGCCCGTGCTGGCGCACGACCTGTCGCTGCTGCACGCACTGGGCATCAAGGTGGTGCTGGTGCACGGCTCGCGCCCGCAGGTGCAGGAACAGCTGGCGCTGCGCAACGTGGAAACCCATTTCCACAATAGCTTGCGCATCACCGATGCCGCCGCACTGGAGTGCGCGAAGGAAGCCGCCGGCGAGCTGCGCCTCGACATCGAGGCCGCGTTCAGCCAGGGCTTGCCGAACACGCCGATGGCGAACTCGTCGATCCGGGTCATTTCCGGCAACTTCGTCGTGGCGCGCCCGGTCGGCATCATCGACGGCGTCGACCACGGCATGACGGGCGTCACGCGCAAGATCGCGCATGAGACCATCCACCCCATCCTCGATGCCGGCGGCATCGTGCTGCTGTCGCCGCTGGGCTTCTCGCCGACCGGCGAGGTGTTCAACCTTGCGATGGAAGACGTGGCGGTGGCCGCGGCCAACGCGCTGCGTGCCGACAAGCTGATCTTCATCACCGAAACGCCGACCATGACCGACGCCGGCGGCACCGAGATCCGCGAAGTTTCCGCCCATCAGGCGCAGGCGGTGCTGGCGTCCGGCTGCCTGCGCGCCGACGCCGCCTACTATTTCGACCACGCGACCAAGGCGTGCCTGGCTGGCGTGCCGCGCGCGCACATCGTGCCGTTCTCGACCGACGGTTCGGTACTGCTGGAAGTGTTCACGCATGACGGCGTGGGCACCATGATCTCGGCACAGTCGCTGGAAAGCCTGCGCGAGGCCACCATCGAGGATGTCGGCGGCATCCTGCAACTGATCGAACCGCTCGAGGCCGATGGCACGCTGGTCAAGCGCGGTCGCGAACTGATCGAGCGCGAGATCGATTACTTCTCCGTCATCGAGCATGACGGCGTGATCTTCGGTTGCGCTGCCTTGTATCCGTTCCCGGCCGAGAAGATGGCCGAGGCCGCCTGCCTGACCGTCAGCCCGGATGCCCAGGCACAGGGCGATGGTGAACGATTGCTGAAGCACCTGGAAAACCGCGCACGCGCGGCCGGTTTCAAGAAACTGTTTGTCCTCACCACGCGCACAGCGCACTGGTTCCTGAAGCGCGGCTTCGTGCAGGCTGGCGTCGACGACCTGCCGAAAGACCGGCAGAACATGTACAACTGGCAGCGCAAATCGCTGGTACTGATCAAGAAACTCTGATTCGCCACCCCGATCCCTGCCGGCGGCGCTGCCGCCGGTTTACGTTTACCCTGCATCGAACACACCGATTGCATTTCCGTTGGAGAAACACATGACGCGCATGGTCCACTGCATCAAACTGAACAAGGAAGCTGAAGGACTGGACTTCCCGCCCTACCCGGGCGAGCTGGGCAAGAAGATCTGGGAAAGCGTGTCCAAGGAAGCCTGGGCCGCATGGCTCAAGCACCAGACCATGCTGGTCAATGAAAACCGCCTGAACCTGGCTGACGTGCGCGCCCGCAAGTACCTGGCGGCGCAGATGGAAAAGCACTTCTTCGGCGAAGGCGCCGATGCGGCGGCAGGCTACGTGCCGCCGGCAAACTGAACTGACGCAAAAGGGCGCCAGCGCAACGCTGGCGCGTCAGTCGAACGTCATCACGCGCACGCCATCGGCCGTGCCCAACAGGCAGACCGCTGCACCTTGCAGCGCGAACAGGCCGACGCTGACCACGCCCGGCAACTGGTTGATTTGCTGCTCGAGCGCCTTCGGGTCACGAATCTGCAGGCCGGCGGCATCGAGTATCCAGCAACCATTGTCGGTCACGTAGGGCTTCCCATCCTTCATGCGCAGCACGGGCTGCGCGCCCAGCGCCGCAAGGCTGCGCGCGACGGCCTTCTCGGCCATCGGTATCACTTCGACCGGCAGCGGGAACTTGCCCATCGCGTCGACCAGCTTGGAGCCATCCGCGATACAGATGAATTTTTCGGCGACCGACGCGACGATCTTTTCGCGGGTCAATGCGCCGCCACCGCCCTTGATCATCGCGCCGCTGTGATCGATCTCGTCGGCACCGTCGATATAGACCGGCATGGACTCGACCTCGTTGAGGTCGAACACGGGCACACCATGCGACTTCAGCCGTGCAGCAGTCGCTTGCGACGACGCGACCGTGCCCTTGATGCGATCCTTGATCTTTGCGAGCTCGTCGATGAAGAAATTCGCGGTGGAACCGGTGCCGACGCCGATGACGGCGCCGTCCACCACATAGTCGATCGCCGCGCGCGCGACGGCCTGCTTGAGTTCATCCTGGGTCATGATGGCTGCCTTCAAATCGAAGGCAGCATTTTAGCCGATGCGATGCCAGCGCCGCCGCCTCGTGCCAGCGGGCGTGGCCGCCTCGGCAGGGACGGTTTGGCGCGCGTTCAGTTCGCGCCGAGATTGGTCGACAGGTATTGGGCCAGCGATGCCTTGTCGTGCAGGTTGAGCTTGCGGTACAGGTGGGCCAGCTGGTTGCGCACTGTGTGGTGCGAGACGCCGAGCTCACGCGCAATCTGCTTGTGGCTCATGCCGGCGGCAAAACGGCGCGCCACCACGAACTCCCTGGGCGTCAACACTTCCATCGCATCGACCGGACGTATCCGGCACAGGTTGCAGCCGGCTTGGCGCACCAGCGTGATCTCGACCTGGGTGCCACGATAGGGCTTGTCCTGATTGAGCAATTCCATCGCGTCGTGAGGAATGAATTCGGGCGCCAGTTCCGGCCATTCGCGCTCGAGCAAATCGAAGAAGCGCTGGTCGGCGATCTCCACCTGGCCTTCGTCGTTGATCAGGCCAGTTGCACCGGCCTGCTCGCGATAGCCTGTGGCTCCGGGCAAGCGCTCGGCCGCGCGTGCCCGATTGATTGCCAGCGCGCGTGAAAGATGGATCCACAAGCCATGCAGCGCCGCCGCGTCCGACTCGGCAAAACGCACATCATGCTGGCGATACAGCACGATCCAGCGTGCGGGCCTGACGCGGTTCGGATCATCGCCATGCAGCATCAGGTGGCACATGCCCAGTTCTTCTGCCAGCGAACGGAAGCTGCCTGCCTCGCGGTCGCGCAATCGTTTGCCGTCATGGCTCTTGCGATACAACACGCGGATGCCACCGCGCGTCGGCGACAGCGGCGCATTGCGGAACCCATGGGCTACCGGATCATCGGCAGCGGCCGAACGCGCGGGTTTCAATGTCATGCCATCGGCGCCAACCGGTAGCGGCATGCCCTTCGGGGGCAAAGTGTCGCTGATCGAGGAAGCGCTGCGGCCTGCGGGCTGTTGCGCAGGGGGCGTCTCGAGCTGTGCGCCGAACATGCCATGGATGCCGGGATCACCAGCTTCGCCGGTGCCGAAGATCGCGCCATCGAAACGGATCCACATTTGCATCAGACCGATCGCGCGGGTCAGGAACTGGTCAGGCGACGCGTACTCGGCCAATGCATACAAATCCCTGACGGTACTCGAGAACGCTTGCATGCTGCCTCCTGTGTCCCAATGCCCGGGTCGCGGGCCGGATAGGCGAGTGCGATGGGTTGAATATTCTTGAATTTGTCATTGAATTTTATTTAACTGCTAATTTTTGTGCCAAGCATTTTTGAACATAATCGTTGTTAATCGACCAAATTCGTAGGCTTTTCCAGAGGAAACAGCATCAAGGAAATACTGGTTCGTCCGATAAAAAGATGAATTCCTGTGAAATCAGCTTACTGGCGATGAATCATGCTGTCGGAAACCTCGAAATCTTTACCTACAAGAAATGATGTCCTGCCCGGTGCCGAGCCCGGACTTGCCGGAAATCGGGGCCAGGCCGGTAGGTACAGGTATCATTCCGGCCTTAGAACGATCAACACAGGCCGCAGCCCTGTCCCGATGTCCGCCAACCAGCCTTTGACCGCCCTGCCGGAATACACCGCCCTCGCGCGTCATGCGTCGCTCGCGCGGCAGTGGCAATTGCGTGATCTGTTCGCGCAAGATGCGCAACGGGCATCCCGCTTCACGCTTGATGTAGCAGGCCTTTGCCTCGATTACTCAAAGAACCACGTTGACGGACAGGCCATCGACCTGCTGGCCGGCTTCGCTCGGGCACAGGGCGTGGAGGCGCTGCGCGACGCCATGTTCAATGGCGAAGCCATCAACCTCAGTGAAAGACGCCCGGCGCTGCATACATTGCTGCGGGTGCCGCCCGGCACGCGCTTCATGCTGGACGGTGTCGATGCGGCAGCCGAGGTCCATCGCGTGCTCGACCGCATGGCTGTTTTCTGCGATGCGGTGCGCAGCGGGCGCTGGAAAGGCTACAGTGGCCAGGCAATCACGGACGTGGTCAACATCGGCATCGGCGGTTCCGACCTCGGCCCGGTGATGTGCTGTGATGCATTGCGCCCGTATGCACAGCCTGGGCTGCGCATGCACTTCCTGTCCAACGTTGACGGCCATGCGATCGACGCCCTGCTGCCGGCACTGGATGCGCGCACGACGCTGGTCATCGTCTCGTCGAAATCCTTCACCACGCGCGAGACGATGGCGAATGCGCATGCGATGCGCCGCTGGTTCCTGCAGCAGGGCGGCGAAGCCGACCTGGCCAGGCATTTCGTGGCCGTCTCGACCAACGCCGCCGAAGTCGCGCGCTTCGGCATCGACACGGCCAACATGTTCCCGTTCTGGGACTGGGTTGGTGGACGCTTCTCGATCTGGTCCGCGATCGGGCTGTCGCTGATGCTTTCGATCGGCCCGGTTCGTTTCCGCGAATTCCTGGCCGGCGCCCATGCCATGGATGAGCATTTCCGCACCGCGCCGCTGCAGAAGAACATGCCCGCCTTGCTGGCCATGGTCGGCTACTGGTACCGGCAGTTCTTCCATACCGCATCGCTACTCAGCGCTCCCTACCATCAGGACTTGCACCTGTTCCCGGCCTGGCTGCGCCAGCTGGAAATGGAAAGCAATGGCAAGGACGTGACGCGTGACGGGCAAGCGGTACAGACGCCTACCTGCCCGGTGGTCTGGGGCAGCGTTGGCACCAATGGCCAGCATGCGTACTTCCAGCTGCTCCATCAGGGCACGGACCTGATACCGGTTGATTTCATCGCTGCATTAAAGCCCATGCACGCACACCTCGATCAGCACAGGATGCTGCTGGCAAACTGCTTCGCGCAGGCTGAGGCATTGATGAACGGCACGGTCGGACAACAGTTGCCGCTGCATCGCAGCTTCGATGGCAATCGTCCCAGCAATATGCTGCTACTGGAGGCGTTGACGCCGGCGTCACTCGGCGCGCTGCTGGCGCTGTATGAACACAAGACCTTCGTGCAAGGCATCCTGTGGAACATCAACAGCTTCGACCAGTGGGGCGTTGAGCTCGGCAAGACGCTCGCGGCGCAGATCCAGTCCGAACTGGATGACGCCGATGCGGTCGGTGTGCATGACAGTTCGACCGCAGCACTGGTCGCACGCGCACGCGCCGCACTGGAATAACCGAGGCGCTTCCCCCGGGCGATACAGGGTGCGCGGCCGGGCGTGGGTAAAATAGCAGGCTTTCAACCCCCTTCCGATGCACGGCCCATCATGAACCAGCTCGAGCAACTCAAGCAGTACACGACCGTCGTCGCCGACACCGGCGATTTCCATGCCATGGAAGTCTTCAAGCCGCATGACGCGACCACCAACCCGTCGCTGATCCTGAAGGCCGTGCAAAAGCCCGAGTACCAGCCACTGCTGGCCCAGACCGTTGCCGAGCACAAGGGCAAGGATGTGGGCGAGATCATCGACCACTTGCTGGTGGCCTTTGGCCTGAAGATCCTTGCGATCATCCCGGGCCGCGTGTCGACCGAAACCGATGCGCGCCTGTCCTTCGATACCGAAGGCACGATCGCCAAGGGGCGCCACCTGATCGCCCTGTACGAAGCCGCCGGGATTCCGCGTGAACGCATCCTGATCAAGGTCGCGTCGACCTGGGAAGGCATCCGTGCCGCGGAGGTGCTGGAGAAGGAAGGCATACGCTGCAACATGACGCTGCTGTTCTCGCTGCCGCAAGCGATTGCCGCCGCCGAGGCCGGCGCGCAGCTGATCTCGCCCTTCGTCGGCCGCATCCTCGACTGGTACAAGAAATCGACCGGCCTGGAATACACCGCCACCGACGATCCGGGCGTGCTGTCGGTGAAACGCATCTACGAGTATTACAAGAAATTCGGCTACAAGACCGAGGTGATGGGCGCCAGCTTCCGCAACACCGGCGAGATCACTGAACTGGCAGGCTGCGACCTGCTCACCATCAGCCCCGAGTTGCTGCAAAAGCTGGCCGACAGCGATGCGCCGCTCACGCGCCAGCTGTCAACCGAAGCTTCACAGGCCGCAACCATCGAACGCATGCATTTCGACGAGAAGGCGTTCCGACTGGCGCTGAACGAAGATGCAATGGCGACCGAAAAGCTGTCTGAAGGGATACGGCTGTTCTGCGCCGACGCGGTGAAGCTGGAGCAGCTGGTGCGGGCGATGGCCTGACGCCTGAGGCTTGCACCTGAACGCATGGACGCCGGCAGCGGATGCCGGCGCGCATGTCCATCGTTCAGGTGTCGAGATCGCTACGGTGATAACCGGCGTATATCTGCCGCAGCGCGAGTGCCGCCTGGAACTTTGACAACTGCTCATCACTGAGCGTCATGTCCGGCGCGTTGGCTATTCGTTCGGCAAAATCGTTCGCGACTGCCACGCATTCCGGATAGAGATAGGGTGAATCCCGGTCGAGCTTTATCCCGTCCGGCGTCTGCTTGAATTTCTGAGTGAATTCATTGAACAAGATCGTCGCATGCGCGATGTCATCCATCGATAACTCGCTGACGGGCCGCAGTCCCAGTTGCTGGCCGACAGAAAACTGCGCTTGCCCCGGCTGTGCCGGTATGCGAGGGGCTGGCGGCGCAGGGGCCGGCTTGGACGTGCTGGCCGGATCGGAGGACGGCATCGACATTTCAGTGGCTGACGCCGCCTGCGACATCGTCGGCCCCGGGCCGGACGAATTCGCGGCGTCCTGCAGTGTCTTGTACATCTCCGGATGCTCGAGCATGTTTTCTGCATCAAGCAACATGCCATTCAGCTCGCTGTTGTGTTGGCGATCCGCGCCTTTGTATTGTTCGAGTAATGTTTTCGCATAGACCCGGGCGCCATCAAAATCGATCGTCGGTGCCGGCTGGCCTTTGTCGTAGCCTTTGTTCTTCCAGTCGCGCCATTGCATGAAACTGGTCAGCTGGGTCGTCGTCACCGTCTGCGCCGGCGCGGCTTTCAACGCCTGCGTGCCGATATTTTTGTCGGTCGCGTCATCACTAAGCACGAGAAATTTCGCGAGGATGGCCAGCTTTTTCTGGTCGGAAGATGATAAGGTGAATTCGGCTTTGGCTGCCATGGCGGACTTCCGCCGTTGATTGACGAGCGCAATAAAAGCCTTCGCATGGCGCTGCACACCGGGCAGGAAATTTTGCGGACAGATCATGTCGCCGGGGAGTTTGCCGTTCTTCTCGCACAGTTTCAGGTAAATGGCATAGTCGCCTGCGTCGGCGTCAGTGTCGGCAAACATCGGCTCGGGAGTCAGTGCAGCGTCGACACTTTGCACGAAGTCGACACGTGATTGTGCGGCGGCCTTCTCCGCCTGCGCCTTGGCCAAAGCCTGCCGGTTGGCTTCCTCAAAGGCTGTCGGCAGCACTTTTTTCTTGAAATTGCGGGGCGCCGACACAACCACCGGATTTGCAGTGATCGTCGGCACCTTCTGCCACCCCAGCGCTTGCCTGATCCTGGCAGCGATACTGTCGACATGGCTTTGCGCATCCCTGTACGCAGTTGAAATCCTTGCCAGCGCCCTGTCGATCAAACCTTCCGGCTTGTCAGGATCTGCGGGGCGAGCATCAAAAGGATCGTATCCACTGTCGATCTCGACCTCTTCCATGGCCCGCTCTGCCGGTAACGGCGGCGGGACCATGGATGACGAAGCCTGTTTGGGCTGGCCGGGCGGGATGGTAACGGGCATGTCAATCTCCAGATTTCCGCGAAGCAAATTGCCTGCGGTTCACAGAGGTTTCGTGCCTGCTATCGCTAGAATGTTCTCTATCAGGCCAAGTACTTCCCCGTCACACTGCGCCTGACGCGCGCAATGCGGCAATCTGCTGCGCGTCATAGCCCAGGCCTTGCAGAACAGCGTCGGTATGCTCGCCCAGTTCCGGCCCCAGCCATCGCGTGCCACCCGGCGTCTCGGAAAACTTCGGCGTGACCGCCGGCAGCTTGATCGGCGTGCCATCGCGGAACGCATGTTGCTCGACCATTTTCCGCGCGAGGAACTGCGGATCCTGCAGCATGTCTTTTACCGAATAAATTTTCGACACCGGCACGTCGGCCGCCTTCAGCACCTCGAGCGCACTGGCGATGTCGCGCCCGCTGCACCAGGCCTGGATCGCGCCATCGATCTCGTCGACGCGCTGCACGCGTCCGGCGTTGTGCGCGACGCCGGGATCATTGGCGAGGTCGTCCCGGCCGATCGCCATCATCAGGCGCTTGAAGATCGCATCGCCGTTGCCGGCGATGACGATGTTTTCGCCATCGGCGGTGGTATAGGTGTTGGAAGGCACGATGCCCGGCAATGCGCCGCCGGTACGCTCGCGCACCACGCCCGCATGGTCGTACTCGGGCACCATCGATTCCATCAGGTTGAACACTGCCTCATACAGCGCGACGTCGACCATCTGGCCCTGCCCGGCGATGCAATCGGCACCGGCCTTTCCGTTCCAGCGACCACCGGTCGCATCACGATGGCGCAGCGCCATCAGTGCGCCCAGCGCGCCATGCAGTGCCGCGATCGAATCACCCATCGAGATACCGATGCGCACCGGCGGACGGTCCGCATGGCCGGACACGTAACGTATGCCGCCCATCGATTCGCCGATAGCGCCAAAGCCCGGTGCATCGCGCATCGGGCCGGTCTGCCCGTAGCCCGACAGGCGCACCATGATCAGCGCCGGATTGATTGTCTTCAGCTGTTCGTAACCGATGTTCCATTTCTCAAGCACGCCCGGGCGATAGTTCTCGACCACGATGTCGGCATCGAGCGCCAGCTTGCGGGCGATCTCCTGCGCACGCTCGTCCTTCATGTTGAGCGTGATGCTTTTCTTGTTGCGGCTCTGCACGCTCCACCACAGCGAATTGCCATCCTTGAGCACGCGCCACTGGCGTATCGGGTCGCCGCCATCGGGCGACTCGACCTTGATGACCTCGGCACCGAATTCCGCCAGCATGCGCGTGCAGAAAGGCCCGGCGATCAGGGTGCCGAGTTCAAGGACCTTGATACCAGCCAGCGGGCCGGCGACTCTGGTGGAATTTTGCATGGGCGTGCCTTCTGTCAAGCGGGAAGGATTACAGGAGCGGGACAGCGGGTATTGTCGATGCCAGCCGACCGTCAGGTCGAACGGCGATCGAGCATCGCGCGGGCAATGGTGCCGGCATCGACATACTCAAGCTCGCCGCCGACCGGCACGCCACGCGCAAGCCGGCTGACGCTCAGGCCGCGCGCCTTCAGCGTCTCGCTGAGGTAATGTGCGGTCGCTTCGCCTTCGTTGGTGAAATTGGTGGCCAGCACGACTTCGGTGACGATGCCATCGGTGGCGCGCGCGATCAGCTTTTCGAGATGCAGGTCTTTCGGGCCCACGCCATCAAGCGGCGACAGTCGGCCCATCAGCACGAAATACAGACCTTTGTAGGTCAGGGTCTGCTCGATCATCAATTGATCAGCCGGCGTCTCGACCACGCACAGCAGCGCGGCGTCGCGAGCGGCATCGACGCAGGTCTCGCAGACCTCATGCTCGGTGAAGGTGTTGCAGCGCGCACAGTGACGGACACTCTCCACCGCCTGCGCGAGCGCGCGCGCCATCAGCGCCGCGCCTTCGCGATCATGCTGCATCAGGTGATAGGCCATGCGCTGCGCGGACTTCGGGCCCACGCCCGGCAGCCGGCGCAATGCCTCGGTCAGAAAGTCGAGGCTGGAAGGTGTTTTCACGTCGTTGTCCGGGATTTCACAGGCGCTGGCGTCAGGGATGACGCACGGTGTGCGGCGTCATGCCCCGGCTTGCCCTTGCTCAGAACGGCAGCTTGAAGCCCGGCGGCAGCGGCAGGCCCGCAGTCAGCGCGCCCATTTTTTCCGAGGAGGTCGCCTCGGCCTTGCGCACGGCATCGTTGAACGCCGCAGCGACGAGGTCTTCCAGCATGTCCTTGTCATCGGCCAGCAGCGAAGGATCGATGGTCACGCGCTTGACGTCGTTCTTGCAGGTCATGATGACTTTCACCATGCCGGCACCCGCCTGGCCTTCGACTTCGATGCTCGCCAGCTGCTCCTGCGCCTTCTTCATGTTGTCCTGCATGGCCTGGGCCTGCTTCATCAGGCCGGCCAGTTGTCCCTTCATCATGGTGGACTCCTTTGTCTCAATAATTCAATTAAACGGCATCGCAAATCGTGCGCTTCGCTCCGGCTCATACCGGGCGGATCGAACCCGGCACGATGGTCGCGCCAAATTCACGCATCAGTGTTTGCACGAACGGGTCTTCCTGCAAGCTTTGTTCGGCCTGGCGCTGGCGCTCGGCCTGCTCGGCAACGTCAGCGGCGTGTGCCGTGCGATTCACCGTACCGATCTCGGTGACAAGCCGGACTGGCTTGCCATAGTGTGCTTCCAGCGCGGCTTGCAATTTGTCGGCGCTGCCTGCCGACAGCAGCGTGTCGACCGGCACGCGCAATTTGATTGCGAGCGCGGAAGCGCCATCATCGAAGGCCAGCAGCTCGCTTTGCATCGCCAGTTGCTGCGGCACACCGCGCAATGGCAGCGTCTTCATCAGCGCCGGCCAGTCGATCGCGTGTGCCGAAGGCTCGGGCGCGCTCAGTGGCGCGCGCGATTCAGTTTTTTTTTCAGCCGGGTCGCCGTCGGCGACCGGGGGCGCGTCCAGCCCGAAGAAATCATCATCCGCCGGCGCAGGCGGCGGGGCCGCCTTGGCTTTGCTGCTACGCGCTGCGGCCAGCGCAGCCATCGCCGGGCTCATCGGCCTTGCAGAGGGGGCAGGTGCGGCGGCAGCCGGCGGTGTCACTGGCACCGACGATACCGGCGCAATCGCCGACGTCGAAAGCCCGAAAGCATCGACATCATCCGGCGCGCCATGCTCAACAACGATGGATGCCGCTGTACGGGCTGGAGCTGCCGCTCGTGGCGCCGGCGGCGGCGCGGCAGCCACGCTGGCGGCCATCGGCCGCGCAGCCTGCAGCGCAGCGCTGGCCGGACGGGTCGCAGCCGGGCGAGTCACCGGCTCGCCACCTGACGAAGATGCCGGCGCAAATGCCAGCATGCGCAGCAGCGTCATCGTGAAGCCTGCATATTCATCCGGCGCAAGGCCCAGCTCATGGCGACCATGCACGACGATCTGGTAATTCAGTTGCACGTCTTCCGGCGAGAAGATGCCGGCCAGCCGCAGGATATCTTCACGCTCGGGCAAGTCATCGGGCACCGCCGACGGCACGGTTTGTGCGATGGCGACGCGGTTGAGCAAGGTGCCAAGGTCTTGCAAGGCAGCGCTCCAGGACAAGCTGCGCGCAGCCATTTCGTCGGCTATGGCCAGCAAGGCCGCACCATCCTGCGCAGCCAGCGCATCAAGCAGCTGGACCAGGTAGGTATGGTCGAGCGCGCCCAGCATGCCCTGTACCGCATCGAGCGTCACCTTGCCGGCGGCGTAAGCAATCGCCTGGTCCGTCAGCGACAGCGCATCGCGCATCGATCCCTGCGCGCCCTGCGCCAGCAGGCGCAAAGCCGGCGGATCGAAGGCGATCTGCTCCTGGCCGAGGATGTTCTCCAGGTGGGACACAATGTGCCCCGGCGGCATCTGCTTCAGGTTGAACTGCAGGCAGCGCGACAGTACGGTGACCGGGATTTTTTGCGGGTCGGTGGTCGCGAGGATGAATTTGACGTGTTCAGGCGGCTCTTCCAGCGTCTTCAGCATTGCATTGAATGCATGGCTGGTCAGCATGTGGACTTCATCGATCATGTAGACCTTGAAGCGCGCATTCGAGGGGGCATAGATGGCCTGTTCGAGCAGCTGGGCCATTTCATCGACGCCGCGGTTGGACGCGGCATCCATCTCGATGTAATCAACGAAGCGGCCGGCGTCGATCGCCACGCAGGCCTCGCACTGGCCGCATGGCTGGGCGGTGATGTCGCCGCTACCGTCCGTGCCCTGGCAGTTCAGCGATTTCGCGAGGATGCGCGACAGCGTGGTCTTGCCGACGCCGCGGGTGCCGGTGAACAGATAGGCATGGTGCAGGCGTTTCTGCTCCAGCGCATGGGTGAGCGCACGCACGACGTGTTCCTGCCCGACCAGACTGTCGAAATTCTTCGGGCGGTATTTGCGGGCAAGAACCTGATAAGACATGTCCGGCGCTTCAATGGCAAGACCGCCATTTTACCTGACGCGGGAAAGGACTATCCTTCCGGAAGGAAGCCTTGGCAAACAGCCTGTTGATCAGTCCGCGTCCCGCAGCCGCTGGCAGCGCGCAACGCCCCGGCCCGGCTGCCGTATGGCCGTCCCCGCCAGGCTCCCGACCCGCAATGCGTGACCGCAGTCGATGGCCAAGCCGGGGCTGCAAGGAGGTGTAGAGTGCGTTGGCCCACCCATGACGTCACCAACCAGCCCCCGCCGCTGGCCGGCATCAACCTGTTCGACAGTGATCCGACCCTGGTCGCCGCCTTGCGCCGCGAAACAGGCGATGGCGCCGGCGCACAGGACAACTGGCCGGCCCACCGCGCCAGCCTGAGGCGGTTGGGGGCCATGTTGTTCAGCGAGGAATCCCAGGCACTGGCCGAGCAGGCCAACCGCCACCCGCCCGAATTGCTTGCGCATGATCGCTACGGCCACCGCATCGACGCGCTGCGTTTCGATCCTGCCTGGCATGCGCTGCTGGGGATGTTGCGCGCCAGCGGGTTGCACGCCCGAGCGTGGCGCCTGCCCGGTCAGGGCGCGCAAGTGGCGCGCGCCGCCGCGTTCTACCTGCACGCGCAGCTGGAAGCGGGATCGCTGTGCCCCGTCACCATGACCTTCGCCGCCCTGCCCGTGCTGCGCCGGGAGACATGCTTTGCGTCGATCGCAGGCAAGCTGCACGCGGAAATGCATGACCCGCGCGACCTGCCTATCGATGCGAAGGATGCGATCCTGGTCGGCATGGGCCTGACCGAAAAACAGGGCGGCTCGGACTTGCGCGGCACGCAGACGGAAGCGCGGCCCATCCATGCCGAAGGTCGCGGCGAGTCTTACCTGCTGACAGGCCATAAATGGTTTTTCTCAGCGCCACAGTGCGATGCGCACCTCGTTCTGGCAAAAAGCGATGGCGGATTGTCGGCCTTCTTCGTGCCGCGCTGGCGTGCCGACGGCGGCAAGAACCCGGTGCTGGTGCAGCAACTGAAAGACAAGCTGGGGAACCGCTCGAACGCGAGCGCGGAAGTCGAATTCCTCGGCGCGGAAGGCCTGCTGGTCGGCGACCCGGGACGCGGCATCGCGACGCTGGTCGAGATGGCGAATACCACGCGCCTCGATTGCGCGATCGCCAGTGCGGCATTGATGCGGGCTGCGCTGGTGCAGGCCATCCATCATGCACGGCACCGCATCGCCTTCGGCCGCCAGCTTGCCTCGCAACCATTGATGATGAATGTGCTGGCCGACCTCGCGCTCGAGTCGCAGGCAGCGATACTGCTGGTGTTGCGCATTGCACGGGCGATCGATGCGGGCGACACAGCGATCGTTCGTTTGCTGACGCCGGCGGCGAAATTCTGGATCTGCAAGCGCGCAATGGCTTTCACCGCCGAAGCGATGGAAGTCCTCGGCGGTAATGGCTATGTGGAAAGCACGCCGCTGGCACGGCTGTATCGTGAAGCGCCCGTCAACTCCATCTGGGAAGGCTCGGGCAATGTGATGTGCCTGGATGTGCTGCGCGCCGCGCAGCAAGACGAGCACACGGTCGATGCCTTGCTGTCAGCACTGGCGGCGACGCTTGCCGGCAATGCCGACTGGAAGGCGATGATTGCAGCGCTGCGGCGCGACCTCAGACTCCCGCAAGCCGAACAGGAAAGGCTGGCACGCCGGATTGCGCAGCGGCTGGTGCTGGCCTTGCAAGCGTCACTGATGTCAGCGCATGCCGGAGAAACGGCGGCAGCGGCCTTCCTCGCCAGTCGTCGCGATGCGGATCACGGACAGGTGGCGGGCTTGCTGGGCTGCAGTCTGGATGATTGCGCGCGCATCATTACCGATGCGTACACGGCGGACAGCTGAGGGGACAGAAAAAGAGAAGAGGCGAGCCTTGTCTGCGGCACTTGCGGGAAATGGCTGTGGCTGCTTCGTTCCCGACCTGACCAGGTTGACCATGCCACAATGCGCAGGGGCCCGCCACCCGTGATTCTATCAGCAAAGGCCCTTCCGGCTAAGCACGTTCGATCGAACACACCGTGTTCAATGACATTCGGCAAAACCGGCCCGATGCCGGTTCACCGGTGATCACAGTCCCAGCTGCTGCCAGATCATGTCCACGCGTGCTTTCACGTCCGCATCCATCGTGATGGTGCGCCCCCATTCGCGCGTGGTTTCGCCCGGCCACTTGTTGGTCGCGTCGATGCCCATCTTGCTGCCCAGCCCACTGACCGGCGACGCGAAGTCGAGGTAATCGATGGGCGTGTTCTCAACCAGGGTCGTGTCGCGCAGCGGATCGACGCGGGTCGTGATCGCCCAGATCACTTCCTTCCAGTCGCGAATATCGACATCCTCGTCGACCACGACGATGAATTTGGTATACATGAACTGACGCAGGAAACTCCACACGCCGAACATCACGCGCTTGGCATGGCCAGCGTAGGACTTCTTCATCTGCACCACGGCCATCCGGTAGCTGCAGCCTTCCGGCGGCAGGTAGAAATCGGTGATCTCGGCAAATTGCTTCTGCAGCAGCGGCACGAAGACTTCATTGAGCGCGACACCGAGCACGGCCGGTTCGTCCGGCGGCTTGCCTGTATACGTGGAGTGATAGATCGGGTCGCGCCGCATCGTGATGCGGTCGACCGTAAAGACGGGGAACCAGTCCTGTTCATTGTAATAACCCGTGTGGTCGCCGTAAGGACCTTCCAGCGCATGCTCGTAACCGGTGGCCGGGTAAGGCGGCGCGCCGGCCGGCATCTCGGGACGACGACCGGTGTCCTCTGGATAGATATGCCCTTCCAGCACGATCTCGGCCGAGGCCGGCACCCGCAGCTCGCTGCCGATCGCCTTCACCAGCTCGGTCCGGCTGCCGCGCAGCAGGCCGGCGAACTGATATTCCGACAGACTGTCCGGCACCGGCGTGACCGCTCCTAATATAGTGGCGGGGTCCGCACCCAGCGCGACGGCGATCGGGTAAGGCTGGCCGGGATGCTTCAGACAGTGTTCGCGGAAGTCCAGTGCGCCGCCACGATGCGCGAGCCAGCGCATGATCAATTTGTTATGACCCGCGACCTGCTGCCGGTAGATGCCGAGGTTCTGCCGCTTCTTGTTCGGCCCCCGGGTAATCACCAGCCCCCATGTAATAAGGGGCGCGATGTCGCCCGGCCAGCAATGCTGGATAGGCAGGCGCGACAGGTCGACGTCATTACCTTCCCAAACGATTTCCTGGCAAGGGGCCGCGCGCAGTTCGCGCGGGGCCATGTCCCAGACCGCCTTGACCAGCGAGCCCAGACCCATCACATCCCTGATGCCCTTTGGCGGCTCCGGCTCCTTGAGCGCCGACAGCAAGTGTCCGATCTGGCGCAACTCGCTGACATCGCTGGCGCCCATGCCCATCGCGACACGGCGCGGCGTCCCGAACAGGTTGCCAAGCACCGGCATGCTGTGTCCGGTCGCTTGCGTGAATAACAGTGCGGGACCTCCGGCGCGCAATGTGCGGTCGCACAATTCCGTCATCTCCAGATGGGGGGAGACGGGTAGGTTCACCTCCGCCAGCTCGCCAGATTGTTTTAATTTGGCAATAAAATCCCGCAAATCTGAATATTTCATCGGTAATTGACTTTTTTCAAAGTGAAAGCAGCTTGCCAGGTACAGTCTGGCAACTGACTGATTTTACTGGATATTTTTACAGTGGAACTCATTTTCAATAACAAATGGTTATAGCTTTTCTCATTTCCAGTATTGACTGAGTATAAACCCCTCCCTACAATCCGCCCAAGTTTTGAGGCAGCCAGCCGGTCAGGGGTACCGGCCACGGACCGGGATGGTCAGGCTGCCCAGCCACAAAGGGGATCGACCCGCCGGGCATTGTAGAGATTGTTCCGCCCAAGGTCAGACTTTCATCCCCGATACAAGATTGCTGGCGCCACCATCGACGGTGGCCGACAACAGCAGCACCGGCGTCTGCCGCACCGCAGTAGCGGGCAGACGGATTTTGTAGTCTCGCGGTGAATTGAAGCACGAAGCACGCTTGCAATTGGCCTCAGCTCAGAGCGCCTGACAAAACGTGAGTGCGGACTTGTCATGTATGCAACGAAGATTGCACATGACCGGGATGAAGCACTTGGGTTTTGCCAGCCGCTTTGAGGGCCGCGATGATTCAGGAGGTAGCATGAATAATCGATCGAGATTGACAGCGTTGGTGGGTGCGGAGCATTTGTCCTCCAAGTACCTGATCTCCAGCGAAGAAAACATCGAGCAACTGCGCAGCATGTGGGTCCCGGCGCGGCGCGCCATCATGGGTCTGGGCATCGCTGCCATGGTTGCACTGGCCGTCATGTTCGTTCGTCCCGAACTGCTTGACGACCTGAAGGCGCTGTCGCCTTTTTGGGATGCCGACAGCGAACAAATGGAACAACGTGAACTGGCGTTCGCCGACATGCTGGAATTGCCACAGCGTTCGATCCCGGCCGCGGCCGTGACCGATGACGCCGTGACCGTACCATCGAGCAAAGAACAGCAACGCGTCACGAATTGGCTGGCCAAGCGCTACCGCATCGCTGGCAGCGCCAGCAAGATGCTGGTGGATGCCGCTTACGAATCCGCACAGGAAGTGAAGATCGACCCGCTGCTGATCCTGGCCGTGATGGCGATCGAATCGCGCTTCAATCCTTTCGCGGAAAGCTCGGTCGGCGCCCAGGGCCTGATGCAGGTGATGTCCAAGGTCCATCATGACAAGTTCAGCGACCACGGTGGCCTGAATGCCGTGCTGAACCCGGCGGCCAACATCCAGGTCGGCGCGCAGATCCTGAAAGACATGATCCGCCGTTCCGGCTCGGTCGAATCCGGCCTGAAGCTGTATGTCGGCGCCGGCAACATGGACTCCGACGGCGGCTATGCCGGCAAGGTGATGGCCGAGCATGCGCGCCTGCAGGCCGTGGCCGCCGGCAAGCGCGTACCGACCTTCACGCCGCCGCAGGTGAACGACAGCGTGCGTGAAGCATCGGCCGAGGTCGCGCCGCCGGCCAAGCACCACGGCGAGCACGAGCCGGCCTGACACCGCACCTCGCCGCCCAACAAAAAAGGAGCCTTCGGCTCCTTTTTTGTTGGGCGCGGCAGTCACCGCTTAACGCCGTCAGCGTTCAGGCCTTGCCGAAATAGCGGCGCAGCCGCGCGATGGCTTCCTGCAGCTTGTCCATCGACGTCGCATACGAGATGCGCAGGAAGCGGTGCGCAGCGGCACTGCCGAAGTCGAGGCCCGGCGTCAGCACGACGCCCGTCTTGTCGAGCACGTCGCGCGCCAGCTGGTCCGAATCATCGGACAGCGCACTGCAATCGGCATAGACATAGAAAGCGCCATCCGGCATCACCGGGATCTGCAGCCCCAGCGCCAGCAGTTCGGGCACCAGGTAATCCCGGCGGCGCTGGAATTCCTGCCTGCGCGCTTCGGAAATGGCCAGCGTCTCGGGGGTGAAGCAAGCCAGCGCGGCATGCTGCGCGATGCTGGACGCGCAAATGAAGAAGTTTTGCGCCAGCTTTTCGATCGCCGGCATCATCGCCGGCGGAACGACCAGCCAGCCCAGGCGCCATCCCGTCATGTTGAAGTATTTCGAGAAGCTGTTGATGACGATGACGTCTTCGCCCTGCGACAGCGCCGTCTGCGGCGCATCGCCATAGCTGATGCCCTGATAAATTTCGTCGACCAGCGCAAAACCGCGATGGCGACGCACCACGTCCAGCGTACGCGCCAGTTCATCGGGCAGGATCGTCGTGCCGGTCGGGTTCGACGGCGACGCCAGCAGTACGCCGCGCGTGCGCTCGGTCCAGTGCGACTCGACCATCGCGGCAGTCAGCTGGAAGCGCTGTTCCGGGCCGCTCGGGATCAGGACCGGCTTGCCGTTGAAGGCGGCAATGAAATGGCGATTGCACGGATAGCTGGGATCGGGCATCAGTACTTCGGCATCACGCTCGACCAGTGCCGCACAGGCCAGCAGCAAGGCTGCCGACGCGCCTGCGGTGACGACGATGCGTTCGGCCGGCACGACAACGCCAAATGCCTGTTGATAGTGCCCCGAAATTGCCGCGCGCAGCTCGGGCAAGCCGAGTGCGGCGGTATAGCGCATCGCGGCGCCCGAATCGAGCGCCTTGCGCGCCGCATCCAACACGGGTTGCGGCGGCAGGAAATCAGGCTCTCCTATGCACATCGGAATCACCGAGCGTCCCGCCTTCTCAAGCTCGGCGGCGCGTTTGAGCACTTCCATCACATGGAAAGGTTCGATCTCATCAAGGCGGGCAGCGAGCGAGTAATCCATGCAGGCGATCTGTGAAAGCGCTTCAGGAAAGCTGGGGGCAGATGCAAGACCGGGCGACCGGCCTTGCGCCATCAGCGGGCGGCGTTGACTTCGGTAGCGCGCACGGACGCGGCCAGCTTGTCGAGCACGCCGTTGACGTACTTGTGGCCATCGATGCCGCCGAAGGATTTGGTCAGCTCGACCGCTTCGTTGATCACCACCTTGTACGGAATCTCGAGGTGGTGCTTCAGCTCATAGGCGCCGATCAGCAGCGCCGCATGTTCGACCGGCGACAGCTGATCGATGCCGCGGTCGATCAGCGGGACCAGTTCTTCGCGCAGGCTGGCGGCATCGCGGATCGCGCCATGCAGCAGCGCGTCGAAATGCTCGGTGTCGGCCTTGTCGAAGCCGTGCGCGTCGCGGATGTGCGCGTCAATGGCGCCCGAGTCCTCGGCATTCAGCAGCCACTGGTACAGGCCCTGCAGCGCGAATTCGCGCGCGCGATGGCGCGGCGTGCGGGTCTTGTTGGGATTGGCGTGTTGCGATTTGCTGCTCATTCTTGACCTTGCTTGTTTACTCGTCGTCGGCGCCGTCGGCCAGTTCTTCCATCGCGGCGACCAGGTTGGCCATTTCCACCGCCGCACGCGCGGCTTCGGCGCCCTTGGTGGCCATGCGCACCTCGGCCTGCTCGTCGTTTTCGGTGGTCAGCACCGCATTGGCGATCGGGATGCCGAAATCAAGGCCGATGCGGGTGATGCCCGCGCCGGATTCGTTCGACACCAGCTCGAAGTGGTAAGTCTCGCCGCGGATCACGGCGCCCAGCGCGACCAGCGCGTCGAACTGGCCGGACTCGGCCATCTTCTGCAATGCCAGCGGGATCTCCAGTGCGCCCGGCACGGTCACCAGCAGCACATCCTGGTCTTCGACGCCGAGGTGCTTGAGCTCGGCCACGCAGGCCGCGGTCAGGCCGTGGCAGACGTCTTCATTGAAGCGCGCCTGGACGATGCCGACACGCAGTCCGCTGCCATCGAAATCCGGTTCGTAAGTGCCTACGCTCATGCTTCCTCCTGGGTCGTACGCTTGATTGAATGAGGGGTTCGTGGTCCGACGCTCACTGCGAAGGGCTGGCCTGGTAGCCGGTCACTTCGAGATTGAAGCCCGTCATCGACGGCATTTTGCGCGGGTTGGCCAGCAGCTTCATCTTGCGCACGCCGAGCTCGCGCAGGATCTGCGCGCCGATGCCGTAGGTACGCAAGTCCATGCGCGCCGCACGCGGCGGCGTCGCGGGCTGCTGGTGATTGTCCGACTGCGCCAGCGCGCTGAACTGCGCAAACATCTGGTCGGCCGATTCTTCGCAATTGAGCAGCACGATCACGCCGCGCGGCGACGCCTGGATGGCGGCCATCGCCGCAGCCATGTTCCACGAGTGCGTCGTGGCCCTCGTCTCTAGCATGTCCAGCACCGACACCGGCTGGTGCACGCGCACCAGCGCCTCGAGCTCGGGCTCGATGTCGCCATGCACCAGCGCCAGGTGGGCGCCGCTGCTGGGCTTGTCGCGGAAAGCGATCGCGTGGAAGCTGCCATGCGCGGTGTGCATCTCGCGCTCGGCAACGCGTTCGACGATGCTCTCGGTCTGGCTGCGGTAATGGATCAGGTCGGCAATGGCGCCGATCTTCAGGCCATGGGTCTGCGCGAACTCGATCAGGTCAGGCAGGCGCGCCATGGTGCCATCGTCTTTCAGGATCTCGCAGATCACGGCCGCCGGCGTCAGTCCGGCCAGCTCGGCCAGGTCGCAGCCAGCCTCGGTATGGCCGGCGCGCATCAGCACGCCGCCCTTCTGTGCACGCAGCGGGAAGATATGGCCCGGCTGCACGATGTCGGACGGCTTCGCGTTGCGGGCCACAGCCACCTCGATGGTGCGCGCGCGGTCGGCGGCGGAAATGCCGGTCGTGACGCCCTCGGCGGCTTCGATCGATACCGTGAAATTGGTGCCGAAGGACGTGCCGTTGCGGGTGGTCATCATCGGCAGTGCGAGCTGCTCGCAGCGCTCTTCGGTCAGCGTCAGGCAGATCAGGCCGCGGCCGAAGCGGGCCATGAAGTTGATCGCTTCGGGCGTGACGAATTCGGCAGCCAGCACGAGGTCACCCTCGTTCTCGCGATCTTCCTCGTCGACGAGGATGACCATGCGGCCGGCGCGCAGCTCGGCAATGATTTCCTTGGTGCTTGAGAGTGACATGGGGGGCGTTTCCGGAAAGGTCGGCCATTTTAAAGGATTTCCCGCACGGGCCCGCGGTTCTCGAGCGCATGCCAATGTACTAAGAGCCTGGCCCGTCAGGTCGATGGCAACGGGGCGCGACGCGGCCAGAGCCTAACGAGACAGGTGCTGAGCCGGCCCGTGAGGCCGGCCGTGCGGGACTTGCAGGCCGTGAACCAGCGGCATCGGCTGCCGGGCAAGGGCTGCCGGGGCAGCGACGTCGGCTTCAGCGGGCCAGGCTGGTGGCCGACAGCATGCGCTCGACGTAGCGCGCGATCAGATCGACTTCGAGGTTCACGCGGCTGCCCGGCTTCAGGTGCTTGAGCGTCGTGACGTCGATGGTGTGCGGGATCAGGTTGATGGAGATCGTGCAGCCCGCTGCGCTATCGCTGACGCTGTTGACCGTCAGCGATACGCCGTTGACCACCACCGAACCCTTGTAGGCCAGGTACTTCGCCAGCGAGGCCGGGGCGAGGATCTCGAGCTTCCATGACTCGCCGACCGGCGCGAAATGCGTGACCTCGCCCAGTCCGTCGACGTGGCCCGATACCAGATGGCCCCCAAGGCGCTCGGCCAGCGTCAGCGCCTTTTCCAGGTTCACCTCGCCGGGCGCGTCCAGGCCCACGGTGCAGTTGAGGCTCTCGCGCGAGACATCGACCGTGAAGCTGTCGGCGGTCTTGCTGATGACGGTCATGCACGCGCCGTTGATCGCGATCGAATCGCCGAGCGCGACATCGGCCAGCGGCAATGCGCCCGCATGCACATGCAGCCGCACGCCGGCATTGCCGTCATGGCCCAGGGGTTCGAGGGAGGTGATGCGGCCCAAAGCCGCGACGATGCCGGTGAACATGAATGGAATTCCGTAAAAAAATCAGTCGGGTTGCGTGGTCGTGTGTCCGAGTCGGTGGCCGTCAGTGGCCGGGTCGCGGCAGCACGCGCGCGCGCAGCCTGAGATCGGGCCCAAGCCGCGCGACGTCGATGAATTCAAGTCCGATGCGGCCGGACAGGTCCTGCAACTCGGGCAGATTGGCCAACCCCTGCGCCGGCCCCAGCAGGCAAGGCGCGACATACAACAGCAGTTCGTTCACGCAGCCTGCGCGCAGCAGCGAGCCATTCAGTTTGGTGCCGGCCTCGACATGCAACTCGTTGATCTGGCGGCGTCCAAGTTCGCGCATCAGCGCATCGAGGTCGACCTTGCCGGACCTATTCGGCAGCACGATCACCTCGTTACCGGCGGCACGGAGCACGGCCTCGCGCTGCTCATCATGCCGGGCGGCGAAGATCCAGCTGCCACCGCCATCCAGCACCCTGGCTGACGGCGCGATGTCGAGCTTGCTGTCGACAATGATGCGGCGCGGCTGGCGCGGCGTATCCACCGCGCGCACATTGAGCTGCGGGTCATCCTGCTGCACGGTGCCGATGCCAGTCAGTATCGCGCAGGCTTGCGCACGCCATGCGTGTCCATCGTCGCGCGCAGCCGCCGACGTGATCCACTGGCTGGCGCCATTCGGCAGTGCGGTGCCGCCGTCGAGGCTGGCGGCGATCTTCATCCGCACCCAGGGGCGGCCGTGCTTCATCCGGTGCAGGAAACCGATGTTGAGGTCGGCCGCTTCGGCGCCGAGCATGCCGATATCGACGGTGATGCCCGCTGCGCGCAGGCGAGCCACGCCCTGCCCTGCCACCAGCGGATTCGGGTCTTCCAGCGCGGTGACCACACGCGCGATGCCGGCGGCGACCAGCGCGTCGCAGCAAGGCGGGGTGCGTCCGTGGTGGCTGCAAGGCTCGAGGGTCACGTAGGCGGTCGCACCGCGCACATCGACGCCACGTGCAGCGGCGTCCTGCAAAGCATGCACTTCGGCATGCGCCTGCCCGGCCGGTTGCGTATGGCCGCAGGCGATGACGTGACCGTCGCGCGCGATCACGCAACCGACGCGCGGGTTCGGGGTGGTGATGTAGAGGCCCTTGCGCGCTTCATCGAGCGCGGCGCGCATGCCTGCCATGTCGTTCGCAATGTGCATGACGAGCATTCTAGCAAGCGGCACCGTCGCGATCCGGGTCGCAGCTGCGCACCCTGCCCAGAAAACCCAGCACGAGCTTGCGCCGCTCGCTGCCATGCCGAAAAATGAAATGTCCGAATTGCGATTGCAATGCACTGGATGCGGTGCGCGGACGCCCACCGGCACCGAAGGCCAGGTAGGCGCGCTTGCCATCCGTGAGCTCGGCCGACACCTGCAGCGCTGCCGCCGGCCGGAAGCCGGCGTGCAGCACCGTCTCGCCGGGATCGGCGCGCTGGTTGTTGTTGGCGTCGACCAGCACGACCCAGCCTTGCTGCCAATCGTCGTCGACAACCGGCACGATATCGGTGCGCTGCGCACGCTGCATCGCATGCAGCCGTGCGGCCTGTATCGCCGCCCGCAGCGCGCCAACGGCCGCATTTACGTGAACCCGATCAAACAGCCCCGCCATCGATGAGGTCGCCTGCGTCGCCAAGGCCATGATTAGCGAGACGCACAGCAGCGCCTCCGCCAAGCCCAGGCCATGCGCGTGTCGTCGCGCGCGCATCCGTGCGAACGGGCACCGTACAGGCGTATGACGAGGGGATTGACAGACATCGGCGCGCACGCGGCTCTCCGCGACAGATCGGTACGCAATGTTTCGCAGGCTTCGTCGGCAAAGGGATGAAAATTAGCCTGACGCTAATGGTGTTTGCCCGGCGCCAGGGAAACCCAGGCGATGGGCTGCAGCGCGGCCATGGCCGACATCGGCAGGTACGGCCCAAGGGGACCGGCACTCAGACAGCTTTGGACTTGCGGCCCTTGGTATCCGCGTCGAATTCGTCAATCGCCTCGCGGAACTCGGCCACGTCTTCGAAGCTGCGGTAGACGGAGGCAAAGCGGATGTAGGCGATCTTGTCGAGGCGCTTGAGTTCGCGCATCACCAGTTCACCGATCTGGCCCGACAGGATCTCGCGCTCGCCGGACGAGCGGAGCTTTTCTTCGATGCGCTGTATCGCGGCATCGACCGCATCGGCCGACACCGGCCGCTTGCGCAGCGCCAGCATCAGGCTGGCGCGCAGCTTGGCCGGTTCGAACTCGGTACGGCTGCCATTTTTCTTGACGATGACGGGCATCGCCAGTTCGATGCGCTCGTAAGTGGTGAAGCGCTTGTCGCACGCGCCGCAACGGCGACGGCGGCGAATGCTGTCCCCTTCTTCCGAGGCCCGTGTGTCGAGCACATGGGTGTCTTCGCTATGGCAGAAGGGGCAGCGCATTCGCCGGTCTCCGATCAGGTCAGTGCGGCGTCAGTCAGGCGTTATGCCTGATAGACCGGGAAGGCGTCGGTCAGCTGCTTGACCTCGGCCTTCACGCGCTCGATGGTGGCCGCGTCATGCGGGTTGTCGAGCACGTCGGCGATCAGGTGGCCGACCCTGGTCGCTTCGGCTTCCTTGAAACCGCGCGTGGTCATCGCCGGGCTGCCGAGGCGGATGCCAGAGGTCACGAAAGGCTTTTCCGGGTCGTTCGGGATGCCGTTCTTGTTGCAGGTGATGTGCGCGGATCCGAGGATGGCTTCGGCTTCCTTGCCGGTCATCTTCTTGGCGCGCAGGTCGACCAGCATCACGTGCGATTCGGTGCGGCCGGAGACGATGCGCAGGCCGCGCTCGATCAGGGCCTTGGCCAGCGCGTCGGCATTCTTCACCACTTGCTGCTGGTAAGCCTTGAACTCGGGGCTCAGCGCTTCCTTGAATGCGACGGCCTTGCCGGCGATCACGTGCATCAGCGGGCCGCCTTGCAGGCCGGGGAAGATCGCGCTGTTGATCTTCTTCGCGATCTCTTCGTCATTCGACAGGATGATGCCGCCGCGCGGGCCGCGCAGGCTCTTGTGCGTGGTCGAGGTCACGACATCGGCGAACGGCACCGGGTTCGGGTAGACGCCGCCGGCGATCAGGCCGGCGTAGTGCGCCATGTCGACCATGAAGTAGGCACCAACGTCTTTAGCCACCTTCTGGAAACGCGCCCAGTCGATCTTCAGCGCATAAGCGGAAGCGCCGGCGATGATCAGCTTGGGCTTGTGCTCGTGCGCGAGCTTCTCCATCTTGTCGTAGTCGATCGCCTCGTTGGCGTCGAGGCCGTAGGACACGACCTTGAACCATTTGCCCGACATGTTGAGCGCCATGCCATGGGTCAGGTGGCCGCCCTCGGCCAGCGACATGCCCATGATGGTGTCGCCCGGTTGCAGCAGGCCCAGCAGCACGGCCTGGTTGGCCTGGGAGCCGGAGTTGGCCTGCACGTTGGCGAAATTGGCGCCGAACAGTTCCTTCAGGCGGTCAATCGCCAGCTGCTCGGCGATGTCGACGAATTCGCAGCCACCGTAATAGCGCTTGCCCGGATAGCCTTCGGCGTATTTGTTCGTCAGCTGAGAGCCCTGGGCTTCCATCACGGCCGGCGACGCATAGTTCTCCGACGCGATCAGCTCGATATGGTCTTGCTGGCGCTGGTTTTCCTGCTGGATCGCCGACCACAGCTCGGGGTCGACATTGGCAATCGTGTGCTGTTTCGAAAACATCAAATAGGCTCCAATCGGTGTGGAAAGTCTTGATTCTTCGCAGGAAGGCCGGGATCAGCGATGACGCCACGCCGGCAAGCCCATGCGCCGACCTCTCGGTCGGTTCACAACAGGTGCCCAGGCGTACGGCGATACTGAAGAAGACATCCCGCGCTCCCCGGTGGGTTTCCACCTTCCGCCGGGTCGAACGACCGTGCGGTTTTGCGCCAGTTACGCGAGACAAAATGACACGCGATTTTAGTGGACGACGCCTGTTTCAGCAAGGACTGCCGCTCGCCCGGCCACCGGCCAACACCCGCATTTCAGCTAAAATTGCGGCGGTCCAGAACCAGCCAGCAATCCTTCTCCCCGGAGTCTTTTCATGATCGTACTGGTGACCGGCGCAAGTTCCGGTTTCGGCGCAAGCATCGCGCGCAAATTCGTCCAGGCCGGCCACCGCGTGATCGCCGCGGCGCGCCGCACCGACCGGCTGGCCGCACTGGCCGCCGAACTGGGGCCGCAACTGCTGCCGATCGCGTTGGACGTGACCCGCCAGGCCTCCATCGATGCGATGCTGGCCGCGCTTCCCGCGGACTGGCAGGCCATCGACGTGCTGGTCAACAATGCCGGCCTCGCGCTGGGCCTGCAGCCGGCACAAGCGGCCGACCTCGACGACTGGGACACCATGATCGCCACCAATTGCCAGGGCCTGGTCCACATGACCCGCGCACTGCTGCCGCAGATGGTCGCGCGCGGCAGCGGCACCGTGATCAACCTCGGCTCGGTCGCCGGCAGCTACCCCTACCCGGGTGGCAATGTATATGGCGCCACCAAGGCCTTTGTCGACCAGTTCACGCTGAACCTGCGTGCCGACCTGATCGGCACCGGCGTGCGCGCGACCAATATTGCGCCCGGCATGGCCGGCGGCACCGAATTCTCCAACGTCCGCTTCAAGGGCGATGACGCCGCTGCCGCCAAGGTCTACCAGGGCATCGTCGCACTGTCGTCCGAAGACATTGCCGAAGCCGCTTACTGGGTCGCCACGATGCCGGCGCACGTGAACATCAACCACATCGAAATGATGCCGACCTGCCAGGGCTTCTCGCCGTTCGCGGTCAAGCGCGAGCGCTGATGAATCCCGGTTTCCACTGGCCCTTGCGCGTTTATTACGAAGACACCGATGCCGGCGGCATCGTCTTCTATGCGAATTACCTGAAATTCTTCGAGCGTGCCCGCACCGAATGGCTGCGCGCCGCCGGCATCAACCAGCAGATGCTGGCCGCACAAGAGCAAAGGATATTCGTGGTCAAAAGTACGGCCATCGATTACCATGCCCCGGCGAAATTGGATGACCGGCTGGAAATCACCGTCAGTGTCAAAAAGCTCGGTCGCGCCTCGGTGGAATTCATGCAGGAAGCCTGGTGTACTGGGCATGGGAGCGGCGATGCCGGGCCGCCGCGGCTGCTGTGCAGCGGCGGCATACGCGTCGGCTGCGTCGATGCGCTGGCCCTGAGGCCGGCACCGATACCGGCGTCCGTGCATGCATGCATCTCGCGCTTCGCCGGCACGTCCGCGTCCGGCTGACGAGGCCAGGCGCGCCATCCCGCAGCGACACGAACCATACTCACCTACCCGCCCACAGCGACTGCCATGACCGTCACCCAAGACCTGTCCTTCGTTACCCTGATCACGAATGCCTCGCTGCTGGTGCAGCTGGTGATGGCGCTGCTGCTGTTCGTCTCGGCGATGAGCTGGACCTACATCTTCCGCAAGATGTTTGCGATCCGCAATGCGACCGCGCAGACCGCCGAATTCGAAAATGCCTTCTGGTCCGGCGCCAACCTCAATGCCTTGTATGAAGAAGTGACCGCCACCCGCCGCCGCCAGGGCAGCAACGGGGCGCTCGAGCGCATCTTCGAGGCCGGCATGGAGGAATACCGCAAGGCGCGCCTGTCATTCTCAGGCAAGGATATCGACACCAGCGCGCTGCTCGATGGTGCCCGGCGCGCGATGCGCGCCGCTTACCAGCGCGAAATGGACGCGCTCGAGTCGCACCTCGCCTTCCTGGCGTCGGTCGGCTCGGTGTCGCCGTATGTCGGCCTGTTCGGCACCGTGTGGGGCATCATGAATTCCTTCCGGGGACTGGCCAACGTGCAGCAGGCCACGCTGGCAGCCGTCGCGCCCGGCATCGCCGAAGCGCTGGTGGCCACGGCCATCGGCTTGTTCGCCGCCATCCCGGCGGTGGTGGCCTACAACCGCTACTCGCATGACATCGATCGCCTCGCGATCCGTTTCGAGAGCTTCATCGAAGAATTCTCGAACATCCTGAACCGCCAGGC
>JACCDY010932901.1_pt1 | contig 52162 bp, 53 predicted proteins | sample 7446391 | NCBI WGS metagenome assembly JACCDY01 (sample SAMN15323451, study PRJNA562643) | freshwater metagenome | isolation source: river surface water | place: USA:Blue River Watershed | collected 2017-08-18
CTGTGCTTAACAATGAACCGGCTGTGCTTAACAATGAACCGGCTGTGCTTAACAATGAACCGGCTGTGCTTAACAATGAACCGGTTGTGCTTAACAATGAACCAGTTGCGATTAACAATAAACCAGCCAAGAACGTCGATAAATCCCCCAAAAAGTACAAAAAAGAGTTGGATGACTGTAAAAAAAAGCTTGAAATGTGCAAAGAAGAGTTGGAAAACCTGAAATCAAATGCAAAAACCAAGAAAGCGCTGAGTTTGTATGACCAAGTCGTTTTGGGGAAAAAAAAGAGATCTCATAAGAAGCAAACACGCGAGGGGGCTATTGTAGACTTAAGCAAAACCACTAATCTCGCAGAACCCCCACAACCCCCACAACAAAGCGATTGCCACGTAAAAGTCAAGGATATCGAAGATTTGCACGTGTATAAAAAAAAAGAGAAGAAGTTTTATTTGTGTATTGTTTTAAATGATAACGAACACATACCTGTACCAGTGTACGAGTGGATTCAATCTAATAGAAATAATATTTCTAAAACTATAATAGATAATTTGGATAACTGTACCCCGGTTGATATTGCTGATTTTGGTACTTCAGAGACGTTGAGTCTTCTACAATTTGCTCATAATGATGTATTTACACGTGCAAAAAATGATTGGGAATACAAAAAAGAATTGCTTGATAGACTAAAAACTGAGATCGAAAACGAAGAGATCAGCGACGCATTGAATAAATATTATACATTGTCCCAAGAGAACAAAACACAAATTGATGATTGGAGGAAAAATCACAACTTGAACTTAAAAGGCATTCATTCGTGGAAACCAGACAAAAAAAAACAGTTTATACAAATGATTGACTCTTTCTTGATTCCTTTATCAGAAGAAGAGTTGGAAAAATTAGTCAGTGACTATAATAATTTATCGGAAAACAACCAAATAAAATGTACTGCTTGGATTAACAACAGAAATTTGAATGATGAACCCTCAAAATGGAAACCCTCGGAGCAGATCGAATTTCGAAATTATGTTGAGTCCTTAATGACATCAGTTCCTACCGCTAAATTACAAGAAGTGACATCTCATGTAAAATTTTTGAATGACCAAAACGAAAACGAAGAATATTTGGCTGCCAACGAGTTAGATAATATCTTTAACAACTATGAAAACGAAGACGAGCCCACCACGGTTACAAACGCAAATGAACAACAAGGAGTTGCATCTCTTAACAATTTCCAAAGCAATAGAGATGCCGAGACCGCAGATAACAATATCGACCATGACGCAAAAGATGCCAATAAAAAGAACAGAGAGGTTTTAGCGGCAGAGGCAGTGGCAAATGAAAAAAATGTCTTTGACGAAGAAGAAGGTGATTGGCACGGCGGAAGAAATAGAAAAAGCAAAAGAAAACAAAAACGCAAAAATGCAAAGAAAACACAACGAAAAAAATAAAAAAATTTTTAAGCTTCTTTAATACGTTTAATATCTGAAAAATATGTAGACGAAACAACAATTTTCCGTTTCCGTTGTTTGGAATCGGTTTCTTCCTCTCGTTCCACTTTGCCATCCATATAAATCTCTTCAAATTCGTCGAATAAAATCTTTTTTACAAAATCATAAACGAATCGAAGAATTTCTTCCGAGCAGTTCCCGACGATTAAACAGCCGCCCGTCCGGAAAACCATAAAACTGACCTTCGTGTACTTTTTCGACTCAATCAATTCTTCCACCGTCAAGTGGCAGTCTTCCGGCAAAATGATGCCGCGTTGTTTTTCTGTATCAAACCCAATCTTGTTACAGAAATAGTATTTACATTTAACCCCCGGATAACTACACGAGTCATACATCGTGTCAATCTTGTATTTATCGCTCCGTAAAATCGTGTGAAGATTGTCGCGATTGATGTTGAAATTGCATTCAAAGTTCGAATTGATGAGAACATTTTCGCTCGGAATGTCTTTGAAACCGACGGGGGTCTCGAAATAAGGCTGGAGCGTGGTTAAAATAAAATGTTTTACTCTGTCAAACAAACCCGCGTTCAGAACACCGGGAATCTCGATTTTCCCCGTGTTGAAGAGTTTTACATGGATCTCGTGAAAAATATTGACAGCATTTCGGAAACGAAATGTGAGCGCAATGCAATTGAACATGGCCCCACCCTTGTCTTTGCCCCGGTAGTTCATGACGTTTTTCGAAGATATGCCGATGGTGACTTTGCGTTCGTCTTTGAATTTGGTTTTTTTCGCAATGGGGTTGTCGATTTGTTTGATGATTCGTTCGGTATAATAGTATGATTTGCTCAGGCGTTCGGCATTTTGTTGACATTCCTCTTTTGAGTGACAGGCAACCTTCATTTGTTTCTTCGTCACTCCCTCCAGTGGTTTCCAGTACTCGATAACGGGAATGTTCCAAAAGAGTATACTTACGTCAATATCACTTTGATTTAAATAGAGAAGTTTGGTTTTTGTTGAAATATAGAGCTCGTTGAATTGTGGTTCGGGTTTTTTCGCAACCTCCTTGGGTTCCGCTGAAGCGGCGGGAGTTTCGCCATTAATGAACTTAATCCATTCGTCGTCTAATTCTTGCATTTAATTTTATGATAAATTTATATAAATGTTAAAGCAGTAGTTAATCTAAATGTCGCAACTACAACAACAACAAGAATATATTCCATGGACAGAGAAATACCGACCGAGCAACTTCGACGACATTGTTTTGGACCCCCTGAACAAAAAACTATTTTTCAACATGTTGAAGAAAAAGAATTTTCCAAATATTTTGCTCTATGGCCCTCCGGGCACGGGGAAAACCACAACGATCATTAATTTGATTAATGAGTACCAGAAAATAAAAAAAAACAAGAGTCTCGTGATCCATTTGAATGCGTCGGACGAACGAGGGATCGACATCATTCGCAACCAAATTTATCAGTTTGTCAAGACCAAGAATCTGTTTGAAACCGGTTTTAAATTCGTTGTGCTCGATGAAGTGGATTATATGACTAAAAACGCGCAGCAGGCTCTCAAATATTTGTTGCAGATTTGTGGCAATAATGTGAAGTTTTTTTTAATTTGCAATTATATCAGCAAAATCGAGTTGTCGCTTCAGCACGAGTTTGTTTGCATTCGATTTAACCAGTTGCCGAATTCGAAAATTTGCGAGTTTATTCGTGACATTTGCGACAAGGAAAATCTCGACATTAGTAATGAAAATATACAAACGATCCAGAATCTGCATAAATCAGATATTCGGAGTATGATTAATTTCATTCAGTTGAATCAAAATGTGATTGTTCAGCAAAGCAATATTATTGATAATAATATTTGGAAACGGCTGCACGACATGTTTCTGGGGGCCGACCGCTCTGAAGGAGCCAACCGCCAAGAAGGCTCTGAAGGAGCCGACGAAATCAAACGCTTCATACACATGCTCAGCATCCACTACAACATTGACAAAAAACAAATCATCAAAGATTACTATAATTATTTGATTTTAAACCACAAGGAAATGGTGACACCCGAAATCATCGAGCGAATGGAAATCGTAATTCATAATTATGACTGCAAAGTCGATGTTTTACTTAATTATTTTATATCAGACACAATGACATTCAAGTATTTAGAAAAGTATTCATAATAAAATATAATAATCATAATGACCTCGTTTGTTCAAAACAACAGCGGATATTTGGAACTCATCTTGGGCCCCATGTTTTCGGGTAAAACCACACGCCTCATCCAGCACTACAAGGCGTACAAGTTTATTGGCAAAAAAATCGTAGTTATCAATTACTCGCTCGACACACGATACAGCGAAACAATGTTGTCGTCGCACGATCGCATTGAAATTCCCTGCGTATTTACGCACACGTTGTCGGATAAATCAATGTGGATCGATGCCGATGTGATTTTGATCAACGAGGGTCAGTTTTTCGGAGATTTATTAGAAACCGTGGTAGAAATGGTGGATGTATACAAGAAACAAGTCCACATTTGCGGTCTCGATGGCGATTTTCGAAGACAACGGTTCGGGACGATGCTCGATTTGGTGCCCTATGCGGACAAGGTTGAGAAATTAAATGCGTTTTGCGGAATGTGTAAAAATGGAAACTTGGCGGTTTTCTCGCACCGGGTTAGTAGCGAGTCGGCGCAAGTTGTGATTGGGAGTGACAATTATATGCCATTGTGTCGCGCGTGCTATTTAGCGCATGTCGGCCAAACATCCGCGTAAACCAGGGAGCCTACTAAAATGTACATATTCACGTTGTTTCAAGTACTTGCAAAAGAGGGCTCGTCGTTTTTTCAAAACATTCCGCCAGCGGCGCTGGACGATTTTCAGCCAAAATGTTTTGATCAAAACGTTAGTGAGACGGCAAGGTGTTTCACTGGTGCCAGTATTATTGTAAAAACAGTATGCGGTTTTTACAATTTCGAGCTTCGAAGTATCCGGAATGAAGTTGGGACTATAGTCGCGAATATGGTTGGTAATTTTTTCAAGGGGGTGTTTGAAAAACCCTTCGGGGGTGATGGCAATGTCGTACAAAAAACCGTCGCTAAACTGGTCGTTGTTTGGGTTTTTGAAAGGTATGGTTAAGTAGTAGGTGTGGTCTTGCTCTACTTCATTTTCATCCACAACAATATTGTCGTAATCGGGGTCGTCATCGTCGTCGTCGCTATTATCGGTTGTCATCTGTGGTTTTATTTATGATAAAGGAAACCTACGGTTTCCTTTTGATCCTTCCCTTTTTTATTTCCGCTTTTATTTTTAATTTTAAAAAATTAATTACTGATTGTATTAAAAATTGTTTTACTATAATCATAAAAAGGTAAGAGGAAGGATCAAAAGGAAACCTTAGGTTTCCTTTACCTTAAGAGATTCGCTTGGTGGGGATTTTGTTGTCAACAATGTAGATCGAATTTTCGGTCATGATAATGAAATCATTGCCTGCCTTGAAAATCTTCTGAATAGGACTGGTGTACTCCTCGTCACTCTTTACTAAAAGCTTCTCGTTGTTCTCTCTGACACCGATTAAAGCCTTCTTCTCGATGGAGGCGGTCCAATAATCAAGCATGACCGGCTTGTCTTCCGAGATGGCAAACTTGGTTACATTCTGTAAAGTAGTTGGATCGGGGAGTCTAAATGAATCTTTTTGTTCGGCGGATTGTTGCGAGGTCGTGGCTTGCTGCTGGTTTGCAATTGCGAATACGGATGACGGTTGTTGTTGGGATGTACTCATTTTATAATATGTAAAACAAAATAAAACCACTTTAAATACTAATTTTAAAAAATTACTTTTATTTTTTTTTGTGTTTCTGCCTAAATCAATTCATAAAAGAATCCTTCCAATTCATAAATGAATCCTTCCAATTCATAAAAGAATTCTTTTCAATGTTTACACTCCACGAAACCCTTCCCACCCTCTACGGAAAAGATATTTCCGGCAAGTCGAAACAATGGACCGCCACTGTCTACACTGACGGCGTTAAAGCCCGCTACACAGTGGAATACGGCCAAGTCGGGGGCAAGCTCCAGCTCACAAGTACCGACTACACCGAGGGCAAAAATATTGGTAAAAAAAACGAAACAACCGCTTTACAACAATGTTGCAACGAAATTCGGAAAAAATGGAACGACAAGAAGGAAAAGGAACGATACTCGGAAACTCTGGACGACACCGACGCTGCAACTGGGTCTAAAGTATTTCCGATGTTGGCTCATGTGTTTAACCCAGCAAAAAACACAAAGATTGTGTTTCCTTGTTTCGTGCAGCCCAAACTCGATGGCCTCCGTTGTTTAATTATGCGACTACCAAGCGGCGAAATCATCACGCAGTCGCGAACTGGTGGAATTTTCGTCACCATGGGCCATATTACCAGCCAGCTCCATCCCTTCTTCGAAGTATACCCTAAAATTGTTTTGGATGGCGAATTGTACACTAACGAGTACCCATTCGAAGAGTTGTGCGGCATGATTAAACGCACCGAGGTTGACGCCGAAAAGATGCGACTTGTTCATTTCCACATCTACGACGTAATATTGCCGACTCCGGCGGCGTACACGGAACGACATGCATTCATAGCGAACAATGCCCACTTGTTTCCCCCCACTTTTGAGATTGTAAAAACCGAAGAGGTAACAAACACGACAGAACTGAAAACCAAGTTTACCGAGTATATCCAAGACGGCTACGAAGGCATCATGCTGCGCAATAAAGCCGGGCTGTATGTCAACAATCGCAGTCACGATCTGCAAAAATACAAGGAGTTTGAGGAAGACGAGTTTGTGATTGTGGGGTTTAAAGAAGCCAAAGGCCGTGATGCTGGCTCCGTGATCTGGGTATGCGCGACCAAAACCGGCGACGAATTCGATTGCCGCCCCATCGGTTCTCTTGAACATCGCACTGAACTTTTCAAAAACGCGCCGAAATATATTGGGAAAATGCTCACCATCAAGTACCAAGAATTGTCGGAGAAAGGGATCCCGCGATTCTTGAGCGGAAAGGCCATCCGAATTGATATTTGAAAAAAAAGAATATAAAAATGTGTTTGTATTTCACTTTAATAATCAAACAAACATGACCTCATATTACGACGAAGAAACAAATACTACTTATTATGATCCTCAAATGGTTATTAACATTACAGAATATTACGACGGCAAGAGTGACACCAACGTTTTCCTTGTCTATGACGCGGAAGACGAATTGATATACTTGTACGGGGCGCGAGGCGAGCATTCCAAGTATGTGAGATACGAAAAGACGTTTCATGACGTCAACATCTTGTACAAGTTTTTGTCCGAACTTGTTGCGAACCATGACATCAGCCTTTCTGTAAACTATTTAACCAATTTGACGAATTATGACGACTACGATTCATTGCGAAAGAGAGTTGATCGAAACAACGAGGTTGTTGCATATGATAACATTAAGCTATCCAAGCGTTTGCTTGAGAAGTATGTGGCTGCCTTCTTTTAAGGGAACGTAGTTCCCTTATGATCCCTCCTTTTCTCTTTTTTTGATTATAGTAAAACAATTTTTTAATATGATCGAATAAACAAATTTTAATATAATCAAATAAACAATTTTTTAATATAATCAAATAAACTATTTTTCAAATTTAAGGAGGAAGGATCAAAAGGAAACCTAGGTTTCCTTTAAAGAGGAAGGATCAAAAGGCATAGGCCCGAAGGGCTGAATACCTAAGGTTTCCTTTAAATGGCTTAAATAAAAATATTGTGTATTTTTATATAAGAATGAGTTGGTATACGATTGTGTTTGATAAAGTTCCAGCAAAGGGTTCACCTGTAACAATGCATGAAATACCTCGAGTACTCGAAGATCCGGGAATCAATGAAGAAGAATTAGCCGAAGCAGCGTCCGATCTTGATATATTGTTTCGCCCTACTTTTAGTTTTAGTGGAATCCCTACAAATCCGGACGAGGACAAAAAATTTTTAGAGCAAGAAAAAACTCGGTCTCAAAATCCCGCAAATATTACACTTACCAATCTACAATCCGGATTGATGAATACCAAAGACTTTTATATAGGCCAACCTGTTAGCCAAGTGTATACTGCACTTGCAAGTACTGGATGGGCAGCATGGGGTCGGGTCAAGGGTCTTAAAAATTACGTTTTTGGACCGGGTGGAATTACGGGAGGCGGAAACAGAAAAACGCAAAAACGAAGCAAGCACTCTAAAACGTTTACTCAGAGTAGACGACAGAAAGTTTCGACAAATTCTGAATATAAGTAATTACGTGCTGTTTATTAACGGGATTTTCGCATGCCTCTTTCACGGGCTGTCTGACGCTATCGATAATATCCATAATTTTGTTTGAATTATTCAAGTGGCTCAAGTCATTTGTGTAATCCTTCTCGAAAAAAAAGGAAATATCACCGGAATCAATCACGTCGCTGTACTTTGAATAAACGAATTTGTGCCAACACTTGACAAGAATCGACTTGTTCATCTCGGAGACTGTGCGAAAAGATCGCAAAGCAGTCTTAAGCTGCATATTCTCGGGCAAAATTTTCAAAACATCCTCGAAAAACTCGAAGAAGTGGTCGTTGAAAGTTTTTATGATAAAAGATTTGTTGTCCATAATTTGTGTTGTTAAATACTGCAGTAATATTTTTATATATATTTTTTTAAAAATATTACTTTTGCGTTACATAGGTTTCAGAAAAGGGTTTTTCGCTCCACCAATCCCGAGCTGCGCGTCTTGCGCCTTTCTGATTTCCTCCATCTGGTTCGTCATGGTGGTATCGCCATCTTTAATTTTATTGTTACTGCCCTCTTGCGGTGGTGTGTGAATCATTTGGCGACCCGTATATGTCGAATGAAGCGAGATCCCCATCGACGCTCGGTTGTCCAACATAGAACCGCCTAAACTAAATCCCGATGGCTCTCCGTTGAAATTCGTGGCAACCATTTTGTCATTTACTATGCTCGGTTCGTAGTGCTTCACAATCTCCTCTCCGTAAATAACTTTGTAGTTATTGGCAGTCATTAATACGGCCGGAACACTGTGAATATTTGGCGGCATCAACACGCGGTCGCCGTTCTCCATAATGATATACATTTGGTTTGTTTGCGGATCACGTCCACGCTTGTCAATACATACGAAAGTAACCTCGCTCGTTAAATTTGCACGGACTAAAAACTGGAGTGTCTTTTGACTGTGTGGGCAATAATTGCTATAATAAAATATGTTTTGTTTTGCAGACATAATTTTTTTTTTAATAAAATATATATTATTTTTTTAAACCCGAACGTGACGAATTCTTTCGGCTTTTTTTCGACGACGAAGACGACGACGACGACAAAGGAATCGGATGCTGATATATCAGTAACTCCATATCCGCAACACCAAGAACGCGATCAATACCAAACATTGTTTGCTGTTTTTCAAGATGACATTGCCGCAATGCCTCGTTCAACGATTTTACTTTTTCTTCGAAACAATCGAGGATTTCATCCAGGTTCTTCCTCGCCTTATTCTTTTTGTCCTTGAGTATCTTCAGCAACTCGTAAAAAACCCACACGCACTTGATCTTGCGGAAACTTGGTTTTTCAAACTTGGAGTCGAATATGTCTCCCCGAATGATTCGGAAAAACGGGGTGTCGTCGTAGGCGCGACACAGTTTCATAAACGCCTCGTGAATCACAGATTCCGGTCCATACTCTAAATACATTCTTCGATTTTTTTGTATATAGTCGACAACTGCCGCATGTGTAAAATCAAAAGGATTTGTTAATAAATTTTCAATTTTTAAATTGCTGTCTTGACTTAAATATTTATTTACATATGTTTGTATTTTTTCTGCAGTTCCAAATTTACGAGTGAACCGCGAGAGTTTCACAGATTTTCGCATCGACGCAAACATGAACAAATTTATTCTATATTATACACACAAATTAAAATGGAACCATGATATTCTCTCTGTCCAAAAACCGACCAACTTCATCATCCGTAATAAAAAACTTTTTATTCTCTTTGTGATTGGGCAAAAAGACCTCGTGATGCAACTTGTGCACAAAAAACTTTATTGGATTCTCGAGACTATCTCTCGGCTTGGTCTTTTTCACATACACTTCCCAATACACCTTTCTGACTTCTTGTTTAAACCCGTTAAAATGATCCGAAAAACGGGCAAAGTGAGTCTTGTACATTGGGAAAAAATGTAAAAACTGATCCACTCTCTGGTGGGTTTTGCGCAAAGTCAAGTAATGGTAATGCAAGTTTGGATTGTTCCCGCGCAACTCCTTCAGATCCAAATAACGTTTGTTGAGAAACTTGGTTCTCATTAAACCCGTAGACAAATCTGTAATCATAAGTCCAGGGATCATCGGCGAATTTTCGGGATTCGACATGATGGAGTCAAAATCGAGTTTTTTCAAGGACTCGTATCCCAAACGATTCGGACTCGACACAAAACAGTCATGCGTCAGCGGTCTTCCCTTGAAGTAAAAATCAAACAACATCGGCATTTTGATGTTTCTTGCAACAAATCTGTCGTACTCGGGGTGCGAACGCGGATTCAAATATTCACACGTCGTACCCTTTAACTCGTAAGTGGAAACCAAGTAGAGCTGCGGCGTCAAAATCGGTTGCACAATGTGGTTGCAAGGATGTTGCAAAACAAATGAGTAACAAAAAGATCGGTCGAAATCGATGCTCGACAAATCGGGCACATCAAGTGCATCGAAAAACATTTGGCGAAAGGTTTTATTTGGGAGTGCTCCCTCAACACCGTCGTACATGTTTTTAAAGAAAAAGTTGTTACCGCCGATCCGTTTCTTGGTAGCGATTTCCCATTTGTCGCCGTTCCAAAATAGATTGATCATGGTACCCTCGACAATTTCGGTGATTTCAAAGTCGGATTTCGTTTCGCGAAGGCTTGGTAGCGACTTTGAAGGCGCCACGCAGAGAAGTTGTTGCTGATCGGCCGTGAAAATGGCGCTCCTGTAAATGCGATTTTCCATGTCGTCGTCAGGAATAGAGTCGGGCGCTAAATTTAAAACTCGGTAGTCTTTGCCATCGTAATTTAAAGAAACTGATTGAACAAAATCGGGAATTGTCGACATTCGAAAAAAACAAAATAACAATATACTTTATACAATATATATGTTGGAATCGGAGATAAAATTAAAATTAGGAGATATAATACAAATCAAATCAGCAACAAACGCCAAATTCCACTTGAAATATTTCCTGATCGAATATATTAATGATGATACTTTAAAAATACTTGATATCAATGATGGAGAGCGGATGTCGCTTGAACTCGATGAGCGTCAACTGATCGACAAGACCATTACCGAAATTATTCTCTTGTCTCGGAGCGAAGAACCCGGCTTTGCGAAACAACATCATTTAGTACCTGACACCGATGTGAAGATGGATTTTAATGGCGATATCGTCCTTGGTAAGGTAACGAATTTAGAAGAAGATATGATTGAAGTGAAAACGACCGACGACAAGACGCTTTATATCGATTTCGAGTACAAGGGTGTGCCGACCGCTTTGACTGGTATTTCAACAATTGCTGATCTTACTATTAAAAAAAGTTTAGAGCTCAAAGAGGAGGAGCAAAGTGTTGATAAAGACAAAGAGTCTGAAGACAAAGACGAAGACAAAGACGAAGACAAAGACGAAGACAAAGACGAAGACAAAGACGAAGACAAAGGAGACAAAGACGAAGATGAAGACAAAAAAGAAAAGAAGGGCGCTTCGATGGAATTCTCGCCAGAAGGCAATGCTATCATCCGAATCCCCGAAGGCTCTCCAATCGACGAAGAACCTCTCGAAGATATTCTTGTTCAAGAGGACGACAATGACTCAGAAAAAATAAAATCACCAATACAGGATCAACTCGAAACCTTGTTAAAACGTCAATCCGCAACTACCGCCCACTACATTCTCTCGAGGTTTAAAGAATTGCGTTCCCAGTTTGCAATCTTTGACAAACACGGAAATATCCTCGGCCCGCGTCTTATCAACGAGTTTTATAAACCCATCGTTGAACGGCTTGATAATTTAGACACAAATGTGCGATGGATCATTCCAGTTGTAAACGAATCTTGTAGCCCCGTTCTTTTTCAGACAATCAAGAAAGGAGTTGCGAATACTGATCTTGTCGCAAGTTGCTTTTACACATTCCACCGCATTCTGGATGGCGAACCGGTCACTATCCGTTCCGTCATTATGCTACCAAACACCGAACTCAATCGCGTCGATCTGCCAAACACAAACATTTTGATCAGAACCGCTCTGAGCCATCAACCCCAATTCATTTCGTTGAAAGAGGAAGAAGTTGTTCAAAACCGCATCGACAACGTCAACGAAGAGTTCAAATACGAAGACGACGCTTTTAAGAAACCCATGACATTCGACATCTCTCCTTCCTTAAACGCCGCCGATTACAAAACCATTTTGCAGTCGATTATTCCGAGCGGTGTCTCGCTTATCAACGAAAATCATGTCGGGTACAGTTTGGATCAGATGCTCGCCTTCTATGAACCCTTCTACATGTATGTAGACACGGTTTCCGCCAAGAGCGAGTTCTACAAGGAAATCCGAAAACGGATTCACGACAATATCAAGTCCTATGTCGACGACTACATGAGAGGCAAGCGCGAAATGCTTTTGGAAACAGAAGCTCTCGAACTCAAATCGAGTATTTTGCTGGACAATGTGAAGACCGAATTGTTGAGCAGGATCAAGAAGGAATATAAACTCGAGGAGAAAATGTCGACCAGCGAGCTCTTGAGCCGATTAAATGCTGCCGACCATGGACGCTTCTACATGAGTGTAGTGTCATACTTGATGGCCTATTTGTATACGCCGGATTTGGCCGAGATTGTCATCAACGAAGAAGAGGCCACCAAAAAGTCCAAGTCCTGTTTAAAGCGCGTCATTGCGAAAAAGTATACATCGTTGGAAAATTTGCAAAAGGACAACGGCAGAGAGGAGGTCTACTTTGACAAAGAATATGACGCCACACCTTACGAAATTTTGAAGAAACATGCCGAGGCACAAAAGAAGATGGACAGCGAAGAATTCCTCGACTACCTCACGCTTGTTCTGAAAAAAGAGCACAAAGTGGATGACGACGACACGGCCGAGTCTCTCGCCAAAACCATCGTTTTGAAAAAGAAACCAGTAGAAGCAGGCAACTACGCGGTCTTGGTGACTTTGCCAAAACTCAAAACGCCCATCGACGAGCTCTCGAACGAAGAAAAAGAGAGTGTTGAAATCGAGGCCAATGTAAAAAAGCGCGTCACCTATTTTATTCGTAAACACGACAACTGGATCTCAGTGCCGGATGCCGACGTCGACTTTTGCAACCCAGAAGACATATGTCTCTTTGACAAGAACAGTGAGTTCTGTAGTGTTGTCGAGAGCGCGAACGACCGCCTCAAGAAAATTGCCAAGAAAAACCTGAAACAAGAGATCGAAACCACAATCCAACTCACTATGCAAGATTTTGAGGAAGGCCTGGCAAAAATCATGATAAAGGCGGAGAAAAACTTGGTCACAACACAAAAGCTGCAAAAACACAAGAACGAATCGTTCGCCGTACGTGCCTACAAAATCGGCGCAAAAGTAACTGAGCAAGAGATTATCACCTCTCCTTACGAGAGTTTGCGCGACCAAATTCTCTCGATCACCGACTTTGCCCTAAAACAAGAATATATTATCAAGTTCAAAAACACATATTGCAGAGAGGCAGTCATTAATGGTGTATTGAACGAGTCGATTCACTGGTATTATTGTAAAAAGACCAATCTCAAATTGTTGCCAGCGTTTCTCTTTAAATTGGCAGAGAGTCATGATTATGAGACCGATTTGCAAGAGGTTGTCAAGTCGAATGGCGAAGTGTTTGACGGCGCCATCGTCGATAAACACAGTGGGTATTTTATTTCAGAGATATCGAGAGATAGAGAGATTGAAAAAGAAGAAAAAGAAGAAAACGAAGAAAAAAAGCCTCACCCATGTTTCATCGTTCCCACGAGAGGCACCGATCAATTCGTCATTTACACCGTTGCAAAGGCCTTGTGCAATCATTTGGAGGCGGAATATCAAGACAAGATTGTGGCACATACTCTCCGCCTCTCTTGCGAAGACATCACTGAAGTAAAATACTACGCCAACAAAATGAATCACAAAACTCCGTTCCATATTTGGAAGATGCGCAATCTTATTTTGTTTACCACCGCCGTCACGTTCGTCGTCATCCAAACCGCCATTTCGGTTCCCACCTGTTTAAATAAATGTTTTCAAAATAAAGTTGCTGGGTTTCCTCTCGAAGACTCGGAAGACATGACCGGGCTTCGTTGCATTTGTTCTGTTCTGAACGATTTGAAGAGTGGTTTTGGAGAGCCTTGGATTAATATCAAGAAATATACTACCGACAAATTCTTGAAAGAGTTGACACTCGTGATTAAAAAATATTTGTTGTCCGATTTCAAGATCAATCAGATGCTTGATGGTAAACGCGCCATTATGGCCGTTCTCTCGAAACATGCTTTAAAAAAGAAGCTGCTCTCTTTCCAACCCCCACAAGGCATCGAAGAGAGAATCAAAGACCTCACAATTGCGCCGGCTCTCTTGTCGGAAATCAACGAATCGATCAAAACCGCAAACAAGAGGCAACACGATTACTTGGGAACCATGTACACCAAAATTATGGAGAATACTTATTCGTATTTGCAAGATAAATCCGATCAGGCTCTCGAGTTTGTAAACCACTATGGACAAATTTACAACGAGATGAAACAACTCGCTTATCCGCCGCTCCTTTTGTCCAATGCCAAGAAAACCATTGTTTTGGAAGCAGCCTCTCCTACATTCAGCGAAAACAATATTTATGCGGCGTATATTCATTATTGCAACTTGCAGAACGATGTCCCTGTCCCCGACGATCTCGTTGCTGTTTGCCAAGAGAAGCTCCGCGGCCTGGACACGATGACGTTGGAGCAAGCGATCAATGTATTGGAAGACAATGGCAAGAAACAGTCGACAATCACCTTGACGAAATTAATGAGCATCATTGCTCACCGAAATATTGTTCATATTCGAGAGGATGAACAGCCCCTCTCGTTCACCGACATTGAACCGTCGGACAATCAAGATTTGGTCGTCATGCACATTTTGAATGCTCTCTTGAACAAGGAGCGCGTAGAAGACCTCGAGAGCTACTTGAAACATTTGAACCAGAAAATGTTGGAGAATATCAAGGAGTATTTGAACATCTTTGGTCGCGACATCTCTCGAGAGATGAAGACAAAAATCGTGAAACATTTTGACACAATCCATGAGACCAAAAACCTCTCGATATTTATGAAGAATTCTTTGTGCAATCTTGTTCCGACGAAGAAGAGTTCGCATGTGTCTCTCTTGTTTGATGAAATTCGCAATGATCCGATTATTAAAGACATTTTGTTTGTGGTGAGCCAGCTGGTTACCATCACATCCCTGAGTGCGGAGGTTATTAAAAACATTTACAAGTATTGTTATCTCTCGGTGTTCTCTCAAATCATTAGTGAGAGCAAGGATGACAAGTATGTAAAATATAAGATTGAGGATTTGTTTGACGGGAACGAGGTTGATTTTGTTGATGATCGCCACGATTTTTACAACGAGGTGTGTTCCGCTGTTCGAGAGTTGTTGGAAAGAGACATGCGAGAGATTGAATTCATGAATCAGAAATATGTTGCTCCCGTTGTTCTTCGTTGCGAAGAAAAGAAGAAAATGCTGGAAATGTTTTGTTCGGACTCGGATTCGGATTCGGACTCGGATTCGGATTTGGACTCGGACTCGGATTCGGACTTTTAGACAAAGAAATCATTAAAAAAATGCTCTATTCTTTTCGCAAACTCCGCAACGACTATTTGAAGTCAGTCGAAACAAAAGACTTTGATAAATGTTTCCAGAATCATACGGAGATTTTGCTCCAAAATAAAAAGGATTTGTATGCGGCGCAAAGAACTATTCTTTATTTGCGCCACAGGATGTTTATGGGATTTGAACTTAAGAATCCTTCTTCAACACCAGATTATTACTTTGGTAAGTTCAAGCTCGATAATGGTGGATCGCTCAAGTCTGCGCCGGACAATATCAAAACTGGTCTCCATTTTTTGAAAGATGGTGGCATCATGGACGGAACATTTCACGCCAATGGGGATCTTAAAACCGGTGTCTATTATCACCTCCTTCATGGCGTCGTCGAAGAAGGCTCGTTTCAAAATAATGTACTTACCAATGGTTTGCGAATCTGTAAAAATGGCGACTTTGAAGAGGGAACATTCGTTGACGGCAAATTTTCAACTGGGCTGCGCCACAGGGCGGACGGTTCGATTGAAGAAGGCACTTTCAGTGACGGAGAGCTAATCATAAATAAATTTTAACTATGTCCAACTTACTCGGCAAACTTCACGACGATTACTTGAATACCATCGGTGACGAAGGTATTAAGAAATATTACGAAACCAACGTCTTATTACAATCTATAAAAGAATTGTATGCCGCCAAGAGAACCGCTCTTTCTTTATTTCACCAAATGTGCACCAATGATGATGATGAATCGGTTCGACATTCTCCAATTTCGGTTTCATGCAGCGTCAGTTTCTTGAGAGACGGTGGTATTATGGAGGGAAATTTTCTTGCCAATGAGGAATTTAAAGGCGTCTACTTTCGTCCGGAATGTGGCGTCGTCGAAACCGGTCACTTTAAAAACAAAGTGCTTTTCTCTGGCTTACGAATCTGTGAAAATGGCGACATTGAAGAGGGACTTTTCGAGGATGGCACGCTGATGGATGGTACCCGTTATTTATTAAATGGTGTTTTCGAAAAGGTGGTTTACGAAAGCTACGAGTAAAAAATATAACCGAAATATATAAAAATGTTTGATTTAAGAAATAACCGTTTAATAATATCAATTTTTGTTTTTTTATTTTTAATTTCCTTAATCCATTGGACAAAACCAAAATTAATGTATAATGAACAAGGAGGATTCAGACAGTTTGGGATCGGTTATAAACAAAAAACTGTTGTGCCAATCTGGATTGCCTCGATACTTTTAGCCATCTTATCGTATTTGTTGATTTATTACCTAAATTAAGGGAACCCATGGTTCCCTAAGGGCGGCAAGGAGCGTCGCTACGCTCCGAAGCCCGACGGGCTGATTGATCCCTCCTTTTTACCATTTGGAGCGGATCTCCTTCTCATTTTTTTATTTGGAACAAAACATTCAAAATAAAAAAATTGTTATAATGTCATCTTACAAAGCCTTGCTGCAAACGGAAAACATAAGTCGATTCACAAAGTAAGTGACCAGATAAATCAGAGAGGCGCCAACAACCGACGCATAAAATCCGAAACTCTTGTCTCTGCGGAGGCCGGTAATGATACCAGTGATAACGGCTAAAACAAACAAAAACATGGAGAAAATCGAGAGGTAATAAAAGTAAAGGCAGTATTCGCCCGAGAGAGGACCAAACACAGTGTTCATAAAGTCAGACATGGTTTCTTATATTATTGCCCTATACATTTTTCCATTTATTGAGCAATACAAAAAGAATAATAAAAAGAAAAGTGTGAGTGTATTGTATAAAAATGGATGAAAACAGGAATAAAATGGGGTGGGAAATCATAGACTCTTATTTTCGAGACAACCCCCAGAGTTTAGTGAGACATCATCTTGATAAGTACAATAATTTTTTTAAACAAGATATTTTTCAGATTTTCCGAGAGATGCCGCCGATAACCATTGTCTCTAAATACGACGAAAAGACCCGCGATTATAAATCGAAATGCAAATTGTACCGCGGCGGGAAAACCGGCGAGCTCGTCTACATCGAAAAGATCAAGATGGATACAGAAGACCGCGAAATGTACCCCAATGAAGCGCGTCATTTTAACAAGACCTACGAATGCAATGTTTACTACGATATCGAGGTAGAGCTTCTAAATGTGATTGACAAGACCGATATCCCCGTCGATTACGAGAGACCTCTCGACGAAGAAGACGACGAAAAGACGGATATGTTTAAGAACCCCAAGAGAGACCGACAATTTTTAGAGGGAGTTATTGAAAAAAAGGGCAAAGAACATCTTGACAACGATCCGCTGAAAGAGGGCGGGGCTGCTTCTGCAAGAAAGCTCACGGTGAACGAGAGCCTCGAAATGCAAAAACGTTTCGAAGAGTCTATTAATCACCAGACTGGAGACCAAGTATACAAGTTTGTGTTGAAACGCGTTCTGCTCGGCCGGTTCCCCATTATGGTTCAATCGGATTTATGCTCTCTTGCTGGTCTTCATAGAGAGATGCGTTACAATTTGGGCGAGTGCAAGAATGATTTGGGTGGTTATTTCATCATCGAAGGGAAGGAGAAGACCCATGTCCCTAAATTAGAAAAGTGCAAGAATTCTCTCTCCTTTGTTTCTGACAAATGTGTGGAGGTTTGCAGCGTCTCCGAGAACTTTGCCAAGCCAAAATCAACGATCCGTCTCGAAAACAAGGGAAGCAGCGGCTTCGTCGTCACCATGCCCCACGTTTCAAAACCAATTCCTCTTTTTACCTTGTTCCGCGCTCTCGGCGTCCTCTCTGACAAGGAAATTATCCAATCGTGTTTATTTGATCTCTCCAAGTACGAAGATGTGTTGGACATTTTTATGGAGAGTGTTTACGCCTCCGCCAAGGTCATGACGCAAATTGACGCTGTGAAATTCATCGCGGACCTCACGGAAGAAAAGTCCGATGCATACGCTCTCATGTTATTGTCCGAATATTTGTTCCCCCATGTTGGAGAGACAAACTATGTGCAAAAGGCTCTCTACTTGGGACATATGACAAAGTGTTTGCTTTTTAACAAAAACATCAAGACAAACGAAGAATTGCGTCTCGACAATCTGCTCCCAAAAATCTTTGCCGAGTTTTGCGACAAACAGTGTCGAGAAGTGTCTCTCGCGTTCCAAAATGTTTTATATAGAGAGCAATCGGCATACGAAGACCGCCTCGATCTATTAGTTCAAAACCATTACAAAGAAGTGTTTGGGAAGCACCAAGCAGACATAACTAAAGAGTTTGTCTTGGAACCGCTTGACCGCACGTCGTATCTCTCGACGCTCGCACATTTACGCAAGATTGATGAATCCGGAGACCAAGGTCGTATGGGCGCCGTGGACTTTATCGACGGCAATCAGCTCACGCTTTTAACTCATGTGACAACTCATCTCTCGAGAGAAGATATGATTAAATGGTTGTGTGAAAACTGCCAAATCAATTTATTGGAAAACTGCACATTCCAAATGCTGGCGGTGCTTACTAAACTATTTGTGAACGGATATTGGGTTGGCGGCGTAGAGAATCCGATCGGGGTTGTAGAAAACGTCAAGTTTTATCGCAGAAATGGCCTCATTCCTCCCTTCGTAAGTATTTATTTCAACATTCCACAAAACACCATTTTCATCTACACGGATGGAGGGCGTTTAACACGGCCTCTCTTGACCCTGACAGATTTACCTTCTGAAAAGTATTCGTGGAGAGATTTGGTGTCGGGATTCCACAAGAGAGCCACAGAGGCATATGGATTTTACAAGTTGAACGAGTTGTACGACGAAGATCCCGCCGCAGATGCGACCAAATTGAAGCGGTATCGAGAGAAGCACGGGATCGTCGAGTATATTGATCAAAACGAAGAACACTCAATCGTGATTGGATCAGAGCATCGAGAGATTCACGAGTCTCTTGTTTTAGGGGCTCTCTCGAACTTGAGTGCATTCCCTCACCACAATAACCCCGAAAATATTTTGGCGTCAATTCGGTTTTCACAAAAGGCCGCCTCTCTATACTCAACAAATTACAACATGAGAGTCGGTGAGCAGGTTGCGACTGTTTTGCACCAAGGACAAAAGCAGCTTGTTAAATCACGGTATGCAGAATATTTAAATGTGGAAGAGAATGTTTATGGAGAGAATGTGATTGTGGCGATTGCTTGTTACAATGGATACAATGCGGAGCATGGTGTGATTGTAAGCGAAGGATCTGTAAAACGCGGGTTGTTCAGGAGTTCTGAGCTGAGTTTGGAAAAGGATGATACAACAAAGAAAACAGAGATAGTTCCAAGCTTGGGTGACGTTCTCTCTTCTCGAGAGGGTCTTCAGTGCGGCGTCGGTCTGATCGTTGCCGAGGCCGATATGCCGTTTACCAAAGACGGAATCCGCCCCGATATTATTATCAATCCCCTCTCGAACATTTCAGTCTCTCAACTCATGGAAATGATTGTTGGCAAAGCGTGTCTCAAGTTTGGATATCACGGCGACTGCACTGCGTTCGCAACGAATGGAAACGAGATTGCCGAGTTTGCGCAACTTTTGGTCGAGTGTGGCATGCACTCATCTGGCAACAATATCTTATACAACGGCATGACCGGCGAACAGATGGAATCTGAGATTTTCATGGGACCTACCTACTACATGTTTTCAAAACATCGAGAGGCAGAATATCATGCACAGACCGCGAAGGATCGTCTTACGCGCCAGTCGGTGGATGGTGTCGAAATTGGCGAAGAAGACCGCGACGCAATTATTGCCCATGGGGCCGCCGAGTTCTTACGAGAGACGTGGGATGATGACTATTTCATCGCGGTCTGCAACAAAACGGGCGGCATCGCAATTTACAACGAGGACAAAAATGTCTTTATCAGTCCTTGGGTAGATGGTCCCTTGAAATTTGTAGACTCTCTGGATGGCAAAAATAAGAATATTGAACAGATTACGAAATTTGGCCGCAGCTTTAGCGTGATTCGCGTTCCTTATGCATTTAAGCTGTTTATTCAAGAGCTGCAGGCGATGAACGTAAAGATGGCGATCATTACAGACGACAATGTGAGCCAGTTTGACAATATGAAATTCTCCAAGGTGCGACTTGATTTGCCAAAGCCGATTGAAGAGTCGAAAGAAGAATATTTGTTTTCGGACGACGACGACTACGACTCCATTTTGGATTCTGATTCAGAGGATGATGATAAACCACCTCCTCTCAAGATTGAAGGAGGCAAAAATATCAAGATCCATTACGAGACTCTTCCTTCTCTCGCGACATCTACAAATCTCTCTTCACTTATTTCTCAATCCGAGAGCATGAAACCGGTTGTTACAACTGTAAAAAATGTGTTTAATGTGGGAGATCCTGTAAACTTTGTGGGTGATTTTATGCCGTCGAGAGTATGGACAGTGGAAGAATTTGACAGAGGTTTTGCAGTATTGAAAACAGCCAACGTGGAAGGTCTTGAGTCCAATATGAAGGTAGTCCATTTGAACGATATTGTGCCTGCGGTTCCGGAGCAGCAAGTACAAGCCCCTGTATCCGAAGAGTCGCCTGTCAAGTTCTCTCCCGTTTTCAACATTGTTACAGGGGATGGGAACAAGATTGAAGCGCAAGCATCCGCGCAAGCAGCAACATCTACAGAAGCAAGTGCGAAACCAACAAGCGTGGACGATGACGACAACATTTTTAGCAAACCTTTGATCAAAAAATCGCAGTCGCAGGCATCGGAAACGGGCGAACCACTCAACAACAAAATGCTTTCGAACGGAGGTGCGATCGTTATCAAGAAGCTTTCATAAATTAAATTTTTTACACACTAATATATAAAAAAAAATGAACTACACGAACACGGACTTGGTGTCGATTTATAATTCGAGACAAACATTAATCGACGTGATGCAGGGGCACGGTTATGATGTATCGAGTTATAATAATTTCAATATTAACGAGGTTGAAGCGATGGCGAAGAATAATCAGCTCGATATGTTGATGAAAAGTCCGCATCACACGGCTTATGTAAAATACATGTTGAGCAAAAGCGCGGTGAGGTTGACAGCCATTGACGAGCTTGTTGAGGAACTCTTTGAGATTGAGGCGGTTCTCACAAAGAAAGATTCTCTCATCATTGTTGTGAACGATGAACCGAACGAGTCGATGGTCGCCAAGTTGCGCTATTTGTTTGATCACCGCGGTGTCTACGTCGTTGTCCACAACATTAAGCGACTCCAGCGAAACATTTTGAAACATGGATTGGTCCCTCATCATTCGGTCGTGGAGGATTTACAAACAATTGATTACAGCCTAAAAGATTTAACCCAGTTGCCGGAGATTTCGCGGTTCGACCCGGTTGCTTTATTAATCGAGTTGAGGCCGGGGCAGGTTTGCAAGATTGACCGCAAAAGTATAACTTCGTCGGAGTCTACTTATTACAGATATTGTGTGTAATGTATATATACAAAGAAAAAAAAATGACGGAGGCTTTTAGTACAAACGATGTTTATTATGTGAGAGCGACCGATAACTCAGCAACAGATGCCGAAAAAACGTATAAGACGAATGTTGACAAGTTGAATTTGTTGAAAGAAAATTATGGACTCACGCAGAAACAAAATGCCGATTTCAATATTAGTCAAAATGCGTTAATTTTAAACAATGTAACTTTAGGAATCGGAATTTTCGCCATGATGTGGATTGTGTACAATAAATAATATTCTTATAATGTATAAATTATGTATAATAATATTAAAAATTTTATAAACCCGCGGTATGCGACTTTATTTTTATTTTGTATTGTTTCATTGTTGATAATTATATTCATGAAAAGTCGCGCGGAGAGTTTTGTCGGAAATGATTTGAAAGAAGTGAGAGACATAAAAGGCGATATCAAAGATTTAAAAGGCGACGTCAAAAGCAACAACCGAGATATTAAATCTGCGAATGACATGATTCAAAGTGTGTCGAACTCGGCGACTTCAAACATTAAATCTTTGCAAGACAAAAAGCTCAACACCGCCGATTTTGGAAAAACGCTTTCCAACGATGTCAACTTTAATAAAAAGTTGAACGCGAGCGATTTCGACGCGACTCTCGACCGAAATGTCAAGTTCAATGACAAAGTGAATATTGGAGATTTCGGAGCGCTTCTTGAAAAAAATGACAAGTTTAATGGCAAATTGAACACAAGCGATTTCGAGACAACTCTTGGAAACAGTGATCAATTGAAAGCCAAACTGAACACAAGTGATTTCTCGAGTACTTTGTCGAAAGATCCGGCGATTCTAAAGTTACAGACGGATTTAAAGGGTGTCCCCACCAGTGATAATATTGGAGCTGTCGTGAGTCAACAAGTACGATCGCAAGTCGGCGACATCAATGCTGCCAATACACTTTTAACAACAAACTTTAAAGACTATTCAAACACATTAAATTCTCGTGCAGTAGAAATTAATAAACTGTATGATGACCGTCAAACAAACTTTAATAATGGTGTTGCGGCCAGAATAACCGAGTTTAATGAGAATGCTGAAAACAAAATTAACAATTACAAAACAAACGCGACCATGATGAAAAATGACTTTGTGCAAACCGCCAACACCCAACTTGATTTGCTCAACTCCAATTACCAGTCGAAAATTGGGGAGCTTGGTTCATTAAAAGCCGGCGCGGAGTCTGCGAGAGACCAGGCGGTTGTCGCGAAAGACGCGGCGGAAGAGGCAAAATTCAACACTCAAAAAATGTACGACGATGTTTTTAAAGAGGCGTCGAGTCGAGTCGTCACCCAAGCAAATTCCTATAGAAATGGACTCAATATGAATCAGACTACCGGCTACTATGAATCCTTCGGAACTATTTATGAGGCACTTGAAAATCCAGTGCCCCAGGCAGTTTTTGATAAAGAGAAAGAGGTTATTCAAGATATTAATAACTTCAACGCAAAATATTACACTATCATGACAGAGATTGCTAATCCAACCTCGTATACGGATAGCGCAAAAATCGACATAGTTGTTGGTTATGTAACGGCATACTATAAATTGATAGGGCTCAATCAATCCGACGTAGCAGCTGTGAGAAATGTTGTTGTGGTTGGATCTGGACTTCCAGCTGCAATTCAAAGTCAACTGAGTACTGCGTTAAGCAACCCAACCACTGGTTTAAAAGCAACGCCTGGTAGTATAAACGAATTATCAACCATGTATGCAAATCTGAAAACCGAAACGGACCAAACCGATAACATTGTTAAGAAAGCCCATGAGATTGACGAATTGCGTCGTGATTTAGACACAAAAATGGACGCAATTATGCAGTCGAAAAACCGTACAGACGAGCCAGCGGTGACTTATGATTCCACAGTGTATGCTGGTATCTTGTGGTCGGTTCTCGGAACATCACTTTTGTTTTATGTATTCACCGAATAAAAATAATACTAAAATATGTTAATCAATGTTATATATGTCAAATAATAAAAATCAGCCGACTTATAATTTTCCAAGTGTTCCAAAAGAAACACCAGCAGAGATACAAGTTTTAAATAGTTTCCCGTCAACCGCGCCCTTGGTGGAAAGAGACCGATTGCGCCAAATGGAACATGACAGAAACGAAATGCGAGACCATTTGCGATGTATTTTCAGCGTGAATCAGAAGAGAAGAGAAAAAGGTTGGTATCCTTTGATTGCTTTTACAAAAGAAGAGGCGGAATGGAACAAAACCTTAACACAGATAGATACATTCGGATCTGTACCTAAAAAAGGAGGTCGAAAGAAAACCAAGCGATTACGATCCTATCGGTAATTGATTATTGTACAAGAATTATCAATTATTTTGTTGTAGTATATATACAGGGATGTCGAACACATATTTGCCTCAACTGAATTTACAAAATTTAAAACACATTGAGGAGTACAAAAAAGTCCACAACAACGATTTTAGTCAAGTATTTTTCAAACCCGACGCAAAGAACATTAAATCGGAGAAGGTCGGCGTTTACATCAAAGACATGAACAATCAAGACCGCGTGACTCCATTCAAACGTGTCCCTGGAATGCACACCGCGGAATCTTGCAAACTAAACACCGCCGTCGTCGCAAACAGTACTATTGACTACAAGCAGGCATACAAGCCTGGTTTGCGCTACACGATTGTGAATGGAGATTTTAACGGATCGCCCAATTATTTTTTATCGGAGTCGTCCCCCCTTTCCGACGAAACGGTTGAGCCTGCTGATTTTCGAGGGGCAGGCGTTGCCGGCGTCTCTGTCGAGGTGAGCGGATACATTGCCGCACAAAAGCCCGGAACATATCGCGTGGATCTGCGAAACCAAAAACCACCGAAAAACCTTTTGATCTGGGTTGGCAACAATGCTCTCAAAACTTACCGCAAGGAAAACGCCATTTTCGTGGTGGAAGACCGCGTAATCAAAAGCGAGAAAAAGGCCAATTTGGTTGTCGCTGAGTATACACCGTTTCGCATGCAATATTTTTTAGATAAAGGCGACACCGATTTAGGCGTAAAAAATCTGTTGTTTAACGACGAGAACTATCCGATCGACGTTTTCGGGACCAGTGGTTCTGCAAACAACTTGTTTTATTACGCTCTCACACCCACTGCACAACCGTCGCTTTACGAGTGCAATATTTACAAGGGTTCTGGACTCGAATTAAACAACACAGCAGATGTCCAACAGGTAATCAAAGTGTGGTCGATGGATTTGCCGAGTGAAACCGATTCAGTCCGTCTCGACTTGGTCGGCGATTTGTGCGCATATGATGCCGAATTCAATAAACTCGGAAAACCTCTCGTGTCTGTTAGCAACAATGTTGCAAAACCGTATACTTTGGTTTTGGACGACACTTTGCCGACGCCTCTCTATATTTCGAACGGATCGTCGTCCAAAACCAACGTTACGATTGAGGATGTTACGACAACCACCGTTCCAAACGACAAGTGGAAACAACTTGGAATCAAAAAGAGTTTATCCAATACTTCGGCCCCCGCGGGTGGGAACAAAGTGATTTCGGTCGATAAAATTACGGAAACCGTGCCGATGGTTTCTGAAAATTTCAAACTCAAAGTGCAAATCATGTTGGATCCAGCGGGAAACAAAAAACTCGTGTTGCTGGCCAGCATCTCAGACAACCGCGTATTTTACACTGCCGAACCCGATATGAAAGCGAACAAACTCTTTTATGCGAGCACCTTTGCCAACAACAAATTTTTGAAAGAAGTCCCCGATTCCTTGAAAGACTATGCGAACTCGACATCGTACAGTGTTTACGCAGAGTCGTACCCAGATCCCGAAACAAGTTATGCCACGGTGGACTGCAAAAACACGACAACGAACCATTATTTTAAAGTTTCCGACGCCAACAACACGGAGAGTTGTTTGCAACCCAAAACAACAGGGTCTGCGCCGACTTTCTTGCCCAAACAGCCTGGTTCGCAGTACACATCTTCGACATTATTTGTCCGAAATCCGAAAATCCGCACGGGCGATAAAGAGAAAAACGAGGTGTACAATGGAACCCAATACATTTCAGATGGCTTTGGGCATCGTATCGAGTCGGGGTTCAAAAACTATCCGGTCGAAAAGGATCCTTTAAGCGATGTAGATGTGCCCGGTCCCGAAGGGACCTCCTATGTCGCGGAATTAATAAACAAAATAACCATGAGCACAAGTGGTACACAAAAAATATCTAATCCTATACAAATGACGCCAATGATTGCGGGCAAGATTGAAAATTTCGTGGAAAGACTTACTGTGAATGAACAGACAAATCGTGATCTTGACAAAATGAGTCAGGGTTTGGCAACATACCAAAGTTATCAAAACAGTGTTAATAAAAATTATGGTACAATTGGTACTAAAATCGGTGACATCGATGGATTGTATCGAGACATGTCTGCGGACAATACAAAATACGACTTTACCGGTCCGACAATTCACTCGTTGGAGGAGGATCGAAGTTTGCAGGCGGCACTTAAGAAAGACAATGCGATTTATTTAGCCGAACAAAATAACCTTTATTTAGTTGGAACTTTAACCATGGCGACACTACTAATCACAGCGATTTTTGTATCCAAGTAAGAACACACGCACACACACACAAACACTGTTTTTTTTCCCGTAGTATATATATAAATACATAAAATGTCAGCAGCACCAACTTCTGTTTTTGATGTACCAAATATTGTCAATTTACAAAAAAGTTTAATTACAAATTTAAGTGGAGATAACCAGGCAATGAATGAACTGGCTTTAAAAGTGAATACACTGAATGATGCGGTTTCTACAAGCAACGCGACAATTTTACCAACATTAACAAAGCAGAATGATGTAAACGCGGTTTTGGAGAGAGAAAAAACGCGACTTTTGGAGCGTAAACAGGCAATCGATGTTGCGGGCGTTGGACAACAACGTTTGATCGACTTGACACGAAATGCGACTCAGCGCAGTCGCGCCATCAACAATATTTATATTGTGGGGGTGGTTGGATTGCTTCTCTATTTAGCGGTTCGATTCGCGTCCGATTTGTTGCCTGAAATGATTGTCGACATATTGATGATTTTGATTGTTTCGATTACCCTTCTGATGATGTTGAAATTGTATGCTGATTTGCAAAGGCGAAACAATATGGATTTCGACAGTATAAGTTTAGGTGAACCGTCGAAAATGGTAGGCAAGACAACTTCCGGATCTGGGTCGTCTTCTTCTTCGTCGGATGGTGCTGGGCTAATCGAGTCGAGAATCGGCGGCGGTTGCGTAAAAGATGCTTGCTGTCCCGACGGAACCAGTTACAACGAAAAATATGCGATCTGTGTTCCCAAAGAAGTTCCTTTTAGTCAAAAGAAAGATAAGACTGGTGAAACTTCGAATGCGGCAGACTGGGGATACTTTATGCCGGATAAAGTTTGGAAACTAAAGTCCACTTGCGACACCACAACCGACGGATATAGTTTCGCCGAACTTGGCTGCAAAGCCAAAGAAACATTTACCGCAACAAGAACCAGCGACATGGCCAAGCCAAACGACCCGTTCGAGTTTGCAGATTATAATTTGTACAAGTAAAATATAATATGAGTGGCGACCCTTATACCGATCAACTCACAGAAGAAAACAGAAATTTACAATCAGAAATTGACAAACTTCAAAATGATTATAACCGATATGGTCGCGTCAATGAATATTATGTGCAAGACGAGGTCATGTTGGTTTATATTCAGAAAATGATGAGCGTGCTTTATCTTGTGATTTATTTTGGGTTCATTTACTTGATCGTAATTTCTGACCGCCATACTGTACTCAAAATATTGTTAGCCGCTATATTTGCTACGCTGCCGTTTATTGTGCATATTGTGACCGCATATTTATATTCTACGTATTTGCAAGTAACCGAATGGCTCAAAATTGGAACCGTTACACGCATTTAAACCTTTGCAAAGGTGTGAAGAATTTTTTCGCAGACATCTACGAAAAAACTTTTTTTTACGATTGTGCACAATAGTCATAAATTTTATTAAAAATTTCAAGTTGTATTTATTACAATCCGTCCACCACGCGTACAGAATTTTTCCGAAAAAAGATGCAAGCCGTTTACGACCACAGTTTGAACGTTTCCCACGCGTTTACAAGTATCCAAAACCAATCGGGCGCTTCTGAAGAATTTGTGTATGCCCTGTTTAATGGTGAGAATCCGCCTCCAATTATCTTTTTATCAGATGACAAGAAAAATCATGTAAACCGCCTTATTTCCCAGGGCTGGGAAGAAAGACATGCAATCGACTTTGTAACAGGTCGCGCGTATGCTCGTCAGTTATTTACATTGTACAAAAATGAACCTGCCAATTTTTTTAGATTTATAAATATTTTACAAAATTAGTATTGCATAGTGATTATATTAAGTCAACCGAATTTACAATGTTCATTTTTTCAATCGATTTTTCAAGTTGTTTTTGTTTTTCGAGCCCGTTGAATAAATAATCCGTTCCGGGGCTCTCTTCATTCTTTTTAATTTGGCTATAAATATTATTTATATTGCTTATCGCCAATTCCACGGTGCGTTTGTTCGAAACCAGTTCCACATTCGCATCGTATGGCTCGGTGCAAAGCGACACCGCAAAGTACAACATCTCTCGCCGCTTCTTGCAACAAGCATTTGTGTACTGCATGCAAAAAAGAGTAAACAACGATTTGATGGTTTTTTCTATAAACGGGTTCTGCAGCTCTCTTGCATAATAAAAAAGCGTGTCCCAAATAATCCAAACAAGGTCTCTCGAAACCTTTGGTTCGACCGTTACGAAAGGGCGACGTGCGCAAAAACACTTTGTGTTTCTCTTTTTGCAAATCGTCTCGAACTCGAGAATCCATTCGATCCAGTAACACGCAAACACGGTGTTTTTCTTGTGCTTGGAGATATTGAATGCAAACTCATTCATGGGAATAAAAATCTCTTTGGGGTCTTCCTGCATAAAAATCGGGGTAATAAAGTCGACACTCGGCGCCTTGAGTCGTTCTGTCATTTGTGTCATATCAAACTCGGTCTCTTTGTTGATTTTGATAATTTCGAAACTGTGTTTTTTGTTCGACAGACAGAGCACGCTCACAATTTCAGCAAACAAGTTGCGAATGGTTTGGTTATTGCGGAGTTCTATCGGCGCCGTAAAATGGCCTTCATTTATAAGGGTTTTGAATATGTCGTACCTTTTCTCGAGGTAGCAAACTAATTTAGGGTTTCCTATGTGGACATGTTTCGAACAATAGAAAAAAATATTCTCCCATAGTTCGAGGAAATGCCCGGCACAAACGAGTTCGGCAGCCCAGTTGCACGCGGGTTCGATCTTCCCATTTAAGAGGTTTGCGACGAACTCATTTTTCACGTCGGCTTTTTTATACTTTGAGAAACTGATTCCTTTAAAAGCAGCGGGTGGACGTATATCATTAATTTCGGAAGAATTCATTTTTTATACAAGTACATACCTATTTTTTTAAATTGGTGCACAAGACTAAAATATATTTCCATTTTATATATATTAAAAAAAAGATGGATTTAGCATTTGTAATTTTAGGAGTAGTTCTTATATTAGTGTTGTATTACTTTTTGTACAGCGACGGGTCAACCGTTTTGTCAAATAAACTCGATTTGGCCATCGATCAGACTCCAGTGCCGATTAGCTCAATCACATTGCCAGAATCGAAACGATATTCGATTGAAATGTGGATGTATGTTTATCAATTTCCCGGTGTATCGACTTACATTATTTCGCGAGAAGCAGTCGCACCCGGTTTACAAAATCTTGGCATCAAACTTGACGGTTCAGCTCCCAAGTTGAGTGTCGATTATACGTCGGGTGGTGCTTCAAAGAGTGTAGTAATTACGGACAATGTGCCCCTACAGACATGGGTTCACTTGGTTGTGAGTGTCGACAATGATTTTGTAGATGTTTATATGAATGGCAAGCTCGTCAAGTCATTTAAAGACAGTATTGATGTTCCAAGTACAACCAGCCCGATAAAATACGGAAAGTTGAGTTGTTATTTAGCGAAATTAGTAAGATCCACGAATGCGACAGATCCTCAAACTGCCTGGAACTTGTACTCGGCTGGTAATGGCGAGAACCCACTTGCCAAATATTTAGCCAGCTTCGGACTTTCCGTGACTCTCCAGAAGAACAACCAGGACTATAGCAAGGTTACACTCTTTTAAGGAAACCTACGGTTTCCTTATGATCCTTCCCTTTTTGCTTTGATTCTTCCCTTTTAAGGAAACCTACGGTTTCCTTATGATCCTTCCCTTTTTGCTTTGATTCTTCCCTTTTAAGGAAACCTACGGTTTTCTTATGATCCTTCCCTTTTTGCTTTGATTCTTCCCTTTTAAGGAAACCTACGGTAAGGCACCGAAAGTGCCTACCGTCGGACGCTTTGCGTCCTTTTCCTTATGATCCTTCCCTTTTTATTTTTATTTTAAAATTTTTTTAAGCATAACCTTATAAAAATTTAAAAAGTTTTATTTTCAATTTGTAAAAGTAATTTTATAAAAAAACAAAAGGAGGGATCATAAGGGAACCTTGGTTCCCTTAACTTGGTTCCCTTATATATATATATACAATATACAAATGAATTTCGAAGCTCAGCCCGATGCAAATAAATTAAACATGAATAATATCACTGACACGATTTCAAGCGGCGTTACCAACACTATCCAGAGTTTGAAAGACACTGTCGCCAACACCAAAAACACTATACAACAGTCAATTGATGAATTTTCTTCGAAAAGCGCCGCTGACGCGAGCAACGAATTTTTAGAGTCAAACTCTCTCATCGCAAAATTCGCTTTCATTATTCTCGTGTTGGTCGGCTTCCTGTTTTTGTTCCGCATTGGCATGATGATTATTGCTCTCATCTTGACGCCCACCGAGTCACCTTATTTAATCACTGGTATGATTCGAGGCAATAATCCAGTAACTATTTCGCAAAACTCGCGAATAAGCTCTGCCATTGTCAACTATTCCGAAAACAAGCCAACCGGACTCGAGTTTACTTACAGCGTGTGGTTGACAATTAGCGCACCGAGTACTACCGAAGCGCATGTTTTTAATAAAGGCATTATGATCAGCGGGAATACAAGTTCAAGTGTTTCCACTCCACAGGCGAACGCACCTGGGTTGTATATTATCTCCCCGGACAGCACCACGAATAATATTCGCGTAAAGATGGATACATTTGAGAATGCGGGAACAACCATCACCAATCTCGACAATCAACGTAAAATCATTGATATTTCGGGTATTCCTTTCAACAAGTGGGTAAATGTCACAATTCGCGTCGAGAACCGCATCCTCGATATTTATGTCAATGGAATTCTGACTCAGCACAAGGATTTAGGTTTCGTACCTAAACAAAACTTTGGCGACGTTTTTGTTTGCCAAAACGGCGGGTTCAACGGCTCTCTTTCTGATTTACGATATTACGCCAAGGCGCTGAATGTCTTTGAGATCAATAATATTGTTGCTTGGGGTCCTAACTTGTCCACAAGTCCTTCCGCTCAGGAGGCCAAGACCACATCGGATTCTTACTATCTCTCTTCTCTCTGGTACAAGGCAACCCAATAAATGACCACAAACGATCGTGATGATCCCATAATCTATTTTTTTTTTATGAGATCTCATACTATAACAATGTCAAACTGCGAAGCCACGCGGCAAAACAAAAGAAACAGTCTGGTTTTCAACACCCCCGGGACACGATATACCCCCGTGAATCCATATGCTCTCGGTTATACTCAACAACAACTCGACATGCGGCGAAAAGCGGAGATCTTACAGTACAATAAAACATCCAACGGGAAGCCGACGAAAAAGGAGTCCTGGGTAACTTTAGTAAGAGGGTCGACTCAGCGAAAACAATATTCGTCCTATTATCTCAAACAGTTGCAAGACGGTTCTCTCGATCCGGAAGAAATATGCCCGAACGACAAATTTATCCCAACGTCCTCCAAAAATGCGGGCGTACCCGGTCCTGCAATCACTTTGTACTACGACCCAACCGTGCCTCTCTATAACTACAACTCGATGCAGATCGCATACGGGACACAAAACCGCGACGAACAGTTGCAGAGCAAGTGGCTCACAAATTACGAGACCGACGTTACCGACAACAATATGCAAAAAATATTCACTCTCAATATTCGGCCATCGATCGACGAACCTGTCTACATTTATTCGTTCACGACATCGGTCGGATTGTATATTTCAGGAAACACGACGCAACCGGACGGTATGTTCACGATGAGTATTCCGACAAACAATTTGTCTCTTTCGGTCACGTACGGTGGTCAACATGTCACGCTGCCTTATACCCCTACGATTACTTTTTCGCCGCATTTCGTGCAAAGTATTTCGGGAGACATTGCGAACAATCCTGCGACTTTTGCGGGCAGAGTGTATATGGGCGAACTCACTTTTTCCAATATTGTGCTCAACACGGCAGCAAATATGACATATGACATTTATCTCGATTATGTACCGAGCTACGTAGTTAACAATATAGACAACGTGTCTGTATATATTATTACAAATTTTGGATCGACTTCCGACAAGTTTCAAGAGGCCGAATTGGTTTTTAGTTCGCAGGCATCGACTGATAATGTCGGGACATTTTCGCTGACTGGAGTTTCTGCAGTGTGATGATTTTTTTTAGAGAATGGTTGGGTTTGTAACTAGTTGATAATTCTTTGAAATAATCAACTCAAAAAATTTTAGACAAAAAGAGGCGGTCCTGAAGCTCTCGAATATCCACCGAGTCCATTTCGAACGCAATCTCGTCCTCTCGATTCATAAGTGTATAAATGGCGAGTTCAAACGCCTTGATGACATCCGGCAGCAAAACATCTTCTTCGACCTTGTAATTGGCGTGTTCTCGTTCTGCGGGAATTACTCGGCAATCAAAAAACGTGTAGGGCTTTGAAAACACAAGTCGGCAAATATTTTTATTGTCGATTTTGTCGTTGGCGTCCTCGATTTCTCTCTCGAACTGTTCAAAGACTTTGCTCAAAGAAAGCATCAGTGCACTATAACGAATCTGGACCTCTAAAAACTTGTCGACCGGTGTTTGAATGATACGTTGTAACCAGTTCAGCTCGAAAACAATGTCTCTGTTGATGGCAAATCGTTTCCTCTTTTCGCTCAACAACTCGTACGAATGGATCTTGTTTTTGAGCACAACCGCGTCGTTGTTCATTTTCACATATTCGCAGTATTTATTTTCCTTGAGGAGATCGTATGCAAAAAACTTGATAGCATCGGAGATCTCCTCTTTTTGGGCATCGGTCAGGGTCCAGCGATTATAGCGACCGCCTCGCACATTTTCGATGCCGTATCGGTGCATATACGTGTGGACAAACGAGTCGACCTGCCACCCCAAAAGACCCTCCTCGACGTGATGGAGATTTGAGATCGGATTCGTTTCGACAATCTCTTGGTAAAGGAATGCGGACATTTGGATCTCGACATTGTCGTCGACATGAGTTGTGAAGTGGGGACAGAGCAAGAATTTATCGCCGTCGCGCAATTTGTAGATATAGATATTGAACATTTCTTGTATAAATATCTATATCAGAGTTGTGTTTAAGCTGCTTTTAACTGCTTTTTGAAAAAAGCAGGCCAAAAACTTGCTGCTTTTTGAAAAAAGCAGGCCAAAAACTTGCTGCTTTTAAATTATTCATTTTGATAAAAAGGAAGTATGGGATTTTAAGGGAGTGAACAGCGAAGCTGTTCCACCTCGGCACCCGACGGGTGCCTTATCGACGAGTTCCCTTAACGAGGAGGAGGAAGCAAGCACTGGTCTCTCGAGGCATACACCTGGCCCGACAAACATTTGTCATATTCGGTCACTGCAATACACCCGCGCTTTCCTTCGTACTCGCCCACGAGACACCAACCAGACTTACTCGCAGTAATTGGCTTTGTAATGGGATTCTCAGAGGGGGTCGGGGCTGGTTGTCCAGCAGTTGTGCCGCCCTGCACGTTCAAGGCTGTGTCCAAACTGCTTGTGGCGCGCGAATCCACGTGAGGTCTGCTCGCATCTCTCAAAATGTTTCCGACAGATTGGACCGAACCCTCCGCGATGTCGACACTGGTCTTGGCAACGTCTCCTACAACATCCGCAGTTTTATTAATTATACTTCCGGTTGTGTATCCAAAGATGGAGAGAATCTGCGAGACGAGAGGGCCCAAAATGTCGACAATCGTTTTAATGAGGTCACCGAAAATTGTCAAGAGATTTATGCCTAAAAATGAGAGAGAGAGCAGAACAAGTAAAACGATAATGATGGTTTTGTTGTCGATTCCACCGGTTTTGTCTGAACTAAAAAATGCATTTGATTGAATTGGGACTTGATCCATAACGATATATAATAATAGGAGCGAAAGATTTCTAAGACATTTCCTGATTACTGTTGCTGCTGCTGCTGCTGCTTACCGTTGAAAACTGCAACAAGGAATAAATCCCGATGCCAATCAACGACAAAACACCGAGAGCGTCCATTCCGCCCATTTGTTTTTTGCTTCTGCTGCGTCTGCCGCGACGTTGGGTGCTGATTTTCATGAAACCCGGTCTGGCAAAAAGGTGTTCCGTACCAACCGGAGGCGTATATCCTGCTTTAAATAATGGCTTGAACATTTCAAGAACGGTTTTGCCACCAGCTCGGAACCGAAGAGGCTTTCCGTTTTCTCCTAAAATGGGGACTTTTTCTTTTAAATTTTTGTAGTTTTGTCCACCTACATGTAAAAAATGTTTGATTTCTTTTGTGCTTAATTTATTTTTTAAGTCAGTGACACCTAAATTATGTAAAAAATGTGAGTTTGTTGAAAAATGCTTGAGTGTGTTCATTCTTGGTTCCCCCTATATATATAAAGGAAACCAAGGTTTCCTTTTGATCCTTCCTTTTTATTTAGAGCATGGTATTATAAGATTCCTTTAGAGCATGGGATCATAAGATTCCTTTAGAGCATGGGATCATAAGATTCCTTTAGAGCATGGGATCATAAGATTCCTTTATAGCATGGGATCATAAGATTCCTTTAGAGCATGGTATCATAAGATTCCTTTAGAGCACGGTATCATAAGATTCCTTTATAGCATGGGATCATAAGATTCCTTTATAGCATGGGATCATAAGATTCCTTTATAGCATGGGATCATAAGATTCCTTTATAGCATGGGATCATAAGGGAGTGAACAGCTTCGCTGTTCCACCTCGGCACCCGTTGGGTGCCTTATCGGCGAGTTCCCTTAATTCTGTTTCCAGTGTTTGCCACAATCGAGACAACTAATAAATATAGTGGACGGCTCATCTGCTGAACGCGTTTGCAGCTCGTAGTATGTACATCTTTTCGACTTGCACTTTTTGCAGGTAAACATTTCCGTCATGGCCTCAATATTGTTCGAGTACTTGTTTGCGTCGCGCTTAATCTTTTGCTCAATCATTTCTTTCCATCGTTCGGGATTAAACTCTTGGTGAGTCATGAATGCGAGAGTACGCGGATTCAGCTCGTCGGTACGCAGCAACGAAATTAATTCAGGGTTATTTTTAAGATTTAAATAAATCGTGCGGAGACGGTTCATGTAAATGGTAGAGAACGCAGGGACATCCCACTTTTTAATAACTTTCAAATTGGTGGCTTCTTTAATCGCGTAGTTGTAGACGCCAATCTCGATATTGGCGAAAACCAAGGGGTCCATACTATCCAGTCCAAACCGCTGGATGAGTTTCTCGCGGACTCTTGCTCGAAATTGTTGGGGATTTTTTACCTGGCTTGTCGACATTTTTATTTTTTTTATGATTTGTATCCAAGAAAGTTTCGTGCATTGTATGTAATTGTCGATGCTCCTAAAAACAACAAAAATATTTTTTCGTAATATGAAAATGTATAATCGTCTTGCATCGAGAGATAAATTAAATACGGTCCATAGACAAATACGTCAACTAAACGCACCCACTGTGTTTTTTGTGAACCTGTCGCAAAAATCCAACCAAAATATAAAAAAATGACAAGCAAGAGTGGCGACATTTATATATAGTGTAATTCTAAATATTCAAAAAAAACACTTCGTACTATTATTTTCATTTTTATTTTTGTTTTACTAAATTACAAAAATAAACTTAAATATATTTACAAAAACTCCAAGTCCTCCAGTTTCCAATATTCCGACTGCCCATTGGGCAAAGGTCGCCGAATAATCATCGGGATCTTCTTTTGCTCAAACTCGGCCAGTGCTATTAAATAGCCGTCAATAATTTCTTGATTCACATCGACAAACGGTGTCGCACCCGCATTGATCTGCTTTGCACGTTCGCCTAAAATCTTCGCTTTCTCGTATTTTGTTATAAAGGGTACCGTTCGGTGTCGAGGATCATTGATAGTACCATCCTCATTCCGTATAACAACACACAACTCTTCGACCTCGTGATAATTTTGTGTTATAAGTTCAGGATGGTGTTCGGTGATTATATTTTGTTTCAATGTTTCGTTAAATTTTTGTAAATGATTTTTATCGTTGTCGTATTCATCGTCGTCGTTGTCGCCATCATCATCGCCATCACTATATTCAATAACTTGAGACTCGATATCCATGTCGTCGTTTTCTTTGCCAAAGTTTTCTTCATCGTCATCCTCCTCCTCATCGTCATCATCGAATACGTCATCGTCATCATCATCGTCATCCGATCCGATCGCTTTTACATCTAATTTGGAAACATCCGAAGATGAATCATCGTCATCGTCGGATTCTTCAATATCACTTTCAACAAATTTTTCGGCCATGATTTATTACTTAATAATACAAATCATATTTTTTTTATGAAATTATCATCCGATTTCCAAGTAATATCACAATTTGTACAAATATAGAGGTACTTCATATTGTCATCGTCGTATCTCAAATAAATAATGTCACTGGCCTTGGTGCAGTCGGTATTGGGGCATTTCATGTTGGTCTTACGGGGCAGCGTGGGGTCGTACTTGGTAAAACGATTCACGACATGAGTATGCGTCTGCTCGCTGTTTTTGAAATTGGTCTTCAGGACAGTGACGCCGCTGTTTGTCAGATTTCGATCTTTAAAGCCACAGCATCTGCAGTAATAGGTTAGCTCGTTCAAGTTGCTCTCGTCGATCGAGATGTAGTACATGTTTTGACATTGTGTGCAGAACTTCATTTTTTTTGTTGTACTTGTATAGTGTTTATATTTTATTTATGATAAAGGGAACTCGCCGTTCCCTTTTGATCCCATGCTTTCAATTTTTTAATAATACTCAATCGACTACTATTAAAAAAGTTCAATACAAAATACAGCATGGGATCAAAAGGGAACGGCGAAACTTACTATTAACAAAAGTTCAACACAAAATACAGCATGGGATCAAAAGGGAACGGCGAAACTTACTATTAACAAAAGTTCAACACAAAATACAGCATGGGATCAAAAGGGAACGGCGAGTTCCCTTTAAAGTTGTGCAGGGATTTTAGCAATGTCGCTCTCCTTCGCAGGGCATCCAACCTTTTTGTCTTTAAACTCGAAACATGTGCCGGTCTCATCTTTATACTGGATCGTGTCCACATTATCCGGCGTAGGATATACATAAATTTTGCGTTTGCTTGGGTTGAAAACGTAAACAAAAAAGAATCCAATTGCTAAACTTAGAATGAAAACAGGAATATTAATAAATTTTAAAATACTCATTTACTTTATTCGGATATATTTTTTTTTATTATGAAATTGTATACAAAATATGTTTAAATTACAAATCGATCCATCTTATTATGGTGTTGAGGTTCCTTCCACATTAAATCCAGGAAAAAAAGCATATTTGCAATATTTTGTTGTAGAAAAACCCCAAAACGAACTCGACGAAAAATTCATCGAGACTTTATACAGTTTAGACAACATCGGCCGATTAACTGATGTATACAACGATTTACACCGATATATAGAAACAAAACTTGCACGATTCTGCCCAATTTCGAAATACTTATCAGAATCTTCGAAAAAATACAGTTCTCTATTTATTCTTTCAGGAACCGACCGCGATAACGCCCAGTTACACAGCATGATAACATTTTATTGCGAAAAAGTTGGAAACAAACCCACTCTAATTATTGATGCTTTTTGTTCAAACCAACTTTTGAAAAATAAAGTCGACAACCACGGCGGGCGAATTTTGTTCGAAGCAATTAACCAAGCTTGCAAGAAAATGAAAATCAAGCAAATTGACCTCGATGCTGTGGACGAAGCAATTTCATGGTATTTATCGAAAGGATTTATTGAAAATCCAAATAAAAAATATGGCCTGACACCAATGAAAAAAAGAATTTCGTGGTCGTCGCGGTCTCCATGGTCTTCTCGATCGATGACTCCTAAGAAATCAAATTCTTCTCCGAAGAAAGCCACGGCACGAGTTGTACCAAAAGCACCGAGAAAATCAAATAAAAATAAAAAAAAATAATTGAATTATTTTGCTTTACATAAAATTAAATAATTCTACAAATCACGTGCAGTAATTTCGTCCGGTTCTTCTTCTTCGTCGTCGAGTCCGCCAGTGCCGCGCTCATACTTGATACCAACGCCCGACCAATGACCCTTTGCCTCGCATTTGCCAAACTTCTTGTCCATATAAGCATGAACATCTTTCGGTGACGGCACATTGTGGCCATATGTCTCCCTGTACCATGACGAAAACTGCGTGTTGAGCTCCGACTTTCGAAGAATGCTCTTCGGGTCTTGCACAATCTTGTCGCGAATAAACTCCGCAATAAAGTCCTGACTCTCTTGATACCGTTTGCTCGCCTGCACAACGACGTCGCACTCCTCCACTTTACCATCGGTCTGGAACGCCTTTTGGACAAGCATCGCCATAAAGGTAAATTTCCAGTAAGCGAATTTATCCTTGATCGTCCCATCTACCAAGAATTGGTTCGGCTTGGTCGGGTCCGGATGCTCCGTAAACAACGACTCAAACGGCACTTCGCGAATACGACGCCAAGTTCCAAAGTCCTGCGTTTTCACCTCCATGCGCACATTGGTGCACAAAACGAGTTTGAACTGCGGATAATAAATCATAGTTTTGGTAGAATAGGGCGCACGGCACTGGATCGGATCCAAACCGCTGGTAAGCTGTTTCAGCGGTCCTTCCAAGATCGAATCTTTTGTAGACGGCTCCATAATCACCGCATACCGGACGCCCTTGAGTTCCGCCAACTCCGCCGATGTTCCGCCTACTTTCGCCCGATCTTGCGTGATGGCCGAAAGAGGCACCACGCCTTTATACTCGCCCATAATTTCGTCAATCAAGGTCGTCAATACAGATTTGCCGTTACGCCCTTCGCCGATATACATGTGGAACGTTTGTTTGTCCGGAATACCCATTAAAATCGACGCCAAATGGCACCACATGTACTCACACAGCTGCGGTTTCGGGAACAGTTTACGCATAAAATCGTTAATTTCGTCCACGGTCTTGGCGTCTCTTGTCGGGTTGACGGCCACATAATCCATTTTGGTAGATTTGCTCACATAATCCTCCGGATAACCGTGGCGGAAAACTTTTTCTTTAAAATCGACCACTCCGTTGTCGAAACAAAGTAAGTAAGGATTCGTATCGAGCTTCTCCATGAAAAGGGGGTCGTGAAAGAGTTCCTTCGCCTCTGTCATGATGTTTTTCTTGTCATTCGTGGAAACAAGACGCATCGTGATGTCGATAATTTTGCCCAATTTCTTTTTCAGCGTCTTGATGACGGGGTTTTGCTCATTTTCTTGGTGAAAGGCAGCGACTGCATGTTCAATGCTCCTCAACTTGGCCTCATAAACATCGCGCATATCGGTGGAGATCGCTTTTCGCAAAGTGGTTCCCGAATCGATTTCGACCCAACGGTGTTTGTGGAAACGGTACCAAATATTGTTTTTAATGCTCACACACACATATTCGTGTTTGAACATTTGTCTGAGGACGCAGGCGATCTCAAAGTCTCCGCACGCTTTACCACCCCCCTTCTTTCCGTCCGCAAAATCTTCCGTCATATTTACAACAATTGTTTTTTCCACATAGTAGTCAATACTGCTTTTCAACACTTCTTCGAATTTTTGGGGCGCATCGTGTTTCGACCAGTGCATAATCGATCGCCGGGTTAGAATCGACGCTCCCACCGCCTTCTTGTCGAATCGTTGCCACTGAGAATACATGTCGATAATGCTGTTGAAACTGAATTGCACCGCTTGCGCGCTGAACGCGACCCAAGTTATGAACATAAGCTGGTTTGACGAATTCAGGGCCATCCCGACTCGCAACCATTTCTCGTAACTCCCTTGCTCGTAATACTTGGGCGGAAGTGTCATGGTGTATTTGTGGGTTTCCACGAGTTCATACTCGGACTTTTCTGTAAACAGCTGGAGCATATTTTCAACCACGGTTTCGAGATCGGCGTGATTCTTCACATTGAAAATCGCGTCCAACAAATTGCCGCCTCCGCCAAAGTTCGACGATATATTGACAAATGTGCGTTTTCTGGCGGCAGAGCCGCCGCCCGCAGTCTCTCCGTTGCTATTCTCAATAATCCTAACATAATTCGCATTCATCGGGAACGACGGAAAACCAAGGTATCTCGCCGACAAAAACTTGATATTTTCAACAATATTAAAATCCTCCAGCTTTACCGGCGTTGTCATCGGTTCGTTATCCGCCGGATCAAACACGTTTTGATAAATGTATTTGAGTTTGTACGGTTGGTGATCCGGCTTGCGGCTGCCATATAATTGCCACCCCGAGCTTCCGCTACTCACCGCATGGTCGACCACGTCGTCCCATGTATTTTTGATCGGCAAATCGCTCCACATGTTTCCAATCTTTTCCAAGATCTGGGTGCGCAAATACGTTTGCACCGCAATGCTCGCTCGAATTCCAATAATAATATGGATACCGTCTTTCGTAATCGAACGGTCACCATCATTCACGCGGTTTACCTGGTCTTTTTCCATTACAAAGATGTAGAAGGGTTTTTCATCGAAATGGAACACCTCCTTCAGTTTATCTAAATAGAGGGAGACCAAATCGTCGATATGCTCCTTTGTGTGAATCCGCTCGGCGACTTCATAGTCGTACTTTAAATCAAGGTCTATGAGGATCGGACCGTCACGTTCGCGCTGCTTCTCTGTCAAATGTTCGGAATTTCCATCCACCAAACAATATTTCGAATAAAGTGTTAAAAACTCGTCATATTTATCGTCAGGAATGTTGAACTTTCCACCATATACTTTTTCTGTATTGTGTGGTTTGCTTGGGATCCGATTGTTTGTTTTTGGAGCTTCATTTGGCGCTTCTTTTGGTACCGAGTATGCTTTCAAAAAATCATGGTATTTTTTTGCATTTACTACGGCCGACATTATTTTTATACTTTACAAGTTGATATTTTTTTTATGAAGGAGTTTCGTTCATACATAAAGGTCACGTAAATTTCTAATAATTACATATAAACGATGAATTTCAAGCGATTGTTAAACACCGAAATGGGCCAGGTCTTGATTTCTATTTTATTGGGGCTCGGTCTCGCCACGATGTTTAGACAAGTGTGTGAAGGCAAAAACTGTTTGATTTTTAATGGCCCTGTAATCAGCGAAATCGACGGCAAAATTTACAAATTCGGCGAGTACTGTCACCAATATGATTTGAATGCTGTCTCTTGCAATGCCACGAAGAAAATTATTAAAATTAGTGATCCTGAGCAAGATAAGGAATAATTTAGGCGTTAAAATTTATACAATGTAAGTTGTTTCATATTGTATAACCAAAATGGAAAGACATGATATCACAAGAATTGCCGATTTACCAGACAATATGGGTGGCGGTGTAAGTATGGGTGGATTTCCCTCTCAACATCGAGACCCCGGCTCTCGCGGCGGGAGTATTCCAAACCAATACCAACCTCTCAATGTTCACCAAAACCCCTACGGAATCCCTGAACCGACCGATCGACAATTGCCTTCTATTCCAAGCAACAGCAACTTTGGCGGCGGGTCTGGTGGGTTTTCCGGCGATTCGATGCAGCCCGGCCCTCCACCCATGATGAACCGCGGAGCCTATCAGGATACTGAGGTTTTTCAGCACGATGAACAGGTGATTCCCAACCACATTCCAAGCAAAAAGTTGACCACCGACTATTTGCGCGAATATGAAGAGAGAATGTCCAAAATGAATATTGAGCACCAGCAAGAACAGCATCGCAAGGATTTGGTCGTGTCTGTGTATGACGAACTGCAAACCCCGATTTTGATTGGCGTGCTCTTCTTTTTGTTTCAAGTGCCTGTCATCAATTCTCTCATGTTTAGATATCTTAATTTTTTAAAAATCTATAATGAAGACGGTAATTTAAATTTGTATGGCATTTTATTTAAAAGTATTATGTTTGGGTTTGTTTATTTTGGTTTTATACGTGTAACCACCTATATATAACTGTAAAAAGTATTTGTAAAGTTCATTTTGTGAAGCTTATGTAAAATTTTTGCGGCATCATCGTCGATAATCTCTCGACCTTCTTGAAGAAATGGCTTTTCATTTGCCAAAGGCTCTCTTTCCTTTGCCAAAGGCTCTCTTTCCTTTGCCAAAGGCTCTCGAAATTCTTTAATCGAAATTTCTTTAGGAAAATAAATATTTGCTACATAAATAACAGGTGTCGCCGATTCATTGCCCGTTTTAAATAAAAGTAAATAGGAAATAAATACTATTAGTAGTACGAGAATATGCTTCATTTTCATTTTTTTATGACTATATAATATAATAAAATATGGCTGACATCAATGATATTATAAAAAATTTACCACAAGAGGCACTCACTCCTGCAGCAGCCGAGGCTTTGGGAAGAGATGTGAATCCCAACGAACAAGGAATCACTGAGCCTCCTGTTGAGAAAACAGACGCACAACCAGAAGACACACCGAAACCCGAAGATGTAAACGAAGAAGTCAGCCCAACACCCACACTCGGCGGACAAAGAACATTCAAAAGAAAGGGCGGGAAACGAAAACAACGACGTCGTAAAACTCACAAGAAAAAGAGACGCTCTCACAAGAGACGATAATTGAATTCGACCGAAGGTGATATAAAAACAAAAAAAAATAAGAAGAATATAAATGAGTGAACAAAACCTCCGATCTATCGTTGTCGACTTTACCACAGATCTCAGTAAAGTGTTTCCCGAATATGCTTTCATGTGGGAACGCTGGTTAACTGCAGACGACGCAGAGTACGAACGTCTTCATCAACATTTTTTAGCAGTGTTCCCCGAGAGATTTTTCGACATTATCAATTCCAACAACGAAATATTTAGTCAAACGTCAGACGCAAACACCATGTTTCTACCCGATGTCGATTTTAAGCTCTTGTTCAACTGCGAAGGTGTCAGCGAAAACACCAAAACCTCCATGTGGAAATATTTGCAGCTCTTGCTCTTTACTGTGCTTGGCTCCGTAAAAGACACATCGAACTTCGGCGATGCTCTCGATATGTTCGAGTCCATGAACGAGAACGATTTGCAAAACAAGATGAAAGAAACCATGGACGGATTGGGCAAATTTTTTGAAAGTGCAAATAACGAAGATACACCTTCTCCTGCTGCAGACGACGACGGCGAACCACGCCCTTTCAAGCTGCCCAAGCCAGAGGTCCTCCACGAACACATGAAGACCTTGATGGAAGGTAAGTTGGGAAAGTTGGCGAAAGAATTAACCGAAGAATTCACCGAGGATTTGAAGGATGTTTTTGACGAGAGCGACAGCAACAAATCGATCAAGGATGTTATGGCGCAAATTATGAAGGATCCCAAGAAAATCATGACCATTATGAAAAAAATCACCGACAAACTTCAGAACAAGATGAAAAACGGCGACATTTCGCAAGAAGAGCTCATGAAAGAGGTCTCGGGTATTGTGGAGAAATTCAAGGCGATGGGCGGCGGAGAGGACATTATGAAACACTTTGCGAAGGGTCCTTTCGCGAAAATGTTCCAAAATATGGCCGGAAACGCCCAAACCATTTCGAAACACTCCGCCATGAAAGAGAGGTTGCGAAAGAAAATGGAGGAGAAACAGAAGCGTGCTGCCATTACGGCGGCTTTACAAGCGCAAGCACCGAGTCAAGCGCAAGCACCGAGTCAAGTACCGAGTCTTTTCGAACCACCAAAATCCGTTGTCATTAAAATCGGCGACGAAAAACAAGAAAAGTCTGGATTAGCACCGCCTCCCATGTCCGAGGAAGAATTAATCAAACTTTTTGACAAGAAGAGTAAAAAGAAAGATAAGAAAAAAGCCTAAATTATGCGCTATTTATTTTTTTTATAATTTTAAAGTAAATATTATAAAAACACACCATTAGTTTATTTTATTACAGAGATGCAGTTACACTTTCTTACATTCGGCGGCCCTACTGAAAGTTATAGAGAGGCTGCCAAACGCATCCGCGACCAAGCTCAAGCAATGAACGTATTTTCTTCAATCACCGCTTTCACTGATATTGATCTCCAACAAGACGCACAGTTTTGGAAAAAACACGGCGACTTTATTCTCTCGAATCCTCGAGGATATGGTTATTGGATTTGGAAGTCCTACTTGATTCAACAAAAGCTTTTGGAAATCCCAGAAGGAGATATTCTTTTGTATGCAGATTCGGGGTGCGAACTCAACCCATATGCGAAACGACGTTTTTTCGAACTTGTTGCAAAAACCGCCTCTCTGAAAATTATTGGGACCCACTCTGTTTCCACCGACATTACTTATACGAAACAAGACACAATTGTAAAGATGGGATTCGGTAACAAACCAGAGTTGCTTCGCAAAAACCAGATCCAAGCGGGTTGTCTCATGATGCTAAAATGCCCCGAAATCGTGGGATTGATCGACACTTGGTACTCGTGGGTGCAAGATTACCATTTGATCAATGACTCTCCGAGTGTGGCTCCCAATTCGCCGTACTTTATTGAGCACCGACATGATCAATCCGTGTTTAATCTATTACTCAAAGAAAGCGGTCTCTACAATTATGAGATGGAACCGGCTGATAATAAAATCGAAAATCCGATTTGGTACTGCAGAAATAGAACTGGCTCGACAATTATTAAAGAGAATCCTTACTAGAATTTTTTCTCATTTTCCTCGATTTCCTCGGTTTCCTTAGTTTCCTTGGTTTCCTCGATTTTAAACCACCATATGATTTTATATTTCTATTTTCGGCTGACTTAATCGCAATTTTTCGCAAATCAGATTTGGATAATTTTATGGATGATTTCAGAGGATATGTTTCCATAATTTTGTCAATTATTCTCGATCCACGAGTCCAACTGCTAAATTTTATTTGATAAATTCCCATATCAATAATATGTTGAATAACACTTTCTTTTGTTGTCCCAGGTGTTTTGCCAATGTCGTTTAGTAAATTACTAATATATGTATTGTCAAACGAAATCCTTTCATCCATTGTATTTGCCCATTTAATCAATCGATTGTGTGACAATGATAATAAATATATCACACTATTTTCTTTCATATTTGTTGCTACAATATTTTTGCAAGCATTTATATTATTATCAATCGAGCACAAATCTTGATTATAATCAGTTTTTAATTCTTTTGCATTTTCTTCTTGAGTTATCTGCAGATTGTTCTGTTCAATATAATTTACAATTGCAATATACATTTGAATATAATTGAATATATAACCGCAATGCCATTGGTCATTTAGTATATTTTTTAAAAAATTACTGTTTGTTATATCTTCATTCGTGTAACTATTAATTAAATCATTGTTCAAATGTTTTATTGTAAAAACTTGTCCTGCCAAATCATTCATAAGAAGATTTATTTGATGGCACAGTGTTTCTTTATCAGTGATTAAAGGCATCGAATCGTTCCAAAATTTAAGCATATTTTCCAAAATCTCACTAATTATTGGGTGTTTTGGAATTGAAGCAATGAAAAAATTTTCTGGTATAAATGGATAATTTATGTATTTTTCATTTAGTTTAATGTAATCTTTCTGAATAGTCTTAAATTTTTTTACGACTTGATCGTATTTAACACTATCAAACATATCACCTAAAGAACTAAACATAATTTCTTCCACCATAAATGGAGGTGTATAATATCCGATAAATGTTGCGTTTGGTTGTTTTTCGTAATATATATCTAAAGGTGTGAATAAAAATGTGCTAATGTCTAACCAAAATCCGCCATATTCTTGCAATAAAAAAAAACGAATGGCGTCTGTTTTATGAGCAGGAATAATAAATTTATTATTTAATATTTCTATTAACACAGGATTTTTGCTAATATAACTTGTTAATTTGTCCCAGGATGTTATAATATTAATTTGCCATTCTGATTCTGGATGTTGCTCTATTATTCTATTTTTAAAATATTCAACACTTGGTGTTAATTTTCCATCTGTTTTTGTATCAAAATTACACCACAATGCCCAAATTATTTTAGGTATCATCATGTAATATATATTTATATTTTTAAAAACCTCTATATTAGACCATTTTTATATATTTGCACTGCCGAGCAGATGTGCTCGGGAGATGGTAACCGTTCCAAGTCCGCTACAAGGTGCATCGCATCTGCGATGCTCCGGAGCGGACGACGGTCGCATCCTTCGGATGCTTAGACTGTTTACCAAAATAATCATTCTCTCAATCTCTCGAATTTTTAAAAGTAGAGAGTCTTTAAAAATAAAAGTCCAAAAACTTCCTAAACCTTTTCGTTTTCTTCTCAAAACGGTTTACCAAAATAATCATTCTCTCAATCTCTCGAATTTTTAAAAGTAGAGAGTCTTTAAAAATAAAAGTCCAAAAACTTCCTAAACCTTTTCGTTTTCTTCTCAACACGGTTTACAAAAATAATCATTCTCTCAGTCTCTCTGATTTTTAAAAGTAGAGAGCCTTGAAAAAACAAAAGTCCAAAAATTTCCTAAACCTTTTTGTTTTCTTTTTAAGACGGTTTACAAAAATAATCATTCTCTCAGTCTCTCTGATTTTTAAAAGTAGAGAGCCTTGAAAAATAAAGAGTTGCGAAACTTCCTAAAAAAAAAGGGAAGGATCATAAGGAAACCGTAGGTTTTCTTATTTCGATCAAAGCCCTCCAATGTTTGAGACTCAACCACTTGTTCACATGTCGGAACGCACTCTCGTCATACACAGGAAGTTCAAAGTCCCACCAAGAATCGATCACACAAATTGGCAACTCGTTGTTTGTATAATGCATCAACGCCTCGATGAAAGGACTCTTCACAACTATGGGAATAGTTCTCGTGTAGAGAGCTTCCCAAATTCGATGAGTGTCTACGCCGTTCCCTTCTGGACATGCGCACCACTTGTATGTCGAGAGCCTCTTGATATTCTCTCGCGCAGTTACCATCGGCAACATTTCTCCCAAGGCGTCGACACAAGGTCGCCGCTTCTCTACATTCGTATAGATCTGAAAGTTTACAAAAATGCGGTTGGTTTTCTCGAAGGAGAGGTTTTCGAAAATACTGAGGTCGCCGTGTTCCCACATGGTGTTTGCGAGACCGATTGGCACAAAATGCATTTTGGGATGAGTGAAACAAAGATTTTGTCCCCACCACGAGAGAAGGAGAGGCGAAGCCAATATCTCCCTGACATATTTATTTGTTTCTACCAAGTTCACATCCGAGTTGTGGGTAATTAAAACAAAAGGGTTTGCGAAATATTTCAAACGAGAGGCGAAAAGACGCAAGTGATGAGGATATAAAAAGAGAATATGCGGATTGTCGAACATGCAATCGATATTTTCAAGGATCTGATGTTTCTCGATCTGTTCAAAAATCACAGGATTCGAAGTAATGTCTTCAACCGATCCTAAAAACATGTCGGCGATCGATTGGAACCTCTCGCCGTTAATAAAATCTCTCGTGTCCACCATTTATTTATAGTTATCGTTTGAATAATATATTTAATTTGCTTCGTATTCAATATATTATAATACAATGTTCGCAGTTGTGCTCGTTTGTTTAGAGAATTTCCAAGAGTATGTTTTGACAAATATTGCGCAGCTAATCAAACTGGGACACACCAATATTTACGTAATTACCAATAATCACTTGATGCAAGAGTTTGAATCGCTGTCCGACATGATTACTTTGGTATCGGTCGAAACTCTCGACGACCCCTTTGGATTCTCTCGACGTTCGTCTTTTGATAAAGAATTTCGCAACGGGTTTTGGCACCATGCCTCGGCGCGTCTTTTTGTTCTGCACTCGTTCATGGCAAATTATCGAGTTTCGAATGTAATTCACCTTGAGAATGATGTGTTGATTTATCACAATTGTGACGATGCGCTGACCGATGCTCTCTATAACACAAAACAGGTTTATATGCCGTTTGACACGTTCGAGAGAAACATCGCGAGCATCGTTTACATCCCGGACAGTTTTGTGTTTGGGGAGATTTTGTCGCACTACGATTTCACCAAAAACGACATGTATAATTTTAGTGAGATTCGCAAGAAAACGGGGCTAATAAATACTTTCCCGATTTTTGTTTCGAGAGATCGAGAGACCACATGTGAGAGAGCATTTGTTTCACAAAATTGGGGGAAATTTGGTGACTTTATCTTTGATGCGGCGGCTATGGGGCAATTTGTGGGCGGGGTCGATCCGCGAAATATTTACGGCGACACGAGAGGTTTTGTGAACGAGACGTGTGTCATAAAATACAACGAAGAAGGCGACATTTTTTGGCGCAATGCGAAACCGTGGTTAAGGTTAAAACACGAGAGGAAAGAAATTCCGATTTTTAATTTGCATATTCATAGCAAAGCTCTCATGCTCTACTGTTAATTAAGGGAACCGAGGTTCCCTTAAGATCCTTCCTTTTTTTGGAAGAAATGCGATTCAATAATAAAGTATATAAACGGATTTGGACGTATTTTTACAAATGTTTGGCAAATATTTAAGTGCGACACAATTGGCACGATTGAATTTTAAAAAATTAGGTAAAAATGTATTGATCGATGCGAATGTAATCATCCCCTTTCCGCACAATATCGAAATCGGTAACGACGTTCGCATCGATACCATGTGCATTTTGAGTAGTGGAACAAAAGGAAATATTATCATCAAAAACAATGTTCACATATCACCTTTCAACCTGTTGTACTGCGCAGATAACCACAAAATCGTCTTTGAAAATCATACATCGGCATCGGCTGGTTGCAAATTGTATGGCAAAACCAACTATTATGACGGATCCTTTTTGATAAACCCCACTCATTCGCCGGAAGACGCCCCCGTAAATGGTGGCGACATCATATTAAACAAGTTCACTGCACTGGGTGCAGAGAGTATACTTTTTCCGGGTTCAATCATACCGATTGGTACAGTTCTTGGCACAAAATCTTTATACCTCGGCAAGCATCCATTGGACGAATGGTCTGTTTACGCCGGTGCTCCCATCAAGTTTATTAAGAAACGGAGTCGTCAGTGCGAACTTTTATCAGCAAAGTATCAATAAGTTTTAAAAAAAAAGGATAAACACATAGTCGCACTATTTGTTTATAGTTATGGATTTTTTACCCGGTTTTCTGCAGGGAGTTACGCGCGTTTTTATCAGTTATCCGTTCGATTATTTCCGAGTATTTAAACAAACGAATCAGCAAGTGAATTATGCCCAAGAATTGAAGAATTTCAATTTTTACAAAGGTCTCAGCTTCCCCTTGGTAAGTGTTCCGATCGACCGCGCAATCACCTTTCATTTGTTCGAGAGGCTGAAAAGAGAAAACTATTCGTCTCTCGAATGCTCTCTGTATCCTTCTTTGATCTCGTGCATCTACATGACGCCAATCAATTTAATAAACACAAACTACATTTATTTAAAAGATAAGTCCGCCACAACGGTTTTGCGAGAGAATTTTAATAAAAACATATTTCGCGGAATGCTTGTTGAAGTGGCGCGAAATAATTTGAGCAGCATGGTTTATTTGTATACTTACAAAAGGCTCTCGGACAATTTCGCGAATCCTTTTCTCAATGGCTCGCTCAGCAGTTTTGTCTTGTGGACTTTGTTCTATCCCTTGGACACAATCAAGGTGCAGAAATTCGTAAACAAGGAGTCGACAACATATTTGAACATTTTGAGACAAAACACGTTCCGAAGTCTTTACAATGGAATCGGCCTCGTCTATTTGCGAACAATGCCGTCGGCCGGTTTGGGCATGTTTGTATACGAAACCACTAAACAAATGATTTGCAACCAATAAAAAATAAAAATAAAAGAATATATAATCCCTATATGATTATTACTCCTCATTTGGGCATTGGCGACATCATTATACTTCGAATAAAAGATCTCTCAAATACACTTGGTATTACTGACATCAACATTAATACCTTGCAACTAAAAACGCAGACGGAGAATTACGAGACGAAATTTGCATTTATAAAACAGTTTATACAACTCTTGTTTCCGGGGGTTGCGATTCATTTCACAGAAGGGCCGCACGATTTCCATCGGATTAATGATTATCCCCTGAAAAACACATATTTATACAACAAAATATGCAGCACTCGACTCCTTCGTATAGAAAACAAGTACAGCGATTATATTGTCTTTCACACGAAACTACGATTCGACCATTGGGTCGAACTATTTAATCGAGAGGTGCTGCCTAGTTTAATCGTATTTTTCGAGACATTCAAAACGTCCAAAACGATTTTGTTGTTGGGCGAAAAAGAGATTGGACAAAATTACGAAACTATGTTGCTCAAGACCACGTCTCTCCACAATCACATGCTCTCGTTGCGAAATAATAATAGAGTGATCGATTTGACCAAGGACGTTCTGACCGCAGGCAACCCCGACTTTGATGACTTTCTCTCTGACATTGAAATCATCAATGAAGCAGCCTGCAATATTACTTTCGGGATTGGCGGTCCCTTCAATATTTGCATAGCTTTTTCCGCGAGACATCTCGCGTTAATCCCCTTCTATCAAATTAGCACTTACGCGGACATGTTGAAAGAGATTCAGCAATTGAACGGCTCCATCATCGAAAATGTAGAAGACATGGGAAGCCGAATTGATGAACTAGCGAGCCAAATAATTTGAGACCAGAATGCATATGGTGCCCAAAACTTTTTGCCAGTTGAGAGATTCATTGTCGAATGCGATTCCATAAACGTAAGACATGATGACCCCAAAGTAAGAGAGGGGCGCATAAATTGCTGGGTCTAAGCGGTAGGATGAGTAGAAGCGCAAAAAGTAACCGACCGAACCAATAATTCCATTAATGCCCATCGAGAGACCGACTCTCGCTTTATTTACAAATTCAACATTATTAAACGCGATGTAAGCAGACATGAGGACGGCGCCGAAAAAGTATGAAATAAATACGTGGTTCCAATGATTGGTTGTTTTCACTCTCCGCACAAGAAAGTAAATAAATGCCTCGGTAAGGGCCGCCAGCAAAATCATAATGAGGCCGTAATTGAAATCAATCTCTCCTCTCTTTTGCTTATTATCTTCTTCAAAGTTTCCGTAAATAAAGAGAGCAAGTCCGAGAATTACCAAAATATAAGCATTGTGCCAGACAACACCAGCAAGCAGAAGAATCATGAGTGGATAACTGTTGAAGATTGCAAACGAAACGCCCGAGTCAAGGTGGCGAAATCCTTCGTACGAAAAATAAATGTGAGACAAATTTACGAGAGCGAGAGTAATGGAGTCGAGAGATGCGATGGACGACCCGATGAAAGACCAATCGACGAAAAACATGGCGATCAACACGTAAGTGACAAGCCGCGACCACAATTGTAGTGTTGGAGAGATATCTATTTTTTTCACGAAAATCGGATAAAGACTTAGCAATGATTCGGAAGTTAGTTTTGCGAGTATTTGTAAAATCATTCTATATAGAAGACTACCGAAAAAAAAAAGAAAAGGTATAAAGGGTTTTTGTGTATTACAACAAAAAAAATGTCTACAATCATTAGTTTTGATATTGGAATCAAAAATCTCGCCTACTGTGTCTTTCAGAGAGAAGGAGAGGCGCTTACGATCAGGGACTGGGGAATCATAAATCTCTCGATAACCGACCAAGGAGCTGCTCTTCCCTCCGGACCTTTGTGCAATTGTCCAAAAACCAAGTCGGGAGAAGTTTGTGGAAAAAAAGCCGCCTTCTCTCTTGGAGAGATTTTTTACTGCAATGTTCACGCCAAGAGTTCCGGAAAACTGTTTCCCACGAAAGAGATATCGATGCCGGCGATTAAAAAGCTCAAAGTGGACGA
>JACCDY010584219.1_pt1 | contig 52156 bp, 49 predicted proteins | sample 7446391 | NCBI WGS metagenome assembly JACCDY01 (sample SAMN15323451, study PRJNA562643) | freshwater metagenome | isolation source: river surface water | place: USA:Blue River Watershed | collected 2017-08-18
CACGCGGGCCACTGCACTCTTGCGACGGCCGGTTCCGTAGTTGTAGTTACCGATCATGGCTGTTCCTTAGAGTTCGAGAGGCTTCGGTTGCTGCGCGCTGTGCGGATGCGAGCCGTCAGCATAGACTTTCAGCTTCTTGTGCATCGCGTAGCCCAGCGGGCCCTTCGGCAGCATGCCCTTGACAGCCTTCTCGAGCGCGCGGCCCGGATGCTTGCTCTGCATGTCGCGGAAATTGGTCTCGTAGATGCCGCCCGGGTAACCCGAGTGACGGAAGTACTTCTTGTCGAGCGTCTTGGCACCGGTCACGCGCAGCTTGGCGGCGTTGATGACGATGATGTAGTCGCCGGTATCGACGTGGGGAGTGAATTCCGGCTTGTGTTTACCGCGCAGACGGCGTGCCACTTCGCTGGCGACACGTCCGAGCACCTTGTCGGTGGCGTCAATCACAAACCAGTCGCGCTGGACTTCATGTCCTTTGGCGGAAAAGGTTTTCATGTTAAAAATCCTGATAAAGGTTGAATGCTCTGAGACGGTTCCGTTGACCTTGTCGGCTTCCACTACTGCCGGCCACGGACGCATCCTTGTGGTGTTTCCCCCGAGAGCAAACCGGGGAACCGGCAATTATAGTGTTTTCAAGGACTTGGCGTCAATTCCCGATTGAATTGCCGCCGCCAGCCTGCACTCACCGCGGGCAAATGCTTGCTCGGGCGCCATGCCGATTCGGGCGACGGCTGGCGATTGGCTGCTCTGGCTCTACAATGGCGGCCGTTTGATTGTCTTTTGATTGCCTTTTGATTCACAGGATTTCCCATGGAATGCACAGTTCGCTGGACCGGCCTGTCCGGCATGACCTTCACCGCCGAGACCGGTTCCGGCCATCTGGTGACAATGGATGGCGCGCCGGAGGGCGGCGGCCGTAACCTGGCGCCGCGCCCGATGGAAGTCGTGCTGGCCGGCACCGGCGGCTGCACGGCTTATGATGTCGTTGTCATTTTGAGAAAAAGCGGCCAGGACATTCGCGGGTGCGACGTCAAACTCTCGTCTGAACGCGCGGAAAAGGATCCGAAGGTCTTCACCAAGGTGCACTTCCACTTCACCGTGCGTGGTCGCAACCTGAAGCAGAACGTGGTCGAGCGCGCAATCAAGCTGTCGCACGAGAAGTATTGCTCGGCATCGATCATGCTGGAAAAGACCGCCGAGCTGACCCACTCGTTCGAGATCATTGATGACCTGACCGAACAGCCGCCGGCCATCGGCTGAGACTGGCGGACAAACTAAGTGCGTCAGTTAAGCGCGGAGTCTTCCTAGGCGCATAAGAAGTCTCTGGGTCCCGGCATACACCGGGATGGCATCGCAAAGGCCATCCGTCCTTACACGTCATTCCGGCGCATGCCGGAGTCCAGACGCGTATCTGCGCACGCCGATGACCGTGACGGGCAAACACGGCACTCCGCCATGTCGCCCAACACCTGACGCTCACACGTAATACGCCGTCGTCGTCATGACCTTTGCCATGCCGCGCATCGCATGGCGCACCGGCGCCGGCAATTCGGCGGCGCCCAGCTGCTTCGCCGCGTCGCCGTGCGCTATCTCGTCATCCCGCATCTGCGCCACGATCGCCCGCGAACGCACGTCCTGCTCGGGAAGCAAGTCCAGATGGCTGTTCAGGTGGGCTTCGACCTGCTTCTCCGTCTCGACGACAAAACCAAGGCTGACCGCATCGCCCACCCTGGCCGCGACTGCGCCCAGCGCATAGGCGCCCGCATACCAGAGCGGATTGAGCAAGCTGGGCCGCGCCCCCAGTTCTTGCAAGCGTTCGGCCGTCCACGCGAGATGATCCACTTCCTCCTGCCCGGACTTCCGGAACTGCGCGCGCGCCTTATCGCTGTTGGCAAACGCCGCCTGCGCTTCATACAACGCTTGCGCGCAGACCTCACCGACATGATTCACGCGCATCAGGCCGGCGCTGCGCTGCTTTTCTTCTTCCGTTAGCGGATTTTCAACCAGCATGGCGGCCGGATTTTTTCGGTGCGCGACCGTGACTCCGCTGACCACCCTCAGCGTTCGATCGAATGCGCATATCAGTGCGTCGATTTGCATAAAGTTATTAAGCTGCCATCAAAACTCGAAAAGTGTTGTAACCAAGCGACGAAATATTATCAATTTTTCTACGAACAAAAAATTAACTTTGCCGCCATCTCTATGTTTTGCTTCAATGCACGCTGACTTTGAGATCCACTGGTCTTGGAGCGTCATTTTCGTTGAAAGAGCCGCTCAGCGGCCAACCAGCGGAAGCGAAACTTTAGCATCACAACATTTTGGAGATTATTCGATGAAAAAGACTCAAGTTGCTCTGGCAGCTCTGGCACTGGTGGCTTCGACCGCCGCTCTGGCTGATGTCAAGATTTCGGGCGTGATGGACGTTGGCGTCGGCACCTACACCGGCAAGGGTTCGTACATTGAGCAAGGCGGCTGGGCTGACCACAGCTCGATCACCATCAACGCTGCTGAAGAAATGACCAACGGCTATCAGGGCTTCGTGACCCTGGAAGCTGGTTTCGACCAGAACGGTAACTACGCCAACGGCGGTAACGGCAACCTGTTCAGCCGTCAAGCGCTGGTCGGCCTGAAGTCGGAACAGCTGGGCACCGTCTCGCTGGGCCAGCAACTGTCCCCGTTCATCTTGGCTCAGGCGCTGACCAACCAGGGCGTGGGTAACTTCTGGGTCAACCGTGCGATCATGGCTGGCGGCCTGGAATCGGTTGCTGCCTACGGTACGACCGGTGGCTTCTTCCTGAAGAACTCGTTCCAGTACACCACTCCGACCGTTGCTGGCTTCACCGGCTATGGCCTCGTTTCGAAGAACGCCGGTGCTGGCGCTGGCACGATCGTTGAAGGCACGAACGACAAGTACACTTCGTTCGCTGTGAGCGGCGCAATTGCCGGCGTGAACCTGTGGGTGGCAAACCAGGAAGCTGCTGACGCTGGCTTCAAGTCGTGGACCGCGGGCGGTTCGTACGGCCTGACCGAAGAACTGAACGTCAGCGCCAACTACGTCAAGCACTCCGGCTCGGACGGCACCAAGGTTGGTTCGTACGCTCTGGGCGCTTCGTACAAAGTTGCTCCGGCAGTGACCCTGGTCGCTCAGTACGCTCGCAACGACCTCGACGCAGCTCAGACGCTGACCAACGTCGGCGCCAACTACGCTTTCTCGAAGCGCACTTCGGCTTACATCACCTACGTTCGTGCTACCAACGGCGCAGTTGCATCGCTGGCAGATCGCGCCACCTACGCCACGACCGGCACGGCTAACAACAACACCGTTGTTGGTATCGTCCACAACTTCTAATCCCTCACGGGTTTAGCAGTTTGTTGAAAACGGGTGTACTTCGGTACACCCGTTTTTTTATTTGAAGATGCTTTTACAGATCAGGCTTGCGCTTCATTTGCATCCGACCGACTTGCGAAATGATGTAGCTTTCGCAGACGTCGCTAACCGGGCCGAGTGTGCCGGCTCGGAACCCCGCGCGACACCACCTTTCAGCTGCAGGTCGCTCCCAAGTTCCGGGCATCGAATCTTTCGTAGATGCTCGTCCAGACGCGCCATCATTCATGGTGCGATAAATCGCCGCTCTTCTGCCATGACCGATCTCAATCGGGTCATGTCTTCTTGTTCAGCCTGCTTGCCCATGTCGCGCCAGCCATACCTGCCGGCCCCGGCCTTGTCGACCACCGTGCCGTCAACCAGATAAGCGCTGGACATGTAGGACGCCATCACTGTCCCCCGCTTTTCAGGAAGGTGAAACAGGTTCGCGCCATTGCTGTAAGCACTTTCAGCAGAAGCGCACCCTAAGGCGTCGCGCATCAGCGTCGGTACGACGTCCTGATGCAATGACAGGCGCTTTTCAAGCCGGCCAGCGCTTTGCGCCGGCGCACGAATGATCATCGGGGTCTGCGTCTGCCAGCGGCTGAAATTGCTGCCATGTCCCCAATAGCCCAAGCCATTCTCATTGAATTCCTCGGCATGGTCGCCGGTGATGATGACCCAGGTGTTCTTGAGCCGCCCTTGCTGCTCCGCTGCCGCCAGCGCCTTGCCGATCAGCGCATCGGTGTAATACAGGCTGTTGTAATAATCATTTTTGTAGGGCACCGCATCCGCCTGCCTGTCCAATGCATATCCGCCTTCCACCGTCGGCAAAGGCTTGAAGCGTGCATACGCCGGCGGGTAGTTGTAAGACGCGTGGGACGAGGTCAGGAACAGGAAATCAAAGCGGCGCGGCTCTGCCGAATTCAGGCTGTCGATGTACTGCTGCACCAGCACCTCGTCGGACGCATGGGCATGGTAGTCATCCTTGCTGACATGAGAGAAGAACATGCTCTTCAGCGAGAACCCGTCCAGATTGCTGGACGTGAAAACGCGGGCACGATAGTGCTGGTCATGCAGGGTTTCGGTGAACTGGCTGGGATAACTGTTCGCTGCAGATTTGATCAGGTAAAAATAGGTCGGGTGCAAGCCGTACATCAGGCCGAACAAGCCGGGCACCGTTGCCGCACCACTCGATACATGCTGGTCGAAGCGCGTCGATGTCGACGCAAATTTCGCGACGTTCGGCGTCACGGACGCATTCATCGCGGCCGCTTGCCAACTCTCGACGACGATCATCAGGATGGACGGTGCTGCTGCCTTGGGTGTGCACACAGGCTTGGACAAAGGATAGGTGACAATGCCGCCGCTCGAACCGGCCAGATCCTCCCTGCGCCCGTACGCCGCCGGAAATATCGACGGCAAGGCCTCGCTGATGCCTTTTGCCTGCGCATCTTTCTCGACCGGGTAATAGACGGGCAAGAACGGACGATAGCGCGTCACTTCATTGCGAACGAAATGCACTGCCCAGATGTTGATGGTCGAGTTGGCGACGAAGCCGACCAGCATCAACAGCAGACCGGGCACGAACCAGCGCAGTTGCCTGCGCCCGCCCGTTCGGGGCGACCTATACAGCCACAGCACGAATCCGAGCAGCACCAAAGCGCCACCCGCGTACAAGACCAGCAGGAAGACCGGAATGCCCATGCCGCGAAAATCGCGCAGGAACATGTCAACCATCAGCCAGTCCAGATGGAAGCGATACAGATAAAACAGGGCAGTATCGATGGCAAGAAACACCAGCCAACCCCAGCCCAGCAATGGCCAGGCCCAGCGCGTGAAACGGAACAGGCTGAGCGGTGCCAGCAACACGCCCGCTATCGTGATCAGTGTGCCGTAATAACCGACAATGCTCCACTGATAAAGATGGGTGAGCGCATTGCCAGCCGCCGGCGCGCCTTTCAGGAACAGCCAGACCGCGCCCGCCGTCAGCAGGCACAGGTAAAAGGTCAGCTTGAGATGGGCGGCCAGCCGGTCAATCATGTGCCGGATATGCAGTGAGGCTTTATTCAGTCGGCCCGTACTGCATCTCGCCATTGCCGAAGGACCAGTTTTCCTTGTTCACTTCGACGAGATTGATGAATACGTCCTGCCGGCGCACGCCCAGCTCGGCATGCAAGTCATCGGCAATGCGTTTGTAGAATTTTTTCTTCAGCTCGGTCGTGCGCCCCTGGTTCAGGGTAACCTGGATGAACACGATGCCCTCGGAATACTCGATGCCGAGGTAGCTCTGGGGGATGTTCAGCTCAGTGGCCTGATGCTGGGTGATGATCTGGAATTTGTCGTCTGCCGGCACCGAAATTTCGGTGGTCATTGCGCGGTAGACGATGTCGCCGACAGCGCGTCCAAAACCGGTCGGGTGGCCGGGTCCAATATCGATCCTGACGAGGGGCATGGTTATCCTTGGCTGCTTGGGTTGAACGGAAAGTTCGCAAGCATACCCGAATCCTCGGTGCCCCTTGCAGGATGGAAGAATGCCTCCATCTGTGCTTATAATTTGTACACGATTGCGGCCATGCCGCGACGCAAGGAGCCTGCCATGAAATCACTGACCTCCCTCGCCTGTACCGCCGCATTGGGACTGGCTTTTTCGATGACGGCGCTGGCTGACGAACCAGGGAAACCAGCGCCTGTACAGCCCGCCCCGAGCGGCAACACGCCGGCCATGTCCGAAATTCCGAAAATGAAGGAACAGGGCGAGCGCATGGCGACCCTGATGGAAAAGCTGACGAAAGAAACCGACCCGGCCGAGCGCAAGCGCATCATGGCCGAGGCCGTCTGCCCCCAATGACGGAAGCAAGGCCAGAGCAGCGTACACGCTGGCCTTGTTCCCGACTTCGCCCCGGCTTTGAACTCAGGCTTGCTACCGATTCAGGGTGCGCCTGACAGTATCCAGCCCGCCAGAAGTTCGGCATCCGCCGGCTCCAGCACCGCATTGGCGGGATGCGGCATATCGCCCCAGCGCCCTTCACTGCCTTCGCGAATCCGGTTTGCGACCTCGCCGACCACCTTCTTGCCTTTGTATCGTTTCGCGATGTCCTTCAATGCGGGGCCGACCAGTTTCTCTGTCGGCTGGTGGCAACTGGCGCACCCATAGTTATCGAAGATTTCCCGCGCTTTTCCCTTGTCGAGTGCGACGCAAGGCGTAGCGCCCCCCGCAAGAACCAGGGCAGCGATCAGCATTTTTGTAATGGGCGTCACGGCAGCCTCCTTTTTTGTTGGTCACCGTTGGATTGTCCGAGCAGATGCCGCCGGTTTCTTGCAACCAGATCAAATTTTTCAGAAATTCAAATGGTTCGGGAAGTTCCGGATGCCCCGGGAACACGCGTACGCGATCGATCAAAGATGCGTAGCGAGGAAGTTATTGGATTGCCCACGGCATTCCGACCCGGATCAGCGTGGCCTCTGCCAATCTGTGCCGCAACGCCTGCAGCGCACGAAAGATGAGCACCCCGTTCGCATCGCCGGCATGCCGGGATCCATGGCCTGCAACTGAAATGGACATGTCCTGCACCGCGGGTACATCGGGACAGTTGGACTGCAGATGGCGACGCTCGTACGTACGACCCGGTGGGATCTGCACGCCTTGCGAGCGGGATCAATCCGGCATCAATGCTGCGATTCGGGATCGGCTTCGCTGCCAGGCTGGGCGCCCGGGATCATGTATTTTTCCTCGGCCCAGGCGCCGAGGTCGATCTGCTTGCATCGCTCGCTGCAGAACGGCCGGAATTTGTTGGACGCCGTCCATTCGACCTTTTTGCCGCAAGTCGGGCAATCGACGATGGCTGCCATGGGACGTATTACTGATGAAGGGAAATCAGAAATTGCAGAGCGTGAGTTCGAACGGCACGTCACCCTCGAAAGGCTTCGGTTTCATGTCGCCACCCTGGCTGGTGAAGCGTATCCACAGCACATATTTATTGGCCGAGATTTCCGGGATGGCGCCCAGCTTCGGGTCAATCGCCACCCGCAGCATCTGGTACGAGCGCCCCTGCAACATCTGCTGGAAGCTGCCGGCGATGGCGACGATATGGCTCGCACGCCCCGACTCGCGCAGCAAACGAAGCACGATGGTGATCGCCGCGAACAGCGGCTCCAGCGGTGCGAACCAGCCAAGGATGTCGGTACGACGCTGCTCTGCCGACAGGTGCTGCCACGCGTGATAGGACGGCAAATCGAACTCGCAGGCACCGCCCGGAATGATGGTTCGCCCGCGTATGCTCATCAGCCACTCATTGTCGCGAATGTGCTGGCCGGTCTTGCCTTGCATCGCAATCAGCGCGGCGCTGGTTTTCTCGATGTCGGCGAGGATGGCGTCAAGGCGGCTGGCTTCGACGTTGGGGTTGGTCTTGAAGCCAAGCAGGGTCTGCTTCTGGCGTTCTAATTCTTGCAACAAATCCGACTTGAGGTCGGCGCGCCCGGCCACTTCCAGCATCTCGTAGATCGTCGCGAGCGCGACATGGTGCTGCAGCGGATGGTCTTGCTGGATGAAGAACCTGAACTTTTCGTGCAGGTCTTCAAGCCTCAGCAGCGTGCGAATACGCTCATTGAAAGGGTATTCGTAAACGGTCAAGGCGACTCCAGAAGTTGGCCAGAAAATAATTCCTTGGATTCTGACCGAAGACCGTGGAAATTACAAACATCCTGCACGGATTGATCGCAAATTTCGCCCTATTTTTGTGGGTCACCGCCATGCGCCGGCCCGGATCGGGCAAGAACGAGGTAGGCATCGTGCAATCTCGCGACCTGCTGCTCAAGCGCTTCACGGTCAGCGTCATTGACGATCACATCGTCTGCGGCCGCCAGCCGCTGCGCCCGGCTGGCCTGGCTGGACATGATGGCTTCGACTTGCCCATGCGATAAATGATTGCGTCGCATAACGCGCTCGAGCTGCACACTCTCCGGACAATCGACCACCAGCACCCGGTCCACTCGATCGACCCAGCGCCCCGACTCGACCAAGAGTGGCACCACGAATACCAGATACAGCCCGCCGGCCCGGAGAGCCGCGGCCTCGGTTTCGGCGCCGATGAGCGGATGAAGGATGGCCTCCAGTTGCTTGCGGGCCGACGGGTCGCTGAACACATGCTCGCGCATGGCCTTGCGGTCGAGTGAGCCATCGGGCGTCACGAACGCATTCCCGAAGGCGGCACGGATCGCGGGCATTGCGGCCCCACCGGGCGCCGTCAATTGATGCGCAATGATATCGGTATCAACAATGGCCGCCCCACGGGCAGCCAGCATGTCGGCGACCATGGACTTGCCGCTGCCGATGCCGCCGGTCAGTCCGATGGCGAGCCTCCCCTGAGGCTCGCTCGCCGGCGCATTGCGCGAGGTGGTTGCCGCATTACTAACAGCGGTTGGCCTGTTCCCCTCTTTCACGACATGGTGATTCACGATGCCACCCGCCCCAGCCAGGCATTGACGATGACCGGCCCGTACAGCAGCGCCACCAGACCCGCGACCGCAAGGAAAGGGCCGAACGGAATGGGCACGCCCCGCTGGTGGCGGCGCAGGACAATCAGGGTAATACCGACGGCAGCGCCGAGCAGCGACGACAAAAGCACGACCAGCGGCAGCATCGTCCAGCCCAGCCAGGCACCCAGCGCTGCCAGCAATTTGAAATCGCCGTAACCGATGCCCTCCTTGCCCGTCGCGATGCGATAGGCCCAATACACCGCCCACAATGACAGGTAGCCCGCCGCTGCGCCGATGACGGCCTCGGGCAGCGGCACGAAACCGCCCGCCAGATTCACCAGCAAGCCTCCCCAGACCAGCGGCAAGGTGAGGTCATCCGGAAGCATTTGGGTATCGATATCGATGAAGGTCATCGCCAGCAGCGACCACACCAGCAGCAGTGCTGCGACGCCTTCGAAGCCACTCCCGAGGCGCCAGGCGACCCACCCCGACAGCAGCGCCGCCAAGGCTTCAACCAGCGGGTAGCGCACCGATACGCGCGCGCCGCAATGGCGGCAGCGGCCGCCCAGCCACACCCAGCTGAGCAAGGGGATGTTTTCGGCTGCGGACAACGCATGGCCACACGACGGACAGGCCGAGCGCGGAATGACGAGGTTGTAGGGCCGGGTATGGGGCAGGGGCTCGCCGCGTTCAACGGCAATGAAGTTGTCGGTCTCGCGCTGCATCATGACCGGCAGGCGGTAGATGACGACATTCAGGAAGCTGCCGACCAGCAGACCGATCACGCCCCACAGGACGGCCGTCGGCAAGATGCCGGGGGGCGCATGGAACAGCAGCTGCAAAGCTGCGGACACTGCGGGCGACTCGAATGACAATCCCATGTCCATCAAAACACCGACCCTAACTGGAAAATCGGAAGGTACATCGCAATCACCAGCCCCCCTATCAACGTTCCCAGTATGACCATGATGACGGGCTCGAGCAGCGACGACAACGACGCGACCGCCGCATCGACCTCAGTTTCATAGAACTCCGCAACCTTTCGCAGCATCTCATCGAGCGCGCCCGACTCTTCACCAATGGCGACCATCTGGATCACCATCGCAGGGAAAACGGGTTCCTGTTGCATCGCCCTCGCGAGGCTGGTACCAGCACGAACCGCTGATGTAATTCTTTGCGTGGCTTCATGGTACACCGCATTGCCGGCTGCGCCGCCGACAGCGTCTAGCGATTCTACCAATGGCACACCGGCGGAGAACATGGTGGCCAGCGTGCCGGACCAGCGGGCGACGATCGCCTTGGCAAGAATGGCACCCAGCACCGGCAGCCGTAATGCCAGCCGGTCCGTGGTAGCCCGCATTGATGCAGAACCGCGCCACGCCCGATACATGAACCAACCGCCACCGACGGCCGATGCTGCGATCACCAGCCACCATTCGACCAGGAATTCCGACATGGCCATCACGAGCAGTGTCGGCAATGGCAACTCGGCGCCGAAGTCATCAAACACCAGCTTGAACTGCGGCACCACCCACACCATGATCACGGCCGTCACCACCACCGCGACTGCCAGCACGGCCGCCGGGTAGACCATGGCCGACCGGACCTTGCCCCGAAGCGCGAGCCCCTTCTCGCGATACGTTGCCAGGCGCATCAGCACAGGCTCCAGCATGCCGGCCTGTTCGCCGGCCGCGACCAGATGGCAAAACAAGTGATCGAAATAGCGCGGATGTCGGCCGAACGCGAGTGACAGGCTGGAGCCGGTTTCGACGTCAGCCCGGATATCGACCACCAGCCGGCTGACCGCCGGATTTGCATGGCTGCGAGCGACGATATCGAATGCTTGCAGCAGCGGCAAACCGGCCTTGAGCATCGTGGCAAACTGGCGCGTAAAAATGCAGAGATCTTTTTCCGAGATACGCCGCTTGCGTAGTTCGAACTTGCGCCGGACTCGCGTGACGGTAATGCCTTGCCGCCTCAACAGCACGCCGACTGCGACGGGACTGGCTGCCTGCAGTTCTCCTTGCTGCGTGCGGCCGGACTTGTCCTTGCCCGCCCAGACAAACATCGGATCGGTCTTGTTCGTCGTGGCCATGTTCGCTCGTGGAGTAGGTGCGGCGACAGTCATGCATTCGTGCAGGCGACCACTTCGTCCAGCGTCGTCAATCCCTGCTTCACTTTCAGCAGCCCGGATTCGCGCAAGCTAAGGACGCCCTCGCTACGGGCCTGTGCCGCGATGTCGAGCGCGCTGCCGTGCGCGAGGATGATGGATTCCATAGCCTCTGACACCGGCATCACCTGATAGATGCCGACCCTGCCCTTGTACCCGGTCTGCGCGCATCGTTCACAGCCGACCGCACGGTAGGGAACCCATCCTTGAAGGTCCGCCTCGCCAAAGCCAGCCGCAAGCAAGGTATCGCTGCCGATGTCAACCGGCTGCCTACAGCCACACAAGCGCCGCGCAAGCCGTTGCGCCGTGATCAGCCGTACCGCCGCCGCGATATTGAACGGCGCCACGCCCATGTTCAGCAGTCGGGTCAGGGTCGACGGCGCATCGTTGGTATGCAAGGTCGAGAAGACCATGTGCCCGGTTTGCGCTGCCTTGATCGCGATATCCGCCGTCTCCAGGTCACGGATCTCGCCGACCATCAGCACGTCCGGGTCCTGCCGCAGGAAGGCCCGCAACGCCACCGGGAAGGTCAGCCCTGATCGCTCATTGATGTTGACCTGATTGGCCCCGGGCAGGTTGATTTCGGCCGGGTCCTCGGCAGTCGCGATATTGATGCCGGGCTGGTTGAGCAAGTTCAGGCAGGCATACAGCGAGACGGTCTTGCCTGAACCGGTAGGCCCGGTGACCAGCACCATGCCGTAAGGTCGGCGAATCGCCTCAAGCAGCACGGCCTTCTGGTCGGGCTCATAACCCAGCATGTCGATGTCCAACGGCGTCTGGCTGCTGTCCAGGATACGCATGACGACCTTCTCGCCGAACAAGGTTGGCAAGGTCGATACACGAAAATCCACCGACCTCGCCGCCGACAGAGCCAGCTTCATGCGACCGTCTTGCGGCACGCGCTTCTCGGCGATGTCCAATCGCGAGATCACCTTGATGCGGGATGCCAGCTTGTCCTTGATCGCCAGCGGCGGCTGGGACACCTCGCGCAATTCGCCGTCGATGCGAAAACGGATTCGATAAAATTTCTCGAACGGCTCGAAGTGCAAGTCGGAAGCGCCGAGGCTGATCGCATCAATAAGCACTTTTTGCAGGAAGCGGACCACAGGGGCATCATCGATGCCCTCGGCAGCGACAGCCTCGGACAATGACGAAGGCAGCGCATCATCAACCACCATCGCGCTATCAAGCTCGTCCCCGATCAACTCGGACAAAGCCTGTGCAGCGCTCTGCGTGAGACGCGACAGCAGATCGACCAAAGGCGAGTAGGCCACGATGACCAGATCCACCGATAGCCCGGTCCGGAATTTCAGCTGTTCGATGGCCGCAGAATTAGTCGGATCAGCCATCGCCAGCGACACCCTGCCGGCGCGCTTGCATACCGGAAGGACCTGATGAGACAGCGCCTTGCGATCTTCTCCCATCCCGCGCAGATTCGCTTGTAAAAACTGCGGGTTCATCGCCGCCATGTCGAGCAAGGGATAGCCGAACGCCTGCGAACAAAATCGCGCCAGCGCGCCATCACTCAGTGCGCCGCTCCGAATCAGCGCCTCGATGAAAGGCAGCTTGTCTGCCTGCGCGTTGCGCTGGATCGCTGCAACCTGATCCGCTGTCAGCCGGCGGGCCTGCAATAATGCACGGGCCAAACCGGAATATGCGAGGGAGGCGGGGAGCGACATGAATTCTCGTCGACGTGAATCACGCGAGAATTTTCCCCGGGAAAGCCGCGGATGCCGGAATCCGTGCCAGCCGAGCCAGCCTAGGCAAGCGATCACGCCCGCATGCCACGAATGCTGATACAGATCTGCAACAGCAAGAAAGCTCGCGAATGCGAACGAGGCAAGGGCCTCAGCTCTCGATCAACGCCCGGGACGATACAGCTTGACCATCTTGATCACCTGCTCTTGCACCTGCACGATCTCGATCACGCAGCCAGCGATTTTTACGCTGACGCTGGCCTCCGGAATCTCTTGCAGGACTTCCAGCAACAGGCCGTTCAGCGTCTTGGGCCCCTCCAGCGGCAAGCTGAGATGCAGGCGCTTGTTCACGTCGCGCAGCGAAATGGAGCCTTCGAGCAGGCACTTGCCCTGCTTGTCCCAGCCGAACTGGTCGGCGCGCGTCGCTCCGGGCGTGGACGTGGTGAACTCGCCGACCATCTCCTCGATGATGTCATCCAGCGTCACCAGCCCCTGGACTTCACCGTATTCATCGACGATCACGGCCAGCCGTTCCTGGTTCTCCTGAAAATACTGCAGCTGCGAAAAGAGATCCGTCTCGGGCGGGATGAAATACGGCTCGGTCAGTAGCTCGCGGAAATGCTCGACGGTCAGCTCATCCACCTGATTGAGCAAGGCCATCGCTTTGCGCACATGCAGGATGCCGGCGATACGATTGATCTCGCCGTCATGCACCAGCAGTTTGTTGTGATAACAAGTCGTCAGCTGGTGCTTGATCTCATTCACAGGCACCGACAAATTCAAAGTCTCGATCTGCGCACGCGGTGTCATCACATCTTCGACGGTCACTTGCTCGAGGTCGAACAGGTTGAGCAGGATGCTCTTGTGCTTGACCGGGATGAAATTCCCGCCTTCCAGCACCATTGAACGCAGCTCTTCCGGTGACAAACGCTGGTCACGCGCCTCGGTACCCGTGCGAATGCGCATGGTGCGCAGCAAGCCGCGCACGAACAGATTCATGAACCAGATGACCGGACCGGCAAGGATCATCAAGGGCTTGATGATGAACGATGCGGGCAATGCGATCCGCTCCGGATAGGTGGCGCCGATCACCTTGGGCGTGATTTCGGCAAACACGATCAGCAGGAAGGCAACGATGCCGGTGGCGATCGTGATGACCTTTTCGTCATTGCCGAATGCGGAAATCGCCAGGGCGGTGACCAGCGCTGTGATCAAAGAATTGACGACCGTGCTGCCGATCAGGATCAGCGACAGCATGCGATCGGTGTGGTCGAGTAGCCAGAGGGTGATCTGGGCCAGCTTCGAACCACGCCGGGCCAGATGCTTGACACGATGGCGGTTCAGCGCCAGCAGCGCGGTTTCAGAAATGGCAAAGAATGCCGAGGTGCAGGTCAGGGCGACCAGCGAGACGATTTGCACCCACAAGGGTACCGAATCCATGAGACTCCGAGCGTGAAATACTTTGCGGGGATTATACGCAGGAGCAGCGTTAGCTCCTGAAAATCCCGTCAGGTCCTGTCCCGGCCGGGCGCTCCGGCCTGGTCACCCGGGCTCAGCCGGCCGATCCTGCTTTCCCGGCCTCGGCCTCTTGCTCCAGATATACCCAGTCGACGATTTCGTCGCTGGGAACGTAGCCGGCCACCAGCTGCTGCATCATCAGGCGGATCACGCCGACATCGTTGACGTTCAACGCGATGTCCAGTGAGCTGAGCTTGGCTTCGAGTTCGGGCCACGGAATGAAATCCTCATGGGCTTTCATGATGCGCGGGTGGACAGTCGGCTTGGGGTTGTCGCCAATGAGCAGTTCTTCGTAAAGCTTTTCGCCGGGACGCAGTCCGGTGATCTCGATCTCGATATCCCCATCCAGATTGAGATCATCCTTGACGGTCAAACCGGACAGTTCCACCATGCGCCGGGCAAGGTCCATGATCTTCACGGGCTGGCCCATATCCAGCACAAACACATCCCCCCCCTTGGCCATAGCCCCGGCCTGAATGACGAGCTGCGCTGCCTCGGGAATGGTCATGAAATAGCGAGTGACCTCTTCGTGCGTGAGCGTGATGGGCCCGCCATCGCGGATCTGCTGGCGAAACTTAGGCACGACCGAACCCGATGAGCCCAAGACGTTGCCAAAGCGAACCATGCTGAACTTGGTGGCTGTTTTGGTGACAGCCAACGCCTGCAGCGCCATTTCGGCAAGTCGCTTGCTGGCGCCCATCACATTGGTCGGCCGCACTGCCTTGTCGGTGCTGATCAGCACAAAATCAGCCACGCCGTTTTCAGCAGCCGCTTGTGCGGTATGCAGCGTACCCAGCACATTGTTCTTGATGCCAGCGGCCGGATTGTGTTCCACCAACGGCACGTGCTTGTAGGCAGCGGCATGGTAGACCGTATCCGGATGCCAGGTGGACATGATCTCGCGCATGCGTTCATCGTCTTGCACGGATGCCAGCAAAGGGACCAGCGCCGTTTCGCGGCTCGCGCGCTTTTCTTCGAGCTCTTGGTGAACGGCGTAGAGAGCAAATTCACTTTGCTCGATCAACAGCAGCTTGGCCGGCGCAACTGCGAGGATCTGGCGACAAAGTTCGCTGCCTATGGAGCCTCCGGCCCCGGTCACCAGCACCACCTTGCCGACGATGTTTTTTGCCAGCAAGATGTGGTTTGGCGCGACGGGCTCGCGGCCGAGCAAATCGTCGATATCCAGCTCGCGCAAGTCGGAGATGCTCACCTTGCCCTGCGCCAAATCGGTCACGCTGGGTAAAGTCCGAACGGCCACATGAGCGCTGCGGATCCGGCCCAAAATCTCGTTGCGACGACGACGAGAGAGGCTGGGCATGGCCAGTAAGACGTCGCTGACATCGATTGTCGCGGCGAGGCTGTCCAGATCGGACGGGTTATAAATCGGCAGACCGTTTAGCACATGGCCATGCAGGCGGTCGTCATCGTCCAGGAAGCCGGCCACCTGCATTTCAAGGCTGTTGGTCATGGCAGACGCCAATTGACGACCCGTGGAGCCCGCGCCGTAAATGAGCACTTTGGGCCTTGCAGCACGCTTCAAAATGCTCTGGTACTGGACGCCCAGCCAGACGCGGGCAAGGGCCCGAGATGCGCCCACAAATAGCAACAGCAAAATAGGCTGGATAATTCCTACTGTGCGCGGCACGCCTGCCACGCCGACTGCCGAGAAGATGGACGCATATAACAAGCCGTAAATGCCGACGGCGCGGGCAACAGCCAGTAAGGCCGGCCAACCACTGTATCGGAAAATGGCTCTGTAAAGTCCACTCACCACAAACAAAGGCAGCGCCAAAGCAACGGAGCCTAACGCCGCAATCGCGGCCCCCATACCCCATTGGGGGTGGCGGATGAAACTGACAAACTCACCGAGACGAAGATAGTAGGCCAGCCAGACTGTCATGACACACAAGCTGACATCCAGCAAAATGACCACTCCGCGCTTGGCTGGCCTCGGGATGGCCAAGACTGGCGGCGCCAATCGAGCCATGTAATTACGAAGCGCCTCCCTTTTCATCTATTGGCACCCCCTTTGATACTGTCGCCCGCCCCCTTGCCAAGTACTGTTAGCAAGATGTATTTGAAGTAATTTTTCAGAGACATTGTGCGAAGCATATGAGCATCGGTCTCAGCCAGCAACCGTGGTGTTGACATGTCGATGCCCCGCACCTGCGCCAAGCCGGTGATGCCCGGGCGCACACTGAGCACCCCTCTGGAAGCCCGCTCAGTAATCAATTCTTCCTGACTTGTCAGACATGGCCGTGGTCCCACCAGGCTCATTTCACCCTTCAATACGTTCCACAATTGCGGCAATTCGTCCAGCTTGGTCCGGCGCAGGAAGCTGCCAAACGGGGTAATGGCCGAACCGTCCGCTAAATGCGTGGCCACAGAAGCAGTGTCGGGCCGCATGGTGCGGAATTTCACCAAGACAAACAGGCGGCCGCCTTTCCCCACCCGTTGCTGTGTGAACAGCGGAGAGCCACTGACCACTATTCCAATCACCCAAATCAATCCGAGCAGCGGCAAGCCAAAGGTCAATCCCAAAACAGCAAAGACGACATCGAAAGAGCGAATCAGCATGACAGGCCACTAGTGATGGTTAGTTGATGCCGGTTCGGAATGTGCTGTTTCTTGTCTAAGCGCAGATCTGCAATGAAGTCACCACCCGCGTCACGATTCCGAGCATCTGGCAATAAAGCTGCTGCGTTGGCTGAGCGCGTCGCAAAACCGCCCCCTGCTATCGCAGTACACATGATGACTGCAACTCCTCGTAAATTTGCATATGATTTTCAACCACTTTGTCGATTCCAAATTTTTCTTCCGCCAGCTTTCGACCGGCTTTGCCCATCGACACCCGCAAGGATGGGTCTTCCAGAAAGCGCCTAATCGCCTGTACAAGCGCCTCAGCATCTTTGGCTGGCACCAGAAACCCCGTCTCGTCGGGCGCTATAGCATCTCGACAACCGGGCACATCTGTCGTAATGACCGCGCAACCGGAGGCGGCCGCCTCCAGCAAAACCTTGGGCATGCCCTCCCTGTAAGATGGAAGCACCATGACATCAGCTTCTGAAATCACGTCGCCCATATCTCCTCGGTGTCCCCAACATTCAACAAATCCGGTGGCCTCGATAGCCTTCAGGTCTGCGGGAGTCAGACTACCGGGATTACCGGGGTCGATGTCGCCCACGAGTACAAATCGAACTGCGTCGGAGCAGCACTTCTCCGACCGGAGCAACTCCGCAGCCCTAACAAACTCGAGAACGCCTTTCTCTCGCAACAATCGCGACGCCATCATGATTACAAAAAACTTCCTGCGAACCTGCGTCGGGATGAAATGATTCAAATCCACCCCTGAACCGGGAATATTCACCACATTACTTTTCGACAGACGAGCAACCCGAGAGATGATTCTTGCATCATCAGGATTTTGAAATATCACTTTGATGTGCTGATGCGAAAGTGCCGATCGATAAAGCCCGCCCACTAGCCATCGCCTCGCTTTAGCCAGCAGACCATGTGAAAGAAACACGAAACCCAGGCCAGATACGGCAGCCACGACCGACGGCACTTTGGCGAGGCGCGCCGCTATCCCGCCAAGTAGCACTGGCTTGATCGTCACAAGATGAACGATATCGGGTCGCACATTCCGAAACAGGCGCGTCAGGTTAAACAGGAGATGAGTTGCCGCAAACATCCCTGCATTGCTGCGCTCGATTTTTATTGAGTGCACAACAAGTCCCGCCCGCTCTAGCGCCTCACGCCCATCAGTAATTGTTGTTGCGATATGGACCTCGTATCCGCGACGCAGCGCCTCGATAGCAATTGGAAGTCGATGGGAAAGAAAAAACCAATCCACATTGACCACGAACAACAATCGCCGCACCGGATCTTTGCCACTTGGAATTATCGGCATTACTTTGAGATCGCTACTCATTCAGAATCAGGGATCGATATGACGCGGCTGTTTTGCCAATTCCAAAGCGCTGCTCGATAGACAAACGCGCAGTCATTCCAAGATGCTCAAGAAATTCTGCTTTCATGCTGACGAAAGACGCTATGCCTACAGCCAGCGCATTGGCATCCCCCACCGGGACTACTCGCCCTGATTCGCCCACGATGTAGCCCGAATCGCCTGCATCAGTGACGACACACGCAACACCACTTGCCATAGCTTCGCCGATAACGTTCGGGAATGCCTCGCTTCGGCTACTCAGGCAAAATACGTCCATTGCTCTCATCAGGCGCTCCACATCAAAACGTTCGCCGAGAACATGAACGCGCTCCATGGGCAAAAGATCAAAATAATCCGCCAAGGCAGGATTTGACGGGTCGACGTTCCGCCCGACCAAGATCAGGTGGACAATCGGATTTTTAACCATCACACAGCGCATCGCCTCCAAAAACACTTTCTGATCTTTCAGCGGGTGATAGCGTGCCACATGACCAACGACAGGTGAGCCCGCAGGAATGTGCAATTCTGCGCGCACGTCGCCCCGATCATTCGGGTCAGGACGCCATCGATCGAGGTCAAAGCCATTCGCAATCACCATGCAACGCTGCGATTGAATGCCGAAAGCTCCGTGCTGCTGGCACGATACATGACTGTTGTAGACAATCGTCCACACCGAATTGCCCACCCATCGGTGCGCCCGAATCACCCAGCGTGTCAAAGGCCGCTCGTCAGCCAAGCTGTAAAGAGAATGCCGGATATTCCAGATGAGGCGCGGCGAACAGGCCATGCATCTGCTGGCAAGCCAGGCCATGATGTTTGCGTGGTACATCCATGAAACGATAACCGTAGGCGAAATCTGGCGAATCAATTTTCGCAGCCTTCCCGCTGAAAATAAGGCTGACAGATTGCGCCCTATGTAAAGAGCCTCGACGCGGATGCCCAATTCCTGGATGGCAGGCCCATACACGCCCTCTGATGTAAGGGAAATGACCATACACGCAGCTCTCTCTTTGGCGGTGAGAGAGTTCAATAAATTAAATAGCGCCCGCTCCGCCCCGCCGATATCTAGGCCGGTAATGACATGTACTACGCGATCGTTCATTGGCTGCGTCAAGTAGACAGTGGATTCTTCGGGAGCAGCAATCGAAGATATGCCGTCACACTATTAGCCTCGCTAAAATATCTGGCCCTTTCGGTCGCGGCAGGTGGTGACTCATCGTCCAGACTGCGGTGGATTGCTTCGGCAAGACCAACTTCGTCGTCCACGGAGACCAGCGCTCCCCAGCGTCCTTGCTCCAAAATTTCCCGTGGCCCGCTCGGGCAATCCGTGCTCACCACGCGGCAACCGCAGGCCATCGCTTGTATCAGAACGGCCGGCAAGCCCTCCCAGGAAGACGACAACACGAATACACTTGCCTGTCGCATGAAAGGGAATGGGTTATCCACGAACCCAAGTAAGGCTGCATCTTGCCCAACCCCCAATTCGGTGACGAGCGACTCGAGTGCTTTTCGTAACGGTCCCTCACCGAGAATCATCAAACGGCATTCACGTTCGGTACGTACGCGGGCGAATGCTTTTATCAACAGAGGAAAATTCTTTGCCTCGGTCAGGCGACCAGCAGCAAGAATCACTGGCGGCCCTCCGTCAGCAAACCAAGGATGCCCTGCAGACTCTGCAGATCGCAGCACCAATGCATCATCGACAACTGGGTTATAAATCACCTGAACTCGTTCAGGTGGCAAACTCACGTGCCTCAACAAATCCTCTTGCACACCTTCCGAAACACTTACCACCGCATCGGCGCCCGGATAACTCCATCGCACCAATTTTGGCATCAACCACGCCATGAGGCGCCGCGTCCCTAGCCCCCTCACCGCATGCGAAAAAGTACTCCGTTCAGAAATGACGAGTCGTGTTTTGACATTCGCAATACGCCGTGCCCAGATGGCAGTCAGGTTGACGTGCGTCATTGCGCTGAGAAGGACCTCCGGCTTTTCGCGGCGCAGGTATGCAGCCAGCTTTAAGAACGATGTCGACATGCGGTTGGATTCAAGATCGACGATGCGCACCGCTTCGGCAACCTCACTTCGGAAGACGCCTGAGGCATCTGCAAGCACAAGATCCACCTGGTAGCCGCGGCGAGCAAATCCATTGGCCAGAGCCACCATGGCACGCTCTGCCCCGCCGCCGCGCAAGGAAGGGATAACAATGCCGATCGCGTTGGATTTGGTCGTCATACGCTCATCATCTTTCGGCCTTTGCCATTACCCGCGAAAAAGTGGCATCTGTGGCGAGGCGAATGCCGACGTAGCGGGCTCCTGCCTGGGTCAGATGCGCCCCGTCATGGGATAGCAATGCGCCATTCTCGTCGAATATCGGACATTTTTCTGCACCTTGACCACACACCAGCGCCTGAATATCGACGAAATGCTCATCGCCCATCTTCCTTGCCAAGATGCTGTTGATTTTCCGGCTAGTGTCAGTAATAGGATTCAGATAACTCGATTTTTCCGATGCGGACAATCCAACGTATGCGGAACGATTGATATGGCCAAAGCTTTTTCGCCCGAAGACTATGTAGTTATCTTTGGAAGCAATACCAAGGCGTTGCAAAGTGGCTGGGAGTCTTTCGGCCGACCATTCTCTCCAGCTCCCTGCCACCAATACGGCATCTGCCTGTTGAACCATTTCCTTCAATCCCCGGTAATAATCCTTTGAACAGAACACAACCGAGCGCGGCTCAATGAATAGCGAGATGGGTTCTTCCCCTTGGTAGAGCTGGCATCGTGCATGAATGTATCGTACGCGTATCTGTGTTTTTGGAAACAGCTGGCCTTCATGCAGGATGTTGACTAAATCCTGTGAATAGCTGTCCCCCACGATCAATAGCTTAAAGCCATCCCGCGAATCAAATCCTCCCGCATCGCGATAGCTTTGGTGACGGGCTCGCACATAGTTGCTGCGGTCTTCGTACGACACGATCAGGTCGCTGTCAGCGGGTGAAAATCTCGAGGGTAATCCGTTATACAGATGCCCCGGCAGAGCCAAGGCAAGGAGTATTGCTCCACCCGTGATCGATAGCGAAAAAATGCGCCGATGGTCAAATCGCCGGCGTTCCCGGAACGGCTGCTCCACGAAACGCCAACTCAGGTATGCAAGCAATAGCGACAGCACTGAAAGCGCCGCTAATGACAGGGGCGTCAGCCGAGTCTGCGAAATCACCCGCGCAAATGCGAATACGGGCTGGTGCCACAAATAAGCGCTGTAGCTGATCAATCCGATCCACACAGCGAGCTTACAACCCAGGATTCGTCCGACCCATGTTGTCGGTGCAGCAAACAATATAACCAGCACCGCGCCGAGGATCGGGGCAATAGCATAGCGCCCGGGAAATGGCATTGACTGGTCGAACTGTAAACATGCCCAGGCGATCAGGCACAAGCCCAAGGCACTACCGATTTCAGCAATCCCTTGGCCGGGATCGCCTTTGCGCCATCGCAAGATATAGATCGCCACCAAGGATCCGGCAAACAACTCCCAAGCCCGGCCGCGAGTATCGAAGAAAGCCTTGTCGGGTCGCAGCAGCGAATGACGGTCGGCATACCAAAGGCTGCCCAAGGCAATCAGGGAGACAACGATGAAAAGACCGCGCCGCCCCCTCTCCCGCAGCAACATGAGGAGCAATGGGAACATTGCGTAATACTGTTCTTCGACCGCTAGGCTCCACGTGTGGAGCAGCGGCTCCTCCTCCGAAGATCTTGCGAAATAATTCACTTCCTCGCTGAAATACACATTGGAAAGGAATGCCATCACACTGGCGAGGCTTCTGGCAAACCCAACCAACTGGTCTGGCATTAACAGAAGATACGCGATGGGCATGCAACAGGCCAGCACCAGAAACAATGCAGGAAGAATCCGCCGTGCTCGCCGCTCATAAAATTCAGCGATTGAAAATCGGCCCTCATCCAGCTCCTTGAGAATGATCGTCGTGATCAGATAGCCGCTGATCACAAAAAACACATCAACCCCGAGGAATCCGCCACTAATCCATGTAAACCCAGCATGGAACAATATAACCGACAGCACTGCGAATGCTCGCAAACCATCGATCTCTCTTCTGTAATGCATCAAATGCCTCTGTGCTGACAGCTTGTGCATTTTAGCGGCCGGGTACTTTCGGAGCCAAGGAACGCAGAATTCAATGCTGATGCTCCAGCCAAGCCTGAAACATCAGCACATCCCACAAGTGGTACTGCCAGTCCCGCTTTCCAGCTAAATGCTCTTGCCATTTTTGGCGGACAGGTTCGGAGTAAAAATAGCCCTCGCGACGCAGACGCTGCTCATCCAGCAGCGCCTCCGCCCACTCCCGCAGGGGACCACGCAGCCACGCTCCCACTGGCACACTGAAGCCTTTCTTTGGCCGCTCCACCAATGCTCGCGGAACATACCGATACAAAACCTGACGCAACAGCCATTTCCCCTGTCCATCCCGAATTTTCATGGATTGCGGCATGCGCCAGGCCAAGGATACGACTCGATGATCAAGCATTGGCACTCGAGTTTCCAGCCCCACTCCCATGGCCGCGCGGTCGACCTTGACCAAGATGTCATCCGGCAGATAGCTCAACGTGTCGGAAGCCATCATGCAAAGCATGAAGTCCTTCACTCCGAGCGACTTCACCCTCCCAACCATCGGGGACGACAAACCGGCGGCACCGACGACTACAGACCGCGGACGCATCCAGTGACTTACTCGAGGAAGGTAGAATTCCGCATCACTCTGCGCCGACAACAACGCGCCCAGCTGCCACCAGGATTCGCTACGCCGCGCATCCCATCGTGCAAGGCATGATGTCAGCCTCTCAGCCCACGGCAAATTGACGGGTAACCGCTCTCGCAAGCGCTTCGCTCGAGCATAACGACTGTAGCCCCCGAACAATTCATCGCCACCGTCCCCCGAAAGCGCAACGGTCACATACCGTTTGGCCAATTGCGATACCAGAACCGTAGGAATTTGGGATGAGTCAGCAAACGGCTCATCATAGAGATGCGGCAGCAACGGCACCACCGCTTGTGCCTCGCGGGGCGTCACATACAGTTCGTGATGTTCCGTCCCCAGAAAAGCAGCAACCTCTTTCGCAAATTCAGCTTCGTTGCAAGCCTTTTCCTCAAAGCCGATCGTGAACGTTTTCACCCGGCGCGAGGATTGAGCCTGCATCAGCGCGACAATAGTGGTGGAATCGATGCCACCGGAAAGGAATGCACCAAGGGGTACGTCTGCGAGCATCTGAGCCTCTACTGCTTGCCGCAACATACTGTCGAGCGAATCGATTGCTTGCGTCTCCGAGCCCTCGAAAGGATGTTCCTGTGCTTGCGTCACCAAATGATGCATGCTCCAAAATGCGCGAAGCATCGGTTCGCCGCCGTCGGATCGCACTTCAAGAACATGCCCCGGCATCAATTTCTTGATGCCGGCAAAAATACTGAAAGGCGCGGGCACATGACTGTGCCGCATAAAAAGCCCCAAGCTGTCCCGGTCTACTCTTCCTTCAAATGCCGGATGTAGCTTTAATGCCTTCAGTTCTGACGCGAAAATGAAGACCGGGCGCGCACCGGCCCTCTGCCAACCGTAATAGAGCGGCTTCTCTCCTAGACGATCGCGCCCGAGCATCAACCGCTGCTCTTCACGATCCCAAAGCGCAAATGCAAACATGCCCACCGCACGCTGGAGGGTTTCGATGAGGCCCCAGCGCTCTATCGCCTCAAGCAATGTTTCTGTGTCGGAATGTCCTCGCCAGTGAGCAACTCCAGCCCCCAAAAGGTCTTCTCGCAGCAAGAGATGATTGTATATTTCGCCATTGAAAATAATAGCGTAGCGTCCCGATCGGGACTGCATCGGCTGGTGCCCTGCGGATGATAGATCCATAATGGAAAGTCGCTGGTGACCGAACGCGACTCCGGCCCTGACGTCTTCCCATGTCCCTGCATCGTCAGGTCCACGATGCATGAGCTGGCTGGACATGCGCCCCGCCAGTAATACCCCCTCCCCCACCGGGAATCCTCCCGGCTGCCAGTAGCCGGCTAACCCGCACATCGGCCAGTCCCATTTTCACAACCACCACCGCGCTCACATGCTTTCAAGGTGAGACTCCTCCAGCAATGCTTCCCATAAAACCATAATGCGCTGCTCCGAATACACTTCACGAACAGCCAATGCGGCCTGGCCGAGATCGAGCCGGGCTTTGGGGTCATCCATGAGATTGGCCATCGCCTTTGCCAGGGGCAGGACCTTCTCAACTGGCACCAAAATTCCATTCTCCCCGTCATTGATGATGTCCGAAGGACCTGAGCGGCAATCCGCGCTGATAACGGGCAGGCCCATGCCCATACCTTCCAGCACTACGTTGGGGAAACCTTCGAAACGAGATGGCTGCACCATAAGCGACGCACGTGCCATCCAGCTTTCTACGTCCTGAACACGTCCCGGCAGGTCAACAACCGCTTCCAGCCCCAAAGAGGCTCGCAGCGCCTCTAGCATCGTTCGCTCCGCCCCCTCTCCCAGAATCACTAATCGCCATTCCGGAAATTGCGCAGTCACACGAGCAAATGCTTGCAACAAAAGGTCAAACCCCTTTTGGGGGTCGAGCCGCCCCACGGCTAACAGCATTGGCTCACGAGGTTTATCTGTCAAATGCAATTCCCGCAGCGGATTGGGAATCACTGCAATTCGGGCACCACATTTTTCAGCTAACCAAGCGCCCACACCTGAGGTTTGCGCGACCACATGATCGGAAAAGCGATAACACAAGCGCCGGGCGATGCGCCAAAATCCGGTAATGTTGGAGTTAGCAACGGGGTCCACTCGTTCCGACACAATCACGCGGTGTGGCATGCCTACACTTGCAAGGATAGTCAGGACGTTGGTGCTATCCATGAAACTAATTACTGCATCGGGCGCTGCCGCGCGCAAGGCATTACGCAAGATTTTGGCCCGCTTGAAGTTCAGCACTAATTTGTCCGACAGCCTTACCGTCGGCTTACGCAAATTCAAGTGGATGCGCTGCACTCTACAATCCAGCGGATAAAAGTCGCTAACCTCTGAACTGGAAAAAGTCAGGAGCGAGACTTCCCAACCCTTGGATGCCCAATGATTGGCCATGCCACTCATGACTCGCTCCGCCCCTCCGGACGAGAGAGACGAAATGACTAATGCTAATTTCATTCCGCTCCCCGCTTCCCTCCCAACTCACTGGGAAATGCGAGCTGAAGGCCGTCTGCAATCCGAGTAGATTGCCGTTGCCAGTCGGCACACGCAGCCGCTCCATCCAGCTGAACCACCCTCAAACTCTCTTGCCGCTGAAGCGAGGCCATTGCGCTCGGCAAGCAATCGGCAAACAAAGTCAGCACGTCCTTTGGATTCACAGCCGCTGGCCAGAGGAGGGGCGCACCTCGCGCGCGTAGACGTTTCTCAGCAATAGACACGGGCAATTCGATGAAAATGACGAGTGAATTAATTGAAAACAGCGAGGGCGAAATATTTGCAGGCAGGCTCGACTGCGATACATGGCCCAGCAATTTCCGCCAAGCCAGAAGCGCTACACAATGCTGGCAAAATCCCTCCGAGATATTGAGAATCTTTCCGCTCCCAAACGTGGAAGATGCCAGATGATGCAATCGAACATCTTCGGCCACGCGCATGGCAGCGCGTAGCCGATGAAGATGTAAAAGATCCCCCCAAACAAAGAGAGAGCCAAGGCCAGCGATGATGCTGCTTATCAGGCTCAACTTGTACAAGAAGGTCGAGATACGTCGAAGTAGTACGCCACGATTTCGGGGTAGCGGCGAACAGATTGAAATCAGTGTTTCAATGGCCGTCGCGCGTGAAACCACGTCCCAGCCGCGCCGTTCAAGTTCTGCCAGCACGGCGCGCTCCAGAGAGGTTTTCCCTGCAGCGGGCAAACCGAGGAATTCAATGATCAGCACAGATATCCCGAAGAGCACATCTTAAGCGCGCGTGCGGACAGCAACTTATCGACTTTTGTCAGAATTTTCGTGACATTGGCATCGAGCGGCGCATCCCCCTTCAACACCAAAACCTCGACGCTCGCATCCAGATGTTCGCGGTGACGGCGAAAGGCTTGTACCTTCTCAAACAGCACATTCTGATCTTCGCCAAGTCGACGCTTGAGTATTAACTCCGGATCTACATCAATGAAGATCAACAAGTCTGGCATCTCGGGCCGGCTTCGGCCGGCGTGAACCGTCTTTGCCATGTCATCGCCATAGGGATAGAACAGCGGATAGCGCTCAAAAAGTACGAACTCACCAGCATCAACCGCGGCCGCTGCTTTATCGAGCTTGCGTCGCTTTTCTTGCCACATCAATCGCAGGTTCAAGCCCCGGTAGGCGCCTTCAAGGCGCTGGACCGTGGAGGTCCACCTCACTTGTTTGGATATTTTCCGTAACGCCAAATATGGCAACCAAAGTGAATTCATAACGGCCCGGCGCAACTTCCCTGGCTGCGCCATGTTGCCCCCCATGTAGAAGCGGCTCACCCTAATATGCCGCCCCAATATTTTTTGAATGGCTTTGGCGGTGGTGGTCTTCCCGCTTCCGTCAGGGCCGCAGATTGCCATAGAAATCCCCGTGAACGGCAGCCGTTTTCCCACGCCTTCGCAGCGCTTTTTCAAGCCGCGCAATATCGAATGCAACCAGACTCCGGACATCCCGACTTCGCGCCACCTGGCCACAGCACGGCGCAATACAAGCCTTTCCCGCCACCCCATGCTGGCCAGGTCATCGCACGCGTCAAGAATGATCTGCGTGGGTAAGAGTGACAGCGCCTCATCATCCAGCAATTCAGCTACGCGACCGAGATCACACTGGGCTTTAAGCAGATCGTATTCCCGTTGATATTTGCGGTACACAGCGCGTAGCGAACGTCGGCGTAAGGCGCCGAGAATATCGATCCAGGACACCTTGAGAGCTGTTCGGACCAGAAACAACACCAACTCCAATTCCGGCTCGACGAACGGAGGATAAGCTCCCGGCTGCTTGAGATGATCGAAATAAAAACGGGTAAGCGGAGGCCGAAGACTCTTTACCATTTTCTCGCCGGAGACAATTTTCTCGTGCAGATGGACGTGCAAGCCGCAGCCGTCAACAAAGGTACAGAAATCGTGCAAGCCATCAAACCGTCGCCATGATTCAGCGCACGTGGGAATCCAGCCTTCGGCGACCATCAATTCACAGGCACGGCTGATTTTTCCCTCTGCTACCAGCACATCAAAATCTGTCTTCCCCGCGATCCCGTCATTCCAGCGATCAGAACTCTTCCACACACACAGACCGACCCCCTCTCGGTTCATGCGCACAAAAAGCTGCGCTACGCGATCCTCGCAATTTTGCAGCGTGCCTTCAGCCATCTGCTCTAACCTCAGGCAAACCAAGTCCGCCAAGAATGTCCAAGACCCGCTTTTCAGGTGTGAATTCCGAAAAATATCGCGCGCGCGCACGCTCGCCCAACGCAGCCCGCAGCGTTGAATCGATCAGCAGTTGTCGAATGCTGCCTGACCACGCCTGAACATCGCTTGCCGGAACGAGCAGCGCGGTCTCTCCGGCAGTGAGAACCTCGCGGTGAGAGAGCAGATCCGAGGCCACGATGGCTTTCCCATAGCTCATGTACTGAGGCAACTTGAGGGGGGACATATTCATCCCTGTTGGGGCACGCTCACTAGTCTTGAGCTGCAACGGCGCCACGACAACATCGAAACAGTTTAAAAATAACGGCATTTCGGATGGGTTGCGATATCCGTAGAAGAAAATATTGTGATGCCGATTGTATTGTTCGGCATAGCGTTTCCAATATTCGACGACATGCGACTCCCCACCGACGATGTGGAAGGCCGATTCGGGCGTCTCACTGGCAATCTGACACAGAATATCTGTCCCGCGCAGACCTATGGTATCTAGATAGCCCGTATACCCAACATGCGCTGCGAATTGCGGGCCTTGAAGATTTTTTCGTCGAAATGAATCAAGATCCACTCGATCAATTGCCACTGGGAGCTCTGCGCTAAGCTTCGCAACCCGCACATCGATATTTGGAAATTCTCTGCGCAGAGCCTCCGCGAGACCTTCGGTCGTGACGACAATTCGGACGACTTTTTTCTTGCGCATCAAAAATCGAAACATATGTGCTTCCATCCCGCCACGTCCCAACGGACCCAAGCTGTGCATCTCGAAGATGATGGGCACGGTGCGCGGCACCAGTGCGAGTTCGGCGATCGTCAATCTGCTGTACACTAGGTCGGGCTGGAATCTACTAAAATATTTTTGCGTTACAAGAGCAAGCCATAATCCTGGTAGCCATAGACGGCGCGTATAACGATTGTCCAGCCACCTCCCAATGCGCTGCAGTGAAACATTGAACCCCCCCCCCAGACCGTAATGAGCGATCGGATCTGGCACTGCGCCGGCCGCGGGTTCTTTGCCGGTCAGAAGCACGGCATGCCCAGAGTCAGTGAATGCTTGGCACATACGCATGATGCTGAGCGTATGCGAAACTTCCGATGGAAATTTTGCTGCAGAAAGGTAGAGAATTTTCACCTTTAACTTCCGTTATTGAGATAGTGTCCGACGATGCCTTCCTGGAGGCTGCGATGCTGTCGCAGCAACGCGCTTCTCCAGCCACTGTCGGGTACGCTGAAACCTTGCTTGCGATGATTCAGTATTGCCGACGGTAGCAGCGCTTCAAGTGCACTCTTGAAGCCCCCCTTGAGCCGGTTATTTTGGTACAAAAAATTTTCTGGCAGGCGAAACGCGAATTCGACTAGGCTGCGAGAAAGCAACGGAGGCCTGCATTCAAGCGACACCGCCATGCTGACTCTGTCGACTTTTGTCAGTATGTCGTCGGGAAGGTACGTGTGAAAATCCATCACCTGCGCGGCCTTCCGTGCCGACAAATCAGAATTGAAGCTATTCCGGTAGGCCCACAAAGGGTCATACTCTTTGAATACTTCAAGGCGCTTTTTCCAATGCTCAAGCCGATCAATTGGAATGCTGCCACGTATCAGAGCGTAAAGCCACACAGGATCTTTGATGGATCCCCATTGTAATTTCTGTGAGAAGGGTATTCGCGCAGGGAAGCGAATACCGTAGCGGGTTTGGACCGGCATCCAACGCCTCGCGCCTCTGGCCTCTGCGTAACGACCATACCACTTGTAGCCGCCAAACAATTCATCGCCGCCGTCACCACTCAACGCTACCGTCACCTGTGTTCGCGCAAAATCACAGACGCGATAGGTCGGGATGGCTGAGGTATCTCCGAAAGGCTCGTCAAACCATTCGTGCATACGGTTGAACAGCCCTGACATCTCCTCTTCGTCCAGATAGTGCACGTGGTGTGTGGTACCCGCATGTGAGGCCATCATGGTCGCGTATGGGGTTTCATCCCTCCCTTGCTGCCGGAACCCGATTGAAAAACTGCGGATATTAGGCTGGTGCTTGCCCGCAATCGCTACAACAGCAGACGAGTCGATGCCACCACTAAGCAGCAGCCCGAGCGGAACGTCACTCACCAACTGCTCACGCACCGACTGCTCGAGAAGTGCCAACAACTGCTCGTTGAGGACCTGTGGCGCCCCCTCAACTTCATCAACCCGCAGCTGCCAATATCGCCGCACATGAACAGACATGTCTGCAAGATGGCATTCCAAAATGCTAGCTGCAGGTAGTTTGAAGGTGTCGCGGTACAAGGCCTTGGGAGCTGGAATATAGCGATACACCAAAAAATCCAGCAGTGCCTCGTGGTTGATCGCTAGAACGTTGCTTGGCAAATACGTGCGAATCGCCTTGAGCTCCGAAGCCCATACCAGCTGCTCGTCGCCGAAATAATAGTAGAGCGGCTTTATGCCAATGCGGTCCCTGAATGCGTACAGTCGCCCCTTGGCAGCATCATGAATTACGGCTGCATACATGCCATCCAGGCGCTCAACCAAACCGTCAATTCCCCACGCACGATAACCATGCAGCACCACCTCGGAATCTGATTTGGAAAAAAATTGATAGCCAGCGTGAACCAACTCGGCGCGAATTGATTCGAAGTTGTAGATCTCACCGTTGACCGTTACTGCAATATCACCCATGACCATGGGCTGACGGCCAGCATCGGATGTGTCCAGTATGCTCAAGCGCCTATGCCCGAGATACACGGATCCGGCGCAGTACTCGCCCGCCTGGTCCGGGCCTCGATGTGAAAGTACGTCCCGTGCGGCACGCGCACGACCGACGCAATGCTCGCCAAAGGGCTGGCGGCGAGCCACGCCGAACAATCCGCACATCAGTGCAGCCCCTTCAGTGTGAATAGCTCCCCGTACCTGAAATAGTGATCCGCCATGCCTTGCGGAGGTCTTGCGACTGGTTTGCTTCTCACGACTGGCTGCCTATCTTTTTTTTTCCCAGCAAACGCAAGGTTACATTTCGACCGGCTCGCAGCCAAGGGTATAACCACTTCGCACGACGGGGAGAACGAAATACCCATGACATCGATCGACGCAGTAAGCCACGAGGCTCAGATAACAAGGCAAGCACCTGAATGCACTCATCGCCATGAAAAAGCCGCCTCTGAAAGTGCAAAACCATTCCTTCGTCGAGATCCAGTCCGGCAGCACGTGCCAATTCAAACTCGGGTCCGCCTTCGCGCGCGTTCAATATGCGTACCGGACCGATTGCCTCACGCAGCCTCAAAAGTGCCACATAGCTGTTGCAGAATGGGCACTCGCCGTCGTACAAGATCCAGTTACTCTGAGACGCTGATGACATATTCTCCCCTGGTCATAAGTTCGCGGTCGAATTGCCCATCCTGGAATCTGAGGCAGGCTGCCTCGACCACATAGCGGTACGCCCGTATCCGGCGTTTGTCCAGCGCATCAAATTCGGTGAACCTCCATGGCATTGACCAGATGTGATGAGGATAAAGGTCGTATGCAATGCGTCCATTCTCAGCAATATGCTCGAGCACATAACGATGGTGCAGGCGCACGTTCTGAATCACATGGCTTTCCGGTGCTTCCACGAGTTGCTTGAGCACGCGAGATGAAGTTTCCGGCTCAAAATGATAATCGCATTGATTGGCCCGCTCCATGTTACGTTGGCCAAACAGTAAACCGAACGTACCGGTCGGAAAGAAGCCTTCGGATTTTTCTCGAGTTACACGCGCCTGAGCATAATTTACTGACAAACTGCCCCAGTAGTTGGTTGGCACCTCAACCTCATTACCATCGTCAAGCACCGCATAAAACCGTTCGTGATTGAATGCGCGCGAGTCCCACCACCCCAGGTGCGCCACCCAGAATACCAATGGAGCGGCCACCACAATCGCTGCCAATTGCAACTTCAGCGCTGCCGGGATCACCTTGTGTCGTATTGCAAGGAGACCGGCAATGATTGCGAAGTTTAGGACGATCCACTTGTAGAAAAAAATCCCGGTCAATAAGAAAATAGCAATGTGAGTCAGGTCATAGAACGCTGTTAGCCAGACCAGCCAGCGAATTCGCAGCACTGCGATAACAGCAGCCAGTTGACCTCCGTACAGCAGAAAATTTGACAATACATGCACGTCGCCAAGTACCTTGAACGACATCTCGGGCAAATTGGGCACCATCCGCAGTGGCAAGAGCCCCATCGCATCCGCGCTCAAGAGTAAGTAGTGAGTCTGATTTTCGAGTACCCAGCTAAGAGGATGATCTCCCAGTAACCACTTCTTCACTCCGGAATAAAAGTAATTTGACATGTGAACCGCTACGGCACATAGCGCCATCTTCTCAAGTGCCGTAAGTGCATCTGGCTGGTCATCACGAAAGAGCGGTGCCCACCATTGAAAGCGCCTCGCGGCTTGAAAAAGCGAAGCGGAGATCAGCATGAACAATGCGAATTCACTAACCGGGAAATACTCAGTCTGTGAAAGGGAAACGCCATAGATCGCACTGAGTGTAAACCTTTCCCAAATGGCTCCCAGCAGGGCGAGCACGCCAAACGCCGGTCGCCACATGCCCACAATGCAAAACGCAGGCCACATCCAATGACCATATCGGAGCCTGAACCCGACCAGCTGCCCGAGGGGCACATCAGTTGGTATCGTACGAGGAAATGCGAGATACAAAGCAAAAAGCGCAAAGAGCGAAACGAAAATTACTCGCATCAGATGCGGCAGAGATTTCATTTGAATCCGCGCCGTGAGCGCCAGCAACGCGATGCCAACAAACCATAAGGTCAGCTCAGATACTCCGGATTGCGGTACACGAATTGACAGCTGCTTTGCCAAATAAAACAACGTTATGCTCAGCAGCGAGAACAGCAAAAATGCTCCGTCACCGGGTTGCAGATATTTTTTTACTATTGTGGCGAACATGATTTACGTGCCGTAGAGGCGGGCACAGGGTGGGCTCAGTCGACGCGCGGCGGGAATCGCATCAACACAACCTGGTTGTAGGCTATTGATTTGAATCCGAGCCAGCGCCGCAATGCGCGACGGAGGAATCGAATGCTCTGAAACATATCGAAAGCGGGCATGACCTTGTGCCCCAGGATCTGCGCCCCCCTGCTGCGCAGATATGCGGAAAATTCCTCGAAAGACCATTCGCGCACATGATACGGGTTAGGTGAATACAGGCACCTTGCTCCGCGAAGACGAACACGCTCTGGGGTGGAAATTAAAACCAGAGTCTCGTGATGCGACATGCTGCGAATAGCGGCGAGCAGTTTGTCCGGATCTTCCAGATGTTCGATTACATCGGAAGAAACAATTAAGTCAAAAGCCTTGTCCGGCAGGCTCTCCGGTCGATCTAGATTGATTGGAAACCAGTTGCCGAAATTGTAGTGCGCCTGGCATAAAGCGATTGCGTTAGGCTGATCTAGTCCCCAAGCATCGATCTCGGGCACGCAGCTGTGCAGCCAAGACAACTTCGCTGCACTCCCGCAGCCCACGTCTGCGACACTGCTCAGCCCGCGCTGGCGGATCAGTGCTAACGCCCAACGATAGGCTGCCGCTTGGTATGCAAGCGAGTTATTGACACGCCCTTGATCCCAGTAGACATCGTCGCTCTGATCGAAACTTACCGCTGGATTTATAGCGTAACCCGCCGGTAAAAAATAGCTTTCCGTCTGCATTTCACTGCACCTTGAAAATGAGTCCTTGCCCTGTCGTCAAATGCGCCACACAGGTTCCAAATTCAGCAGCCACCTCGTCCATAGCTCGCTTGGCGCCGGGACAGGATTCAAACCCATAGTCATCGCATATGATCATTCCACCCGGATTGAGGCGCGGGTAGAAAAAGCGAACCGCGTCACGAGTCGGCTCATACAAATCCACATCGATGTGAACCATGCAGAAGCGAGTGCCATCCACATCGGCAAAGCGGTCAGGAATCCAGCCCTTCAGCAAGCAAACTTGTTTGCCGAACATCGCGAGATTTCGTGCAGCAACAAAATCCCCCACCGACATGTCGTGCTTCTTCCACTTAAACGTATATTCTGTTGTCACGTCATCCAAATCTCCGGGCTCACTGAGACCCTCGAAGGAATCAAAACCAAACAGCGTTTTTCCGGCACCCGCCATCGCTGTCAGTATGAGATAACTACCTGCGCCACGAAACACGCCGCACTCGGCGACGTCGCCGGGAACGTTACGCATGCTGCGCGCCAGATTGAAGAGATTGAAGCGTCGCTCATGAATGGTGGTGTCCGCTTCTGGGAAACCGGACCATGCACGTGCGTACATATCATCTTTGAGCCAAGCGAGGTTGCGGTTGTAAAGCCGTAGTCCCCAACGCACCGCAATGGATTGAAGCAATCGATGCTGTGACTCGTAACGGTGTCGGGCACTCCCGGCAAATGAACCCCAAACAGCTTTCAACAACAAGAAAAAATTTTTCACATCCGCTCTCAAACAACTTTTGTTTTTCCAGAATCTGTCTTCAGCTCTTGTGCGACCACCATGAACATGGCGCACGACCAAAGCAGATAAAACAGAAGCAGGGCGACGCCTGCTCCTACCAGACCGAGCTTCCAGACCAGCAAGGTCAGCAAAGCCACATAAGCAAGCGTGGCCACCAAGTGCACCATCATGGACACCCCTGGTTTTCTAAGTGCCATCATTACGGGCGACAGTGGTTGGGCGATCCCCCAAACGACCATTGCCGCCATGGACCATGCTGCAACCGAATACGCGTCGGAGTACTCCGCGCCAAAAGCCAAAGGTAGAAAGTACGGTCCTAGCAAAATGAATCCAACCCAAGCCAGGAAGGTTATCGTCCCCAGCATCAATGAAGCCTGCTTCATCAGTGAGACCATGCTTGCTGTGTTACGTGCCGACACCATCCGTGCGAGTTCAGGGTAAATTGACTGATAAAACGGGCCAGTTAATTTTCCAAATGCCGCATTAAGAGTTTTGGCGATCTTGTATAGGCCCGTGGCTTGCATGCCAGCAAGCGCATTAACCAAAAATATGTCCACATCACGCAGCACACGAATCATGCCATCCAGGTTTGTGATGAGCACAAACTTCACAATTCCAGGGCATCCCTCTTTTAATTGCGTAAGATTCGCCCGCTCCCCAACGAACAATCCTTGCTTCCTTGCCTCGCGAAACGCATAAATAAAAAACCATAACTGACCGATAATGTTATTTATGGAGGTTACGGCCAGATATGCCAACAACCTCTTCTCGCCCGTCAGCCACAAAAACACGACGCAAACCAGCTGCAATGTATTTGACACATTTTGATATAACGCCTGCGGAAAAAATCTATCGTAAAGGCGGAAAAATGCTGTGGGCGAGCAAATCCAGTTGAAAATCAATATCGAAGCAGCAACAGCGACTTCGACCATGGAATCTTGCGGCAATCCAAACAGCTGGGGCAGCATACTCGCCAGCAGCAGCGCTACTAAAAATCCGATCAGGCCTGCAACAACATCCAACAGCCAGCCGAAAAATAAGATGCTACAAATCAGCGAACCATCCCCCGCTTCTCTTGCATGCGCACCGTAGTGAATCTGCGCCTGCCATGTTTGAAAACTTGCAAACCTGCCTACCACAGTGACAAGCGCGCCATAAAGGGAGTAAAGGCCAAATTGTTCGATGGTGAGCGCTCTCGTCAAGACCGCCAAATACAGCAAGCCGATTACTGAGCTTAAAACGTTCCCGCTAAAAACTATGCTCGCATTTCGCACCAGCGCCCCGAGCCGGGGATGAGATTTTTCCTTTACCCCAAGCCTTACCCGATCAATCAATGATTTCATTTAGAGTTTGCGCAATCGCGGCAAGTCGGCCAGAAAAACTTCTTCGGTCTTTAAAGGCGCAAATCCGAATGAGCGCCGTCCATAACGTATTTGAGATCATAAATAATCCCGTTCGGCCTGCAGAAAGCGCGAAGGGCAGATGAACCTGCGTCTCTAAATTGGCGATGTGCGACCGCGACGATAACGGCATCATAGTCACCGTGCGCCGGGTCGGCGATAGGCGTGATTCCATATTCTTGATTCGCCTCGGCGACACAAACCCACGGGTCATGGACATCCACATTGCAGCGGTAATCTTTTAACTCATCCACGATATCAACGACACGCGTATTGCGCAGATCCGGGCAGTTCTCTTTGAAAGCAAGCCCCATTACCAATATGCGCGCCCCGTCAACCTGAATACGTCGCTTCACCATAGCCTTTACCAACTGCGACACTACGTAGGCGCCCATGCTGTCGTTCAGGCGTCGGCCGGCGAGGATGATTTCTGGGTGGTAACCGATCGCCTGTGCCTTGTGGGTAAGGTAATAGGGGTCGACGCCGATGCAATGCCCTCCCACCAAACCGGGACGGAAAGGCAAGAAATTCCATTTACTTCCTGCAGCCTTGAGCACGGCTTCGGTATCGATGCCCATTTTGTTGAAAATGATAGCCAGCTCATTAATCAACGCGATGTTCAGATCGCGCTGGGTGTTCTCGATGACCTTGGCCGCTTCGGCCACTTTGATGCTTTCAGCCTTGTGGGTACCCGCAGTGATGATCTCTCGATATAGGGCATCGACAAGATCAGCAATTGCCGGCGTAGATCCTGACGTGACTTTCTTGATTGTTGTGACCCGATGTTCTTTGTCGCCCGGATTGATGCGCTCAGGACTGTATCCGCAGAAGAAATCTACGTTGAATTTGAGACCCGACCACTTTTCAAGGATAGGGACACAGTCCTCTTCTGTAGCGCCGGGATAGACTGTCGACTCATAAATGACGATGTCTCCACGCCTCAAAACCTTTCCAACAGTTTCGCTCGCCTTGATCAGCGGCGTGAGGTCAGGGCGTTTGTGTTCATCAATGGGTGTGGGCACAGTAACGATATAGCAATTGCAAGCACGCAGGTCGTCGCTGCTTGTGGTGAAGGTCAAGTGTTTGGCAGCGAAGAGTTCTTCTTGCGTCGTTTCAAGCGTAAAGTCAGTTCCCGCCTTGAGTTCATCGATGCGATGCTGATTGATATCAAAACCCACCACCGAACGTGCGCGACCAAATTCCACTGCAAGTGGCAAACCCACATAGCCCAAACCAATAATCGCTAGCTTGATCTCTTCCAGTTCCATCTGCGCCTTTCCTCAAACCTTGAAGTAATTGCGATACCAAGACACAAAGCGCGAGATACCGGCAACCACGGTTGTGGCTGGTTTGTAGTCAAACTGCTCGACCAGGTCATCAACGTTGGCGAAGGTGTCTGGCACATCGCCAGCCTGTAACGGCAATAGCTCCATTTCCGCTTTTTTCCCGAGCGCATTTTCGATAGCGCCGATGTAATCAAGGAGCTCGACCGGACTACTGTTGCCGATGTTGTACACTCGCCAAGGTGCCTTGCTGGTCCCGGGATCCGGCTGATCTCCTCGCCAAGCGGGATTTCCCGGCGCCGGCCTGTCGAGGATGCGGATGACGCCCTCGACAATGTCATCGACATAGGTGAAATCGCGCCGATGCTTTCCATAGTTGAATACCTGAATAGGCTCGTCAGCAAGGATAGCTTTGGTGAATTTGAATAAAGCCATGTCCGGCCTGCCCCAAGGACCATAGACAGTGAAGAATCGAAGGCCGGTGGTAGGCAGATCATAGAGATGGCTGTAGGTATGTGCCATTAATTCGTTGGATTTCTTGCTTGCTGCGTAGAGGCTCAAGGGATGGTCCACGTTTTGATGGACAGAAAAAGGCATGGCCGTGTTGGCACCGTAAACGCTGGAGCTACTCGCATAAACCAGATGCTCGACACCATTGTGGCGACATCCCTCGAGAATGTGCGCAAACCCCACGATGTTGCTGTCGATATAAGCCAGCGGGTTCTCGATGGAATAACGCACCCCAGCTTGCGCAGCAAGGTTTACGACGCGTTGCGGTTTATGCTTGGAAAAACAATCGTAAATCGCCTTGCGATCCGCTAAATCAATTCGCAGATGAGTGTAGCGAGGGTGGTTGGCAAATTGCGCCAAGCGAGCCTCTTTGATGGCAGGGTCGTAGTAATTGTTATGATTGTCGATGCCGATGACGGTATCGCCACGCTCAAGAAGACGCAAGGTCAGGGTCGAACCAATAAACCCTGCCGCGCCGGTAACCAGTATTTTCATCATTTTATCTTTGTAGCCGTAAATTTGGTTGATCTCAATCGCTGCCAAACAAGTCGCGGCTGTAAACCTTCCCTGCCACATCGAATAACTCGTCAGTCACGCGGTTGGCGACAATGACGTCAGCTTCGCTTTTGAACGCAGTCAAGTCGTAGACCACGCGCGAGTGGAAAAACTCGGACTCGCGGAGTACGGGTTCGTACACAATTACTTCAATACCTTTGGCTTTTATCCGCTTCATGATGCCCTGGATGCTGGAGACCCTGAAATTATCGGATCCGGCCTTCATGATCAGGCGGTAAATGCCAACCACTTTGGGATTGCGACGGATGATCTCGTCAGCGATAAAGTCCTTGCGCGTTGTATTCGCCTCGACGATGGCGTGTATGAGGTTCTGGGGCACGTCGCGATAATTGGCTAATAGCTGCTTGGTGTCCTTGGGCAGGCAGTAGCCGCCATAACCGAAGCTCGGGTTGTTGTAATGGGCTCCAATACGCGGGTCGAGACACACTCCGTTAATGATCTGACGGGTGTCGAGTCCATGGGTGGCCGCGTAAGTGTCGAGTTCGTTGAAATACGCTACCCGCATGGCAAGATAAGTGTTAGCAAAAAGCTTGATCGCCTCAGCTTCGGTGCTGTTAGTAAACAGCACTGGGATATCTTCCTTGATAGCACCTTCTTGGAACAATTTGGCGATAGTTTCCGCCCGCTCCGAACGTTCGCCAACGATGATGCGCGATGGGTGGAGGTTGTCGTATAGTGCCCGGCCTTCGCGCAGGAATTCAGGAGAAAAAATAAGATTGTCACAACCAAGCTTGGCCTTGAGTGTGGCGGTGTAGCCCACCGGAACGGTGGACTTAATGATCATCACGGCCTTCGGATTAATGGCCAACACATCGCAAACCACAGCCTCGACCGACGCAGTATTGAAATAATTGCTCTTGGGGTCGTAGTCAGTAGGTGTAGCAATGACGACAAATTCGGCTCCCTGATAAGCCTCGTGCTTGTCCAGCGTGGCCCGCAAATTGAGTGGCATGCGCTGCAGGTAGCACTCAATCTCGGAGTCAACAATGGGTGATTTTTTGCGATTAAGCATCGCAACTTTTTCCGGGACGATGTCGAGCGCTACGACCTCATGATGCTGCGCCAGCAAAATAGCATTTGAGAGACCGACGTAGCCGGTGCCAACGATGGCGATCTTCACGAGTTGAAGAGCTCCTGAAAAATGTACGCGCATGAGGGCGCTTCTACCCCCACTCGGATAAAGGCAATTTGCGTTATTGGGAGAACGAGGATCAAAGCGCCCTAGGCACGCTACCGCCCTGCCGTTTCACGATCGGCAAGCGCGGCATGTGGAATTAAGATATTCGAAGGAGAAACGTGGCGAGGCGACATACCAAACATTGACAAGCCGACGACATTGTGACACACCCACCAGCCACCAGAAAGGCTTTTGTCAATCAGGCAATGCGTTTAGCTGGCTTTTCGCAAACTGGACGGAGACACTCGCACGGCAACCGGCCTGCTCAGGATCTCGATCAAGACCATGACACGGCGCTCGCCATCTGCCATTTGGTAGATGCCTTCGATATCTGCAAATGGTGCCTCGGTCAGCCGTACGCGCTCGCCGGCACGGAACAGGCGCTCGGGCTGCGCCTGAAACGAGGCCTCCTGCTCGCGCAGCAAGTCGATCAAAAGATCGTCGACCTTTGCGGGAACGGTACCGAAGCAAACCAGGCGACTGACGCCTTTGGTGGAGCGGATCGGCGACCAACTCTTCGACGAATTGCCCACGCCTAACCGGATGAAGAGATAGCGCGAAAACAAGGGCTCGCCTTCCACGGCCAGTCCGCCTTGGCGCAACTTTTCCGCCGGAAGCGTCGGAAGGTAGCACTCAAAACCCTGCCGCTCGAGATTTTGCAGCGCACACCACTCCTGCCGTGGCTTGGTATGGACGAGGTACCAGTGCATCGCAACCTCCAAACGTTCTTATTGTCTGAACGATTTTACTCTGCACTTTCCCGTCTTACAATTTTTTGCGCCGTCTGGGACGGGGCGTGGCCTCGGTGCAGCGAACGCACGCCAAAGCCGCATCCAGAATTCGACCCGCTTGCCCAAACCCGCAAAAACAAAAAGCCCCGGCAACGATGCCAGGGCTTTTTGCGATTACTTGGTGGCCCGGGGCGGAATCGAACCACCGACACAAGGATTTTCAATCCTCTGCTCTACCAACTGAGCTACCAGGCCAAGAGGCGGGATTGTAGCAAAAGATTCCGCGAATGCAAAGTGTTTGCTCACCGACGGGTGCCGGCGCGGGCCGCCGTCAGGCCGGGGTCTATAATGAGCCCATGAAATTCACCTGCGATATTTGTGTGATTGGTGGTGGCGCCGTCGGCAAAGCCAGTGCGCTGGCACTGGCGCAGGCCGGGCTTGAGGTAACGCTACTCGCCCCCGACACATCCACGCCAGCGCAGCCGGATCACTGGGACTTGCGCGTCTACGCACTCAACCAGAGCGCCCACGCCTTGCTGTCTTCGCTGAAGGTGTGGGGCGCGATGGATCAGTCCCGAATCGCCCCTGTCGATGCGATGGCCATCCACGGCGACGATGCCGGCCTCGGTGGTCATCTGGGTTTCGATGCTTACAGTGCGCGAGTCGGGGCGCTGGCCTGGATTGTCGAAGACCACAATCTGAACCAGGCGCTAGATTCTGCGTTGCGGTTCGCGACCGGCGTGAAGCGGATCACCTCGACGGCGTCCCGGCTGCATATCGATGCCGACCAGGCCACCGTGACGCTCGCTAATGGCGACAGCATCGCCTGCTCGCTCATGGTGGGCGCCGATGGCGCCAACTCCTGGGTACGCGGGCAAGCCGACATCAACATCGCCTACCGCTCCTATCACCAGAGCGCAGTCGTTGCCAATTTTGAATGCGAACGACCGCACCATGGCACCGCCAGCCAGTGGTTCCTCGGTAGCGAAGGCATCGTCGCGCTGCTTCCGCTGCCAGGCAATCGTGTGTCACTGGTCTGGTCCGCACCGGAGCCACTGGCGGAGCAACTCCTGAACGAATCCGCCGAGGCGCTCTGCCAACGGCTGGGCCAATTGCCCGGCATGCCATTAGGCCAGCTGACGATGTTCGCCCCCGCCAAGCCGCGCACCTTCCCGCTGCGCCTGATCCGCGCGGAGTCGCCGATCGCGCATCGCATAGCACTTGTCGGCGATGCAGCGCATGTCGTGCACCCGATGGCGGGCCATGGCATGAACCTCGGCTTTGGTGACATCGCAGCACTTGTCACTGCATTGGCCCATCGCGACCACGCCGCCGACTGCGGTGATGCGCGCAGCCTTGGACGCTATGCCCGCCTGCGCACGGAAGAGGTGTTACTGATGCAGCTGGCCACGGATGGCCTGCATCGCCTGTTCTCAAGCGACTTCATGCCGGTGCGTCACTTGCGCAATGTCGGCATGGGCCTGGTCGACAAATTACCTTTCCTGAAGCGCCGCCTGATGTCCCACGCTTTCGGACGCACTGCGTCTTTACCAACCGGTGGATTACCATGACCCTGTCCTCTCGCTGGCTGCCGCTGGCCCTGTCCCTGACCCTGCCGCTCGCCGCACTGGCCCAGTCGCCGGAAGCCACGATCAAGAAAGCGCTCCAGCACAAGATCGGCGACGGCGCGCCGATTGAATCGGTCACCAAGACTCCGTACAGCGGACTGTATGAACTCAAGATCGGCAACGAAGTCGTCTACACGGATGCGGAAGGCAAGTTTGTCTTCATCGGCCGCATCATCGATGTCGAGTCATCGAAAGACGTGACTCAGGCGCGCATGGATGAGTTCAACCGCATCAAGTTCGCCGACCTTCCGCTGGAGCTGGCCGCCAAATCCGTCAAGGGCAATGGCAAGCGCGTCATCGCCGTCTTCGAAGACCCGAACTGCGGTTACTGCAAGCGCTTCCGCAAATCGCTGGCGGACATGAAAGACCTCACCGTCTACACCTTCATGTACCCGATCCTCGGCGACGATTCGAAGGTCAAGGCACGCAACCTGTGGTGCGCGTCGGACAAGGCCAAGGCCTGGGATGACTGGATGATCAACGGCAAAGCCGCGCCAGCCGCACCGGATGCCTGCAAGGCAGCCGAGATCGAGAAGGTGGTCGACCTCGGCAAGCGTTATCACATTACCGGCACGCCGACGATCATCTTTACTGATGGCAGCCGTGTCCCCGGCGCAATCGATGCAAAAGCTTTAGAAAACAAGCTCGCATCGTTGAAATAAGTTCATGCATCCAAAACGGTTTGCAGGGCAAAACCGCCCTGCAAATCCGCTACCATCTCTGAAAAGTCCAATAACAAAGGAGATGCCCCCATGTTTCGCGCCATCCTGCTTAACAAGAACGACGACGGTTCCACGCGTGCCGAGTTGACCCAGCTCGACGAAGCGCAATTGCCTGCTGAAGGCGATGTCACGGTCGCCGTCGATTACTCGACGATCAATTACAAGGATGGACTCGCCATCACCGGCAAATCCCCGGTGGTGCGCAAATGGCCGATGGTGCCCGGCATCGATGGCGCCGGCGAAGTGATCGCCTCGTCCCACCCGGACTGGAAAGCAGGCGACGCTTTCATCCTCAATGGCTGGGGCGTCGGCGAGACGCACATGGGTTGCCTCGGCGAACGCGCAAAGCTGAAAGGCGACTGGCTGATCCCGCGTCCGCAAGGCATGTCGGCCCGTACGGCGATGGCCATCGGCACTGCCGGCTATACAGCGATGCTGTGCGCGATGGCGCTGGCCGAGCAAGGCGTGAAGCCTGATGACGGTGAAGTGCTGGTGACGGGCGCATCGGGTGGCGTCGGCAGCGTTGCCGTGGCGATCCTGGCTGCACGTGGTTACAAGGTGGTGGCATCGACCGGCAAGCTGGCTGAAGCGGATTACCTGAAGTCGCTGGGCGCCACCGACGTGATGGATCGTGCCGAACTGTCGGCAGCGGGCAAGCCGCTGCAAAAAGAGCGCTGGGCCGGCGTGGTGGACTCGGTCGGGTCGCACACGCTGGTCAATGCGATCGCGCAGACGCGCTACGGCGGCACCGTGGCGGCCTGCGGCCTGGCGCAGGGCATGGACTTGCCGGCCACCGTGGCGCCGTTCATCCTGCGTGCGGTGAAGCTGATCGGCGTCGACAGTGTGATGGCACCAAAGGCGCGCCGTATCGACGCCTGGTCCAACCTCGCGCTGGAACTCCCCGAATCGACGCTGGCCAAGATCACGCAGGAAATCGCCTTGGCTGATGCGCTGACGTGGGCGCCCAAGATCCTGGCGGGTGGCGTACGCGGACGCCTGGTCGTCAACGTTCGGCAGTAATCGGACGAATAACCCCGGATTTCTAACGCCCGTCAGTTAAGCGCGAAATGTCCGCGAGCGCACCTAACGACGCTGGGTCCCGGCGTACGCCGGGATCCAGCGTCTCCATGGCTGAGCACCATGCACCGGCATGACGGGGGTGGAGAGGGACGGCAGGAATCTCGTACACTGCGGTCATTGATCCCACTCCCGATTGCCTGACGATGGCTCGCACCAGCAAAGCTTCCAAAAACACCGTTCATTACGCAATTCGTCCCGCGGACCTCGCACTGCATGTGTTCGAGGTCACACTGACCATCGCATCGCCTGATCCGGCGGGACAGGTCGTATCGCTGCCCGCATGGATACCCGGCAGCTACATGATTCGCGAATTCGCGCGCAATATCGTGCAGATACGCGCCGAATGCAACGGGCGCAAGCTCAGGCTCGCGAAACTCGACAAGCACAGCTGGCGTGCGGCACGCTGCGACGGCGCACTCGTCCTTCACTATCAGGTCTATGCCTGGGACCTGTCGGTGCGCGCCGCCCACCTCGACCAGACCCACGGCTTTTTCAACGGCACCAGCACCTTCCTGCAAGTGCATGGACAGGAGGCGCTGCCGCACGTCGTCGAGATTCTCCCCCCGGATGACGCCAATGGCAGCGCTGCCTTTGCCGGCTGGCGCGTCGCGACGTCGCTGCGCGAACTGAAGGCGCGCCGACATCGTTTCGGCAGCTATTTCGCGGACAGCTACGACGAGCTGATCGATCACCCGGTCGAGATGGGCGAGTTCCAGCTGATTCGCTTTGAAGCGCATGGCGTACCCCACGAGATGGCCGTCACGGGACGCGTCCCCAACCTCGACACCGTGCGACTGGCCGCCGACCTGAAGAAGATGTGCGAGCAACAGATCGCGCTGTTCGAGCCCGCCACCAGGCGCGCACCGATGGAGCGCTATGTGTTCCTGACGATGGTCGTCAGCGATGGTTACGGCGGCCTCGAGCATCGTGCGTCGACGGCGCTGATCTGCTCGCGCAATGACTTGCCGGTGAAAGGCCAGCCCGCAATGAGCGAAGGCTACCGTGGCTTCCTCGGACTGTGCAGCCATGAGTACTTCCACACCTGGAATGTCAAGCGCATCAAGCCGGCCGTGTTCGCGCCCTACGACCTGCGCGAGGAAAACTACACGCCTCTGCTCTGGTTGTTCGAGGGATTCACCAGCTACTACGATGACCTGGTGCTGGTGCGCGCCGGCCTGATCGACGAAAAAACCTACCTCGGCCTGCTGGCCAAGACCCTCAACGGCGTGCTGCGCGGCGCTGGCCGGCTCAAGCAGAGCGTGGCCGAGTCCAGCTTCGACGCGTGGACCAAGTATTACCGGCAGGACGAGAACGCGCCCAATGCGGTAGTCAGCTATTACACCAAGGGCTCGCTGGTGGCGCTCCTGCTGGACCTGACGATACGGGCCGGCACGCGGGGCAAGCGATCGCTGGACGACGTGATGCGTGCGTTGTGGCGCCGCTATGGCCGCGATTTCTACTCGCCCAAAGCCGGCACGACGGGCCGGGGCGTGACCGAGGCTGACATCGATGCATTGTTCGACGAGATCAGTGGCTTGTCGCTGAAGGCCTTGCTGGACCGTGCCGTGCGTGGCACGAAGGACTTGCCGCTGGACGAGGCCTTCGCAAAATTGGCGATTGCCATGGCGCCGACCTCGAAGGCGGGCAAGCCCAGCCTCGAAGTTCGTACCCGCAAGGAGGGCGGCGACTGCAAGCTGGCCAGCGTGCATGAAGGCGGCGCGGCGCACCTGGCCGGCCTGTCGGCCGGGGATGTACTGGTCGCGATCGACGGCCTGCGCGTGACCGCCTCCAACCTGGAGACGACGCTCGCGCGTTACCGTGTCGGCGACAACGTGGTCGTGCATGCGTTCAGGCGCGACGAGCTGATGACATTCAGCGTTGCCCTGACAGCCGACGCTGCACAACACTATGCTTTCGAGCCGCGCGACAAGCCATTGGCAGCGGCGAAGCTGCGCAAGGCCTGGCTGAAAGTGCGCGGCTGAACGTCATTACCCACGCCGCGCGGACCTGCGATTCGCCCGGCGCGTCCGGCCGTTCCATCACCCAGACCGTAAAAAATAGGCCGCAACCGGCAAACAAGGAGACCCCATGAAGACCCGCCCATTCACTGCCCTGCGCGCCATCGCACTTGGCTTATCGGTGGCGCTTGCCGCCCTCCCCGCCGCGCAGGCCACGGCCGCCGAACTGCCGATGTCCTCGCCCCAGCAGCAGGGCATGTCAGCGGCGCGCCTGGCCAAGCTCGCCGATTTCGTCGTGAACGAGATCGGCTCGGATCGCATGCCGGGCGCAGTGATCCTGGTGGCGCGCAAGGGTGCGATCGTGCATGCCGATGCGATCGGCTTTGGCGACGTGTCGACCCGCCGGCCCCTGCGGCGCGATGCGATCTTCCGCGCCTACTCGATGACCAAGCCACTGGTATCGGTCGTGGCGATGATGATGGTCGAGGAGGGCAAGCTGCAGCTGACCGATCCGTTGACGAAGTTCTTCCCGGCCTTCGCCAGCATGCAAGTGCTGTCCAACCCGGCCGACCCCAACAGCGCGCGCGAGCCGGCAAAGCGGCAGATCACGGTGCACGACCTGCTGCGCCACACGTCGGGCCTGACCTACGGCGAATTCACTCGCTTCGCCAGCGTGAAGGCTGCGTATGCTGACGTCGGCCTGTTCTCCACTGATGTGCCGATGGTGTCGATGTCACTCACGCCGGAAAAAGAAGTCGAAGCCTTCGCAAAGGCGCCGCTGGTCTGGCAGCCCGGCTCGACCTTCGACTACAGCCTGTCGACCGACCTGCTGGGCCGCGTGCTGGAAAAAATCTCCGGCCAGACACTGGACGTGCTACTGGATGAAAAGCTGATCAAGCCGCTCGGCATGAAAGACACGCACTTCGTGGTGCCGGCATCGAAGGCGATGCGCATTGCCGAGCCGCTGAAGATCGACCCGATCACCGGTGGGCCGGCCATGCAAGTACTGGATGTGACGAAGCCGACCGGCAATGTGTCTGGTGGCGCCGGCATCTCGACCACGGCCGATGATTACCTGCGTTTCTGTCAGATGCTGCTGAACGGCGGCACGCTCGATGGCAAGCGCATCCTGTCGCGCTCGACGGTGGCACTGATGACCTCGGACCACCTCGGGCCGCGCGTGGCCACGCCGATGCAGCCGGGTGAAGTGCTGATGGGCGTGCAGGGTTATACCTTTGGCCTGGGCTTCATGGTGCGGCAAGGACCGGGCATTGCGGGTGTGCACGGCTCGGAAGGCGACTTTGCCTGGGGTGGCGTCGGCGGCACTTTCTTCTTCGTCGATCCGAAAGAGCAGCTGATCGGCATCATGATGGCGCAGACACCGGGCGCCATCCGCCAAAGCTATCGTCGCATGTTCAAGACGATGGTCTATCAGGCGCTGGACTAAGCCGCACGACCGAGCAGGTGATCGACGAGGCAGCCGAACGCTGCTTCGTCAAAGCGCGAGTTATCCAGCCGCATCAGCGCCGGATGCTGCGGCGGTTCGACGCGGCGCTTCAGGTACTCGTCCCAGTGCGCGAGCTTCCACGCGTCGCGCGCGTCATTGCGGCGCTCGATGCGACGCTTCGCCTCGGCACTGTCAAGGTCGATCCACGCGATGCGGCATGCGGTGCCCGCAGGCATGCCGAGCTCGGTCGGACGGAAGAATTTGCCGGCCATGATTTCGCGTGTGAAGGGCCCCACCAGCACCACGTTCATCCCCAGCAGCAGGTTTTCGCGCGCGATGTCGAGCAGGCCCGCGTATTCCTGATCGCGCAGGTGATTCAGGTACGCCGGGCTGTCGCGGTCATCCGGATTCCCGGTCAGCAGCCCCATGATGTGCGAGCTGAACGCACCATACGCGGTATCTTTGTCGAGGAAGAAGTAATCCTGCCCGCTGCGCGCCTTCAGCTGCGCGACCGCGCGCTTGGCAAGCGTGGTCTTGCCGGTACCGGCGTGGCCGGCGAACAGCAGCAGGCGTCCCGGCGACGGAGCGCCGGCAGTCGTTTCAGCAGTCATCTGGACAGCTCCCGAATTTGTTTTGAATTTGACATCGAAGCGAGCATCAACGCAGGTTTTTGGCCGCGCCGGCGTTTTTCCATGAATGAAAAGCTTGTATGATGCAGCAGGTTTTCTGCAAGTTCGTGAAATGAAAATGGGAAGCGGGCCTGCCGCGCAACGGCAGCACGTTCAGGATCAGGCCACCCGAAGCTACCCGAAGGGTTCGCATCAACCACGAATTCACCTGTTAACGAGACGAGAACAAGCATATGGCTGAAATCAATTCCCCGGGTTCCCTGCTGGTCGGCGAAGGCGTCTACATGAAGGGCTCGATGCAAGTGCCGGGCACGGCCAGCATCGATGGCAAGCTGGAGGGCGAACTGGCCGCCGACACCGTGATCGTGCAACCCAATGGCGCGATGGACGGCCGCACGACCGCCAACCATGTGCGTGTCGCCGGCTCGCTGACCAACACCACGGTCGCCAATAAATCGCTGGTCATCGAATCCTCGGGCCTGATCGGCGGTTCGATCACCTATAACGAGCTGGAGATCAAGAAGGGCGGCCAACTGCAGGGCAACATCTACAAGGTGGGCCAGCAACCGGCGCCGGCATACACGAATACAGCACCGGCACGCGTGCAGCATGAAGCACCGGCCGCAGCGCCGGTTCAGGCACAAGCCGAAGCAGCACCGATTGCAGCACCCAACGGCGCTCCCCAGGCCTACACGCAGCCACGCCAGCAAGCGCAGAACGGTGGCAAGCCCGGCAAGGGCAACTGAGGACGGCGCTGCGGCGCCCCACCGGCATCAACCAACTGCCCGGCCGGTTCCTGCGTGTCGCAAGGATCGCGCGCGGGTCAGGCGTAGCGCAGCTTGTCCAGCCATTCGAGCAGCGGGATCGTCGCCGGCAATATCGGTTCGACGCCCACGCTGCCCTGCCAGGCGAGCTGCTGCCCCTCGAGCCCGTGCGGCTCGCCCTCCCAGTCATGGCTGATGTAGAAATGCAGGCGCACATGCGCATGCGGATATACATGCTCGACCCCGCACCAGGGCTCGGCTGACAATACCTTGACCCCGATTTCTTCGGCGAACTCGCGCTTCAACGCGTCGAGCACCGATTCACCGGCCTCGACTTTCCCGCCCGGGAATTCCCAGTAGCCGGCGTAAGGCTTGCCTTCAGGTCGGCAGCCGAGCAGCACATCACCATTCGGCTTCATCAGGATGCCAACGGCCACATTGATCGGTGCGCCGTGATTGGCCGGCCTGGCGCCGGCTTCTGCGTGCGCCTTCATCGCGATGCCCGCTCCATGAGATGGGCAGAGGTTGTCGTGCGATCCATTAGGGCAGCCTGTCAGTCCGCGTGGCGGCCGGCCCAGTCGCGCGCAAACTGCCATGCAACGCGTCCCGACCGTGAACCGCGTTGCAACGCCCAGCGCAGCGCTTCGGGCTCGGCTTCCGGATGTTCCGATGCCTTGACGCCGAAGTGCAACAGCCAGTGGCGCACGATATCCAGATAATCTTCCTGGCGGAACGGATAGAAGGACAGCCACAGCCCGAAGCGTTCGGACAACGAGATTTTTTCTTCGACGGTCTCGCCCGGATGGAGGTCACCGTCATCGACGTGGCGATAGGTTTCGTTGTCGGAGAATTTTTCCGGCAGCAAATGGCGACGGTTCGAGGTCGCGTAGATCAGTACATTGTCCGATTGCGCGCTGATGCTGCCATCGAGCGCCACCTTCAGCGCCTTGTAGCCCCCCTCGCCTTCTTCAAACGACAGGTCATCGCAGAAGATCACGAAACGCTCGGGACGCAGCGCGACCAGCTCGACGATGTCGGGCAAGTCGACCAGATGTTCCTTGTCGACTTCGATCAGGCGCAAGCCCTGGTCGGCAAACTGCGCGAGGCAAGCCTTGATCAGCGACGACTTGCCAGTGCCGCGCGCGCCGGTCAGCAGCACATTGTTGGCCGGCTTGCCGCTGACGAACTGGCGGGTGTTCTGCTCCACCTGCTCCTTCTGCGGGCCGATGTTGTGCAGGTCATTCAATTCGATGCGCGCCGGATGGCGCACCGGCTGCAGATAGCCACGGCCATCGCGTGGCACGCGCCAGCGGAAGGCGATGGACGCTTCCCAATCGGTGGCAGGCTGGGGCGCAGGCAAAATGGACTCGACACGTGCGAGCACTGCCTCGGCGCGTTTCAGGAATTGTTCAAGTTCTGTCATGTCAGTGTTCTGCCCTCAAGTGACAGCCTGCAGATAGCCGATCATTACGACACTGGATCCCGGCATGCGCCGGGATCCAGCGGCTTACATTTTACGAACGATAGTCCGCGTTGATCGACACATACTCGTGCGACAGATCGCAAGTCCAGACCGTGGCCGAGGCGCCGCCGCGACCCAGCTTGACGGTGACGGTGATCTCGCTCTGCTTCATCACGCGCTGGCCGTCTTCTTCCTTGTAGTCTGGATTGCGGCCACCGGCCTTGGCGACCCAGACGTCGTCCAGGTGCAGGTCTAGCTTGCTGACATCGAGGTCGTCGATGCCCGCATAACCGACGGCGGCCAGGATGCGGCCGAGATTGGGATCGGATGCAAAGAAGGCCGTCTTCACCAGCGGCGAATGGCCGATCGCATAGGCGACCTTGCGGCACTCCTTGATGTCGCGACCATCTTCGACGCGAATGGTGATGAACTTGGTCGCGCCTTCGCCATCGCGCACGATCATCTGCGCGAGGTCCTGCGCCAGCCAGGTAATCGCCGCCGACAGCGCTTCATATTCGTCGGACAGCATGCTGGTGATTTCCAGCTCGCCGGCACCGGTGGCGATCACCATGAACGAGTCATTGGTCGAGGTGTCGCCATCGATGGTGATGCAGTTGAACGAGGCATTCGCAGCATCTTTCACCAGCTTGTCGAGCAGCTTTTGCGGCACCTTCGCATCGCAGGCGATGAAGCCCAGCATGGTCGCCATGTTCGGCTTGATCATGCCGGCGCCCTTGGAGATGCCGGTCAACACCACCTTCTTGCCGGCGATGGTCACCGTGCGCGACGCCGCCTTCGGCTGCGTGTCGGTGGTCATGATGGACTCGGCAGCGTTGTACCAGTTGTCTTCATTCAGGTTGGCGATCGCCTGCGGCAGGCCGGCAATGACTTTCTGCACCGGCAGCGGCTCGAGGATCACACCGGTCGAGAACGGCAGGATTTGTGACGGCTCGCACCCCAGTTCCTTCGCCAGCGCTTCGCACGTGGCATTCGCATTGGCCAGGCCTTCTTCACCCGTGCCCGCATTCGCATTGCCGGTGTTGATCACCAGCGCCGTCACCGGCTTGCCGAACGCGGCGGCCGATGCGAGATTGGCCTTGGCCACCTGCACCGGCGCTGCGCAAAAGCGGTTGGTGGTGAACACGCCGGCCACGGTGGCCGTCGGCGCGAGCTTGAGCACCAGCAGGTCCTTGCGGCCCGGCTTCTTGATGCCGGCCTCGGCATGGCCGAGCTGCACGCCCGCCACGGGTTTGAGGTTCGCGGGAATGGGAAGGGGAAGATTGACAGCCATGGTGTGCGCTTCTTTCAAATGAATAGGGCCCCGGCATGGCGGGGCCCTGAAGTTTACTGCCTGCTTGCGTAAGCCGGCCTCAGGCCAGCTTGCCGTGGCACTGCTTGAACTTCTTGCCGCTGCCGCAAGGGCAGGGATCGTTGCGGCCGACCTTCGGCATCGCATTGACCATCGTGCCCGGCGCGCCATGGTCATCCATGCCAGTCGGCGACAGCAACTCTTCCGGCGATGCCGACGGATTGAAATCCGCGTGCTGGTAGTTGACGTTCTCCAGGTGCGGATGCGACATCTGTTCTTCGGCAGCCTCGATCTCGGCCTGTGACTGCACGCGCACGGTCATGATCACGCGCACGACTTCGTTGCGGATCAGGTCCAGCATTTGCGCAAATAGCTGGAAGGCTTCGCGCTTGTATTCCTGCTTCGGGTTCTTTTGCGCATAGCCGCGCAGGTGAATGCCCTGGCGCAGGTGGTCCAGCGCCGCGAGGTGTTCGCGCCAGTGGGTGTCCATGCTCTGCAGCATGACGTTTTTCTCGAAGCCGCTGAACGACTCCTGACCCACGATGTCGACCTTGGCCTGATAGACCTTGTCGGCCGCCATCAGCACGCGCTCCAGCAAGTCTTCGTCGGTCAGGTTGGGCTCGGCCTTCAGCATGACCGGCAGCGGCAGGTCCAGACCCCACTCGAGCAGCAGCACGTCCTGCAGGCCATCGAGGTCCCATTGCTCTTCCATGCTCTCTTCCGGCACGTGCTGGCGGAACAGGTCGGTGAGGACGCCGTGGCGCAGCGCGATGCTGGTCTCGGCCATGTTCTCGGTCTCGAGCAGCTCGTTGCGCTGCTGGTAGATCACCTTGCGCTGGTCGTTGGCGACGTCGTCGTACTCGAGCAGCTGCTTGCGGATATCGAAGTTGCGGGCCTCGACCTTGCGCTGCGCGGATTCGATCGAACGCGACACAATGCCGGCCTCGATCGGCTCGTCTTCCGGCATGTTCAGGCGCTCCATCACCGCGCGCACACGGTCGCCGGCGAAGATGCGCAGCAGCGAATCGTCGAGCGACAGGTAGAAGCGCGACGAACCCGGGGCGCCCTGGCGGCCGGAACGGCCACGCAGCTGGTTGGCGATGCGACGCGATTCATGACGCTCGGTGCCGATGATGTGCAGGCCGCCCTGGGCCTTCACATGCTCGTGCAGCGACTGCCATTCATCGCGCAGCGTTTGCGCGCGAGCGGCCTTGTCTTCGGCCGACAGCGTCTCGTCGGCTTCGATGAACTGGATCTGCTTGTCGACATTGCCGCCCAAAACGATGTCGGTACCGCGACCGGCCATGTTGGTGGCGATGGTGATCATCTTCGGACGACCGGCCTGCGC
>JACCDY010765199.1_pt1 | contig 51753 bp, 50 predicted proteins | sample 7446391 | NCBI WGS metagenome assembly JACCDY01 (sample SAMN15323451, study PRJNA562643) | freshwater metagenome | isolation source: river surface water | place: USA:Blue River Watershed | collected 2017-08-18
CACCGTTGCTCACAGCAGTTGGCCAATGGAACTCTACTGGGCGCAGGCCGCCACCACCAGGTCCACGCACACCCAGAAATACACGCTCGGGTGCCCACCGGGGGTCACCGCCCTTATGAATCCACAGCAGTCGCTTGAAGTCATTCACACTCATAAATGGCATTACATCAGCAATTGGCTCTGTACTGCCATCCGTAAACTCCACCTGTAGGCCAGACCATGACCCTTGCAGATCTGCAAGCATGGAAACTGTGGTGACACTCATTGTCCTCTAACTTATTAAAGTCATATTCTCAGTTGTTCCTCGAACATAGAATATGGCTAATATATGTCAGTATAACGTTCACTTATCTGCATCTGGGTCAGAACCCTTATTATATGTGGGCTGGTCTGTAATCCGGATACCACAGTATTCCACAGGATGTGCAGAGAAATCTTGAAACTGATAGATATCCATCTCTTCGGCGCGCTGAAGGAGCCATGCGAAGTTATTCCAGAAAAGCGGAGTATGCCCTACCTCATGTGTGCCGATATGGGCTAGCTCATGAATCGCCACGAAGGTGATGATATTCTCATCAACGAGCTCTTCACGTTCATTCCGCTGTCTTAAACACATGTAGACCTTCTCCCCCTTATTGACGCTGTAGCTGGTATAGGAGGCATCGGGGGCCGACTCCGAGAAGCGTGAGGGGTCAGCATCAAAATTTCGTATCATCTGCTGCACGAGAGGCTTGTCGGGATGTGTCACCTTCAGTTCTCGCATCAGGCGTATAAGCTTTGCACGTGTGCGGGCTAGCCGATTTGCCGCATCCTGTTTATCTGGCAAATTCCGAACCAGATACTTCTGATGGTCTACTGTACTCTCCACGAGCGCCATATCGTGGTTCTTGCTCTTTACAAACATCGCCGCTGCGCCGGCACCAAGTACGCCTAACACAAGAGCATATGGGCTGTTCATTGTTGGTCCTCTGCTTTGGCTATCGCATTTTGTATCATGCACGTTTCTGCGGTCATGATACTCAATGTTAAGATATATAGATATAATTAAGATTTATGACATATTAATGGCACAAATTACTCAAGGGGACGACGCTGGAGGTCAGGCTCGATGGTGGAGTTGAGCCAAGGGCTGACACCAACCTGAGGGTTAGGGGGCTCGGCGCGGAGCTGGAGGTTGGCATTGCGCATGCTCTGGCCAACCGTGTTGACACCGATAAGGGCACCGGCCGACAGGAAGTTCTTACCCTGGAGGTCACCAGAACCAGCGGGGTTCATCTGGGCCCACATGCTGGCATCATCCTGAGGGAGGAGCTCAGCGGGGTTCAGCTGCTCGCGGGGGTAGCAGCCCTGGGGCTTCTTGGCACCGGCCATGGGGACGGCACCCATAGAATCGGCACCATCGAAGCTGGCGAAGTCGGCAAAGCCCTCCTTGGCAGCAGGCGCAGCGGGCTTGGGGGCAGCAACAGCATGGGCCGTAACAGCGTCGGCTACCTGCTTCTTGGCATCCATCGCACCGACGGAGGGGTTCTGGCCAGGGAGCTTCATAGAGCCAGAGCCGTTCTTCTTGACGGCATTCTGGAAACCCTCACGGCCACCGAGCATGGCACGGATACGGGGATAGTAGCTATAGACAGCCATAACCACGACAGCAATAACCACGAGGCCAATGATAAGGTTCTGGTCAAACATGTTCTGTTGTGTTCGCGGAAAATTCTTCGGGCAGATCATTCGTCTACCTCTGAGTCTCCAGAATCCGAGACCTCATCCTCGGTCAAATCATACTCGCTGAATCGGGATTCATTGTCGCTCAAATCACCAAACTGGGAATAATACCGGGATTCTTCCTTGTTGGCAAGGCGTACAGCAATCTGGGCCTTCAGGCGGGCCTCGCGAACTCGCTCCTTGGCCATGAATTTCCGGGCCTCCCATTCACGTGTGCGAATACGCATGGGTTCTGCCGCTACCGGGGCCTCCTCAAGGTCGTCTAACTGAATCTCGCGGGTCTCACCACCGTCAATCGTATCACCGTCGCCCTCATCCTCATCGCCAAACAGAGATATAGTATCCTGCTGTGGGTCAGCGACTACATCTGTAAGAGTCCACACCGGAGTGATAGATATAGAACTCATGATAACCCCCTGCAGCTGCCAGACACCAGAACCAGAACCACTGGCTTCGCCGGGCACATCGGGAGTCTTGCAGGCGAATCCCCAGGTTCCTTGCATATTGCGTGCATCCCAGGGGCCAAATATCGGCTCCAAAATATCCCGCCGGGGTGGACGTGAAAACCACTTCGGGTTCGCCAGTAGCTCTTCAATCACCTGAGCACGCTGCGCAGTTGCCCATGCAGACCATTCAGCAGTGTGAATCCAGGCACCATCTGCATATCGGAGTGACGGTGCAGCTACCGGAGATGTCAGAGCAACATAATAACCAGCATTGGTCCGCTTCGGTGGTGTGAGTGGTGGCATCTTGTTTTGTACAACGACTAACACAGCTTCGGTCATAACGCGGTGGCTGAATTGTTTGCACAGGTCAATGGATATCGCGGCAAAGGAAGAGCGAGCACGGTCGGCCCTACATACGCTGGCGCTTGATGTAGCAGATAAGTGGGCATCCGATTTCAATACACGACCGACACAACAGCTAATCCTGCAGAAACTGATTGACCCCGTCGTACGTCATGTACTGAACTCCATGTTACCATGGATTATCGGTCTGGGCATCTTCTTCCTGGTGCTTCTTGTGTGCACAGTGGTGACAACATATATGGTTATCCGTTCTGGTGGCCCAACACCTTTAGAGATTGCAACTGCAGCGGTTGCTGCGGCAAATAAGTAATAGACCGATAACTAGCAACAGTTAGAGGAACGCACATGTCGATTGTACCAGCAACCGCATCCGACCCAAAACAGCAGCTGATAACCTCTATCCGGGGCTGGATGCATATGGATAATCTCGTGGAGACCTTCAATCGTCAGGCCACAAATGCGCGACAGCTCCGTGCAAAACACGAAGAGTCTGCTATCGGGCTCATGAAGCAGATGGGGCTGGCAGCGTCTACGATTCAGGTGTCAGGTGCCTCGCTACAGCTCAAGAAATCGAAGAACACGGAAGGGCTGACCTGGGGATTTCTGGAGCGCGAGATACCGGCATGGGCAACACAGGCACGTCTGACACCAGAGCAAACTGCGAGCCTCTTACGATGGCTACATGATAGACGCGAAGTGCGCGAAACCGAGTATTTGAAGAAAACACTCGAAGCGCCTAAAGCGAACCCACAGTTACAGTAGCAGACGACCAGTAGACAAATGCTATCGTGGGTTTCATTGACGACACCGAATGGATATGGAGAGTGCGCACTGGATGATGTGCTGGCTATCGTGAATAATATAACCCAGTGGCTACGGGCAGAGGGCGCACAGCCTGAGCTAGAGGAAGAGCGGTGGGTGCGGCAGATTCTGCATTATATTCTGGCGCGTCAGAACAAATCTTCCTTGCAGATTAATGTGTCGCATTCTGTGGAAAAGCCGGTGGGTTGGACTGCAGAAGATGAGCGATACTGGAAAGAGTGGGTTTCACTCACGTTTCCTATACGCCTATGGAATCATTATGTAATGCGCCCTGTATTCGGGTCGGATCAGCGCCTCTGGGAGGTGAACATTGATGAGTGGCGCGAAGAGATTCACGTATTTCTGCCAATGTGGATTCACAGAGATATACGAATCGTAGCGAAGATATATGACCGCCCTGAGCCCGAGTTCTCATCAGATGAAGAGAAGGGTCGGGCTAGGCGAGACCAGAAGGAGATTGACCCTTATATCCTTGAGCAGGAGGAGAAGCGGCAACGTGGGCGTCGTTAGTCGGACCACTGTTTAGAATTCCAAGGATTCACGGCGATGCTGTCAAGCTCCGCCTTGAATTTGTTGACCTCGCGGTCAAATGCGATGTTACGCTTCTCCTCCATCTGAACACGCTCGTCTAGCGCAGACTCAGCAGGACGAACACCGTAGCAGTTCACACCGAAACGCTGCTCCGCATTCGGGAAATAGCCACCGTTTACACCGGGCATACCACACGACATGCGGTCGGCCTCGGGGCCGTGCTGGAGCTTCTCATAGGTCTCCTTCTGAGTAGGATAGACCGCCATCTGCCCCTTGACCCAACCATAGTTGCACCAGTCAGCACCAGATTCATATGCCGACTTCACCTGGTCATAGGTGGCAAGCTCAGCACCAAATGCACGACACAGAGGCTCCGCCTCACCGAAGGTGTACAGATTGCGGCTCACGTTAAAGACCTGCTTGCTACGGTCGCCTACAGTAGAACCCAATGCCGCCTCCACATCGGACTCAATCCGCTGCATTGCACCGCTCAGGCTCTTCTCAATAGAGGAGCCACCCGCGCCATCGACTGTCGTCGCAGGTGTCAGCTCTGCACTGGGTCCGCCAGGTACGCGAATCTCTACACGCTCACCATGCGAGCGGCTCCAGCCGAGCTTGGACCAGCCAATCTGGATGTAATAGCCGATTGTCTGATAGTACATAGCAAACAGACCTACCAACACAACAATAATCAAAAGGAGCCCACCCCCACCGCTGAGAATTCCGCCAACGGATACACCGGCCTCGGTTGCAGCCGATGAGAAAGTGCGAACCGAGTTAGATGCCACCTTGCCGATGTTCGAGGCAGCGCGGCCTACATTTGTAGCAACGGATGCACCCATGTTCGTGAACCGGGGCATTGTAAGATTTGCTGCTGGCGCGTTCATTCTCTATCAAGGGGGCTCTATTTCGCCGTACGCGTAAGGAAGAGTACGTAGGTATCGGGGCCGGCTGCACCACCGTTCGGCGATGGATATACAGAGGCATCATCCATAACGAACCACTCGTCACCGACACGCTGACGCATATAGTAATGTCCACCGCGACTGGACCCCATATGTTCAATCGTGGCCGTGACCGTATAATCCGCCTGTACCGGAATCGTTTTCCATGCACTCCAGGGCCGCACCGTGACAGCATCGGGGTCGTATGGAATCCGCGCACGCACCTTTGCCCCCGTGTTCGTAAACCGCTTGAGTGTCAGGATAAGGCACTCTGGGAACTTGCTGATAGCGTGCGTGATGGTGGCGGGCCCACGCACATTGCAGGCGTCACACATGTAATCCTCCAGTTTCTCCTCTTCAAATGCCGCGGTGATACATTCTTGCAGCGTAGGCGCAGGGGCACCTACACGGTCACCTCCTGGAATCGGCACCTTAAGCACACACCACGGCTCATAGCGAATGGAGCGATTCTTGCAACCGTCGCATGTCACACAGGTTTGTGTCTGCCCATAGAACTGGTCCAGGAATGCCGAATACTCCTTACGGAAGAAGTTAATCCAACTGGTATGGGCTGACACCAGCTCCTGCATCTCACCGCTTCGTGGCGAACCCGAGATATCCATCCGTACTTCGCGGCTCAGATAGGTGTGCAGACAGTCAATGATAATCTGCAGTGCTTCCGCTGCATCGGCCTGCGCACCGAAGCGAATCTCATCATTGAACTCTTGGCCAACACCGACAAAGGCGCGTACCAGAGAGAATGGGCCAATCGGCTTTTCCGTTTCAGTATCTGCAAATGCACGCATAATCTCGGAGAAGGCAGTTGCAAGTGCATGCCCGCGACGTTCTGGATGCTGATAGCGAACCCATGCATCTGACCCGAACATCTCCTGGAATACACGTGTGTGCCGCAGAGCCTGAACTGCAGAGTTCAGATAGCAGGTATTCCCAACATTGGCGAGGCCACGGGTATTTGTCTGTGTCTTTGACGTCATCGTACGGTGGTACCTGGTGTACCCGACCACGGTCACCTTTAGGCACCAAAGGTGATGAGTGGTTGCTTCTGCAAGAAGCACGTGAGTACAATGATGGCACATCCTCTCACACGCTACTTTATCATATCAATCGCCGGCTCAACCATGGCCGGTGCTGCACATGGTTGGTTTACCACACACAACATGTCTGTTGCTGGCTCACACGCAATGCACGGCCTTTTCCTGGGCCCATGGGCACCGATTGCTGTTCCCTACATGTTTCTGCGCCCGTACAATAATCGCTGCAGCTTCATCAATAAATTCCACCGAACACAGTAAGGAGAGGATGATTAAATCATATATGGTGCTAGGTCACGGTGAAGAGGAGCTAGTTCCGCGTGCTGAACAGGATGTAGTGCCACCGGGATGCACCCTTGTTTTGGCAGAAGAGTGCGGGATGTCTGCGATTTTGCCGTCGCATATCTACAGCACCATCACCACATCATCTTATGCACCATACTTTCGGTATCCAAAGACAAATAAAGCTGTACTTGAGGGCATTTTCAGACGGCCTCTACGGATTTATACAGAAGGGCAGCGAATGCCAAAACTCTCACTTACACTCCTGTCTGCCTTCAGTGAAATGCAAGGTCATATAGAGCCCTCCGGCCTCATGCCTATTCCGATTGAAAATGAGGTTCTTCTCAAAGATAAACACGCAGTTGCAGAGGAGAAGTATTTCACGCCCAATAAGCAGGCATACCGAGCCTTTGACGGTTCTGTCTATCCAACCACAGAAGATTTTGATGGACTGAAGCTGAGTGCGATACGCCGAATGGATGACATTCACATAACACAGCTGGAGCTATTCAAGCTATTCCCAGGCGTGCACTTTAATCTGTTATGTCGGTCAGTGCATTCTGAAGAAAGGGAGCTGACAAAACTCGTGGTCTCCACTGCACCTGAGATCAATCCCGCATATGCAGTGAATCTGTTTGGTACCGTGGATGACTGGCTTAAATCAGATGCATCTGTTGCCACGGATCCCGAAAAGAAAGCGCGTATGAGCGAGCTGGTAGAGAAGGTGTTGCAGCGTCGTCGCTCCTCAGGTGAGCCACTAGGGTCCATGGAATTTGACCGCGTGGTTAACATGATTTTGGCAAAGCGTATTGCTGTGTCGGACCTAAAACGGGCAATCAGTGTATTGAAGCCACTGGACATAATTCAAGGAAAGGACCGTCGTGAAGGGCGCACACTGTTAGGTATCGCAGCCTATGTTGGAAATATAAGCGCAATGACTGCACTACTAGAGGCAGGAGCACGTCTTAATACACTAGATACATCCAAAAAGACTGCCCTCATGATTGCCCTGAACAGTGGCAGAAAAGAGGAGGCAGAGCTGTTGTTAGAGCGAGGTGCCGATATAACACTAACAGATACATATGGATGGACAGCACTTATGCATGCATGTACGGCAGAAGAGGTGATATCGCTGATACCTCGCCTGGCGGATCCGAGTATCCTAAACAATCAGGATGTGGGTGGCGACACTGCTCTGAACATAGCCGCTAGTCATTCGTATCCTGAATCAGTGCGCTTCCTGCTCGCAGCTGGTGCAAATAAAGATACACCAAATCTAACCGGCAATACACCACTGATGACTGCATGCGATAGTGCCCATGAAGAAGCGGCTGAGAACATGCACGGATATGCGGAGATTGCAGAGATGCTGATAAATGCAGGTGCGGATGTGAAGCATCGGAATGTAACAAATCATAGTGCACTGACCTATGCTGTACGTGCACGCATGGATCGCGTTGCTGCTCTGCTTATTGAGAAGGGTGCGCGGGCAAAATCATGGTTGGCTCTGGCAACTGTGGCACAAAAACATGGAATGCCACTTACAGAGGCTGCTGCGATTGCCGCCCGTGAGGCCGGTCGCTCTGAGAATGCACGGTAGGATTACTTTTTGACTAAGAAGAATGTGCGAAGGTCCTTCATACCGGCTGCGGACCGCTGTGCATCGCGAATCATGTCGCCGAACAACAGCTCCTCTGCAATCAATTCACGCGTTTCAACGGGGTCCTTCTTCTTGAACCGCTTGTCTGACAACATATGCGGCTTGTATCCTGGCAAGCTCTCTACAACGAGGCCGAATACCTGTGACACCGGCTTCGCAATCTGGTTTGTAATATAGTAGACATAATCGGGTTTGAGACTGTGTTCGCGAATGTAGGACGGTGTTTCCACACGGTCGCCCTGATTCTCAGGCGGCTTCTGCCCTTTTGGTGGGGCCACAAACACATACGGAACACGGTCATTCGAGGATGGCTTGTTTCCTGGGTCGCGCTTGCCAATACGGTCAGCAAGCACCTTGTGTGCTGGTGGGCTGCACTTGTATTCTGCACGGAGGGATTTCGTAATTGTGAGTCGTTTCAGGGAGAACTTGCCATTTATCAGTTCCTTGGCGGCACGGCGTGCAAAGTCGAAGGCTCCGCGAATGTCGCGCTTGACCAGAATATTCTCAATCACACCGCCATAGACGTACTTTACAATCGGCGCATTATCTCGACGCTTCATCACAATACCCATAGACTTGCGATGATAGTCGTCATCTTCGAGCCCACCCTCTGTCATATCACCGACATACCGCTTCTTGGATAGCAGACAGAAGCAGCGGAACATCTTGTCAAACTCGAAGTCATGCGGCGGCTTGAGCGCCCCTGAAATCTTCTTGCCGGCCTCCATAGCCAGCGCTTTCGCAGCCTCCTGTGCAGGGCGACCGCGAAGACGTTCACCCGTGACCGGATCCTTCGGATTAAAACTGATGAACACCGAGTCAGTGTCACCATACACACAGACAGCCGAACATCGCGGGTCGCCGGCTGTTGGCCCGTAAGCCTGCTCAATACACGCCTTTGAGAACAGAAGCTGTTGACGTCCGTGACCGGTAGTAGATGCGGCCAAGCACTTGCGGCGAATCTTGGATGTGTTGGAGCCTAGCTGACCGTAGAGCGAGTTTGCGGTCAGTTTGTAGGCCAACTGCTGAGCATCCAGCAACGCAGCACGGAACTCATCCGTCTCTTTCTCGGCTAGCTTGCGCACCGCCTTGCGCTGACCGAGCAACATCATCAGAATCTTTGGCAACGTAGACTTGGACCCATCCTGTGGCTGTGCGTACCGGCAGACACGACGCCCCATCGGAATCATGTCAGGATGCTTCTTGTGGCTCTGGGCAGGGTCCGGTCGCAGGATATCGTAGTCCACCTCCAGATAGTCGTAGTCCGGTAGATTATCGTACCTGTCCGAGCCCTCCTTGAGACAGACAAATCGACCATTCTTGTCATAATCCTTGACCCAGACAAGGGAGTCATGACTCAGATTCTCGCTGATAATGGAGGAAGGGTACAGTGAGCTGAAATCCAGAGCAGCCACCGGCTCATCATCCAGATAGATGCCTGACAAGGGGTTCAACACAATCGCGCCCTCGTAGCTCTCGTTGTCATCGCCGCTGATTGTTTCGGGCACGGCTGCAATCGCGGCATCCTCATCTGGTGCTGTACGTCTCTGAGGTGGTGCCGGCAGCACCGGAATCAGTTGACCCTCCTTGCGGCACTCATAGAACACAAGCGACTCGGACTTGATACCTTGTCCGCGTGTGAAGATATACTCCACCGGCACCCAGCAGACATTTGCCATAGCCACCGAATTATTCAGCACCTCCAGCTTCTGCATGAGCTCTACGACTAAGTCGCAGTCCTGAATACAGTATTTGGCGACACGAGCACGGTCGCTGGGCCCACCGGCATGCAGACGGAAGATATCCTTCGGGCTGACATCGTCCTTGGATTGCGACCAGCGCACAGGTGGAGGGCCGTGCTCCTCCAGCGCTGTACCGAGCTCGGGGCCACGTACGTAGAGCACCTTCGGATCTGCACCAATAACCTCCAGCTTGTCACCAATAACGTCATTGTCTTCATCCATCATGACGATGTAGCGACCTGCAATAGTGCCCTTGGTGGACTTGGTGTAAATGGCCCAGCGGTCAGGCTCTTCATCTGTGGGCATGTGCTGCGGGGGCTTGGCAACACCACCAGACATGAACGTGGCGGTTACGTTATCGAGACTGTAAGAGTCCAGCACTGCATTTCGGCGAACATAGGCCAGCAAGTCAATATGCAGGCGACCATCCGCCTGAATAACATAGAAGGTATTGTCACCCATTGCAGAGCTGCTGAGGAACTTCTCCACGAGACGTACGGGCTTATCCGTTGCACGACCGAAGGCAACGAGCTCGCGACTGCAGCCGTTTACCACGGCACGGTCCCAGAGATACTTTTCATCGAAACCGAAGATGTTGTACCCCACCATGATGTCAGGGTCAATCTCGCGAATCGACTTACACCAGGCACGGATGAGTCCTGCCTCTGTGGCGCAGCTATGGGTGTGCGTTGGTGGCCCACCTGCTGGTGATGGAAGCTTTGTGCATGAGCCGAGGACGAAGATATCCTTGCGTACGGGCTTCGCATTCACGTAGACCACGGCACCAATCTGAATGATGGGGTCACCGGCTGGATTTGGGAGATTGGATGTCAGCAGCTGCTCAACGACATCGATTGCATCGTCACTGTCTGTTTGAATGGCGTTCGCTGCACGGCTCCATCCACGCTCCACCGCCTTGAGGCCGAGTGCAATCTCACGACTTGCGGTCTCGGAAGATGTGAAGTAGACACGGCTCAACGGTCCCGCATTCTCTGCAGTTGCCGCATCAATAATAGCATCACGAACAGTGGGCCAATCCGCAATTCGCTGTTGCACAAGTTCGCGCGCCGGCTTTCTCCAGGTTTTGACGGCCAGCGGAAAGTCACCGTGGCTGCTTGTACATTCAATATCCCAGCTCATCACCTTGAGTGGTGCAGAGCTGAGCTGTGTGGCGGCATCGGCGGGTGACACCTGACTCCAGTCTGCAGTAGCCTGGATTGCAGTGGTGGTTGGTGCTTCCTCGGCATCGTCCCATTGGTCAGCGGGTACGTTGGCCCAACCGGCTGGCTTGAGCTCGCGCAGATGGAAAAAGCGCAGCATCGGGTCAATATTGGCCTCATAGACACGAAGCACGACTTGCCCCTTTTCGCTTGAGCGAATGACGGACATTGGTACTGGAATCGGCAATGCAGATTCACGGTCCATGCAGACATCGCGCAGGGCGGTCCACAGCTTCTTGGTTTGTGTCTGCACCTTGAGGAAGGTGAACTGATGGTTGTTTGTGAAATCCCAGAAGGAGCGGTGACGCTCGGTACTCATCGTCACCTTCTCCTTATCGGGGTCCGACAGATGACTGAGTAGATAGCGCTGGTATGCGAGCTTATCCGCAGGGCGCCAGTCATCGGGGAGCTCTACATAGAAGTAGGGCTCAAAGCCGGTGACTTCTAAGCTGACGGATTTTCCGGCTGCTGTCGCGCCGAATAGTGTGATGCGATAGTCCGTGCCACGAACATCCTTCGTAGTGGCACTGAGTATCTGAAAGCAGAGTGGTTTAGAGGTATCGGTCATCCTGAGATTACCGCAGCCCAGGCTGGTGAGGGGGTCAAATTTTTACCGGCGGCGACGGAAAGAACGAGCACGCCCAGAACGATTACGGCGATGACGGCGCGTGGAACGACCAAGGCCAGAGGAGCGTGCAGCTGCATAGGCACCGACCAGCAGGGCAGCGGGAGCAGCCTGGCGGGCAACCGACATGAATGCAGACCAGGGATTACCGCCGGTTTGCGTATAGCTACCACCGGTTTGCGTATAGCTACCACCGGTTTGCGTATAGCCACCCGCCTGTACATAGCCAGCAGGCAGAGCAGGCAGTTCACTCTCTCTGACCTGTGTGCCGGGTATCGGTGTCGCTACCGGACTGTTAGAAGCGGTAGCACGGAAGAGATTGGAGGAGACTGCTGGTGAATCTGATACGGAATTGGGTGCAGCCTCAGGTGCCTTAGAAACAGGGATAGCAGGCTCTACTACATTTGCAGCGGCCACTGACTCCGGTACACCAAACTTCACGGCATTTGCCATAACCTCACGATTGCGGGGCTCAGATACCTCTGATATGTCTCCCTTCTGGTCTACATAGAGTACTGTGGGAACCCCCGATACCGCTTTTTTCTCAGAGAGAGGAGTCTTATCGTATGTGGATGCCTCCATACTAACAAGATTAGCACGCTTGTCCTTCATGGCGCAGAGCTCCGACCAGATAGGCTTGTATGTGTGACAGTGGGGGCATGTAACCGAGTATACCAGGACAAACGTGGCAGGGCCCTTCTGGATAAGCTTGTTGAGGTCTAACATCTGTGCAGGGTTTGTCATGTGCATTACACGACCACTAGTGCGACTGCGGCTGCGACTGCTACTGCTTCTACGGCGTTCAGAACTAACCATCTCTACTAACGTCAGGCAAAATAGCGCTGTACACAGAAGAGGAATGCCGAACGTCGCTAGTTCTTTCGGTTCATCAACCAATACTGGAAATGGTGGAGTCCGAATGTGGCTCTTATTAGGTGTGTTTGTTGTCCTGGTAGCCCTTGTGATTGCCGTCTACTATATGTGGTCTCGACCTGTGTGCCCCAAACAGCTCATTCAACAGGCCGACGGGTCTCTGAAGACACCGGATGGGCGGAGCTTCCCCGATATGAATGCCTTCCAGCAATGGCGCGCCATGCACGAGTGCCCGCTACCTGTTTTGGTCGGTAGTGCCCGTGAAATACTTGCACCCGAAGACCAGCACGAGGAGACATATGCCAAGACACCGATTAATAAGGCGGACGACTACGAGTTCTCACGTGTCTTTGGGTATGAACGCGATGGGCATATGATTGTTCCCCGTCAGAACTTCAACATGATTCTGGAGCAGCGCGCCTTTGATTGGGCTGACAAGCCTCTGTCATCTGATGAGCGCCGGGCCAAGTACCGCGGCCTGCAGGAGGGGTTCACTGCTGCGGGTGAGCTGAAGTCGGAGACGATGCGGATGGATGTTCTGAAGTCGGAGATGATAGACCCTGCACGCGAGGCCGCTGCACGCTATGGCACTACCGTCGCAGATAACGACGTCGAGTGCAAGCTGAGCCGCGAGGCAAAGGAGGTTGCCAACCTCGTTGCAAAGGCATATGAGAATGACCCGAATTGGGAGCCAGTTGTTACACGTGTCGGCGCGAATCACTGGGAGGTCAACGAGCTCAAGCCCAAGAGACGTGAGGGTGCCGAGGCCAATACCGTACAGGAGGACCGTATAGTGAACACCGCTGATGACCGTGTGGATGTAGAGTTCCGCTATAAGGAAAAACGCATCACGGATGCTGCCATAGACCCGTATTTCCCCGTAAACGGAAGCAATATGCCATTTGAGTCAGAGCGTCTCAGTAAGGACCCATTTTATGGCCCCGTGCCCGGCATGCAGCGGATGTTCGCACCCACGTTTGACCAGGATCACTGGTACTAAGGTGGCTATAATTAGAGAGGGCTAAGGAATGGTAAGAGTCGCTAAAGTCTATTACATGATACATTATGGAGATGAAGAGGCCCGCCTTTATGGAATCCATATGATACTGGATTCAGCCAAGGCATTGTTCGAACGTCTTCGCGAGGATAATCGAATGAACAAACACATCACACTAACATCCTACAGTATGAGTGAGCACGGGATTGTCATTGAGCGCAAAATGCTATACTCATTTCATCGAGAGATGGGGATTGTTATAGACCATTCTGTTATGTCAATGATGAAAGTTGACGATGCGGCGGTTGAGCAACTACTATCATTACAAGAAGATGGAAGACCACAGCTATCCGAATCCACAATCCTCTCCCTCAGCCTCGACGAAGATCTCCGTTCTATACAATGATTCGTATGGAGATTTCTGTTTCTCGGATGCATTTGAGGCAGAATACAAACGACGGGTGGGGCGCCAGACACACACAACCGAACGCATTCTGCGCCTTGTTGGCCCTGAATCGATTCGTATGGACCCAATTGCTATTGCGATTTGGCGCGAGAAAGGTAGCGAATGGTGCAGTGGGCCAGGTGCTGCATTAGAGGTGCGCGAGATTCCCGCTATCTTTGAGCACTACTGGACGATTGATGAATACGGTGGTTCTGAAACGGTACATGTGAATGTATCAGAGGCATTCGCGGATATTCTCCATGATTTCATGGAGACCGGTGACCAGGCGCGGCTTACGGACCGCTACCGAACGCTCAAGGCCGCTACTGCGGGGCTAAAGGAGATGCCGATGTCAGTGCCAGATGGTGAAACTAGTGTGTGATAATCGCGAACACGGGCTTATCCGTGAACTGATAAAGCGCGGTACCACCTTCACTATTGCCACACTGGATGTCGGTGATTTCATGATTCAGGCGGATGATGGAAATCCTCTTTTGGTCGCAGAGCGCAAGAGTCATGCGGACTTCGCTGCGTCCAATTCAGATGGTCGGTATCGTGAACAGCGTGCACGTCTGATGGCGGTGCGCGGGTCCGGTGTTGCCGTGCTCTATGTCCTTGAGGGCTCATGGTCGCCGAATGGCTCACTCACATACTGTGGAGGACGCACCACCGAAGAACTTCTGCAGCGCCTGACAACCCGCCTTATTCTGCGCTATGGGATGCCGGTGCTCGCATCCGCATCTATTGCCGAAACCGCGCGCTGGTGCGATGTGCTCCTAGCTCAGTTGACCGCGGACTCCACCGTATTTCAGCCAGAAGATGGGCTCGCGGCAGCCACAACCGCTGCTATGACCTCCTTCACAGCAGCTCTCAATACTGTGAAGAAAGGTAACAAAACACCGACTGGCACAGCACTTGCCATGTTGTCGGCTATCCCAGGTCTCGGGGAGAAACGCGTTGCAGCACTCTTAGCAGAAAAGACAATTGCAGAACTATGTACAATGACAGCAGCTCAACTGTCGGCCCTCGTCGTCGGTGGGAAACGTATTGGTGACAAGTTGGCTGAGACGATTGTTAGTGCACTTACTGCTCGCGGATAAATAACCCATCTTCTGGGCCGAAACACCCTGGTTTAATCAGATTTTGCTCCACCTTGTGTTTGAGATAACCCAATGTGTTGACAGCCACACATTTATCTGTTGTTGATGCAACTGACAGTAATTCCTGAATTGACTTGCGCCCTACACATGTTATATCGTTGCCAAAACTATCAATGCCAGGGATAAACCGCCAGCGAATATTTCCCGCTTTCTGTACATCTTCCTTCACTGTTGACAAATCGAGTGCATCATGGTCGCGCTGAATATCGGAATCAACTGGGGAAGAATTTGTCTGCACCCATTCTGATAGCACAAGTTGTGGAAGTATCTTGTGACAGGGAGTGGTATTATTGTCGCGATGCACCATAAACCAGTCAATGGCCTTCGTGCAACCATCTGACTTTATCGCACCGCACAGTTTCTCGGCACCCTTCTTGGTAATAATATAGCCAAATGTCCCGCCTGCATAATCACGGGCATCCAAAGTAGTTACACTTCCATCCCCGCTGAATCGCGACTCATTGTTCCATGTATGATACCCCAGCATTAGTAGTTCCATTGTATCAGGCAGCGGGATTGCTGCCAGTTTTTCTGTAAACCGCTCGCATAAATCAATATCATCCTCAAAGATTACGTAGTGATTATATTTCTTATCGACAATCAAGCGCTGCCATAGGCGATAGTGACTGAGAGCGCAACCAACCGCACCGCGCTTTGTTCCGAAGTTATTGTGTTTGAACATCGTAGCGAGTTCTGGTGTAGCCACCAACTCTTTTCCATCTACTGCACGTACAAATGCATAGTTCTTGACACCCGCTGCTGCAAACTTCTGCTCTACCTCTGCACGCCGGTCTGGTCTGCGCTCTAGATTTACAACGAACATGTTTGTATCCACGCTGCGTTTATAGAACTGAATCTGGTCCGGCCCCAATGTACATGCGTTTACAGGTACATCCTTGCCTGCAAATACATGCGAAATGCGGTTGAAATAGCAGGTTTTCCAGCCATCGTCGACGAACCGTGACTGCGATGCATGCTCAATCTTCAGGGCGTCAATCCGTGTACACCCAGGGCGCATTGCAAAGTGCGGCCACGAACCGCATGACGGTGCCGGTAAATCCTTTTTGATTTCATGCAGAAGCAAGCCAGGCTCTATCTCCTTTCCAGCACCGTTGATATTCCAGTCATTGTATGTAAGAGCATAATTCCGATTATAGAGAATCTGTTGAACCCCGTGCTTCTCAAGTGCTTCAATTGAGCGCGTTACATATGCATCGCGACGTACAAAGATTGCCGTGTCATCCAGATGAATCCAGAAGGTCGCACCACTTTTCTTCGCATATACTTCAACATCTTCAGGGCCGAACTCCATGAATGGATACTGCTCCCGCATCCGCTTTGCCTGTTGCACGGTTACCTTATCGCGCTGACAGTAGAATGCATCAACAGTGCCGATGTCAGTCCATGTGCGCTGAACTGCATTCATCGCCTGTGTGAATCGTTCAACAGAACTACACGGCATAGTCAGCAGAACCCGTGGTTTCTTGGCAGAGGCCTTTAGGCTAGATTTCATATCTGCCGTCAGAAGAGGTATACACTTTTCGATATATTCTGATATATTTGCATTCTGTATTAATTCAAATCCATCTGCCGGTAGCTTGTCACGATACTCGAGCATAGAGAATAGTAAATCCAAGGTTGGCTGCAGACCCTCAATAAATCGCATATTATGGAACACATTGCGAGTGTGCCATGCATCCGCTACATACTGCTGTTTGCAGATATGGGTAAACATAGCCGCTGCTATAGCATGCTGCCCCGCCTTTGTTCCAGCAATAATCATGAAATACGGCAGGAAAAAGTCGAACTCCTGTTTTTTGGCGAACAAGAACTTAGAGATTTGTGCAGATGTATATCCCTTCTCGTATACATCCTTGATAAGGCTATAGTATGCACATGCCACTGCATGCATATCCTTAACACAGTAATATCGCACCAGTTGGGCAATAGATTCTACACGTGCAGAAGAGTACCGTATACTCTCAACTAGATAATGTAGATACTGCTCTGGACAACCTGTTTGCCGCCCGCATTCAAAGAGATGTAGACATGCGATATATTTCTCTTCGGTCCACCCAGTTGAATCAATCGTTTTCTTATACATCCGAATTGCATTATCGTGGTCATTAGCATTCATATAGCTGTTCGCACAGTAGAACATGTGGCGTGTATTGTCTGGTTCCTCCAATAGCCCTTCCTCAAGAACAGCAGCGTCCTTCTTGTACTTATCTGGGTCCTTGTTGCGTGCACCTTCGCGACCAGATACGAAATAGTAGTCACCGGATACATGTGTAATAGTGCCGAGTGTGTCTAGTGGTGCAGGATACTCGTGCAGAACACCGACATATCGCCAGCGTTTGCGATTATTGAACAGCTGTAGTCGCGAATAACGAAAGCCGGTTGCATCACCAAACTCAAATTCGTATGCATCACCCTGCAGTTTTTCTGGAAGTTGAAACTTGCCTATAACAGAGTCATCTGCGTCCCAGACAAGCACATAATCCGACTTATTATATGCGGCCTCGAATGCAATGGACCGATTATAGCCGAAGTTCTTCCATGGAGTCTCCACGAGCTCACCGGGGATACCACGCTCTTTAAAGAAAGCACGAATCAAGTCCTGTGTACCATCAGTGGAGCCAGTGTCTGAAATAACCCAGTAGCTGATATTGAAATACTTACATAGCATTGGCAATGTTCGCGGAAGAATGTGTGCCTCATTCTTCACAATCATGTTCAAGCATATTGACATTCCTTAGAGGCAGTCGAGAAGTCGGGTTTTAGGTAAGAACGAAAGTGATAGGTGAAGCCTAAACATAAGTCGCTTGTATAGTAGTAACCATGGCATCCCCTCCTACCAGCCCTATTGCCGCCGAGCCCAAGATTTACAATCCCTGGAATCCGAACAATCGCGACATCCCTATTGCCGAGATTGCTCGTATTATTGGTTATCAGCCTCGCCGGGTAGAGTTGTTTCAGCAGGCATGTGTTCATAAGTCATTTGTATCTCGTGAGCAGCATGATGGACAGCTGATTGCTCCACGCCCGGCAGATTGCATGCCACTGAAGACCGCTGACAATGAACACCTGGAGTATGTCGGTGATGGCATTCTGGATGCAATTGTCGGTGAGTATCTGGAGAGGCGATATCCAGGAGAGGGTGAGGGATTCTGGACATCACTGCGCTCAGAGCTCGTGAACAATGAGCATCTGGGCACACTTGCGGGTAAGCTCGGGATGGCGCCATGGCTCATCATGTCACGCCATATGGAGGAGGTATGCGGCGGACGCGGCAACCGGCGGATGCTCGGCTCAATGTTGGAGGCATGGATTGCTGCCATGTATCGTGACCAGGCCGCGATTGACCCGAAGACAGCATTCTGGCATGTGCAGCAATGGATGATTCAGGTGCTAGAGACCTATGTGGACTTCGGTGAGCTCATTTCGAACAACACGAACTACAAGGACCAGCTTCTGCGCTACTACCAGGCCACGTACCATCAGCCTCCGCGCTACAAGGAGGTGGCAACCGAAGGCCCGTTGCACAACCGGATTTTCACGATGGGAGTGCTCCTGCCCGATGGTGACGTGCTAACCACGGCGACTGCACGCAACAAGAAGGATGCAGAACAGGAGGCTTCCCGGCTAGCGCTTGTAAAGCTGGGTCAACTCTGAGCATGAAAATTGCATAGAGACGATAGAGGATGTCGACAGCACCAAAGCGTATTGGTATTGGCATCGGTCTTAAAGCGCCGGCGCTGAGTGGTGTGACGGTTGTTGACCGAACAAGTACATATGCGCAATCTGTTCCCCGTGTGCCCAAGATGACAATGCCCAAATCGGCCGCCGCAGCGGATGAGGAGACCGAGGCCGCACGTAATGAGACACTGGCGCCTATTGTTCGCCGGCCCGCCAAGACAGATGCCGTACCCAAGTTGGTTGTGTCAGAGATTTCTACACCGAAACCGAAACCCAAACCCGCACCCGTACCCATGTCAGAAATCCCTATCATGGATATTATTGGAACCGGTGTCGAAGAAACAGCAGAGGAGAAGGCTGCTATGGCAGCGAGAACTTCTGCCGTTAAGGCACGTATAGAGGGTCGCACACGTCGTCTTCCCGCTATTACTCTGCCGGATGATGCACCACTGATGGAGAAGGCGGACTTTGCTGGAACTGCGGGTGCAGCACTCAAGTCTGCCATTCAAGGAAGCAACCCGGTAGAGGCAGCGCCTGCAGATAAAGTCTATCGGCCTATTTCATCTGCACGCTTCAATGATTTCATTCTGCAGACATATGCCAAGTACTCTGATAGTCTGATGCGACTCGCAAAGGCGCGTGCTGCCGGCGCCGCTGAAGCACCGAAGCGTGAGCTCAACAAGAACGCCTGTAAGGAGCGTGACCCGAACAAGGTTACCAACTTCTATTACCAGAAGTTTGTTCGTGACTATCTGAGTCGCGGAACGCCGTATCGTGGTCTCCTTGTCTATCATGGCCTTGGTACCGGTAAGACATGTACCTCCATTGCAGCGGCAGAGGCTCTGTACTGGGGTGGGCAGAAGACAATTTTCGTGCTGACACCTGCTACCTTATCGAACAACTATCGTCGCGAGCTCGGCAAGTGCGGCTATTTCCCCTTAAAGAGCAACAATTATTGGGCATTCTTGAAGACGCTTCCTGGCCGCGAGCCTGGTGCGGACCCCATCAATCTCTGGCTGGTTCAGGGGCTTGGTCTCCCACAGGAGCTTGTGACACGTCAAGGTGGTGGCTGGGTACCAAACCCCGACAAGCCATCTAACTGGGACTCACTGTCGCCCGAAATTAAAACAGCCATCCGTGAACAACAGCAGGCGCATCTGAATCATCGCTTCAAATTCATCCATTACAATGGTGTGACACCCTCTGTTCTCTCTGCTCTGGCATCAGCCGGTGTAGCGGAGGGGAAGTCCATGTTTGACGATGCAGTGGTCATTGTGGATGAGATTCACAACTTGGTGCGTACGGTCAACGGCTCCATGATTGGTGGGAAACCGACATCTGAGATTATTAGCAAGGGTGTTGAGCCGCGCGAGTTCACCTGGTCTACACCGCTGGCGCGGGCCCGCCCTGGATTCCGCTATCCACGTGGTTACACGCTGTATCGCTTACTCACAAATGCGGTTGGTGCAAAGATTATTGCGCTATCCGCGACACCGATGATTAACTACGCTCAGGAGTTGGCAATCCTGATGAATATTGTTGGCGGTGAGATTCGCATGGCGCAGATTTCACTGAAGGGAATGGGGCGCGACCCCGCTTCGCTTAAGCGTCTGGAGACATGGGTCAAACAGCGCCCTGATATCGACTTCTATGCAATCGAGGAGGCGGATGATAAGTCCACTGTTCTGAATGTGACACCAGTGCCATTCGGTTTCTCGAAGGTTGTGACCGATAGTTATGACACACGCGGATTCGTGCGCGGGCCTGCTCGTGCGAGGGTGGAGGGGAGCATTGAGCGCAACATGGACTCTTGGGCTGTCTCTCTCATAAAAGATTTAGAGGGACAGGGGATTCTCACTGGTGGAGTTGGTGCAGAGGCAGAGATGGCAGTTGCTGCAGCGAAGGCAAAGGGTGCAGGTACAGAGCCTGCGACCCGTGTGTTCCGCCTGTTCACATTCCCTGTGCTGCCAGAGGACGCCAAGGAGTTCGTCGCGAACTTCATTGACCGTTCTACACTTAACATAAAGAACGCGAATGTACTCAAGGCACGGTGTCTGGGCCTGGTGTCGTACTACCGTGGCGGCTCCGAAGAGCTCATGCCTCGCGTCGTTGGCGGTAACACGGTGTTAGTGGAGGTGCCGATGTCTGAATATATGTTTAAGGAGTACACACGCCTGCGTGCAATTGAGCTGGATATGACGAAGGGGGCAGAACCAGAAGGCGAAGGCGGCGGAGAGACCAAGGGTCGCAAGGGCATGACACAACGGGAGGTGGATTTGTATGCTCAGGCCACCAAGACACAGCAGACCGGTTTCCTTGCGCTCAGTCGTGCTGCATGCAACTGGGTGTTCCCTGAGGATGTACCCCGCCCCACGATGTCCGCCAAGGAGCAGGCGAAGCTGCTGGGGATTGAGGCAGAGTCTCGCCTGATTGCGGCGGACTTGGCTGCGGATGTGGATGTGGAGGCAGTGGCACCTGCGAATCCTCTACCTGATGGTATCGCAGCCGCAGGCGACGGTGAGGCCGAAGAAAGCGCCGCCGTCTTACCAGATGAGGCACCCCAGCCCGAGAAGGCACCAGAGATGGACCCTGCACTCGGCAGCATCATCGGTAGCCTGATGACGGGCCTGGATGCAAAGGCGCACGATTACCTGAATGTTGGCCTCGAGCAGTTCTCACCTAAGTATGCTACAATGTTGGCGAATATCCGCCGTTCGCCTGGCCCCGTGCTGGTCTACAGTCAGTTCAAGACCCTCGAGGGCCTCGGTATCTTCGCTGCTGCTCTCCGTGCGGCCGATGAGAGGTATCTGCCTCTTGACCTGCAGAAGAATGCTGCGGGTGAGTGGGAGATTCCTGCAGTCCTGATGGAAGCCGGTCGCCCTCGTTATATTCTTTACACTGGTGACCAGGACCTGGATAAGCGTCGTCTCCTTCTGCAGCTCTACAATGCGGATGTGGCCGGTCTCCCTCCCCGTCTGGCAGAGCAGTGCACTGAGCTGCTAGCCGGTGCCCCTGACAATCGTGATGGGCGCATCTGCAAGGTGTTCATGATTACGCAGTCCGGTGCAGAGGGTATCTCGTTGTTCAACACACGCCAGGTGCACCTTATGGAGCCGTATTGGAACAATGTGCGTATCCAGCAGGTTATCGGGCGTGCTATCCGTCTCTGCTCGCACATGAACCTAGACTGGGATGACCGTACTGTGGAGGTGTTCCAGTATCTATCGGTATTCTCAGAGACTCAACGCGCTGGTTCCTCGGGTAAGGAGGTACTGCGTGCCGATGCTGGTAAGACAACAGACCAGATTATTTACGAGATTGCTACCCAGAAGCAGAAACTGGCGGATGGCCTCTCGGATATTGTGCAGTCGGCTGCGGTGGACTGTCAGCTGCACTACCATGAGCACGGGGCCGTTACACAGTGCTATGCGTTCAGCGGTTCAGAGCGTCCTATGTTTGTGACACACCCTGACTGGAAGAAGGATATGGTCTCGCCCATTAAATCGGCGGGGACAACGGGCGGTGGTGCAGGTGGTCGCTAACCCCCCCCAAAAGGTAAACATTCATATATGTCTGATGCCGTATACGACTTCAGATATATATATAGAATCCAAGGCAACTATGCCGCAGCAACACCCGTGTTTTCAATGGAAAGCCGAGCATTCTTCTGCGTCAAATACTCATTGTACTGCTTGTTCTGCTCTTTTGCTGACAGCGAATCCCATGCACCAATCTTCTCATTCTTCTGCTCTAGAGTCATCGGGTCCCATGTAGTTGTCTGCCACTCTTTTAGTTCTTTCGGAGTATACATCGCTGTAATCAGCTGAGAGTACGGTATCTTGCTGGGCCCGAACAGAGCAAACGTCTCAACATGTCGCGTCTTTGTGCGCTCTTTGATGTAGGCCAACACGATTACTAGTGCAACTCCAATTGCATAGATAGGCCATGGGCGACGCATCTTGTTCCTCTACTCTATACGGGAGATTACGCAAGTGTAGCCCACCCGTTCTTCATATCCAGCGAAATCAGATCTGGGCTCAGACGGTAGTCAAATGCGCGGAACCAGCCGAGACCACCGGACCACATAGCACCCTCTGCATGATTGTCACAGCCAATGCGAATCTGCTCCATGATAAGTGTGGGGTCGTACACAGCAGCACCGAGACCGGCATCGTACTGAAGTTTTCCATTCAGATAGACCGCATACGATGTCCAATCATCGGACCAGACCCAGGCCAGATGATACCACTGACCCAGAGGTGCAATTACCTGACTGCGCCCACCAAAGACATTTCCACTGGTGCCAGGAGCACGCCCCATTGGTGCAACCGCACCGGAACTGCTAACACCTAAGCTGAAGTCATTGACGCGATTCGTGTAAGGCTGTACAAAGTTGGGTTGAGGTGTGCGTGCAGGCAGAGTAGTTGTGACGGACTCGGGTAGATTATAGAACGAGAGCAGAGTCGGCGAGAGACCGCTGGCTGAAGTTACTGAGGAAACATACACCATCATAGTGAAACTCTTGATGGCGCGCAAACGGATACCCTGTGCCATCTGGAGTGTGTTGAAGAGACCAGAGGGACTGCCACCGGACTGACTCTTGATACTCTGGGGCCCATTGATAAGTAGCGCCTGGCGCCCACCGAGCTGACCTACCGGCCCGCAGTAGCGATACATCTGTTGGAACACACCGTTCGTATCCGCAGCAGGCACATTCTCACCAACTGTAGGGGAATCCGTCGGTGCGTTCGAGAAATCGTACTCAATCATCGGCAGACGGCGGTCATAGGGTGTTGACAGCTGTGCGGGAGGAATCGGCGACCAGGCGCCGCCATTGACCGACATCATCACGATTAGCGACCACAGGCTGTTGCCATTCCAGAGGTCTACAGTTAACTTATACTGTGTATCTGCAATCATCTGTATTGTGGGTGTAGCGGATGACCCGCAGCACGGCTGCCAGTCCATGAGCAGAGAATCATTCACAAAGATACGCGCGCCATCATCGTGTCCAATCATGAACTGATAAGAGCCGCCCTGTGTTGGGGTGAAGTACGTGACATAGCGTTGACCCTCGTTCGCAAATCCACCTGCGGGTGTCTGGTCCTCACTCGTCGGTGCCTTCTGCGGGAATCCATCCTTAAACAGATAGCGCCCAAGGAAGTGAGTAACGGGGCCGGTAGTCGTGAAAAGCGACTGCTGGAGTGTGGGGAAAAAGTAGCGCGACATCAAAATACCGGTATTGTTACAGCCACCGCGGGGATAGCGAACACTGGTGCCATAGACTCCTTTGATGGCAGTGAGCTGGTCAATGGGGTTGGGTGTCATACCGGGCTTGTCTGCGACTTGTTTATTATAATTAATGTACTTCAGCACATCGCCCCATGTGGAGAACTGGCCCCAGGTGCCTGCTGGTGCATTCGCGGGCATCAGTGCACCATTCTGGCTCCAACCAGCGGCAAGCGCTGCGGACGTGATACACTCGGCAGGGAAAGGCCCCTTATCCGTGGCAGCAAACTGACAGGGGTCAAACGGAGTGCCGAAACACAGATTCTGTGCAGCTGCGGACGCACGGCTACCATCATTCGTATTTGCAAGTTGACGGAGCCCCGTCATGTTCGTCATCGCATCCGCCACAGAGAGCCCACCACCGGCCAGAATACCAGGATGGATGCTGAAGCCGCGCTGCGTCATGTACTGATTCGCCGCCACGACACTATTTACAGAGCCTGCATAGCTACCGCTGCCGAATGTCTGTGAAAGCAGGCCCGCGGGGCTGCACACATTCGATGCAATAGACTGGAGACACTGAGTACTCTGAGGACCTGCACCGGACTGACAGAGGCCGGCTACACTGTTGGCTGGAACCGGCGGTGCTGGTGTATTGGGCGCAGGAGGAGCCGGTTTGGGGCAGTTCTCCGCCTTTGTGATGATGGTGCCCGTACAATCACCGCCAGGTGCACCAGGGAACGCGGGATTTCCGCGGCCATCTGTAACAATCGCACGCTGTGTTGTGGTGCACCACCCCATATTCGGATAACGCGCATACTGGAGGTCGGGGCATGTAGGAACACGTGAAGCCTGCTTGAGTCCCTCCGCACGCTCGGCAGCGGCAACATCCCACATCCATGTTCCCTGCCCCACCTGCGTATCCAGATTTGGACTCATGGGCCCACGACGTGATCCGTATGCGCCAGAGGAAGGAGTGTTAGGGTCCTGAACAAACCACCAACCGCATCCAGCATCAGCAGCGGGGTCGCGCATACCGCGTGGATGTTGCAGATTGCGACATGCGCTGTCGCGACCACGTGCACCTGTCTCATCAGTGAACCCGCCGAATACGCGTGCAGCAGTCCCCATGACAGCACCATTCATGTCGGGGTCCGCAATACCGAGCGCAGCATTTAGCGTAGCCTGATCACCACGCTCAACCGGGAGCGCACGATTGAGGTCGCGCAGATAATAGTCTCGCTGTGAATTCGCAAACGATGACATAATCCCTCTAAGTGATTCTGTCAAAATAAGTCGATTTTTGGACCTTACACACGTCCTCTGAAGAATTTGTCCACTGTGGATATCATACCTGCAGCGGGTGTTGCTACCGTATTCACAGTAGTATCTTTGGTGTTATCGGAAGTCCATGCATTGCACGCGGTTGCAGAGCTGAACAGAGCACAGCTGGCACCGTCGCGACTGGCACACTGCACCTGGTTTGCCACCTCACGGAGAGCAGGTACGGCCGTGTCGCTGAACGCAAAGTTATCGGATAATAGTGCATACCGTGAGATAAATGTGGCCGTGGTCATGTCGCTTGTGCTTGTCATATCAATCTGACGCAGCCAGATACCATTCTGGGGGTCCTGTGGGTTTGTCGAGACATAGAATCCAGGGAAGTTGGAGGACTCGAAGCTGACAGCATTCGCCGTACCAGGCACCAGAGGCGCTACCACCTTGAACGAGGTGTCATCCACATAGGGTGCAGAACCATCGGGCTGCATCAGGTGCAGGCGGAAATCCATATGACGCCAGAAATAGCCAGGATAGTTCACTGACTGGAAGCTGACATAACCCGACTTGCCGTTGTTGGGCGGAGACACACGGAAGCTGCCATCCTGTGTCATGAGTGCACCGGTAGTTGTACCATCTACATCGGGTGTCATCGACCACAGAAGGAAGCTGGCATGGCGCAGATAGTAGCCTGGTGTGGCAACGGGCGAGAAGCTGACAGTGTTACCGATACCGGGCTCTGTAGCCTGCGACCATGTGAGACCGAAGGAGGATACTGCATTATCTGTGCCAGGCGCCGGCTTCACGCCGAAACAGTTCACACCTGCAAGGCCACCAGGGGGATTGTATGTGATAACACCAGATGTTCCATTCCCGCAACCTTGACCGGTGCTGTATGTGATTGGATATTTGGGGTTCACATCATCTGCCACCCAACCACTGAGACACCAGTCCGCACCCGCAGCCTGTGCATTTGCCAGGTCCGAAGTGGTTGCTACGCGTGCACCATAGAGGTCACACGTCGCCTGGGCATTATCTTTAGATACTGTGTAGCCATTAGGCGCTACCATGAAGACTTCGGGAGGCGATAGCATCTGCGGTGTGAAGCACTGCCACTCTGTAGGATTCTTGGGTGGGCATGCACTTGCAACGGGTGCCGGCTTCTGCACGGCGACATTATAGCACTGTTGCATTGCAGCGGCCTGGTCGTCAAAGTCACTGGTGTTCAGTGTGCGATTATAGATGCTCTGGAAGTAGTTACGCACACCTGCGACACCACCAAAAGAGTTTGCCCGTGTAACATTCGCAGGGTTCGCTGTTCCATCGGAGTTCAGAGGTGCAAGAACACCCGCCTTGCTGCAGTACGAATATGGTACCTTATCGGGGTCCACCTGCTGGCCATCTGCACTTGGGTTACCGCTTGTGCGCCAGAGATAGTCCAGGCACTCGGCTGTGTGAGGGCCATTGGCCGCAGAAGGGCCATCACAGGGGTTCTTGGGCGTAAATCCGAGCATCGCCTGTGCAGCACTGACATAGTCCGTAAATGATGCTGCCACTCCATTGCTGTCCACGCCATAGATTGCGATGTTGCCGAGCCCATTCAGATAGGCGACGGTTGCATCCAGACTTGGCTTTCCATCCGTGCCGGTCTTCACAAGCGCAGCGGCCTTGTCATCCGTATTTGGGAACAAGTTCCCTGCACTGGTACCACCGGCACCCTGGAAGAGCTCCTGGAGGCAGTACTGGGTGGGATTGAACGAGCCATCGGGCTTGAAACAGGAGTGCGACCCCATGATACCTGCACCAATCTCCGTCATCACAATCGGACCTGATGGGCAGTCCAGCTTGTCAGCATCAAATACAGGGTCCACCAGTGTCGCGGGAACGGTCATCGCCAGCTGCATCTGATTATAGAAGAGGCGTGCTGGCAGCGTCTGTCCATCTACACCAATCACGGTATTCCCATTATCCTTGGAAACCCACAGATGTTTGACCACACCAGGTGCAGGGTCGCTGATGTTCAGAGCGGCCGCATTAATGGCAAAGTCCTGATTGGCCCCTGCTGCAAGCTTCGCATAGCCGCTGACATCCACACCAGTATCCGTTGGGTTTGCACCGTACCATGCACCTGTAATCATACCGGGGACCACTTCGTCGCGGCGCTGATACCAGAGAACCGTGTTAGGCACCTGCGCCTGGAAGGCGGGCCATCCTGCAGATTCGGGGCCAGCGCCCATGAGCTTTGTGACCAGCGATGAGCGCTTGTCGCCGGCAATCATGAATGCATTGGTCGGTTGGATATCAGTAGCACCGATATCGACGCTCACGGTGCGTTTTCCATCAGGGCTAGAAAGCCAGCCACACCAGACAGCGGGGGCACCGGCTATTATAATGACGAGATTGTCACCCTCTGTAACCTCAATGGTCATCTGTTTGGGGTCCAACAACTGGGCACCGGAAGGTGGTAGGGTGGCCAGCACAGTTCCATCGGCGCGTGTTACAACTGTACCGGCACCCGCTGCACTGTGCCCGCCAGGATGGCTGACCCAGAGAGTGGCTGTGTACTGACGCGGCTTCGGGCCCATGAACAGGAGCCCTGTTGCAGTGGATGACCCACCACCATAGCACTGGCCGCACTGATTAGCAGATGTGGCTGCACCCGCGGACTGACATGTAAGTTGGAGTTCCCGCGCCTCGCAGTTTGTGCGCATAAGTGTGAAGTTCTGGGGCTTGCAGCTGCCAACGGTGGGCTGATAGCTGGCTGCACCACCGGCGGAGTTCGCCCGTTCATTTGCGCGAATCTGGTCGCGACTCGAAATATACATGCCACCGCGATGCGCTTTCCCGTTACTATCCTTGCCATCACGATGACAGAATCCGCACTCTGCCATACGTGGGTCATCGAGTTGTGAACAATCCACTGTCTTTAGTGACTCACAGAATGCTACCTTCGCTGCGACATTGCCCGTTTGCTCTACACCGGCACCCTGCTTGTTGACACCATCATCTGCTGCACCGAGTGTAGTAAACCCAAGGAATGACAGAAGTGACGATGTTTTGGATGACGCCACCGGGATGACCTGCTGGACCGCCGCGCCTACACGGTCAGCATCGAGGCTGACATCCGGTTCCTGCAGCCGCGCCATATCGTTGTAGCGTCGCTCTCCCTCAAACTGGAGCTGCTGACGCTGATTCTGTGCTGTGTCGAGGTCCACTGTTATAAACCCTTCGCTGGTGCTAGGCGCATGAAACCATGCGATAATCACCATCACCAACACAAATAGACCTGTAAGCAACCATGTGCGCATATTCCCCTACTCTGCATCAGCAAAAAGAATCTAAAGCGGGATACACAGAAACCCTCAAGCATGCGCGTACTAGTCACCGGTGGATGTGGCTATATTGGCTCACATACAATTGTAGAACTACTGCAGCACGGCCACGATGTTATTTGTGTGGACGACTGTAGCCGGGCCTCGCAGAAGGCACTCGACCGTATTGAGGCAATTACCGGAAAGCGCGTACCATTTATTCGCATGAATCTATGCGATAAACTGTTCATTCCAACTATTTATATGTACGCTCCATTTGATGCAGTCATTCACTTCGCGGCATACAAAGCAGTGGGCGAATCCGTACAACAGCCGCTTTTGTACTACGAGAATAATCTGCAGTCGCTAATGAATATCCTGCATGCATGTGATACATACAGCATAAAGAAGGTCCTTTTCTCATCATCCTGCACGGTGTACGGTGAGCCGGATTCTATTCCTGTCTCTGAGGCCACGCCAATCAAACCGGCTTCCTCGCCGTATGGAGCTACAAAACAGATGAGCGAGCGTATTCTGAGTGATTACGCAGCACGGCCTGGGTCACAAATGAAGACGTGTCTTCTGCGCTACTTTAATCCAGCAGGGGCTCATCCGTCAGGCCTGCTGGGTGAGGAGACTACAGATGCACCGCAGAATCTAACACCGGTGCTTGTGCAGGTGGCTGATGGGCGCCGACCTGAGCTGCAGGTATTCGGTGGCGACTATCCCACTCGAGACGGGTCATGTGTGCGGGATTTCATTCATGTATGTGATATTGCTAACGCCCATCGCCTGGCATTGGAGTATATGGTGTCTGGTCGGCAGAGCGAACCGGTGTCCGTGTTCAATCTGGGGGCAGGTGTTGGTACCACAGTGTTAGAAGCGGTGCGTGCGTTCGAGGAGGCGAATGGCGTCACTATTCCGTATACTGTGACGGCCAGGAGACCTGGAGATGTGTCAGCAATCTATGGAGATAATGCAAAGGCACGGTCTATACTGGGTTGGAATTTACAGTACGGGCTTCGCGATATTATGCGTGATGCGTGGTTATATTATAGTAATAGGCTTAAGGCGCAGCAAGCAGGAAAGTCAACTTAGATATTATCGGGGCGCACATTGGTAGTTGGGTCGTACTCACGGGTGATAACGCGGAGCACGAGCTGAACTTGGCGACTAAGATTGAGGATGCCGGCACCCTCGTAGCCGACAGGGTATGGCGTGAATGAGTCAGTGAAGAAGCTACTATCATTACTGGAAAATGGGTCCAGTAGACATGTACCGGCGGTGGTGTTAGTAGTTGTGCGATTCCGGATGATAATGAAGTTCGCATAGCCACAATCGTTTCCGCCGATTGATGCAGCACCCACCGTGCCGTTTGCAATACCAATCACGACATGCCCCTCATCTCGCTGCAACCAGCTAATAAGCTCATTGCCCGCAGTTTGTGTTGCAGAGTCTGCGCTAGCAAATACAAGGCCACCGAGCTTTACACGGTCTGTCTGCGAAAATGCCCAAATAGGGAAGTATTCGGTTGTGCGCAGGAACAGATAGTTGCCGCTTACATCGCTGTAGCAGGTTCCCGTGACATTATCACCACGAATCACCTGCGTAAGTGCAACAGAGTCTGGTGTTTTGGAAAGCAGCTGATCCTCAGGATTTAGAATCTGAAAAGACATACGCTGAAGATTGGCAAGAGGTGTAGGTGCATATACGCGCTGTGCCTTCATGAATTTAGGGAAGAATAGGGTATATCCGCGATTCAGGTCCTTGTTTACCTGGAATTGGTCTGAACGCCAGGTGGCATCATACTGACAGACGGCCAGTGACTTGTTTACCGCATCGCTGGTACCAATAGTGTTTGCATCTTTCTCTTCATCCATAACAATCGTCACAGATGGCATCCCCAGTACAGAAACAAATCCATTCTCAGGTACAGCTGTACATGTTGGCCCTGCAGGCACTTTTGGAATAATAATATCCAGGCCTTCCACCGGCAACAGCGCCTTCACAAACTCGATGCGCACGATATTTCGGAGACGATTCTGAATGGTGGGCTGCATACCTGTGCCCTGTGCCCTGGAGGCACTATCGAGCATAACGCTGAAGTTGTAGCGATTCTCCTTTGTATTCTTGAGCCAGTTACGGTCCTTAGAGTTAAGAACGAGATTGTATTCGGCCTCGCGATACTTGATGACATCCTCCTGCGGCTGCAGAAAGTCCTTGGGTTGGAGAGCCAGGGTATCAGCGACCCGCGGCTTGACGCGTGTCTCAATCGGCTGCAGCTCTGGTAACACGGGCATTGCAGCTGCTTTGCGCGTTTCTACGGGCTCTGGTAAACGAGCAACTGACGTAACTGATGCGGTTGCTGCAGGAAATGGGTCTCCGCGCTCACGGGCAGCACGTATCTGTGCAAAGAGTACCATCGGATCCTGCTCGCCATCCAGCGGGGCCTCACCTGAGCCACCAACCATAGAATATGCAGAGCCAGTGTCGGGTGCTACTGCAGATTCAATAATAGGAGGACTGGGCTTCCGGAATACTGGTGACAGTTGTTCTGTATTGCGCCGAAACCACGATGCCATTGAGTCAAATGTTTCCCGGAGGATTTCCTGGTCGTTCATAGTTCCATGCACACGAACAACTTGTCCAATATAATGCTTCAGGGTGCGCTGTAGGCGCCCATCAGCCGCCTCTGTAAGCCCTGCTGGAAGTCGTTCACTTAACGTCTGACGCAGGGATGCTAACATCGATTGATAAGACCCGTCCATTACTTTGGTCTGCGATATTGAGGCATGGCCCTAGACCGTGGCTATGAAGGTCAGATTCAGAAGCTTCGATACTGCATCTCTGGCCAGAGCACTTGGGCGTTCTGTTGCATACAAAATATCACGCAGAGCATTCACAGTATCATCGTCCACTGGATTCTCACAGATATCCTTGAAACTCTTGCCGGCCAGAAGCATCAGTATGACCAACATACAGTATGTCCCGCATTCCGATTTCTTCTTTTGATGACGGATATCGTTCCAATAGACTTGTGTACACCCCTGTTCCTTACAGCGGGCGAGTAGTTTCTTGATTTCGGGGCATGGAGGGTATCCGTAGCTATCATAGTAATAGGAGGCGCACTTTACAAGGTCGATGAATGCGCAAACCCAGTGAGAGCCGGGTTTGTAATGCGGGTCCAGGTTGAATACGATGCCAACGTATTTCTCACCGCGCGCCTTGAGTTTCTTGAGGTCTAGATTACATAGTTCGTCCACTACACATTTGTTGAAAGAGCCCGGTAACATGGCGTCAAAATCGATTGGTACGGGCCCGATAAACTCGAAGAAGGGGATAGCCTCTTCATACTGCTGCATTACACGCGCAATTGTAAGTGTATCGTGCCATTCGCGAGGATCCTTGAGCCATTCGGTGGGCTTCTTTGGGCGGAAGAAGGCGGCGCCGGCCGTTTTCATCTCGGACGTCCCGAGTTCCTGCATACTACAGAACTCCGTTTCGCATTTGTACTGCGATTTCATACGCTCGCGCAACTCAGACCAGAGTGTCTCCTTCTGTTTTATGGTCATAGGGATTTGGTTCTCTGGATGACGACGATTCCACTCTGCACGTAGACGTTCTAGCATATCGAGTGGAAGGCAGGTGGTGTGAGTTGCATTCAGTGTCTTGGGATTACATTGATACAGATTAATGTCTGGGGTTTGCTGTTGCGCTTTCGATTTCGGTTGCGGTTTCGGTTGCGGCATATCAACTCCTTATTCTGTGCGCCCAAAATAAGGAGAAGAATGGATTTAGATATAAGCTCGCTATGGTCATGGACAATTCCGTTGTGGGGTCTGTTTGTATTGGTACTGTTCCTGGGAGGTATCTTGACAGCAGATACTGTACTCGAGGCCATCCCGATGGTTGGTGGTGGTGGTCCAAAGAAACGTGTCCGATTTGCAGCCAATGCTTAATCACTGCGCTTACAGTAGAGAATGGAGGCACTGACCAATATGACCAAGGGGAATCTGTTGATACACGGGGCCGTAGTAGTGGTAGCTGCAGTTGTGGCCATTGTAAGTTTTGCGCTTCTGATTCCACTAGATAGCGTACCCGCTGTTACGGGTGTTTCCACAATATTTGCGATAGCATATGGATTATCATTGTTAGCGTGGGTGATTACACTGAAGTACTATGCGACGAACCCTGAGACTCTTGTATGGCTGAATACACATCTGATGTTCCTGGTTATTCTGCCAGCGACAATTGCAGCAACCGCAATGAATGTAACAGCTATCCAGAACACCCGGAATCTGCTTGCGGGTAAGGTTACGGCTTAGGCGGCGACCTAAGCAGGGCTTACTAAATATCTAGCAATGGCCGCAAGAGCATTTCCAACACTATGGGTTGGCCCGATGGGTTCCGGTAAACTGACCGCTGCACGCGCGGCACTTGGTGTTTCACCCGATGACACCCCACGTCTACAGACATTAGAAATCGGTGATTATGCTGCCCGATACTGGGAGTTTGCTACTCACATGGAGGTTGATATCATGGATCTATCGATGATGGACAAACAGATTCTGCCAGAATTGCTGACACAGTTGTTGTCCATGCGCGATGTAACGGGTGCGGGTCGCAAGATGATGATTCTGCGACATGTACACGGGCTCTCACCGGCAGCGGCTACACGTCTGCGTGCCTGTATGGAGGAACTCGTATGGGCACCGAATGCACCGGCTATGATTTGGTGTACTGCACGGGTAGTGAACTCCGTAGTGTTGGGGCTACTCGATGGATTTGTATACAAGCGTGTTGCAGGCCCACTGGAGCCGGCTGTCCGCACCAAGGTAGCATCTCTGTTGGGGATTGAAGCAAAGGATGTCACAACGATTCAGACATATTGCGCCGAGATGTTACGACAGATGGTAGTGGCACTGAATAATGGTGGGCCGTGCTTGGCGGCGGTTCCCTGGATACGCGCGAGAGTATACGACCTATTGGGCCTTATGATATCTGGTTCTGACCTAGTGTCATCGCTGACATGGGCCACTGTGCGAATGGCTGCTACGGGTGCGCTATCTCCAGAGAAAGCAGCAGCAGTGGTGGATGTGCTGGCTCGCGCACGCTGGGTTCCAAGCTACCGAATCCCTCTAGTCCTAGAGTTGATTGTATCAGAGGTATATGCAGCTCTGGCTTAGAACTATGAGTAAATATAAATAGAATTCCATGAACCAGAGTAAGGTGCATGGAACTCTATCGTGAACGACTGTGGCGTGCTTGGGTTGCCACAAAGATACCCGAGATGGCTGACATACCTGTGTCGAAGGCGGAGCTGCATGCGCGCATTAGTGGCGACTCGTTTGATGGAGGGCGCACAGCATCCTGGTTGGCATCACTGGGGGAGGGCACAACATGGCGCGCAGTGCGGGCTAATACAGGGCATACGATTCATGTCGTGTCAGACCGTCCTTTTGAGGAGTTGACAGCGGATTTGCGTCTTGGGCTACGCCTCATGTCGTGGATGTCACGGCGAGCGGTCACATGGTATTGGTGGGACCAGCCATGGACGCGAGTGCTACCGGCAAATGAGGACCCGCGAAAAGAGCATCTGAATGGTGGCTGGGCGGTACCAGGGGTTCTGGAGGTGCATGTGTATCGACGTGAGGAGGCACACAAAGTGCTCTTGCATGAGATGGTACACGCCCTGGGTTTGGATGTGAAACGGGAGCTGGTAGAGCCGGTGCGACTCCGGTTTGAGTCGATGTTCGGTCGACGCCTGTGGCCGCATCTGGGTGAGGCGTATACAGAGCTCTTTGCAGAGTGGTTGTGGTGTATTGCCCGCGCCGGTTCACTCGGTGAGGCTGCACAACTCTGGGCTTATCAAGTGGAATGCTCTACAGGACAGGCGGCAATGGTATGGGCGCGGATTCGCGATGCTAGGGTAGATGAGGATACGAATGTGTTTGCGTACTATGTGTTGAAATGGGTCTTGATGCGGTATCAAGAGGTACTGATAGGACCGAACCATGCTGTTAGTCGTTGGTTTACGTGGTTCTTGGATGCGCGGGAAGAACTTGAGCAGATGGCTGCTAGAGTTGCTCACACGGAGTCTGAGTTAGTGAAGATGGGGATGACCTGCTTGTCAGGTCTACATTGATGACCTGCGTATTGGTTTCAGGTCTACATTGATGACCTGTGTATTGGTTTTAGGGATAACCTTGTACGCTTAGTGCTCCATCGCAGCCTTCGTACCGAGCCACTTCTTGTTGACACCACGGCGGCGCGCCTTGACAAAGGTCCACCCCTCATCATCATTGGCCCACTCCTTCTCAAGGCCAAGGATGTAGGTCTTGCCCTTGGCGAAGACACCAAGGGCATGGTTCTTACGACCCGTGAAGATGGAGCCAGGGATGCGCATGTGCTGGCGGAGCTGCTCCTCGGTGAACAGCTTATAGGACTGGGGGTACAGGTCGCGAATCGTCTTAGCCTCGGTAGCGGCAGCAGTGTTGGCGTTCATCGTTACCCTATTATGTTCGAATATGCTTTAGGTCCTAGAAGAACCGGCGACCATTGCTGCCACCAGCACCACCACCAGTACGGGAACCCCTGTTTGTAGCGCGTGCCGTTGTATGCCTACGGACAAATCCGGGTGTTACACCAAGGGCAGCCAGGGCGTTGCCGAGATTCTCCACATTCGAATTGCTACTGCTACCGAAGTTGTAGGCACCGGCATAGCCATGCTCATCCGCAATACCGAGAGCACGCAGAGCACGAGCAGCCTGTGACATATCGAGCACGCCCATAATCTGATGAGTTACACCCGAACCCATGTGACCGAGACCCAGGTCCTCAACGAGCACGTAACCACCCACACGGGCAGCCGTGGTCACCTCGGGGTTGTGGTGGAAACGACCGCGCCCGTGCATGAGCTGACGGAGCTTGGCGCGCACGGTGAACCCCTCACCAAGAATCTGCACATCAAAGGACCCGCCGCCATATGCCTTATCAACGCGAGCAAGACGATAAGGGCTGGGCATACCGGACTGCGCAGCGCTGATAAAGTCCTCAACCAGTGTGTAGTTGTGGATGATAGAGGCCTGCGCTACGCGACCGAGCTCCTTGCGCTTCTTTACTGTCTTGCGAGGAGGACCATTACGATTCTTACCCATTTTAAAGAGGGCCGCGGTTTTCTGGACAAAAGAACCAAAAGGTGACTGACCCTGAGTCAACCAACCGGAGAGGGTACAAAACCAAACACAATGGGCATCCGAGGATTTGTTGGGTACCTCAGGGGTAAGCTATCACACGTGAAGAAACCAGTAGCCTGGACCGCCGGGCAGAAATGGGCAATCGATTGCTCGTGTCTGTTATACCGAGCTCGTGCAGCCGGATTGTCGCCAATGACCGTGGTCGCCAGTCTACTTGTGCGGATGCGTCGTATGCACGTGACGCCTATCGTTGTCTTTGATGGGCGTCCTCCTGCAACAAAGGCCGAGGTTACAGAACAACGCCGGGCTGACCGAAACGCAGCGCAACAAGAGATTGACCAGTTACGTATTCAGCTTGAGCAGACAGAGAGTGAACATGAGCGGGGGCTCATCGAAAATCGCCTATTAGAGCTGCAGCGGAAGGCCCCACCAGTTACGCGCAGTGACAAGGATGAACTCAAGCAATTCCTGTATGCGGCTGGTGTGCTGGCACTGACACCGAATGGAGAAGCGGATGATGTCCTGGCCTACCTGTCACGTACGGGGCAGGTTCAAGCGGTAGTTTCTACGGATATGGATATGTTGGCCCGTGGTGTTGCATGCCTAATTGTACCGGAAACAGATGATACGATGATTCTCTCACAATACTACTTGGCAGATGTATTGTCAGGGTTGCATGTCACGTATGAGCAGTTTGTTGAGGCGTGTATGATGATGGGGACAGATTACACACCGAAGTCCTGGCGTACTGTGCCACCTGGGTTGGCGATCTCTATGGTACGGGGTGGTGTTCGCTGGAATCCGATGCAGCATGGGGAGGAAATCTGTCGGGCTATGTGGGCAGGAGTGGATTTGCTGGCTGGAGTTGGTGTTGAATGGACGGCACTCATGGGAGAGAAGCAGTATGAGAAATGGGCCGCGGGTGCACCGGCAAAGGAATTGGAGAATCTCCAGGTATGGGGTATGAAGAACGGCTGGCCGTCTGACTGGGTACAGTCACTATCTGTGCTCTAACCCGTAGACGATAGCGATGATAGCCGTTGTTGCTGCTAGCAACTCTAGGAAGCTGCGACTCTCTTTTGCATTCGCAAAGTGAATATCGAGGGCGTCAACAAAAGAAGTCATAGTTCTTACTCTTATTGCTTGTTTTGAAATCTGCTTGATGGCAAAACGAACAATGAATGAAATGCGCCCCATGCTGGGATCGAACCAGCTACCTTGCGGTTAACAGCCGCACGCTCTACCTAATGAGCTAACAGGGCAAAGGTTTGCGTTAGCAAACCGACGTACGCAGCCGGAACCAAAAAGGAACCGAAGTTTGCGTGAAGCAGGAATCGAACCTGCGCTCTTTCGAACTAGTACCTGAAACTAGCGCCTTAAACCGCTCGGCCATTCACGCGATTTAGCCTGGAAGAGGGGAAGGCTTTATGGTGTTTCTATGTTGTGTGTTTTTGTGGAAGCTCCATCACTGCTTAAGCAGCAACGGGGGCAGCCTTGACGTAGTGGCGGCTGAGGAACTTCTGGAGGTTGAGGATGGTGAGGTTGTCAGTCTCAGAGAGGGTCAGGAGCTTGCGGAGCGCGGCATCGGCCTTGATGGTCTGCTTGTCCATGAGGTTGTGGGACTTGGCGTAGGCCATGATACCCTTGGTCACCTCAGAGCGGGAGAAGGTAGTACCCTTGGCCTTGCCGAGGAAAGTGCAGAGCTCATCAGTGACCTTGACGGGCTTGGTGAAGACGCAGTCGGCGGGGTTGGCACCAGCAGCCTTGGCAGACTTGGTCTTGCGGCCCTTGCGCTCGGCCTTCTTGATGATGCGAGCGGCCTGCTTCTCGATGGTCTTGCCGAGGGAGGCAATCTCAGAGTAGAGAGACTTGAAGGAGGCAATCTTCTCGTTGAGCTGAGAGACAGAGGAGTTGAAGGAGGCGATGATGTCATCCTCCTTGTTCTCAGTGACAGTCTCAGTAGGGGCAGCGGCAACAGGCGCGGGGGTCGCGACAGGAGCAGCGGCCTTGGCAGCCTTCTTGGTAGCCTTGGCCTCAACAGGCGCGGCAACGGCAGGGGCGGCGACAGGGGTCTCAGTGGCCTTGGCGGTCTTCTTGGTAGACTTAGCGGCAGTGGCGGACATCTTCGTGCTCATCTCGGAGGTATTAGTGGCAGACATGGAACGCGGTATGCCTCACCGGGTACTGGCGACCGCACTCGGTCAACTTTGGTACCGGCCACCCCCAAAGTTGCCACCCCTGCTTAGGTGGCCGGGTGACTTTTACGACTGAAAAGATGTCCACAGTAGTAGGGATGAATCATCAATGTGTCAGCATCCGCTCCAAAGCAACCCCAGGAGAGAGGTGTGCGTGCCGGGCAAAGCCGGGCTCTGAATGGTGCGGGCGCCATGAGAGCAGCAAACAGCGCTTTGTGACCCAACAACCACAATCACAATCACAACAAACCCAACAGGCAGTAGACACGGTGGTCCACGTGGCCCCATCTCCACCTAAAAAGAAGGTGCCAGCATCACCTCCCCGTACGGATATCGTCATCGATGTTGCGGCGGGTACCCGAATTCTAAATGTATGGCGCCGGTGGCTGGCCCGCCGATGCGGTCCACTTCTCAGAGCCCGCGAAGAATCGAACAACCCATATGACTTCTATAGCTCGGACCCAGTTGAGGAGATACCTATGCGCGACTTTGTAAGCTTCGTGGATGGAGGCAAAGGCTACATTATGGATGCCAAGTCGGCCACAAGTCTGTTGGAACACGCAGCAGGTCACAATGAGCCGGCACTGAATCCGTTCAATCGCGCACCGCTTCCTACCTTGTTGATGAAGCGTCTGAAACGACATGGTGTTACCGGCAAATGGGAGAGTCTGGTGGCAATGACTCCTGAGACTAAGTTTGCGATGGAGGTTACGGACCTGTTCCGCACCATTGAGGACCTGGGCTACTACACGGACCCTCATTGGTTTCTGGAGCTCGGTGCCCTGCAATTACAGCGACTGTATCTCGAGCTCGCGGATATCTGGAATCATCGTGCAGGGCTCTCTCTCGCAGATCGCAACCGAATTGTTCCACCACCCGCACAGGCATTCCCCATGTCGGTGCAAGGTGCACTTATCATGCAACTCAAGGCCCTTCGGCCGCTCCTGCTTCGCACATGTAGGGGGCTTGTAACTGCTGCACCTGCCCGCACTGACCAACAGCTCGGTGTAATGTATGTCCTGGGCTCACTGGCCCTGGTGTCAGCGGGTGCGGCCACTGCGTATCCATGGATGGTGGACATGTTCAGCCCAGGTGTCTGTCGGATTCAGGGCTCACAGCTGGTTGTACTGCATCCTGGTGTACTGGGGTATTAAATTTGGAATACGGAGTCCCATTATTTTGGCTCTTTATAGAACCCATTTCTATCAGCAGGCCAAAGTTTTGGCCGCCAGGCACCAAAGTTGACCGGTCAGGCCCCCCACTGCAGCCTAAGTACGATGAGCAGCACTATCCTCAGCCCCAGCGACATTGACGCATCCAAGATTGAGTTCGGCCCCGTTAAGGTTCTTGACAGCGGTGGCAAGTCGGTCCCCATTCGGTATGAGGGTCGCAACATCATGCTTGAGACTCCTAGCCTCAGTGTTCCCTTCGGCGTGAACGTGTTCGACAAGACTCTTCCCGCCAAGTACTCTGTGGACCTCAGTCTCCGTGGTGCCGATGAGAATGCCGAAATTGGCGCCTTCAAGGACTTCTTCGAGGCCTTCGATGAGCGCATGATTGACGCCGGTGTCGAGAATGCGGCCGCATGGTTCAAGATGGCTAAGCCTAACCGCGAGGTCATCAAGGCGTTCTACACCCCCGTCATCAAGATGCCTGGCCTTGACCAGAATGGTGTTCCCAAGCCCTACCCTCCTACTGTCAAGCTTGCGCTTCGCAAGCGCATTGCCAAGAAGGGTGGCAAGGCAGAGGACGGCAAGGAGGCCCGCACCTTTGAGACCGCCTTCTACAATGGTACGGAGCGCGATGACAATGGCCAGATTGCCGCCTTTGACGGTGTTACCAGCCTCGACAACGTGATTCCCAAGCGCTCTCAGGTCACTACTATCATGCAGTGCACGGGCATCTGGTTCGCCGGTGGCAAGTTCGGTACTACCTGGAAGGCCGTCCAGATGCGCGTGGACAGCCAGCCCGAGCAGATTCGTGGCCCTGCCTTCCGCTCGGATGCACCTGACATCCGCGCCTTCGTCAGCAAGAATGTTGCTAAGGCCGCAGCTGCTGCAACGGACTATGAGGAGGATGCTGAGGACGAGGATGATGCCGAGAATGATGTTGTCGCGGCTGTCACGGCCCCTGCAGTTAAGAAGGCGGCACCCGCCCCTGCACCTGCTGCATTCGAGGAGGAGGCCGTTGCAGAGCCCGTTGCAGTCCCCAAGAAGGTTGCAAAGAAGGTCATCACCAAGAAGTAAACGGTGCGTTTGAACCCGTGAACTAGATTCCCGACCCCCAGTGGTTGGTTTAGCAGGAATGTCCGAGAGGTTTAAGGAGCGCGCCTTAAGAGCGCCTGGAGTAATTCCGCGTGGGTTCGAACCCCACTTCCTGCAGGTCTATATATTAAAAACAAAGAGTACAAAATCCACAAACAACGTAAAACACCATAGACAAATACAATAGCAGGGATGGCCGAGTGGTTAAGGCGCTACGTTGAGGTCGTAGTTCGCGAGAGCGTGGGTTCAAGTCCCACTCCCTGCATGAGCACATATTCTTTTGGTTGCCGTTGTTGCTACAACCAAAAGCATGTAGAAGAAATCGCCATACAAATGTAGAACAATGGACGCGCTCGGCAAGGTTATCCAGGTTCCCTCTTGGGCATTCGATTTTTGCTACTACTATCTGGCCGTTGCCGCCTTGATTGCGGTCTACTCCATCTGGGCACTCGTGAAGCTGTTCAGCCTCCCTGGTATGATTAAGAAGTTTGTCCCCACGACCACGATGGCGGTTGCCCTGGTCCTCTCCGGTGCCTTCTCTGTGCTTCTGAGCATGATGCAGTTCTGGGTCTGTCGGTCGGCCCTGGCTCCTGCTGCTGCAAAGGAGAAGTTCGCTGTTGCGTGCAAGTCCGGTGAGGACTGCACTGCCGTGATGGGCACTCCCCAGAAGGATACCTGCACGTGTGGTGCCCGTGGTCTCTGCGGTGGTTGCACCATGCAGAACAACATGGAGCCTTCTCCGGCGTTTGAGGGCTTCTACTAAATAGGACAATCCAAAGATTATTCTCTGCACCGGTAATCCATAGCGCTAGTGCAAAGAATATATACAGACTGTGACGGTATTATGTGTGAAGAAACCCATTCGCATCACAGCAATCGGGCTGTGGCTGAGCTGGAGCTACACATGGGTTGCATGTAGGAGGGGCATAGAATGTTGGATCAATATCAGTGGCATACCAGGTATTAACGCGCCCATTTGATGGACAGCAAGGCGGGAGTGGTGTTGGGCCAACAGGTACACCGCACGGAGTGCACCGAGGCAACAGGGCTGCTGGTGCGGGTGACGGGTTGTAGTCATCGGGGCAGCACTCTGTTGTGACTGTTATCTGAGGTCGGTCATTACAGACGGCACAGCCTGCTACGGCAGAAACTACGTACTCGGATGAGGGGACAATGTTTCTTCCACCGGTTGGTCGAGGCTGATTTGGAAGGCGACGGCTGGCTGCAAACCGAATGCGTTCTGTAAGTACACCAGAATCACGAACCGGTCTAGGGGCAATTCTCTTTGGCTGGATCTCTGTTAGTCGACGCAGACGTTCACTGCTAGACTGCATCTCTCTCTTTTGTGCGAAGACAATTCATCCGAAACAGCAAGCTAGCGCCAAGGGCTGACATAGTCCACGCGCCGAGTGCCAGGATTGCATGGAGGATTCGGAGCAATCGGTACGCCCGGTTGTGGCATCGGAGTAGCGCATGGCGGTGGCGGGGCTCTTCTGCGCACAAACTCGGCTCCACGTACTGCACTAGCATCCAGAATAGAATCCCGCAGCCGTGCTGTTGTTTGTCCAGAGGAACGATGTGTGACCGCAGCAACATGCTCAATCCGACTTACACGCGGATGACTCCTGGTCGCCGACCAACCGGTACCAGAACCCAGATAAATAGGAGGTACAGAAGGCGATGAGGGAGAAGGGCACGGTGCTGTCTGTGTATCTGTCGGTGGAATCCGAAGCAAGCATCTGGTTTGCCGGGATACCATCAACAGAGAATGAGGCTGCCTAGTCTGTTGGAAAAAGGCTGCACGTGGCTCACATCGGTTGCATGCATCTGGGGCACCCGTTGGCTGGGGCGGAATTGCCTCAATGTGTTCGCGCGTCAGCCGTGTAAAGTTCTCTGCTGTTCCACCACCCGCATAATTACAGTTGTCACACATGACCTCTACCGATATCCTCGTCAAAAATATCGGCGGGCCTTACAGGGAGCTATGCCAATGCATTCATTTGAAATCGCGATTCTGTCACTCGGGCTGACACCGTTTGCTGCGCTGGCTATCGCTGCGGCTGTTATCTGGCTCGGTCGCTTTTACCGGCTGTTTACGATGGAGGACCTTACGCAGATTCTGCTTCTGGTCGGTGGTGTCTGGCTGTTCGTGATGCTTGTGTTACTGTTTGTGACGAGCATGTGTGCGAAGGTCCGACCTCGTGAGCTATTTGCGGATGGTGATGGAACTGCGGCTGACCCATATCAGGCGTTGATTCACGACATCACGCTCGCGGAGACGGATGTCTGTCTTCTGATTACGCGCGTGGATAAGTTCATCATATCATCTGTCGGTTCACCGGGAAAAGATACAAAAGCAGCTGCAGCGACTGCGATTGATGCGGCACGGGCTCCTGCTGGTACGATCACGTCGTGTCCTTCTACCTGGCCGAAGGACTTGACAGACCATGATGCCGTGTTAGGAGAGGCGGCAAACCGTATGACACGCATGGAGTCTACTCTGCAGAATTACACGGACCCCCAGTTGACCAAAACCTACAAACAGGTGGTACCGTGTGAGTCCTTTGCTACTACTGCAGAGCAGGAGCGCCTGGTAACTCTTGGTCAGCTCCGTGAACGCCTAGCCAAAATCAACGAGGTAATCACCGCTCAGCAGAAGAATCTACTCCGGCCTATTGAGAATAAGCAGAAGGAGCTCCGCTCTGGTAAGCCGTCCGACTGCGACAAGGCGAAGGGCTCTAAGCAGATGAAGAGTGTGCCGATGATTAGCTCCTAAAGCCGCTGCATAGACATCTCTTAACAGAGATGGAGCATCAGGACTGGGACCCCCTTGTTTTGCGTAACAAGAAGAAGGTTGGGGCTGCACCAGCAATCGGATGCCGGACTATCTATGTCAAGCGCACCATCGGTGCAATCGCCGCTGCCAAAATCGACGCAGCAGATGGCGTCGTGAAGCCCAAGCTGTTCACACGGGAGAGTGTGTTAGCAATCCAGGAGTATCGCCGCGAGCAGAATCTCACACAGCGTGGTCTAGATGGGCGCATGGGCTTCCCTGCCGGTACGATGAACAAGTTGGAGGCGCGTTCTGTGGCGCCCAGCGGAGTACAACTGCAGTCCCTGAATAACCTTCTGCGTACATCGCTCACGCGGGATTAGGACCTGCCACAATGGGAACATAGAACCAGTCGGTCTGAATGCCAGGGCGACTGGGGCGGAGTGCATCTAGTACACTAGCCTCCTCCTCGGTAATGAAGGGGTGCTCAAGCAGGTCAGTAACGTGCATCTTGTAGGGCTGTTCAATCATGGGCTTCACAAGCCGCCAGTAGTTTTCGTTAGGGCGACCATGGGCATTGATGACAGTAGGGCGAGTATAACCGGGGAATACGAGAATCCCATAGTCCAAATAGTAATCCGCCGTAATGTGTTGGGGGATGAGGTGAATCTCCTGGGGAGTGCAACGGATACCGTAGACGAACATGTGTACTCATGCTCATCTGCGATGTCATAGGGTGGTCAACTTTGGGTTTATGTTTGGGGTTTACTGCCGCTTGCGGCTCCCAGAGGAAGAGCGACGAGTGCCGGCACGCTCGGCCGCGATCTTCTTGTTGAGCTTACGGCTATAGCGCTCACGCTCCTTGCGACGCTTGCGGAACTCCTCGCGACGAACCCACGCAGACTCATTAGCGCCGGGGAACTCCGCGAGCCACTGTGCACGACGAGCAGCCTCCTTACGCTCCTCCAGCTGCGCCTTGCGACGATAGTGCTCCTTGCGCGTCTTACGAGGCATGGTGTTGGACTGACCGGAGGAGGCCAGACGCTCCGAACGCGCATAAGCACGCTGCAGAGCCTTCGCGAACCCGTACTTCAGAAGGTCATCCTCATCCACCTCCTCAATATCCGCCCACGAAAGGTAGGGATGGTCGCGCATATATTTTACCATAGGTGTATCCAGTAAACTCGCCGCCATTCTTTATTCTATCTGCGGAAATTAAGGTGACAGACATATGCGAAGTTTGGTCGCGCATGGCTTTCTAGACACTGAGCTGAATGACCGTCTAGATAATATTTGTGAGCTGATTCCCCATGCACGTGAGATTGCCCGTCTAGGAAAAGAACAGAAGATTAACGGAGAGACCTGGCGGTTTTTGGACCGCAGCCTGGCGCCTGTTGGTGGACAGTATATAGGATGGCATATCGGAGAGTTGTATCGTGAAGGTACATATGGTAAGATTCACAAAGCATTCCGCATGGTCGTGCAGAAACGCGGTGATGGGCTCTTTGATGTAAAAGAGTCACCACATGAAGTGATTGTGAAACAAACAATGCCGCCTACCGGGTCGCGCATTCTTCCTGCAGAGGATGTAACTGCCCATACATCAGAGGCACTGCTGCACGTACTCGCATGGCAGGCTATGCAGGAGACCGCGACACCATGGGCGATTCCGCGCCCATTCGAAGTGTTCGGTGACTATACAGCAACCGTCGATGACCCCGGTAAGGGCTGGCGCTCTATGTCACTCTGTATGTCATACGTGCGCGGGCGTACATTGCATTCTTTCCTCCAGAAACACTGGAATCCTGATACCAGAAAAGCCAACACACGTATCTTCGTGGAGGTGTTGGCGCAGGTGGCGTACATCCTGTACCATCTGCAACGGCGACTACAGCTCAATCATCGCGATGTGAAGGTTAACAATATTCTGGTGCGCCCGCGTGCAGAGCCTGTCCTGTTGGAAATTGGCACGGACCTATTCCTGACAAACTACGAGGTAACTCTGATTGATTTTGGATTTGCGTGCGTGGGCTGTCCGCCGCCGAAGGTGCCGATGACAATGTTTCAGGCGGGCTCCTGGTTTCCATTTGGTGAGCTGTGCTGTAAGCTGGGGCGCGACCTGGCGCAGCTTATCTTCTGTATTCACTGCTACTTTCCTCTGCAAAACTTTCTGACACCCTCTATGTTCACGGCTGTGCGTGCATGGATGTCTATTCCATGGAGCGGTGGTATTGCGGATGCGTTACATGGCTTTACAAAAGAGGGGCGCCCACGACGCACGGGGGCTGCTGGTACCCCTGAGTATCACACCGGCATCTATGAGTTTCTGCGCCGAGCGGATGTGGACCCTGTCATGTGTGAGCCGCACTTGATATTCAAGGAGTGTGCACGGTTGCATCTAGCTGAGAAAGAGCACTGATAGAATTAGAATGATGCGTTCTGTTCTGAAAGACACACATATACGTCTGCTGCATTTCACATGGCAACGGAATGTGTTAGCTGGTGCAGGCCTAGCGTATGCATGGGAGCAGGAGAAATACTGGCATATGCCTCTAGTCGTGCTAGCCCCAAGTGTATATGCGGGCTATCATATGTTTAAGAATCGTGATAAGATACGCGCATTCCTAACTGCTACGGTTTAAAAGTATGCTAACCAATCACATATAGAATGAGCACTGAGCAGCAGCAACAACAGGCACAAACAACAAAGTGGATGGCACCAGATGGCATTGGCTTTGTGGAGCTGTTGGATACATTCGGCGATGACCTGACGGTGGTCAACGCAGCACGCGTGTCCTTTCATAAGGAGTCTACCGTACTGGAGCCGCGTGACGAGAAGCTCATCAAGTATCTGGCGGACCATAATCACGTGACTCCATTCTTCCACCCTCAGGCGCGCTTCCGCATCAAGATGCCGATTTTTGTGGCACGTGAATGGTACCGCCATCAGATTGGCTTCGCACGCAACGAGGTGTCGCGGCGTTATGTGGACGAGCGCCCAGAGTGCTGGATTCCCGCAACTGAGGACCTCCGTGCTCGCGACCCGAAGCTCAAGCAGGGTTCGCGACCGGACCCGATTGCAGATGCAGCGGTCTGGAATGAGCGTCTAACAGACTTCTACAAGGATGTTGTAGAGCTCTATGAGCGTATGATTACGGAGGGTGTGGCCCCAGAGGTAGCACGGGCCGTGCTGCCCCAGTCCATGTATACAGAGTTCATTGAGACGGGCTCACTGGCGGCCTACAGTCGCTTGTGCGGTCTCCGCCTCACTCCTGATGCGCAGAAGGAGATTCGCACCTATGCTGGTGGTCTCTCAACGCTGCTGGTGCCGCGTTTCCCTGTGAGCTGGTCGGCTCTTTCTAAGGAGTAATGGCTGCACGTACCGAAGGTTCAAGTTTCTTAATTGTGTGACATACATGAATCATATAATTGAGGGCATACGGGCGCATATGCGATAATAGCTGAATATACGTTACAGTTGTACCTTCAATCAGCGTTGTGTATAAGTCATCAGCATAGGTGGGCAGATATTTCTGTTCTTCAGTATCTGTGATATTAGTAAGGATGCCGGCCTTTTGTTCAGCCGTGCATGTATTAGAAGCATACTTATTGAGCAACATGTTGACATCAAACGCTGCAGAATCTGTCTCCAGATATGTGTATAGTATGTCGGCAGTGAACTTGATGAAGTCGCCATCTTCATCTGCTGTATTATATGTATTACATGAAGGGACTGAGACTGTACGTTCACCTCCAACCAGACGCCGCAGCTCTTTGATGAGAGTTAGCCATAGTTTCTTATCCTCCAGCGATGCTCTGAACTCACCAATACTCTCATCTAAATAGAACCCGTCGCGTAATTTGCGCCCAGTAGTCATCATAGCGAGACTCTCCGTGTAAGATGTATACAGCTCTGACTGCAGGGTTGCAATTTTCTCAATATCTAACTTTGGATTCTGTATGATGGATGGCTCTGCATATTTCATTTGAATTGCAATTGTGGCCAGTGCTTTTATGAAGATATTCTTTAATCTATCAGGGAATAACAGCAGGCTGCTGTTGGGTTCGCTTGTATCTTTACGAATCGTTTCAAGCTTAGAACGAGCCGCCTCATCATCTTCGATGTCGTCCGCTGGTGTAATAGTGAAGCTGCCCATCCGTTGCACATCAATGACATACTTCAGAAATTCTTCACGTCCTATACCATCAATCGTGTCAATGTTATCGGCAATGCTGTCAACGGTATGCATTACACCACCGATATCCTCACGTGTCAGTTTCATTGCAACGTCCATAAGCTCATCCTGCATCATGATTGCATTCAGATAATGGCGCATGAGCTTGCTGTTATTTGTCGACGAATGTGTGTCTGCAAACAGTTCACTTACAGAATCCCATAACCCTGCCGCCTCGAGCGCAGCCTGCCACTTTCCTTTATCACCAACGAGCGTTGGCCATGCTGCTCCGCCCTTCTGTCGTTGTATGCGTGAACGCTTCAGTGTACGACGACCATTTCGCACTTTCTCCATTCGCTTCTTCAGCTGCATTGTCCCTAACAGATGCGGGTATTTGCGGTGCACACCACCAAACTTGACGCGTATATCCGTGCCGCAAACCCCCACTACATTACAGAGATGGACGAACAAGACCTCGACGAGTATAACCAGGAGCTTGATGCAATGGTGGCCGATGAGCAGGGCCCGGAAGAGCCCGAGGATGTTGGTGCAGCGGCGGTAGCCACTGCCGATGCCCTTGGTGTAACAGAGCCACCCAGTCAGAAGACTCAGGGGCTTCTGGAGCAGCATCCAGAGATTTGGCCAGATTATGAGGAGACAGTGCTGGAGAAGCTGATGATTCGGGCACCTTATCCCCCACGGTCCACGGATACCCAGGATAACCAGCACACCACGTACCCCTTCCTCACACTGTATGAGAAGACGAAGGTGCTCTCTCTGCGTGCATCACAGCTGGCACGCGGTGCACCGCCATTCATCGACGTCCCCGAGTATCTCACGGATGTCTATGAAATTGCGAGGGCGGAGCTCGAGGCAAAGCGTCTGCCCTATATCCTCAAGCGACCCTTGCCGGATGGGACATTTGAATACTGGCGCCTGGCTGATCTGATGATCATTTAAGCAAAGAAGTGAATCCGTTGTGATGGTGCGATATACTCCTTACAATCCGGACCAATATCAAATGCCTCGTACCACTCATCAAACTGCCGAACCGCGTGACTGACGCGCAGTGCCGGTGGGGCGTGTGGGTCCGTTGCGAGCAGCTCCGCCGCTCTTTTGAGTCGGTCTTTGGCGCGCCATGAAATAGCATAAGCCGTGAAGAACTCCTTCTTCTCTTCTTTTGTTAGGTCGCGCCCCAATGCATCGCGGAGCCCCGCCAACGCGAACTCAATCCCACCGAGGTCCGCAATATTCTCAACGAGTGTCAGTCGCCCGTTCACCTTCATGCCTCTGTACTTCTCCGATTCATAGAGTGCAATTACGCGACTTGTGCGTTTGGTATACTCCTGTTCGTCCTTTTCGGTCCACCAGTTGCGCCGGTCACCGTTCTCATCATAGCGCCGCCCATCTGCATCAAAGGCATGACATAGTTCGTGACCAATTGTGCAGCCAATGCCCGCGTAGTTCCAGACAAGCGACTTGGCTGGGTCATAGAATGGCGGGCGGAGAATGGCTGCCGGTAGCAAGAACTTGTTTTCTGTTGGATAATAGAATGCATTGACCTCGTAGACCGGTCGCGCCCAGGTCGAGTTTCTGCGACACGTTTTCTGTTTGTTGGTTATATCTGTGCTTGTTGTAGCCATATCCAATAGATTGCCGATGAAGTTATCACGACCTAGTGTCAGTTCTAATGTGTCCCATTTATCGGGCCAACATACCTGAATGTCCATACGCCGCAACTTCTTGGCCGCTGCTGCCCGTGTAGAGGGTGCCATCCAACTGGTGGACTGTACTGCAGAGATCGCCGCATCCCGAATACGCTCTGTCATTGCGGTCAGGGCGCGCTTCATAGTAGGGGCACAATGGTCCTGGACCCACAGCTGCCCCACACGCTTTGGCATGATGCTCGTGACAACAGCCGTACGCAGATATGCGGGCCCAAAATCGGACTGCATTCCCTGGAGGAACCGTCTCTTGTAGTTGAACCATGCAGTACGGAGTGGCCCATGCGGAACTGTGCCAGCAGCCCATTGTGCTACGAGCAGTGCGAACCAACCGGCCCACCGACCTGGTTGCCAGGATCGCATGCGTCGCTGCAGATGATGTACGAATGCCGGACTGGTAACATAGTACTTGAAGTCCCGCATCTGCTCTTCGCTCAATCCATATGTGCGCAACAGTGCTGACCAGTCTATAATTGAGAACTTGGACTGCAGCTCGTTCCAGGACAGTACGTCAACGGGTGGCTGGCGACTTTCCGGCATAGCCGATGGATATATCTCTGCAAACTCATGTTCGGCGACCAGGCCTTCAGTTAGAGCTGGTAGAGCCAGAATACGAGCGAGTTCACGCACATAGTGTTTGTAGGCCCGACGATGCCCCGCGTATTCCGGCCACAGCCAGTATTCTGGAATGCCAATGTGTGGTTCTCCCTCTTCAATAAAGACGCGACACCGGCTGTTGTCACGAGGGTCGCCCTGGACATAGACTGACAACGGTGCTCCGATGCCATGGCGGCACATCCAGCCAATGCGCGCGGAGATATCGCTTGAGCTGTTGGTAGCAAGCATTGTCTGCAGAATGGGTGTCAGTCCGGATGGAACAACTTCGCGTGCCGCGGCATCCCAGCTGGCTAACAGATCCTGAATCGGCCCCTCCTTGCGTTCAGCGACCTCTACGACAGTCGCAAGCTCACTGTCTATTTTACGACGTATGAAGTACGCCTGTGTAATACGTGTCTCCGTGGCGGGAATGGCAGCGCGGTCGCGCCACCGCCCGTTGACGCGTGTATAGAAATCACCGCATGAGCGCCGCTGCTTTCTTGTGTGCGGCATGTTGCCCCCTTACTTTGGAACGGTGTTTTCTACCGCCACGGCAGCCGTCCAGTGGCGAGCGCGTGAAAGGAACGACGTGGTCATCATCAGATGTAGGAGAGGAACACGTCATGGTGACCGCTGAGCTGTCGAATAATTGAATCGTAAGGGTTTCGTACGTACTCATGGAGACCGCCTCTGTTTTGAACAGATAATTCTGATTTAGTTGAGTGTAAACCCCTGGCGTAGCCCCTCGGACTGCCACCAGGACTGGAGTCGCCGACCGGCCTCCGTTGCAGTGTCATTTGCCGTCAGGAGAACCGCGGCGAGTTCATGCGGATGCTCTTCCTGGGATTGCGAGCCGAAGAACGCGGTCCAGGCATCAGGGGGAGTGTCGGTCATCTCGGAGCGCCAGCTATCCCACCACATCGTGCGCGCTTGACGGAGTTGCGGTGCATCTGGTGACTTGTAGATGGGGATGGGCCAAAACCTCCCCTTCCAACAGGACCAGGGCTGTGCCCACGTATCGGGATTTGAGCGACGGGCAACCGCAGGCATACCAGCTGGTGGTTCCGTGAACAGCTCAAACGACCATGCGCGGCGATAGAACGCAGCCCATACATCGGGCTTTCGGCGCTGGAAGATATGGACGAGTTCGTGACGAATCGTGTCAGGGCGCGCGGCTTCAGGAATGGATTCAGGAATGATGATGCGGTCACCGGCCTGGGTGTGCGCCATACCGGCCTCACAGGAGGAGCTGACAATCTCTATCGTAGTATTCGCGGGGCCGGGCTCTTTGCTAATAACAGTGCATGTCTGCCCTTTGCGTGCGGCGCGATCCGTGGCAGACCAGGATGCAAGCCATGGCAGGTCCAGGGCATTATCCTCACCGGATACATTCAGGTCTATGAAGGATTCGGCTGGCTGCAGCTCTGGCCCAGAGTGTGGGTAGACGCGGGCAAGTACTAAACCGGCGATGACAGCTATCATCAGGAGCCGTATCATTTCTCTATGAGGTCAATTCGCTTATTCTTATGGGGCCTCGTCGCTGCGATGACACTACAAGGCTTTATACACGCGGATGAATATGGGTCGGCGGCCTCGCTAGTCGGAGGGGTGACGCTGACGTTTTCGGTTTGGGGTGAGGGTATCGCAGCCGCTGCCCGTTCGCTGTTTCAACGACCCTCGTATGTGCCGCTACCGCGGGCACTCGTGACGGTGGCACTCCAGGAATCTGCGCGAAGGCCGGGAGGACTGGGCTATGTGCCGCGTCTACGTCAGGCACTTCAGGAGCAGCAGCGAGTATGGGCTGCATTCCGTGAGCGCGAGGTGGACTGGATGTTGGCGCATGCGGATATCGTGGGAGGACTGACAACTGTACCTGAAGGCAGGTCTCTCTGGACACCGGCGTTTGATGCACTGGCTGTCACGAATCAGAGGCTGGAGAATGCAACGGCTGCACGGTGTACAGTGACTACGATGTTTCCGGGCTGTGCAGAAGCGGAGGAAGAATGGACGGCTGCAACAGCGGCTCAGCAGAATGCATCTGCGGTAGTGGATGCCTGGAGACCAGTGCTGCATATGGAATTGCCACAGATGGGAATGCGCGCCTGGCTACAGATAACACAACATGGGCCTTACATGGATTGGTCAGCATCATATGACCATCTATATGACGTGGAGTACACAACTGATGCCCGGATTCTTACAGTATTAAATACGCAGATCATGTTCGTGAAGTCGCAGGTAATTGGCCAGCCGTTACGTTCTCGGCTGCTCATAAGCCTGTTGGAGGGTGAGCTATGGACTGCCTGTCTAGAACATGTGCGGCTGCGCGAGGGACGCGTGCGAGAACTCATGATTGGGGCGGGAGTGCAGGAGTTGTTCCAGGTGCACGAGCGTATTCTGAATGCATCATTGCGATCCGTGGATGCGG
>JACCDY010570242.1_pt1 | contig 51688 bp, 41 predicted proteins | sample 7446391 | NCBI WGS metagenome assembly JACCDY01 (sample SAMN15323451, study PRJNA562643) | freshwater metagenome | isolation source: river surface water | place: USA:Blue River Watershed | collected 2017-08-18
AAGTGAAACGCTGCAGCGCCAATGGTAGTGGGACGATAGGTCCTGTGAGAGTAGGTCGTCGCCAGGTATAAGCCCCGCATCTTCGAAAGAAGGTGCGGGGCTCTTTTTTTGCCCGCGAAGCGAGCAGCGAGCAGCGAGCAGGGAGCGGGAAGCGGGGAGCGGGGAGCCGGGAGCTTGCCGCAGTCCTGCAGGATGTCCCCACCAAGTCATTGTGAGCCCTGTCGTTCATGGGTTGCTGATGGCATGGCGGTTGAAAACCGCCACCACGGGCGCGATGTCTGAAGACATCGCAGGTGTCATGGCGGCATGATGCCGCCACTCCAGTCCATCCGGCGCTCCGCCAGTGCGGATCAATTTGCAGCGTTTGTGGTGGTCTGCTGCGCCATCTGAATTTGCTCCACTTCATCGATGATCCCGATGATCAAATGTCCGCAGGAGCAGTCTCCTGGCAGAGGGGGCATCGATCTGAGACGCCTGAGGATGGAGTCGGGATCCTGACTCGACATGTTGCGGATGTGGGTAAGGTTGCGCCATACGGCAGTGCTTGCCGCGTCATCATCGTGCGCACTTTTACTGAGGGATATGATTTCGGAGAATAATTGATCGATTCTCTTCGGATCCGGATGCTCGGGCTCCAGAATAAGCCGGTGTGAAATGCTTGTCCGGCCTTGGGGCAGGATCGTGACCGTTTTCTCAACGAATGGGATATGGTCTTTTTCGGGCCACCTCGGGTCCTGTGTGGTGGTGGTGATGCGGATCACTCCCGCTGTGAAGTCGGTGAGATCAATGATGAATTCGCCATCGATTTCGCCACCGGATTGACAGAAGACTTCTTCGTTTCGGTAGGATTGATAGACACTCAACCTATAGCCGCCGATTTGCATGATGTTTTTCTGCAGCTCGATCGGGGTTGATCCAAAGCTGTGGATCAAGACGCGGTTTCCATGGGATGTCTGATCTGCCACCTTCGTAAATCCCGCATGCAGGCCTTTCGAATCTTCAGGGATCGCCACATAGGGGCTGCAGGAATTCGTCAAAAGCACCATGATGATGGTGCCGATCGCATGTCTTGGGTTTTTCATGCGTTGTGTGGATGCTGCGTCCGTCACCTCACCACTTCGGTGCCGATGCCGACGTCGGTGAAGATCTCCAGCAGCAGGGCGTGGGGCTGGCGGCCGTCGACGAAGTGGACTTTGCGCACGCCGGCGTTGAGGGCATCGACAGCACTGCGGATCTTGGGGATCATGCCGCCGGAGATCGTGCCGTCAGCGATCATGCCCTCCGCATCCTGCCGGTTGACGGAGTGGATCAGGCTGTCCGGATCCTTCGGGTCGGCGAGCAGGCCGGGGACGTCGGACAGGTAGACGAGCTTGGCCACGCGCAGCTCCTTGGCCAGTGCTGCTGCGGCGAGGTCGGCATTGATGTTGAGTGGTTTGCCGGTCGCCAGCTCGGAGGCGAGCGGTGAGATCACCGGCACGATGCCAGCCTGATAGGCGGCGTCCATCTGCCGCAGTTGGCAGCCGACGACCTCGCCGACCCGGCCGATGTCGACTTTCTCGCCTTGTTCGTTGGTGCCGGAAATCCGTTCACCAAGGAACACATCGGTGCCCGGAATGCCGACGGCCTTGCCGCCGAAATCGCGGATCATCCTCACCAGGCCGGGGTTGATTTCCTCCGACAGTACTTTGCTGACGATGCCGATGGCTTCGGGAGTGGTGACGCGGAAACCGCCGACGAATTTCGCTTCAAGGCCTGCGGCCTCCATGGCGGCGGAGATCGCCTTGCCGCCGCCGTGGACGACGATCGGATTGATGCCCGCGACTTCGAGGAAGACGATGTCGCGCATGACTTGGGCCACGAGATCCGGATTCTCCATGGCGGAGCCACCCATCTTGATGAGGAAGGTCTTGCCGCGGAAAGCCTGCAGGTAGGGCAGGGCTTCAATCAGGGCGTCCGCTTTTTCGATCGGCTTCATGGAGGGAGCATAGTGTGGCGATCGGCCGGGCGAAAAGTGCAAACCTCGCCGTCTTGGGTGCTCATTGCCCGCTGTAACGGACGAAATCCAGTCCTTGGCCTTCGCTCAGGGTGACGCCTTTCGTGGTGCTGGTGCGGGTGCTGCCGAATGAGGTGATGGCGGCGATGACGACAGCGGTGAAGGCGGCTTCACCCGGCAACCAATGGTGGAGGAAGGTGGCAGCAGCATACTGACCGAGCACGATCCCGGCGGCGATCGCCAGATAGCCGGCATTGCGCATCAGCGAAGGCATGGGTGCCATGCTGCCAAGCAACAGGGTGAACACCAGCAGTGCATAGATTTCCTGGCTCGCGCCGAGACGGATGTAGTTGGTGCGGGTGCTGGCTTCACCACCGGCGGCGATGCTGGCCATGGCCAGCGGCAGTGTTCGGTTGAATTCAAGCAGGCGGGTGTCGGCGTGGCTGCGGCCATCGGCGACCAGCACGCGCTGGACCGTCTCCTTGGGGAATGCCGCAGGTGTGGCATCGATGAGTTTTTCCGCAGCGATGGCATCGGTCCAGATCCGGTGCTGGCTGGGGTCGGCCAAGCGGCCGAACTCGTCGATCGGGATGCTGGGGCCGTTGTGTCCGAGGCGGATCGAGTCGCCGACATGAATTTCGAGGTCTTCGGGTTTCAAGCCGAGTTGCTGCATGACGGCCAGCAGGGGGAAGGACAGGATGATCCGGTAATCCCAGCGGGCGAGCATCGGCAGATGTGGGCTTTCGGATTCGGAGTCGATGACTTGGAAGCCGGCCAGCGTACGATCGCCGCCATAGATCAGGTTGGGCAGGGATACGCGGTTGACGACCGGCAGTGCCGCCGGGCTGCCGCCGATTTCCTCGATCGGTAAGGACGCGCGGCGGAACGGTTCGGGCAAGGGCTCCATGATTGCGCCGCGGGTCACCGGCGCGGCGATGACCAGCGAGTCGAAGCCCGCCATCTGCGCCTCCAGGGCAGTGAGACCGATGGGGTCGGGGTTTTCCCATGCGAGTAGCGCCGAGCAGGCGAGTTGGCGGGTGCCGAGGCGTTGCAGGTTGCTGAAGATGACCGCTACATCGATCGGGGCGAGCGGGTTGTTCTGGAACACACCGTGGTGGTCGTCCTTGAACGCGACGATGGCAGGCAGTTTGCGGGCGATTTCAGGATGGCGGGACACCACCATTTTCCATGGCAACTCGTGAGTGCCTTCGCCCTCGATTTCAACCTCCTGCCGGTAGCTGAGGTCGGCATAGGCGCGGAACAGCCGCTGGTCAGGCACCGAAGAAGGCAGGAAATGCCAGCCCAGGACTGCAGCCAGTGATGCGGCAATCCATACCCGGACAAAGCGATGGGAGCTGCCTTTCAACTCAGGAGGATGGGATTTCAGCCAGGATCGGTGCAAGCGGGTCTTCAAGGGCGGTGCCGCGCGTAACGTCACCTAACAGGCGGCCCGCCGTGGCGATATGCGGGCGGTACCATTCATTGCCCTGATTGTGGAGGATGTTGCCGTAGGCACCCAGCGCCTGCATCAGCCGTTGGGCCGCACATTCGTGGAAGAGGGTGGTCTCGGGCCGTTCATCGGCGATGTCCTCCCAGATCGCCAGCAATGATTCGCGTTCCTCTGCGGAGTGGTCCATGTAGGGATCGAAGATCAGCGAAGCGAGGTCGTATTCCTGACGCCCGCGGCGCAGGCCTTGAAAATCGATGAGCCAGGCTTCGCCTTCATGGATCAGCAGGTTCTGCGACTGGAAATCCCGGTGGACGAGGTGGCGGGCCACGGTGCCGAGACGTTCGGCGAGATCCTGGAACACCGGATTTGCACGCAAGGGACCGGCATCCATGCCCAGATGTTCCTCGACCAGGTGTTCGAAGAAATATTCCTGCTCCCAACGGTAGAGGGATGCGTCGAATGGTGGCATCAACTCGAGTTCTTTGGGTGGGCGGGCGTAGAACAGCCGGTCGATTTGTTCGAGGGCGGAGCGGTAGTAGGGTTCGCGTTTTGCGAACGCTTGCCCTTTGAGCGAGTGGAGGTCGGTGTCGCCGAGGTCCTGCACCAGCGCCACGCGGTAGCGCGAGTGGTCATGCAGGATTTCCGGGACTCTCAGTCGGGATTTGCGCAGGAACTGCGCGACCGGCACGAAGTGGCTGTTGTCTTCGCGCTCCTCGGTCCAGTGGATGCCGATGAACGGTTCGCGGACCGGTGACTTCACCCGCACGATGGTGCGGCCGGAGGCGCCGCGCTTGATCGGCTCGAGCGTGATCGGCACGGTCGGGTCCACGTCCAGGAACTGGCGGACGGTGGTGAGGATCGCTTCGGTGGACATGGCCGGGGGAACTTGGATTCAAACCGGCCCGGATGCCAAGGGGAAAACCCGGATTTACTCGTGATGTTTGAACCAGAGCAGGACCAGCAGGCCGACGCCGATGCCCCAGATCAGCCAGCGGTTGGTGACGAAGTAGGGGTAGGCCATCAGGGCGACGCCGATCGCTCGGGGTTGCCAGTATTCCATGCGCTGGCCGTATCGCCAGGAGCCCCAGCCGATGGTGCCGAAGATGAAGCCGGCCAGCAGGTTGTAGGGTTCGAAATTGATCATGGTGCATTATGGGATGAAAGTGGCGAGGTGTCGATTTCGAGTTTGATTGATTTCCGGGCGGATCCTGATTGCGTGGGTTGTGATGAAGTTGTTGCTGGTCGGTCACGGGTATCTGGGGCAGGCCGTGGCCCGGAGGTTTCGGGAGGCGGCCTGGGAGGTGCTGCCGGTGTCGCTGTCCGGCGGGCCGGATGTGCTGGCCTGTGATGTCGCGGATGCAGCAGCGGTCGCCGGGCTGCCGGAGGTGGATGCCGTAGTGCATTGTGCGGCGTCGGGCCGCGGTGGGGCGGACGCCTACCAGCGGGTGTATGTCGACGGTTGTCGTTATTTGATCCGGCGCTATTCGGGCAAGCCCATCCTATTCACATCCAGCACTTCGGTTTACGCGCAAGTCGATGGTTCCTGGGTGACCGAGGAAAGCCCGGCGGTGCCGGAGCGGGAAACCGGCAGTCTGTTGATGGAGGCGGAGCGCTTGGTGCTGGCGGCTGGTGGTGTGGTCGCTCGGTTGGCGGGGATTTACGGGCCGGAGCGCAGCGTGATCCTGAAGAAATTCCTCCATGGCGAGGCGGTGATCGAGGAGGACGGCAGGCGATATCTGAACCAGATCCACCGCGACGATGCGGCCGAGGCCATCTTCCGGCTGCTGGATGCCGGAGCCAGCGGCGTCTTCAACGTCAGCGACTCCCAACCGCTGACCCAGCTCGAATGCTACCAGGCGTTGAGCCGCATGTTTGGATCACCGCTGCCGCCGAGCGGGCCCCGCGATATGAACCGCAAGCGGGGTTGGACGCACAAGCGGGTGTGCAATGCCAAGCTGCGGGCGACGGGATGGCAGCCGCGCCATCCGTCGTTTCTCGATGCGGCTCGCGAAGTGGCTGCCACCTTGTCCTGAGTTTGTGCCCTTCATTTCCAGCACGCCGCAGATGAACACACGCCGTTTGAAGTTGCTGATCGCCTATGATGGCTCCGCTTATCATGGCTGGCAGTCTGGCCGATCAGGCAGCGGGGTTGCGGATCACGTCACCAAGGTGCTTGCCGATCTGCTGGAACTGGATGGCGATCTGGTTTCGTCGAGCCGCACCGATTCCGGAGTGCATGCGATGGGCCTGGTGGCGCATGCGGATGTGCGGGATGCCTCATCGACGCTTTGCCCTCTCCGATTGCGCGAGCGACTGAATGCGCGATTGCCCGGTGACATCCGGATTCGCGAGGTGACTTGGGCGGGCTCCGGATTTCATGCGCGCTTCGGTGCGCGGGCGAAGGAATACCGCTACCGGATCTGGAATGAGGCGACGATGAACCCGCTGTTGGCCGGGCAGGCATGGCATGTGGCTGGACCGCTCGATGGAAAGGCGATGAAGCTGGCGGCTGCCCGACTGGTCGGTGAACACGACTTCCGGGCGTTCACGTCCAAGCGGGATGGGGTGCTGGGTGGGACGGTTCGCCACCTGCAGCACTTGTCGATCCGGCGTTCTGGTTCCGAGTGGACGATCACCCTCAAAGCCGATGGCTTCCTCTACAAGATGTGCCGGGCCTTGGTCGGCACCCTGGTGCACGTGGGCTGTGGAAAGATGGACCCTGATCAGGTGACCGATCTCTTGCGGCCCGGAGCGTCGAGAACTCCGGGTCCCAACGCCCCGGCGCACGGATTGGTCCTGTGGCGGGTCAGCTACGGAAAGTCCTGAGCATCAGGCGCCTGGCCGGGCTGGCATGGCCGGGTGGCAGCGCCCGAATCCCGGCCAGAAAATGCACCTTGGCTTTGACCTGAGGCAGGATTCGGGCTATGCCCCACGCCTTTCCCGACCGCTTCCCTTTTCCCGTATCCGACCCACCCCGCCATGAAGGAGCAGATTCCCGCCATCCAGTCCGACGCCCTGGCCCGCATTGCCGCCGCCGAAGACTCCCGTGTGCTCGACGAAGCCCGTGTGGCTGTGCTCGGCAAGAAAGGCAGCCTGACCGTGCTGGCCGCAGGCATGAAGGATGTGCCGAAGGAGGATAAGGCCGAGGTCGGTCAGTTGCTGAATGCCGCCCGGGTGGCGATTACCGAAGCGCTGGAAGCCAAGCAGCAGGCCTTGCAGGAAGTGGCCGACCGCAAGGCCCTGGAAGGGATCGATCTCACTTTGCCCGCCCGTCCCTTGCCTGTCGGCGGCTTGCATCCGCTCACGCTGATCCGTGACGAGGCGATCGGCATCCTCCGACGCATGGGATTTGCCCTGGCCGATGGTCCGGAGATCGAGGATGAGTTCCATTGCTTCGATGCGCTGAACACCCCGGCGGATCACCCGGCCCGCAACGAGAAGGACACGTTCTACTGCGACTCCGGCAAGTTGCTGCGCACCCACACCTCCAGCGTGCAGATCCGCACGATGGGAAAAGCTCAACCGCCGGTGCGCATCATCGCCCCCGGATCGGCCTATCGCCGCGACGAGATCGATGCCACCCACCTTTCCGTGTTCAACCAACTCGAGGGATTGTATGTCGCAGCCGATGTCTCGTTGCCGGATCTCAAGGGCACGCTCGAGTATTTCTTCCACGAATTGTTCGGTCCGCAGACCGAAGTGCGCTTCCGCCCGCACTTCTTCCCCTTTACCGAGCCGAGCTTTGAAATCGACGTGAAATTGACCGTCAAGGGTCAGCAACCTCGCTGGATCGAGGTTGCCGGTTGCGGCATGGTCGACCCGGCGGTGTTCGATTCGATCAACGCCGGCCGCAAGGATGAGTCCTTTCATCCGGACAAGGTGACCGGTTTTGCCTTCGGTATGGGCCTCGACCGCCTGGCGATGATCCGCTGGGGTATCAAGGACATCCGTCTGCTGATCGAGAACGACATCCGTTTCCTCAAACAATTCGCCTAAGAATCAAGAACCACGGATGGACGCGGATGCACACGGTTGACGGTCATCTGAATCCTTCCTCTCCTAACTGCTTCATCATCTGTGTTTATCCGCGTTCATCCGCGGTTCATTCATCTTCACTTCAACAATGAACTACTCACTCAACTGGCTTTCGACCCATCTCGATCTTGGTGGCAAATCCGTGCAGGAGCTTGATGACCTGCTGACCTTTGCCGGCGTGGAAGTCGAGGGCGTTGAAACCAAGGGCATCAGCTCCAACAAGATCGTGGTCGCCCAGATCATGGAAGCGGTGCAGCACCCGGATGCCGACAAGCTCAAGGTGACCCAGGTCGATTGCGGCGAGGGCGCGCTGCGCCAGATCGTCTGCGGAGCAAAGAATTACAAAGTCGGTGACAAGGTGCCGTGCTGTCTGCCGGGTGCCCAATTGCCTGCCGGATTCACCATCGGTGAGACCAAGATGCGCGGTGTTGAATCGAAAGGCATGCTTGCGGCGGCCGAAGAGATCGGTCTGCCGAAGGGCGAGGACGGATTGCTGATCCTTCCGGCTGACGCGCCGATCGGAAGACCGGTGAAGGAGTTGTTTGATTCGGATGTCCTGTTGGAGTTGGAGATCACACCCAACCGTCCGGACCTGCTCAGTCACCGCGGCATGGCGCGCGAGCTGGCCGCCCTGTTGAAAACCCCGCTCAAGCCGCTGGAGATTCCAGCCATCCGGACGACGGCGGCGACCTCGGTGAGGATCGAGGCAGCGGAGGCCTGCCCGATGTATTCGGCAGTGCGCATTTCCGGAGTGACGGTCAAAGAGAGCCCGGCATGGCTCAAGGAGCGCTTGGAGTCGATCGGTCTGCGGCCGATCAACAACATCGTCGACGTCACCAACTTCGTGCTGCATGAACTGGGGCAACCGCTGCATGCCTTTGACGCAGCCAAACTCAGCGGATCGATCGTCGTGCGCTTGGCCAAGGAGGGCGAGAAGTTCGCCGCGCTCGATGAATCCGAGCACAGCCTGACGGCCGACGATCTGTTGATTTCCGATGATTCCGGCGCTGCGCTGGCGATGGCCGGGGTGATGGGTGGTCTCGACTCCGGCGTGACCGCCACCACCACCGAGATCCTGCTCGAATCCGCCTACTTCGTGCCGCAAGGCATCCGCCGCACGTCGCGTCGCACCGCGCTGATGTCCGATTCCTCCTACCGCTTCGAGCGTGGCGTGGACCCGCAAGGGGTGTTGCCGGCATCCGCGCTGGCGGTGAAGCTGATTCTTGAAGTTGCTGGCGGCAAGGCCGAGCCAGTCACGCAGGTGGCGGGTGGCGCTCCGGTGCTGACCCGGCCGGTGCTGCTCGATGTCGCCAAGCTGGATCAACTGATGGGTGCCTCGATCGCTCTGGCGGATGCCGAAGCGATCCTCGAGCGCTTGGGATTGGGCAAGCGCGGAGATGGCTCGTGGGAGATCCCGTCATTCCGCGCGGACCTGCAACGGCATATTGATCTCGTTGAGGAAATCGCGCGTGTGTACGGTCTCGACCAGGTGCCGTCGCGGCTGCTTGGCAGCTATGTGCCTTCGAGTGACATCGATGCCGCGTATGATGCGGACATGGTCCTGCGTCGCCGCTTGGCCGCGCTGGGTCTTCATGAATGCCAGACGATCAAGTTGATTGCCGACGGTCAGATGGTGGATGCGCTGCCGCTGCGTCCGCTGCAGGATGGTGACATCATCCGCGTCAAGTCGCCGCTTAGCGAGGATCACGCGGTGATGCGTCCGAGCATCGTTCCGGGGCTGGTGCAGGTGGCCGCGCGCAACATCCGCCAGCAGGCGAAGGCGCTGCGCTTTTTCGAGATGGGTCGGGTGTTCCGCAATGCCGGTGGCGGCAAGGCGAAGGATCAGGAAAGCGAGACGCTTGCGATCCTGTTGTCCGCCGAGTCGGCGCCCGCCGCCTGGAATCAGGCATCGCGCGACGTGGATCTTTACGATCTCAAGGGGGTGCTTGGTGCCTTGCTGCCCAATCAAGTGATCCGCTTTCTGCCGCGCGAGCGCGAAGGATTCGCGCTTGCCTGCGACATCAAGGCGGGTGAGCAGAACGTCGGTGTGTTCGCGCGTTTGCTGCCGTCGCGTGAGCGTGCGCTCGATCTCGACGTGCCGGTGTTCGTCGCCGAGTTGGATCTCGCCAAGCTGCGCAAGCTGCTCAAGGGGATCGATCAGGTCGAGGATTTGCCGCAGTTCCCCGGCTCATCGCGCGACGCTGCGATGGAGTTGCCCGCCAACCTGCCGAATGCCGAGATCGAGGGAGTTGTCGACAAGCTGGGTGAGCCGTTGCTGGTGAGCTACGAATGCTTCGATGTTTTCACCGACCCGAGCGGGGTGAAGCTGGCGGCCGACCGCAAGTCCGTCGCCTATCGCTTCCACTACCGCGCCGCCGACCGCACGCTCAAGGCCGAAGAGGTCGACGGCGCACACCAGAAGGTGCTGGCGGCGCTGACGCAGAAGCTGGGCGTGAATTTCCGCTGAGCTCGATTTGCGCGTGCAAGGCAAGGCTGTTTGTGCTCGGTTGATCAGGCATGTCCGAACCGGGAAAGAAGCTGAGATTTTTCGTCTTCGCGATTTCGAGCTTCGTCATCCTTTTGATGGTTCTTGGTGCGATTGTGATCTGGCGGGGGAGTCGGGACATCGCGCCGCCGGATGTCAGTGATCTTGCAATCGAGGTGGTGGAGGTGGCCGATGTGGACAATGCGCGCACCTACGTGGAGGGCGCGGTCAGCGACAATCGTTGGAGTTATCAGCAGATCGACCTCAATGAGTATCTGAAAAGCGTGCGCACGGGTGAGCCGCCGGAAGATCCGATTGATTCAGCCGACTTGCAGCGGGTAATGGAAGAGAACCGGCGGGTGCTCGGATGGATGCAGCGTGCGGCCAAGTGTGACCGTTTTGTTTCCAATTCTGACATCACAGTGGAAAACCGATGGTCATTATTGGAGGTTAATCATGTGTTCACTCTGATGCTGGCCATGGCTGCTCATGAGTCCGAGCAGGGTCATCACGCCCTTGCGGTGGAGATTCATCATGCGCTTTGCAAGGTTGCGTCGATGGTTCAGGAGGATGATTGCTCGTTGATGGGCAATGCGGTTGGATTTGCGTGGTTGATGAAAATCAACCGCGAGACCGTTCATGTGATGGCGAAACCGGAGGTGTCCGCCGGGGATGTGCGGCGGATGATTGAGCTGATTCCGACAAGCGAAAAGATCCGCGAGAACTATGTCAGGGGTTTGAAGGGTTCGTATTTCTGGATGGATCGGTCGATTGATGAATCGTTGGCGACCGACCATGGCCGCCAATTGCTGATGCAGGTGCAGGACTTTCCGAGCGATCTGGATTTTCTGGAGCATGCCTTCTTTGAATATCGCTTTCACCCCAATCGCACCAAGCTGCTGGTGGCTGAAAGTATCCGCCATTCAATCGAATGGATGGCACTCCCGTATCCGGAAGCGGAGGCGGCTTACGAGCGGTTCGTGGGCGACGACCGGCGCTGGTCGGATCTGCTCAAGCCGAATTCGCTCGGCGCTCGGCTGCATGCAGACAGTCTCTATGTGATGATGCCGCATCGTCGGTGTCGCGCCGAGTTTCAAATTGAAGCCGCCCGAGTCGCCTTGATGCTGTTGGTTTACCGCAAGGAGTACGGTGACTTTCCGCGGGATTTGAACGCGCTGAAGGATGTTGGGATGGCGGTCATTCCGGCTGATCCTTATGATGGCAATCCCATTCGTTATGATGCAGACGGAATGATGCTTTATTCGGTTGGCAGGGATGGTGTCGACGACGCCGGGGAGGGTGACGACGAGAGGTTCGATTTGTTCGGACGCAAGACAACCAAGACGCGATCAAGGCGCCATCGCTCAGAATGAATAATCCGCGCCGAAGTAGGCGGTGCGGCCGAGCGCCGGGTAGCCGGCGGCCGAGGAATACGCTTCGTCGAGCAGGTTTTCGATGCGGCCGCTCAGCGACCAGTCGTCGTTGAGTTTCCAGCTGCTGATCAGTCGCAGTATCACGAAATCCTCGGCCTGTTCCTGAAGGTAGGATGCCGGGTTGATGTCTTCGCGGTGGAACTGACCGACCGCCTGGATGCCGGCACGGAAGTCGTCGGTGAACCGGTAGCTGGCGCTCGCTTGGGCGAGGTGCCGCGGGCGGCGTGCCAGCGGCACATCGTTGGCGGGGTCGGCGGTGAATCCGCCGGTGCGCGGGTCGTCCAAGCGGTCGGCCGTCGCCTGCAGGTAAGTGTATCCCAATGCCAGTTCGAGTTTGTCAGTGGCCTGGTAGCTGATGCTGGTCTCGATCCCTTGGGTGGTCGCTTGTTCGATATTGAAGGTGTCGTAAGTCGATGGTTCGTAACTGAGCAGGTCGTCGATCTCGTTGCGGAACAGGACGATCGATCCTTTCAACTTGTCATCGAGCAGCGATTGCCGGATGCCGAGTTCGTACGATTTGCTGCGTTCGGCGTTGAGCGGTGTGCTGGTATCGTAGTCGTAGGCGAGATCCACGGCGCTGGGTGGCGCGTAGGACGTGGCGATTTTCGCAAACAACGAGGTGCCGCTGTCGCGCAGATGGTGGACGAGTGTCAGATTGCCTGTGGTTTCCCCGTCGAAATCCGAGTAATCGTCATGACGGACGCCGAGATGGAGCTCGGTGTCGTCGCCCAGCATCCACAGCAATTGGCCGAACAAACCGAGTTGCTGGAAGCTTTCTTCAAAGGGTGTCGCCGGATCCAGCGGGCTGTAGGTGTTGAGGTTGCTGTTGAGGATTTCATCATTGCGGAAGACCGTGCCCAGCGTCAGCAGGGAATCCCCGGGCAGCGAGTAGTCGATCTGCAGGTTGAGTTCGTCGCTGATCACCTCGATGCGGTTGCTGATCGGGAAGTCGCCGAGATGGGTTGGGGGAAAACCCGAGTAGTCATAGGCCGCGTTGACCTCAAAGATGTCCGAATTCCGTTCGGCGCGTGAGTAGAACAGGTGGGCGGACAGTTCGTCGCTCAGGTAGCGGACGCCGGGTGAGATCAGCCAACTGCTGGTGTCCTGTTGGTCGTACGGGCTTGGGTTGCCCGTGCTGCCCGGCAGTTCCTTGCGGTTGTCGAAACCGAGGGTGACCAGCTCCAGTTGCAGGCGATCATTGATCACGTAGTCGAAGCGGGAGCTGAAGAGGTTTTGATCGAATCCGTCGTTCGGCCGGTCGTTTTCCGAACTTTGGGTGGTGCCGGAAAAACTGAACCCTGCGGTTTCGTTGCCGAGGCGCGTCTGGATGCCGGCCTGCCGGTAATCGTGGCTGCCGATTTCCGAGAAGAGCTTGCCGGTGGCTGCGCCTGCGCCGAGTCCCGACTGCAGTCGGGTATCGATGACACCGCCGATGTTGCTGCTGCCGTATTGGACGCTCGACGGTCCTCGCTGGATTTCCACGCTACTGGCGTTCGCGGGTGAGAGGAATTCGATATCGTATTGGTTGCCGAATCCCGGGCTGAGCCGACGGCCATCGATGAACATGGCGGTGTGGTTGCTTTCGGTGCCGCGAACCGACAGCGAGCTGATGCTGCCCAAGCCGCCGTTCGACCACAGCGTCATCCCCGGCTCGCGACGCAGGGTGTCGGTCAGTTGCCGGTCCTGCCAGGTGGCGATTTGCTCGGCGGAAACGTACGACACGGATGGGGTGACGCGGTCCAAGCCGAGCGGGGTGCGGGTGCTGACGACCACCATCGGTTCGAGTTCCACGGTGGTTGCGGCGGGCAGGGTGGCCGTGAGGGCGGTCAGGGCCAGGGCGCTGGTGCCGGCAAACGCGGCACCCCGACAAATGCCTCGGAGAGGCAGGGTGGTGTAGGTCATGTATGGGTCCAATGCCCGTAGATCGCGGGCGGTTGAATGATCTCCTTGGCTGGTGTTCTGGCTGTCCGGGCTCTTGTAAACCCGGGGTCACAGTGGCGATACCGCGCTGGAATTGCACCAGCTTCCCCATCGATTTCCTGCCCGTGGTCGGGCTTCCGAAAGAGAACCAACATCTCTGCTGGCGCCACGGCTGGTAGGGAGAAAGCGGCGTGGGCGCAAGGGAACAGGCCGGAATGGGAGGAATTGCGGATGAATTGGGAGCATTTGAAAAGTGGGGCGCTGGCCGCTTGTCGCTTGACCTTGGGCCCAAGCAGGCTTTCCTTCCCCCCGCATGTTCCGCGAGGTCCTCAAGTCCAAACTCCATCGCGCCATGATCACGGACGCGGATGTCGATTACGAAGGCAGTATCGAAATCCCCCGTGACCTGATGGATGTGGCCGACCTGTGGCCCGGTGAAAAGGTGCTGGTCGCCTCGATCACCACCGGTGCCCGCCTGGAGACCTACGTCTTGGAAGGCAAGCCGGGGACCGGTAAGATCCTGATCAATGGCGGGGCGGCCCACCTGATCAAGCAGGGTGAGCGGGTGACGATCATGGCCTTTGCAATCACCGACACGCCGCCGCAACCCCGGATCCTGCTGCTCGACGAGCGCAACCAGGTGGTGCGTAAGGCGCAGTGAACCGGGTTCGGCCGCCTGCGGGATTGACCCGGGTGGCACTTGGCCCTCATGATTCCCCACGATGAAGAAGTTGCTGCCACTGTGCTGTCTGATTCTGGCGGCTTGTCAGGATTACCATCGGCCGCGGCCGGGTGGCGGTCGCTTGCCCGGGGGTGACCCGGTGCCGGGCGTGGGTGACCTCAGCGGCATCCAGGCCGGGGGCTTCGTGATGGCGGCGGTCGACAACGCGGCGTTTTACAATGAGATGCCAATCGGGCAGGCGATGCCGGATCTGTTCCTGCTGATGGGCACCTCGATGCGGGTGATTGCTCCGGGCGAGACCTACTGCAAGGTCGAGTTGGACAACGGTCGGGTCGGCTACGTGATGGTTGCCCAGCTCATGGCCCAGCCGAAGAGCTCTGGCGGTCAGCCCGGCGGCACGGGTGGCGGCCAAGGGGGAATCCCGCCGATCATCGACCCGCAGCTGCCGCCGATCGATCCGGGTGCTTGATCCGGATCACGCGCGATAGCGTTCGTAGGCATCGACAATCCGGCCGACCACCGGATGGCGGATGATGTCCACCCGGGTGAAGCGTTGGAATGCCACGCCATCGATGCCGGCCAGCGCGTGTTCCGCCTCGGCGAGCCCCGAGCGGACGCCAGGTTTCAGGTCGACCTGCGAGCTGTCGCCGGTGACGACCATGCGGGACGCCTCGCCCAGCCGGGTCAAGGCCATCAGCATTTGCTCGCGGGTCGTATTCTGTGCTTCGTCGAGGATGATGAATGAGCGCGACAAGGTGCGGCCGCGCATGAACGCGAGTGGGGCGATTTCGATGGTGCCATCCTCAAGATAGCGCTGACCTTCCTCCGGATCGAGCATGTCGTGGATGGCGTCGTAAAGCGGGCGCAGGTAGGGGGCGATTTTCTCGCGCAGGTCGCCGGGCAGGAAGCCCAGTGCCTCGCCGGCTTCGACTGCGGGGCGGGTCAGGATGATCCGCTGCATCACCCGTTGCTTGAGCAGGGTGAGTGCCATGGCCATGGCCAGGTAGGTCTTGCCGGTGCCAGCAGGGCCGAGGCCGAAGACGACATCATGCGACTCGATGGCGCGGATGTATTCGAGTTGTGCCGGGGTGCGTGGCACGACCGGTTTGCGCCCGCGCGAACCGACCAGCTTGACCCCGGCCAGATCGGTCACCTTGATGGCGCCGGCCTCCGCGGCCAGATCGACGGCCAGATGGAAGTCCCGGGATTCGATATGGGCGCCCATGCGCCGGGCGTTTTCCAAATCCTTGAAGACCGCGCGGGCGATTTCCAAGGCAGGTGCCTCGCCCTGCAGCAGCAACCAGCCGTCGCGAGTCACCGCCCGGATCCCCAAACGTGCTTCCAAATGGCTGAGGTTTTGCACATCGTTGGCAAAAAGATCGTGTAGGAATTGCGGTGTCTCGAATTCCAGGCGGATTTCCATCGGGGTTTCTCCACTCATGGTGGACGATCGTGGGGAGATCCGCTCCGGCAGGTAAAGGGTGAAAAACCGCCTCCGCCGGGGATGGTTCTTGAATCCCGGCGCGTCCACGCTTCAATCGCTGCTGTGAAATACGGTTTTCTTTGCCTTGTATTGGTCGGGTTGTCTTCCTGTGCCCGCAGTGGTGACCCGCTGGTCGTCAAGCAGTTCCAGCTGAGGGACCAGGTCCAGGTCGAGGGTGAGGAGCCGATGGTGCGCATGGAGAAGCAGCGACTGCTGCGGGGGGCGGTCAGCATGGAGGAGCGCCGCCAACGACTGGGGCAATACTACACCCTGCTGTGGAGCGACCCCGCGGGGGTCAAGAGCGGTCCGGTCGAGGTGGTGTTTGAATACCGCCAGGGTGGGACCGGCAGCCTGATCAAACGCCACAGCGAGAGTTTTCCGGCGTCTGCCGCAGATGGCATCGTGCGCTTCTCGGTGACCGGTGATGAATACTTCAAGAATGGCAAGGTGATTGCCTGGCGCGCCCGGGTGCTGCGGGACGGACGGGAAATCGCCGTCGAGCGATCGTATCTCTGGGACTGATTCGTGCTCCATCCGCATGAATTGCCTGCAGAAGATGCCGATTGACCTGTCAGAAGACTGATCCTATCTTGCCGGTGCGTATTGCCTGTTGATGCTGAATAACCAGTGACTGCGGATCATCCCATTACAGTAGGTGTGTTTGAGGGGTTCAGCTGGATCCGTTGCGAAGGGAAAGGTTCCTTTCTGAACAGTCCGGCGATGAAGTCATTCGGAGACGACCGCATTGCCGGCGGCGAGCGGGTGTTGGTGGTCGACTTGTCGGCCTGCACCGGGATGGATTCCACCTTCATGGGCACGCTGGCCGGAATGGCGGCGCGCTTGGCGGCTGTTGATGGCGGGGTGCTGCAGATTGCGGATGCCTGCGAGCGCAACCGCCGTTCCTTGGAGGATTTGGGGCTGGATTTCCTGATGCAAATCGACCCCCCGTCGGCCGACTGGAAGGGTCGCCAGGATGATTTGCGCTCCGAGTTGAAGCCGGTGCAGTCGCTGCAGGGATTGGCCCAGAAGCAGCGTGCCCTGCACGTGTTGCAGGCTCACGAGGTGCTTTCGGACATGAATGAGAAGAATGCCCGTGAATTTTCCAATGTGGTCGGTATGCTCAGGGAGCAGGTCGGTGAGGAATCCGACCGAAAGTCCTGAGCCGGTTTTCCCGTTACCCTGACCATGCAGATCTCCATCGAGCCGAAGGATGTGCCCTTGATGGTTAGTGCCTTCCTGATCCTCACCACGTTCGTGCTGGTGTTGGCTTTGCTCAACCAGAGGAAGCGCAACCGGCGGATGCGTTCGCGGTTCCGCGATTTCGAGGGCGAGGAGAAGCGGATGTTTTCCTTCCTGCATGAGCTTGGTCGCTCGATTGAGGTGGAGCCGACGATGGCAGGTTTGTCGCGAACGATCGTCGAGGGGATTGGTGCGGTGGTCAACGCGCGTGGCGGTGCCGTGTATTTCATCGGTCAGGGCAACGATCATCTGGTTCCCGCATACATTTCCGAGAATTGCCCGCCATTGGTCGGCATCCCCTACGAAATCCGCAAGCGTGCCGCGCGCGATCCGCGTGCGCTTGAAAGTCATGTGCGTTTGTCGCGGGTCTCGGTGGACGAGGGGATTCTCGGCCATTGCCTGGCGGTGGGTGCGCCGATGAGGGTTCTGGATGTGAAAACGCATGAGTCATTCCGCGATGCGTTGACGCAATACACCGATGACGTGAATGTGATGCTCGCGCCATTGAAGCATGGCGGCAAGGACCTTGGGGTGCTGGTGATGGCCCGCAATCATCAGGACGGCCGCTTCAACGACAATGATTTCGCGGTCTTCTGTTCCGCGGCGGAGCAGTCGGCATTCGCGATCGGCAACGCGCGGGTGCATCGGGAGGCGCAGGAGAAGCGCCAGATGGATACCGAGCTCAAGAACGCCCGTGAGGTGCAGCGGATCCTGTTGCCGCAACAGGAACCGGTGATTGCAGGATACCGGGTGAGCGGCACCAACCTGCCGGCGCGGGTGATCAGCGGCGACTATTACGATTACATCAGTCTTGGTGAGCAGCGTTTCGGGATTGCGATCGCCGATGTGTCGGGCAAGGGAGTGCCTGCCGGGTTGTTGATGGCGATGTGCCGCAGCGCCTTGCGCTCGGTGGCCCCGGGACGGACCTCGCCGTCGGAAATCCTCGCTGCGGTGAACCGCCAGTTGTTCCCCGATATCCGTGAGGACATGTTCATCAGCATGGCGTTCTGTATCGTCGATGAAACCAGCGGGGTCATGAAGATCGCGCGTGCCGGCCACGACCCGGCGTTGTGGTTCCGCCGCAGCACCGGCAAGGTCGAACCATTGCGCTCCCCCGGACTGGCGCTGGGTGTCGACGAGGGGTCGGTGTTCGAAAGGGTCACCCGCGACCAGGAATTGGAGTTGGAGGCGGGTGACTGTGTGTTGCTCTATACCGATGGCGTGCGGGAGGCATTGAATGCCGAGGACCAGGAATTCGGCATCGACCGGATGGCGGATTGCTTCCGTGAGGCCGCCTTGCTGGGCTCCGAGGCGGTGCTGGCGCGCATCCAGGAGGAGCTCAAGCAGTTCACCGGCGATGGTCCCCAGATGGACGACATCACCCTGGTGGCTATCGAGAAGAAGCGTTAGGGCCGGGAAATCGCTGCCGGCAGGGGGTGGAGCCCTATTTGTCGGGGGGGCTGGCACCCGTATCGGCAACTATTCCCAAAAATGCATGGTTTTGCAGTGAATTGTGCATTGCCGTGTGCCCCGGAATGCCGTGAAGTCTAGCCATGCGATTCGACACGATTTCCTCCGGGCTGTTTGTCCGCAACCGCCAGCGCCTGGTCGGTCTGCTCAAACCCAGTAGCATGGTGGTCATCCACGCCAATGACATCTATCCGACCAATGCGGACGGCACCATGCCCTTCAAGCAGAATGCCAACCTGTTGCATTTGTGCGGTATTGATCAGGAGGAGACGATCCTGCTGATGTTTCCCGATGCACAGAGCCCGCGCGACCGCGAGATTCTGTTCGTCAAGGAGACCAGCGAGTGGATCGCGATCTGGGAGGGTGCCAAGCTGACCAAGGAGCGGGCACGTGAGATCTCGGGCATCGAGCGGGTCGAGTGGCTGACCGATTTCAACGGTGTGCTGGCCGCCTTGATCGGGCAGGCCGACCACATCTATCTGGAGTCCAACGAGCACAGCCGGATGTCGACACCGGTGGAGACCCGCAACGCGCGCTTCATCAAGGAGTGCCAGGCACGGTATCCGTTGCATCGTTACGAGCGGCTGGCGAAGTTGATGAATCAGTTGCGCGTGATCAAGGATCCGGAGGAGATCCGTCTGATCCGCAAAGCCTGTGACATCACCGAGGCCGGCTTCCGTCGCTTGCTTGGGTTCATCAAGCCGGGTGTGGGTGAGTGGGAGATCGAGGCGGAGTTGATCCATGAATTCATCCGTCGCGGATCGCGGGGATTCGCCTATGCACCGATCATCGGATCGGGCGCGGATGCCTGCGTGCTGCATTACGTCGAGAACAACAAGCGCTGCAAGGATGGTGATCTGGTGTTGTTGGATGTGGCGGCGGAATACATGAACTGGAATTCCGACCTGACGCGCACGGTGCCGATCAACGGCCGCTTCACCCAACGTCAGCGGCAGGTTTATGATGCCGTGTTGCGTGTGCTGCGCGGTGCGAACGAGTTGCTGCGTCCGGGCAATTGCATCCTCGATTACCAGAAGCAGGTGATCGAAATCATGGAAGAGGAATTGGTCGGTCTCGGTTTGTTCACCGCCAAGGAGGCCAAGGCGCAAGGTCCGGACAAAGCGCTGGTGAAGAAGTATTTCATGCACGGCACCTCGCACCACATGGGTCTGGATGTCCATGACGTCTGGGGTGGCCCGACGGAGAAGTTTGCCGAAGGCATGGTGTTCACCATCGAGCCCGGCATCTACATCCGCGAAGAAGGGTTCGGTGTGCGCTTGGAGGATGATTTCCTGATCGCCAAGGATCGCAACATCAACCTGATGGAGACGATTCCGATCGAAGCCGAGGAAATCGAGGAGTTGATGAACTCGCGCGAGCCTGTGGAAGTCGGTTGAACCGGAATCGCGTGCCGCTCAGATCAACTCAGCAGCGATCGGGTCGACCAAGGCCCGGCCGCGGCCGATGAGGATCAGTTGTTGGCCTTCGATCCGCGCCAGTCCTTCCTCGACGAGCGTGTTGGCGCGCGTGGCAGCGCTGGCTTCGAGCAGGCTGAGCGGGATGCCTTTGCTGGTTCTCAGTCCGAGCGCGATGCGTTCGATGCGTTGGTCCTCGGCGCGCAGTGGTTCGGATTCGCTGGTGGCGTTGCCGATCGCTGAGATCTGCCGGATGTAGGCGTTGGTATCAGCGATGTTCTTCGAGCGGATGCCGACGACGGTAGTGATCGCCGACGGGCCGAGGCCGAGGTAGTCTTCGCCGTCCCAATACGCCTGATTGTGGCGGGATTCGAAACCGGGTTGTGAGTAGTTCGATGTTTCGTAGTGACGGTAGCCGGCGTTGCCGAGGATCCGACCGGCCAGATCGAAGCATTCCGCGTCGGTGTCCTCGCATTCGCGGACGTCCCCCTGGCGCAGCGATTCGAAGAATGCGGTGTCTTCCTCGTAGGTCAGGTTGTAGGCCGAGATGTGGTTGGGTTGCAGCGACACGCTGTGCTGCAGTGTGTGCTCCCAGTCGGCGAGTGACTGGCCTGGGATCGAGAACATCAGGTCGATGTTGATTTCCGGGATGCCGGCGTCGCGCAGGATTTGGACCGATTCACTGGCTTGGGCCGGGTTGTGTTCGCGCCCCAGCGTTTCGAGTACGTGCGGTGCGAACGACTGGATGCCGAGAGACACCCGGGTCACGCCGAGTTCGCGGAACAAGCGGGCTTTGGCGATGTCGAAGGTGGCCGGGTTGGCTTCCAGCGTGACTTCTTCAAGCGCGCTGAAATCAATTTGTCGGTGGAGCGTTTCGAACAGCCGCCGCAGGTGTGCGGGCGACAGCATGCTCGGCGTGCCGCCGCCGAGGTAGAGCGTCCGCGGCTGGCTGGTGACCCGGTTGACGGTTTCCGTGCACAGCGCGTCGATGAAGCCGCCGATCGGGGTGCTGCCCGGCGTGTGCTTGTAGAACGAGCAATACGGGCAGACCCGGTGGCAGAACGGGATGTGAAGGTAGAGGATCAGGCCCGCAGTCTAGGTGGATTATTCCGATCATCCAAGACCTGGATTGCGGGCTGGGTCCGTCGCTTCACTTCGCCGGTTTGAGCGTGAGGTCCTTGATGGTCACGCCGCGGCTGCCGGTCTTGAGTTCGAGGTCGATGGTGTTTTTACCGGCCTTGAGGGTGACGGAGATCGGTTCGCTGGCCTGCCACATCCCCAGCGTGTAGGGGACATCGGTTTCGGCCGGCTCGCTGCCATTGGCGCCGATCATGAACTTCTGACCGGTTTGCACCGTGGCGACGCGCGCGCTGAGCAGGTAGGTGCCCGCCTTGGTCACGTTGACCTCGTATTGTCCCTTGAAGCCGCCGAGCGCGTGGAGTTGCATGCCGCCGAGGTAGCTTTTCATGGCGCTCGACTTGCCGCTCTTCTGGCTCAAGGCGACAGCAGGGATCAGGATGCTGCCGTCCGGCTGGGCGGCGACCTTCTGGTCTGCGGCGGAAACTGCTTCGGATTCGAGTTTCTGTTCCTTCTCGTTGGCTTCACCGAGTTCCTCTCCGAGCGGCCCGAGTGTTTTGGCGGTCGATGCGAGCAGTCGCGACTGGTAGAGGGCGATGTTGCTCCAGAACCCGCCTTCCACTTTCTTGCGTTCGTTGTAGGCGGGCTCGCCGAGGATCTTGCTGATCCATTGGGCGCGCAGCACCTTGAGGTATTCGTCGCCATGGGCGCGGGCCTGGGTTTCGAGCAGGAATTGGTTGCCGCTCAGCGACACGTCGTCCTTGTCCCACCAGCTGTGCGCGTAGCCGGCGCCCAGATTGACGACCCAGCCGTTGGGGGTCCAGTGGCTGAGTGCGGCGTGAGCGCGTTGAGTCACACCCCAGGTCGGGATGCCGAAGCAGCGCAAGATGAAGCGACCGAAGAACGCGCGGCGGCCGCAAACGCCACCGTTGCGGATGATGTTCTGGTATTGGTGCAGGTCGGGATCGTCGTATTTCACGTTTTGCGAGCCGTAGGGCACCTCGGTCTTCACTGTGGACGAGTAGCGCCAGCCGTAGTTCGGTGAGGAGATGTGGTCCGGGCGGTAGTTGCGCAGCATCTGGCGTCCCCAGGTGAGGATTTCATCCGGCGCATCGCAGGTGACCACAAAACGGTATTCCCAAGTCGTCAGCGACTTGAAGGCGGGGTCGAGTTCGCCATCGAGGAACGCCTTCTCGTAGTGCAGGTAGCGTTTCACCGGGTCGATGTGCGTCGGACCATCGGTTTTATTCTTGGCGGAGGACTGCTGAATCGGGTTGGCGAATTCCAGACTGGTGGCCATCGCGAGCCGCTGCAGGTTGCCGCTGGCCGCCTTGGTGCTGGCCTTCTGGATGGCAGTGTAGATTTCCATCGCCTGAGCGAACTTGCCGTAGCGCGGGCCACCGTTGACCAGCATGTCCTTCATCAGCGAGTTGTCGGCGAGCAGCTTGTCGATCAGACCGGCTTCGTCGGGTCCTTGCTGGGCGTATTCGGCAAGTCCGCGCGGAGTGGCCGTGGCCAGGACGGTGGCCTTGATCAGTTTGGTGTCCAGCTTGTCAGTTGCCAGTGCGGAGCTGAGTTCGGCCATCAGGCTTTGGGCGGCTTTAGCCTCGTTCTCCTTGGCTTTGGCCAAGGCGGCTTGAGCGGCTTCGTTGGTTTTCTTCAGTGTCGGTTCATTCTTGAGGGCGGCATCCAGAGCGGCCTGGCGCTCCTTGAGGGCGTTCAGGCCGTCCTCCCTGTTCTTCTGCCAATTGGCGAGGTCTTTTTCAGCAGCTGCGCGCTCGGCGTCGGTTTTGGCATTCTTGAGGGCAGCCTGGGCGGTTGCGATGCCTTTATCGGCGCCGCCGATCCATTTGCCCTTGGCGTGAGCGACCAGCGCTTTGCCGCTACCGATCGCGCCAAATGCTTTGGCGGCCTCATCGGCCTGCTTTTGTGCGGTTTTCAGATCCTCCTGTGCCTTGGTGAGCGCCGCCATCTTCTGTGAGCTGGCCTTGGGCAGTTGCTGGGTGATCTCCTTCAGCAGCGATTGCAGTTGGTCGGCGTATTGGGATTGCAGCGTTTCGCCGGCAGCGGAGAGCGGCGCTTGCGGGGCTGATCCCTTGGGGCCGGCACTGGCCAGCTCGGCACTGAGGCAGAGCAGGCCGGAGAGCACGAGGGTGGGGTAGGTTTTTGGGAAGTGCATGGTCAAAGTAAACGTCGCATGAACACCGGTTTTTTTCACCAAGTGGTCAAATTTCGCCCGGTTGAAAACATGGTGGTTGCCGGCTTTTGGTTTGGCCTTTGGTGGTTTTTGCGGATGATCTGCAGCCATGATCGATGCGAAACGATGTCTGCTGGCGGGGTTTCTGGTCGTGACGGGCGTGGCTTCGGCTGCTCCGGTGCGTCTGGTGGATGAGCCGGTCGCCAAACATCAAAAAATTGAGGATGGGACGATCCTGGTGGATTTCGGCAAGGTGGCATTCGGCAACCTGCGGGTCAGTTTGCCCGATGGGGTGTCCGGCTCCTTGAAATTCCATTTCGGCGAGGCCATCGAGGCTGGGCGGGTCAACCGCAAGCCGCCAGGCACGGTGCGCTACCAGGTGGCGGAAGTTCAGGCCGCCGCCGGCAAGCCTTTGGTTGTGGCGCCACCTGCCGACCAGCGCAACACGAGCCACCCGAGTGCGGTGAAGTTGCCCGCGGAATTCGGTGTGCTGCTGCCGTTCCGTTGGGTGGAGATCGAGGGTTGGCAAGGGGACTTTGATCCCAACTCGCTGGTGCGCCAGAGCAGTTTCCTCAAGACCTGGAATGATGACGCCGCGCACTTCGAATGCTCGGATCCCTTGCTCAACCGCATCTGGGATCTGTGCAAGTATTCGATCAAGGCGACGACCTTTGCCGGGATCTATGTCGACGGCGACCGCGAACGGATTCCCTACGAGGCGGATGCTTACCTCAACCAGTTGAGCCATTACTACTGCGACGCTGACAAGCAGATCGCACGCGACACCTATGATTACCTGATGGAAAAGCCGACCTGGCCGACCGAGTGGGCGCCGCACATGGTGTTCATGGCGCATGCCGACTGGATGCACACCGGTGATGCGGAATGGATCAAGCCGCGCTATGAAGCGCTCAAGAGCAAACTGCTGCTGGAGCGCGTCGGCAAGGATGGCTGGGTGATGAGCGACAAGAAGCAGGTCAGCAAGGATGACATTGTCGACTGGCCCAAGAGCGAGCGCGACGGTTATGTCTTCAAGCCGGTCAATACTGTGGTGAATGCCTTCCATCTCAAGGCGCTTGAAAAAATGGCGGATCTGGCCGTGGCCATCGGCAATGCAAGCGATGCTGCGGATTACCGCAAGCGCCACGCGGACGGTGCGAAGCGATTCCATGAGCAACTGTGGATGAAGGACAAGGGATGTTACCGTGACGGTCTCGATACCGATCATGCATCGGCTCACGCCACTTTGTTTCCCTTGGCCTTCGGTCTGGTGCCGGATGATTGCCGTGCCGCAGCGGTGAAGTTCCTGCAGGGGCGCAAGATGGCCTGTTCGGTGTATGCCGCACAATACCTGATGGAGGGATTGTTCGAGAGTGGGGCGGCCGATGTCGCTCTGCAATTGATGACCGCCGATGGCGACCGCAGCTGGAAGCACATGGTGGAGAGCGGCACGACGATCACGTGGGAAGCCTGGGATCAGAAATACAAACCCAATCAGGATTGGAATCACGCTTGGGGTGCGGCGCCGGGCAATCTGTTGCCACGCTACGTGCTGGGAGTGGAGCCGGTTGTCGCCGGTTGGAAACAATTGCGCATCGCACCTCAGATCGGCGCCCTCACCTCAGCGAAAGGCAAGGTGTCCACGGTGTTGGGTGCGGTCGAGGTCGAGTGGAAACGCGCGGACTTGGGATTCAATCTGATTTGCGTCGTGCCCGACGGTGCGCAGGCTGAAGTGGTCCTGCCCTTTGGTGGCGGCACACTGCAGATCAATGGTAAGTCCGTGTCGGCGCAAAGCGCGAATGATCAGTTGCGCATCCCGCTTGTGCAGGCGGGCAGGCATGAGATCCATCTGGCGTTGAAGAATTGAGAGGGATCGTGGATTGGAGATCGTGGATGCAGAGATGCAGTAGGGTGGCTTCGCTCTTTTTGGCCTCACCTGATCAGCGATCTTCGATCCACGATCCTCTATCTCTTCTTCCGTCTTGGCGGTGAATGTTTCCTCACCGGATCGATCTTCGGCGGTGGGGTGACATCCACTGTCGGTTGGCGCTGATCCAGGAGGCGTTTGGCGATCTCCTTCATGCCGAGGCGGTCGAGTGTCTGGCGCAGGGTTTTGCGCATTTCCGGTTTATACCAGAAGAAGAAGCTGCGTTGTGTCTGTTTCTCCTCGGGAGTTCGTGCGACCTCGACCGGTTTGCCGTCGTAGGGGTGGGTGCCCGTGACGTAGATTTCGGTGGCCACGGTCATCGGCGTTGGAGTGAAGTCCTGGACTTGCTCCAGACGGAAGCCGAGATCCTTGGTTTTGAGCGCGAGGTCGGCCATGTCTTCCGGGCGCGACCCCGGATGCGAGCTGATGAAGTAGGGGATGACCGGCATGTTCGGCTTACCGGCCTTTTCCGCGGCCTTGTCGAACTTCTTCTTGAAGGTGTAGAACAGGTCGAAGCTCGGTTTGCGCATCACGCGCAGCACATGGTCGCTGGTGTGTTCCGGGGCCACCTTGAGGCGGCCGGGCACGTGGTGGGCGGCGAGTTCCTCGACATACTTTTCGTGGCTCGCCTTGACCTCCGGGGTGGTTCCCTTGTCGTGAAGGAACAAATCGTAGCGGATGCCGCTGGCGACATGCGCGTGCTTGATGCCTTCGGTGTTGCGCACCGCTTCGTAGATTTCCAACAGCGGCGTGTGGTCGGTGTTCAGGTTGCGGCAGACGTCCGGCCAGATGCAGGACGGTCGGATGCATTCGTCGCAGATCCACTGCTCCTTGCCCTTCATCTGGTACATGTTGGCCGACGGGCCGCCGAGGTCGCTGATGGTGCCGCGGAAGTCGGGCATCTGTTTGATCGACTCGACTTCGCGCAGGATCGACTCCTTGGAGCGTGAAGCGACAAACTTCCCCTGATGCGCCGAGATCGTGCAGAAACTGCAGCCGCCGAAGCAGCCGCGGTGCATGTTGATCGAATGCTTGATCATTTCGTAGGCCGGGATCGGCCCGCGCTTGCGGTATTTCGGATGCGGCAGGCGCGTGTAGGGCAGGTCGAAAGCCGCATCGATCTGGCTTTCGGTCATGGTCGGGAAGGGCGGGTTCACCACCAGCAGTCGCTCGCCTGTTTGTTGAAACAGGCGGCGTGCCTTGACCCGATTGGATTCGGTTTCGATGTGTTTGAAGTTTTTCGAGTAGAGGCTGCGGTCCTCTAGGCATTCCTCGTGCGAGTGCAGCGCGAAGTTTTCCCAGTTCTTGTTCTTCGGTGGCACATCGCCGGCTGGCAGCAGGTAGGCGGTCTGCGGGATGTTGGTGAGCGAGGAGAACGGCACGCCGCGCTTGAGCAGTTGCACGCACTGCTTGAGCGGTAGTTCGCCCATGCCATACACCAGCAGATCGGCTTTGCTGTCGGCGAGGATCGATGGCTTTAGTTGCTCCGACCAGTAATCGAAGTGCGTGACGCGGCGCAGGCTCGCTTCGATGCCACCGATCATCACCGGCACATCGGGATACAGCTGTTTGAGGATGTTCGAGTAGACGATGGTTGCGTAGTCCGGGCGGAACCCGTGGAGGCCGCCCGGGGTGTAGGCGTCTTCGCTGCGGCGTTTGCGCGCGGCGGTGTAGTGGTTGACCATCGAGTCCATGCAGCCCGAGGTGACACCGAAGAACAGCCGCGGTGCGCCGAGCTTCTTGAAGTCGCGCAGGTCGTCGCGCCAGTTCGGCTGGGCGATGATCGCCACCTTCAGTCCCTCGGCCTCGAGCAGGCGGCCGATCACCGCCGGGCCGAATGCCGGATGATCGACGTAGGCGTCGCCGGAGATCAGGATGACATCCAGTTCATCCCAGCCTCGCGCCAACACTTCGTCGCGTGTGGTCGGCAGCCAGCGCGCCGGATTCCAGGCCGGGTCCGGGGCGGGGGAGGATGCGTGTTCAGGTGCAGGCACTGCGGCGCAGCATGGGGGGCGGGATTTCAAGTTTCAAGTGGTCAGTTTCAAGTGGTGGATCATTGCGCGTCATGCAAGGTGCTTGTCGCATGTCGGCCGGGATGTGACGTGGCACATGATGATTGCTTGATGGTAGGGCTGGATCTTGTGTGTTGGCCGTCCCATTGCAGGAGCTGACTTGCTTTGCTTCAATTGGGCGGGTCCATCGGAACGGCTATCCTGCCTCACTTTTCCGCATCTTTCGTGTTTTTGGTGGTTTCTTCCCTGGATTGCTTGGGCCCGGTTTTTTCTCCTCGTCAGGGCGGGGATCGATCCCTATTTCCAATGGCGATTCCCATGTCCGAACGCATTGACAGCCACCATCACCTCTGGGCGATCAACGACACCGACTACGTCTGGATGACCGACGCACATGCGACGATCCGCCGTGATTTCCTCTTGCCCGAGATGCAGTCGGCCTTTGCTTCCGGCGGCATTGCCGGCAGTGTCGCAGTGCAGGCACGGCAGATGATCGAGGAAACCCGCTGGCTGCTGGAGTTGGCGGATCAGTCGCCGGCCATCCGCGGCGTCGTCGGTTGGGTGCCCTTGTGCGAGAATGCCGGTGGAGAGCACCTTGCGCGCTTTGCCGCCAACCCCAAGCTGAAGGGGGTGCGCCATGTCGTGCATGATGAACCGGATGACGATTTCATCCTGCGTGCGGATTTCAACGAGGGTGTGGCACGGCTCAAGGAATACCATCTGCTTTACGACATCCTGATATTCTGGAAGCACCTGCCGCAGACGATCCGTTTCGTCGATCGTCACCCCGATCAGCCTTTCGTTGTCGACCACATCGCCAAGCCGCGCATTTCCACTGCGGGGTTCGATCAGGAATGGGCGGCGGGCATCCGCGAGTTGGCCAAGCGGGCGCATGTCAGCATCAAGGTTTCGGGCATGCTGACCGAAGTGCGCGACGCGCAGTGGGATCTCGCCATGCTGCAGCCGTATTTCGATACCGTGTTCGAGGCCTTTGGTCCGCAACGCGTGATGTATGGCTCCGACTGGCCGGTGCTGTTGCTGCGCGAGCCTTACGACGTCTGGGCGAAGACTGCGGAGCAACTGGCTGCAGCGCTCAGCGACGACGAGAAGACCGCCTTCTGGGGCGGCAATGCCAAGCGGATCTACCGCCTGTGATTCCTGACGGCTCCATCATCCACCACCCCACACGATTCCCATGAGTTCCGATACCACAAGTGCCGACAGGTCCACCGAGGGTGATTCGCTCCTGGCCCAGTTCAAATCTCTGACGGGAGTTTTCTGGATTGCGGGCTGGATGGAGATCATCGAGCGCTTTTCCTATTATGGTGCACGCGTTGTGCTGCCGGTCTTCATGGTGGCGGCGATCGGCAATGGTGGCCCCGAATTGACGCAGATCCAGAAGGGTCAGATTTTCGGCATCTGGGCGGTGGTGCAGTCCTTTGTGCCGATCCTGTCGGGCGGATTTGCCGACCGCTATGGTTACAAGGTGAACATCGCGATTTCCTCGTTTCTCAAACTGCTCGGCTATCTGGTAATGGCATTCTGCATGCCCTTGACGCAGTTGTTGGCCGGCATGCCGCTGGCCGAGGCCCGTGCGCAGGGTATTGACCACGCCTATGCCGTGCTGTTCGTCGGCTCCTTGCTGGTGGCTTTCGGCACGGCGATCTTCAAGCCGGGTATCGGCGGCTTGATCAGTAGTCAGCTCAAACCCGGTAACTCCTCGCTCGGGTGGAGCGTGTTCTACCAATTGGTCAATGTCGGCGGCTTCTTCGGTCCGCTGGCGGCCGGTTACCTGCGGGTGATCGAGTGGCACTACGTTTTCCTGATCTGCGGATGTGCGATCGCGCTCAACTTCATCCCCTTGTTCTTCTTCAAAGAGCCTGCGCAACCCGAGACCGGAGTGGTCAAGCCCGGGCCGATCCGCATGTTCTATCAGTCGATCTGCGGTCTGCTTGAGCCGAGGTTGTTCTTCTACACGCTGAGTTTCGCCGGATTCTGGCTGATGACCTTCCAGTTGTTCGACATCCTGCCGAACTTCATTGATGACTGGGTGGACTCCCGTCATCTGGCGTCGTTCCTGTCGTCGATCGTCGGTGAGAAGGCGGTGCCGCTGGTCAATGGCGGCAACCTCACCCAGGAGTGGATGATCAATTTCAACGCATTGCTGATCAGTATCGCGACGTTCCTGATGGGCTACTGCACGCGCAGGATTCCGCCGTTGATCACCATCATCATCGGTATCCTGATGGCGGTGTTCGCGACCTACGGACTGGGCATGAGCATGAACGGCTGGTGGATCCTCGGTTGCATCGGGTTGTTCTCGCTGGGTGAGATGATGTCCGGACCTGCCAACTCGTTCTACATCGTCAGCATCGCTCCCGAAGGCAAGAAGGGGCTCTACATCGGTTTCAGCGGATTCACCGTGGGCATCGGTTGGTCGATCGGGTCGATCATCGCCTCCCACCTGTATCAGGATGGTGGTGACAAGGTCGAGTTGGCGAAGCGTTACCTGACCGAATCGCTCGGCGTCGACAAAGCGCAGCTCGCCGATCTGCCGAAGGAGGCCGTGATGCCGTTGTTGGAGAAAACCAGTGGTCTCGATGCCTTTGCCGCCAGAGATCTGCTGTGGAATACCTATGAGCCGTATTCGATGTGGTTGATCTTCGCGTTGATCGGTCTGGGTTCGTTGTTGATCCTCTGCGCCTACAGCAAGGTGGTGGGAGCGGCGGAGAAGGATCCGAATCATCCGTTCAACACGAAGGGCGACTTCTGGGTGCAGTGCTTCCTGATTCCGATCGCCGGCATCTTCATCTATGCCACCTGCGTGTGGTTCTCGCTGGCGCTGCTGTTGAACACCCTGTTCTTCACGATGATGTTGGTCATCTCGTTCCTGCCCAAGCAGATGCGTTTGGTTGACCTGCCACCATCATCCTGAGTTCGGTTTTTGCCATGGCCTGATGACGTAAATCGTCAGTTGAATGCTCTCATCGGATTGCGGTTTTCCCCCACGATCCCCGATCGGCGATCCATGATCCTGTTCCATCACTTCGTCTTCGGAAACGCCTTCATCCAGGCGTCCCACTGCTCCACCAACGCGGCGAGTTTTTCCGGTTCGCTCTGTGCCAGGTTGTGGCTTTCGTTGGCGTCCTTCGCCAGGTCGTAGAGTTCCCAGCCGTTCTTTTTGCCCCAGAACACCGCTTTCAGGTTGCCTTCGCGGATGGCGCCGCCGCCCGACCACTGCCAGTAGATCGGTTGGGGTCGATTCAGCGGGCGCTCTTGAAGAACAGGCAGCAGGCTGATGCCTTTCATCGGCAGCACCGGGTTGTTTTGGTATTCTTTTGGATAAGTGGCGCCGGTGATTTCGACGAGTGTCGGCATGATGTCGATGAGGTGGCCGGGTTCGGCGCAGAAGCCACCGGGTTTGGAGATTTTGCCGGGCCAGCTGATGATCAAGGGGGTGCGGATGCCGCCTTCGTGACTGTAGTTCTTCCATTTCCGCAACGGGGTGTTCTGCACGGTGGCCCAGCTTTGACCGACGGTTTCGTAGCTGGCGACAGTTCCGAAATCCTCAAGTTTGGTGGATGCATACTTGCCGCCGGCGCCTTCGGCGCAGCCGCCGTTGTCGGAGGCGAAGAAGAAGATCGTATTTTCCAGTTTGCCCTGCTGTTTGAGTTTATCGAGAAGACGGCCGATGTTCTGGTCGACGCGATCCAGCATGGCGGCGTAGATTTCCATGCGGCGGATTTCCTTTGCCCGATCCTCGTCCGAGAGATGCTGCCAATCCTTGCCATCCCATTCTGGCAGAGGGTTCTTCGTTGGATCGATCAGCCCCATGTCGACTTGTCGTTGGTAACGGGCTTTGCGGATCGCTTCGTAACCGGCGTCGTAGCGGCCCTTGTACTTGGCGATGTCTTCGGGCCAGGCGTGCAGCGGGTAGTGGGGTGCCGTGTAGGCGAGGTAGAGCAGGAAGGGCTGTGTTTTCAATTCGGACTCATCCAGCCATTGCAATACCTTGTTGGTGAAGGCATCGGTGGTGTAGAAGTTGCGGTCCTGCGGGGTGAACGGTTGCAGGGTTTGCGAGTCATCGCACCAGGTGCGCGAGTACTTGCGGGCCGGTTCGGGTTCGCCTTCGCGTTGGTTGCCGGGGTTCCAGAAGTTGCAGCAGCCATCGCGCAGGCCGTAGTAGTGGTCGAACCCGCGATCGATGAGGTTTTCAGTGCCGTGGTGCTTGCCCGAGGCGAGCGTGCGGTAGCCAGCGGTCCTGGTGACCTCCCCGAGCGTGACCGCATTCTTCATTTTCGCGGGGGCCATCATGCCGCAGTCCTGGGCGTAGGTGCCGGTGAGCAGGCAGGCGCGCGAGGTGTTGCATTTGGCGGTGTTGTAGAATTGGGTGCAGCGCAGCCCACCCTTGGCCAGAGAGTCGATGTGGGGGGTCTCGATCTCGCTGCCATAGCACCCGAGGTCGGCCCAGCCCATGTCATCGACGAGGATGAAGATGATGTTGGGTTTTTCCTGCGCATGGAGTGCAGCGCAAAAGGCCAGTAGAAGCAGGACTGGGACCAGGAATAGGCGGCGCAGTGGGTTCATGTGGGTGCAGATTGGCTTAGGGATTGCGCTGGGGGAAGGATCAATCTTGCAGCTTGGGCTCAGCTCTTGCCGCCGTCCAGTCTGCCGGCGGCATAAGCCTCGAACACACGGCGGATCTCGTCGCGGACGCGGCGGAATACCTCGAATTGCTCGTCTTCCGTGCCGGTGGCGTGGGCCGGATCGTCGAAGGGCCAGTGGTGGCGGTTCATTTGTCCTGGGAAGATCGGGCAGGCCTGGTCGGCGTTGCCGCAGACGGTGATGACGGTTTCGACGTTCCTGCTGAGGAATTCATCGAGGTGCTTGGAGCGGTTGCTGCTGATGTCGATGTCGATTTCCGCCAGTGCCTTGATCGCCAGCGGGTGGACGTAACCGGCGGGTTTCGAGCCGGCGCTCGCGACTTCGAAAGCGTCGCCCAGCGCGCGTTGCAGGATACCTTCGGCGAGGTGGGAGCGACAGCTGTTGCCGGTGCAGAGGATGAGGATCAGTGGTTTCATGGTTTCGGAGGAAATGATTTGAACCGCGGATGGACACGGATGGACGCGGATTAAAAACGAGGAGAATGATTCTTTCGCCATCCGTTCTTCAATCTGTGTCCATCCGTGTCCATCTGTGGTTTAACAAACATTCTGTTTGGGATAGAATTTGTCCTTGAGCCAGAAGGAGACGTGGACGAGGGCGATGAGGGCGGGCACTTCGATGAGCGGGCCGACGACGGCGGCGAAGGCGACGCCGGACTCCAGGCCGAACACGGCGATGGCCACAGCGATGGCCAGTTCGAAGTTGTTGCCGGCCGAGGTGAAGGCGATGCTGGCGGTGCGCGGATAGTCGGAGCCCAGTCTGGCGGCCATCCAGAAGCTCACCAGGAACATCACGGCGAAGTAGATGACCAGCGGGATGGCTATGCGCAGCACGTCCATCGGCAACTGCACGATGGTGTCGCCCTTGTAGGTGAACATGACGACGATGGTGAACAGCAGGGCGATCAGCGTGAGTGGCGAGATGCGCGGGATGAAGACGTTTTCATACCACGATTCGCCCTTGGCGCGGACCAGCAGCACACGGCTGAGCGCTCCCGCGGCGAACGGGATGCCGAGGTAGATGAGCACGCTGTGGAAGATGTCGATCATCGAAACCTCGACGACCACACCCTTGAGTCCGACGTAGGGTGGCAGCACGGTGATGAAGAGCCAGGCGTAGGCGCTGTAGAACAGGATCTGGGCGATGCTGTTGAGCGCGACCAGGCCGGCGGCGTATTCGCTGCTGCCCTTGGCCAGCTGGTTCCACACGAGCACCATCGCGATGCAGCGGGCGAGGCCGACGAGGATCAGGCCGACCATGTAGTCCGGTTGATCCCGCAGCAGCAGCACCGCCAGCACCCACATCAGCACCGGTCCGATCAGCCAGTTCTGGATGAGAGAGAGGCTGAGGATGCGGGTATTGGCGAACACCTTGGGCATTTCGCCGTAGCGGACCTTGGCCAGCGGTGGATACATCATCACGATCAGGCCGATGGCGAGCGGCAGGTTGGTGGTGCCGACGGTCATCGGCGCGAAGAAGGCGACGGGATCGGTGATCACCCAGTGGCCGATGGCCACGCCGATGGCCATGGCAACGAAGATCCAGACCGTCAGGTAGCGGTCGGTGAAGGAGAGGTTTTTGGCGACGGGATTGGACATGAGCGTGGAGCAGGGAGCTTGGAGTGGTGAAAATCAGCAGCAGCCTTCAGGGCCGCAGCAGGGGGGCTTGCTGCCGATGGCGGGCAGGCGCAGTGTGGGCATGTCGAGGCCGCAGAGTTCCGGGGCAAGGCATTCGGTGTGCTTGTGGGCGAGTTGCAGGATGACGGCATCGGTGGTGATCTCGTGGCCATCGATCGTGTATTGCGAGATCACGCGGTCTTCGTATTCGATTTCCACCGGTATGGATTCATCGGGCAGCAGGCTGGCGCCTTTTTGCAGGATGCCGGCCATCTTTTCGGTTTCGATGCGGTGTTCGAAATCCTTGCCCACCCAGACTTGCAGCTGGCAGGTGGTTTTCTCACGGCGCGTGCCGCCGCAGTCGAGGAAGGTCTTGTCGATGCGGCCGACCTCGGTGATGTGGAAGGATACCGGCACGTCGGAGTCGTCCGGCAGCCGCAGGCGGAAGAAATGCTGCGGATGTTCGGCGAGCAGTTGTTTGAGTGTCTTCAGTCTCATGATTGGAAATCCATGTAGCGGCGGTCTATGACCGTCGCTGATCAGCCATCGGAGATGGCCTCTCACGCTGGGAAAGTTTCTTCGGTCCCGGGCAGCAGCTGGTGGCGCGTTCGGCAAGCCGTTGGCGGGCGCGTTTGTGATCCTCGTCGTGTTGCGGGTCGTCGGGCAGGGACTTCACGCAGTTTTTGAGAAACGTCATGTGCTTGCGTGCGATGCGGAAGTAGGTCCACTTGCCGCAGGTCTCGCTCTCGAGCAGCCCGGCCCGGCGGATGATCTGCACGTGGCTGGATACCGAGGACTGCGGCATGTCGAGGATGTCGGCCAGTTCGCAGACGCACAGCGCCTGATCCATCGCCAGCCGCACGACGCGCCAGCGGATCGGGTCGGCCAGGGCTCGGAAAAACACAACGGCGGATGTCATCACGAAAAATCTCGTTGCATCAGCGAGGGGCGTCAAGGGGATTACCGCCCGCAGCTGCAATTTCCCGCTTTGCCAAATGCGGGATCGGCGCTAGGCTCCGCGCCTTTCCCTGATGCGCCCCCGCGGGGCGCAGGGCGCAAAGCAAAAAGTAGAAAGCTGAAAACTGAAATATGAGCGAAGAAACTCTTCGATGAGACAGCATGGCCATTTCGACGGTCCTGCCACACTTCCCCAATGACCTCATCATTCTGATTTCCACTTTCAGCTTTCAGTTTTCAGCTTTATCTCCAATCCCATGAGCACAGCCGACCTCTATTCCCAATACGTTTTGCCGACCTACGGACGCTTTCCGATGGTGCCGGTGCGTGGTCAGGGGTCGTATGTCTGGGACGACGCGGGCAAGCGCTATCTGGATTTCTGCACCGGCATCGCCGTGTGTGCGCTCGGTCACAGCCATCCGCGGCTGGTGGCTGCGATTCAGGAGCAGGCGGCCACCTTGCTGCATGTGTCGAACCTGTATCAGATCCCGCAACAGGCTGAACTGGCCGAGGAGATCGTCGAGCAGCACGTGCGGCTTGCCGGCAAGGTCTTCTTTTCGAATTCCGGTGCCGAGGCCAATGATGGACTGGTGAAATCCGCACGGCGTTTCGGTCACAAGCGGACGCAACCGGATGGCAGCCCGCGTTTCGAAGTCATCACCTTCAAGCAATCCTTCCACGGCCGGACGCTCGGCGGCATTGCCGCGACCGGTCAAGCCAAGGTGCAGGAAGGATTTGATCCGTTGCTGCCAGGATTCCGGCATTTGCCATTCAATGATCTCGAGGCGTTGAAAGCCGGCATTCGCCCGGAGACGGTGGCGGTATTGCTCGAGGTGGTGCAAGGCGAGGGTGGCGTCAACGTGGCGACGCCGGAATTCCTGCGCGGCATCGCCAGTTTGTGCAAGGAGCACGATCTGCTGCTGTTCTTTGACGAAGTGCAGACGGGATTCGGTCGCTGTGGTGACGCGATGGCGTGGCGGATGGTTGCGCCGGAAATCGAACCCGACGGAATTTCCTGGGCCAAAGGCATGGGCGGCGGTGTGCCGATCGGTGCGTTCTGGTTGAGCGATCGGTCGGTCGATGATGACGGTTCCAGCTTGTCCTCGCTGATGGGTCCCGGTTCGCACGGCTCGACCTATGGTGGCAATCCTCTGGTGAGTGCGGCGTCGCTGGCGGTGCTGCGCGAGGTGCGGGAGAAGGAACTGGCGGCGAATGCGATCCTGATGGAAACGCGGATCCGGCGGACGATCGAGTCCTGGCAATTGCCGGTGATCCGTGAGGTGCGCGGATTCGGACTGTTGCTTGGTGTGGCGCTCGAGCCAGAGAAGATCCGCGCGCCGGAAGGTAAGACCGCGGCGCTGACGGTGGTCAGCGCGCTGATGGATCTCGGACTCTTGTGTCCGCCTGCCGGACCCGACACCTTCCGCTTGTTGCCACCGCTCAACGTCAGTGAAACCGAAGTCGATGAGGCTTTGGCCATCATCAAGCATGCCCTGGAATCCCTTGCCATCCTGTCATGAACCATCTGCTTTCGATTGAACAACTGAGTGCCGCCGAGATCATCGGACTGTTGGACTCCGCTGAATACCTCAAGCGTCAGCGTGGCCGCGATGGTAAGCCGCTGGAGGGGCAAACGTGGGCCTTGATCTTCACCAAGTCGTCGACGCGTACGCGCGTGTCCTTCGAGGTGGGGATCCGCGAACTCGGTGGTTTCCCGATGTTCCTTTCGAAGAATGACATCCAGCTGGGCCGAGGTGAGCCGATCAAGGACACGGCGCGGGTGCTGGGGCGCATGGTGCATGGTGCGATCATCCGCACCTATGCGCAGCAGGATGTGGTGGATTTCGCCGAGTATTCCGGCATTCCGACGATCAATGCGCTGACGGATGACGAACACCCGTGCCAGATCCTGGCGGATCTGTTGACCGTGCGTGAGAAGCTGGGCACTTGGGAAGGCCGCAAGGTGGCGTTTGTCGGCGATGGGTTCTCCAACATGACGCGTTCCTGGATGTGGGCGGCCAAACGGCTGGGTTTCGAGTTGGCGATTGCTTCGCCGCCGGCGTGCCAACCGCCTGCGGATTTCCTCGCCGCGCTGGATGCGTCGAATGTCAGTGTGAGTGCCGATCCTGTCGTCGCGGTGTCCGGTGCGCACGTGATCAACACGGACGTCTGGTTGTCGATGGGGCAGGAGGATCAGAAGGAAAAGGAGCTCGAGTTCGCCGGCTTCGAAGTGAATGATGCCCTGCTCTCCGGTGCGGCCGATGGACACATCGTGCTGCACTGTTTGCCTGCCTATCGCGGCAAGGAGATCAGCGAAGAGGTGCTTGAGCGCCACGCCGCAGTCATCTTCCAGCAGGCGGAGAACCGCCTGCACGCGCAGAAGGCGGTGCTGGTGAGGTTGGGTGGCAAGCGCTGAAGGGCGCAAGAGTGCCGTTTAGCCCCGTTACGCCTTGAAATTCCGAGCGTGGCCGCGGCGTCCAAAAACTAAAGGTTGCTGTAATGTCAGGATGTATCACGCAATTCGCGTGACATCTTTCGTTTGCTCTTTTCTCTCAGAAAACCCTTGAAATGGAGGATTGGAGGCGTCGATAGCAAAAAATGCGCAGTATTGTATTGAGTATAGAGGCTCCGCATATTTTGCTGTTGGTGTATCTCCATATGACTTCTGTCAGCTGCGCCACCTTCTCTGCTGGCATTTCGGAAACAACCCATTTTTGAGGTTCGACTGTTCTGGCGCATGCGGTGCCGGCGTCGGACCGCAGAATGCAAAACAAATGACGCCATGAACATATTGATCACGGGTGGTGCGGGTTTCATCGGGGCGAATCTGGCTGAATATCACCTGAAGCGTGGGGACAACGTGGTGGTGGTGGACGATCTCAGCGCGGGCCGGTTCGAGAACGTCAAGGATCTGGTGGGGCAGGGGCAGTTGCGCGTGGTGATCGCGGATTTCCTGCAGTGGGAGCATCTCTGCATGGAAGTGGCCAAGGCCGACCTCATCTACCATATGGCGGCGGTGGTCGGCATGTTCCGTGTCATCAAGGAGCCGACCACGGTGATGCGGATCAACGTTTGTGGCACGGAGCGTCTGCTGCAGTGCGCTGCGGATTGCGGCAGTGAGGCGCAGATTGTCATCGCGTCGAGTTCCTCGGTTTACGGGCATCATCAGCACATCCATGACCTGAGTGAGGACAATGATCTGATCTATGCCCCAGAGGACGGTGGATTGATGGGTTACGCGCTGAGCAAGTTGGCCAATGAAGTGCAGGCCAAGGCCTACCACCGTGAGTATGGGTTGCGGGTGATCATCCCGCGCTTCTTCAACGTCGTCGGTCCGCGTCAGACCGGAACCTACGGCTACGTGGTTCCCCGATTCGTCCAGCAGGCGCAGGCCGGGCGTCCGTTGACGGTCTTCGGCGATGGCACACAGATCCGGTCTTTCTGTAATGTGAGGGATACGATCCGAGCTCTGCAAATGCTTCTCGAGCTCGGTGAGCAAGAGGGTTCCCGCATCCATGGCGAGGTGGTCAATGTCGGCAATGACCGGGAGATCAGCATCCTCGATCTGGCGAAACTCGTCATCGAGCGCGCCGACAGTGATTCGGGCATCGAGTTCATCCCCTTCGATCAAGCGTATGGCGAGCACTTCGATCAGATCACCCAACGCCATCCCAATCTTGAAAAAATCACGCGGCTCACCGGATTCGTGCCGGCATGGACGCTCGAAGAAACCATCGATGACCTGCTCAACAACAATCTGACCGGAGGGATTCCCCAATGCGCACTTACCTGAATCAACGATCCGTCCTCAGTCTGCTGCTGGCGGTGGCGATTGCCCATCCAGTCGCAGGGCAAACTACGGCCCAGGCGACTGGAATTGCCGCCACCGTCGTGGAGGATGAGGCGACACAACCCGAGCATCCGTGGACCTTGGTGCCGTCGTTCAGTTGGAGTTTTTTCAACAAGGGCCGCGACAGCTGGCAGCAGGAAAACCTCGAGCTGTATTATTATCTGGCGCAAGAGAAGTTGCTCTTCGATGCCAGCGTGGAGCGGATGCACCGGCCGCCGAACGGCTATGACACGGTGTATGGCTTCGGTGCGGCCTGGTATCCGTCGGACCAGCTGGAGCTGCATGGCGGGATCAAGCTGACCGATGACGCCGGCTTCCTGCCGAGCGAGCGCTATGACCTTGGATTCCAATATCGATGGAGCCCGCAGTGGGAGGTGCTGCTGGATGTGGAACAGATGAATTTCGGTTCCTACGCCCGCCAGTGGAACGACGGAATCACCCAGGTCAAGCCGGGCCTGCGCTACTGGTTTTCCGAGAGCAACTCGCTGACGCTGCGCTACACGCACGGCTGGGTTCATGATGCGGTGGATTACGACTACTACGGAGTGGACGTCACCTTCGGTGATCTGCCGCGCGATGCGAAGCTGGTCTTGAGTCTGGCCTATGGAACCGACCCGGATCTCGATTTCGGCACAGGCAGCACCAGCCTTTCCGACGCCTATATGGTCAGTATCTTTTACAAGCAGCCGGTCAGCGCGGACCTGACGACATTTTTCGGTTTGGAATACGTCTACCGCCTGCGAGCGGACAATGACGACGAGCTTTATCAGATGTGGACCCCAACCATCGGACTGTCATGGAAATTCTAGATTACAACTACACGTCGAAGATCATGAACATCGGCATCGCGTTATCGCTGATGACGATACTGCTGATCATCATCACCACGGTGATCCATTGGATTGCAGAACGCCGGCGGCATCACACGCTGGTTTTCGATCAGATGCACGAGCCGATGGTGATGAACTACCTCGAGGGCCGGGTGCCGCGCTACACCGTGATCGGGTCCATGGCGGAAGAGTCGTCGGAAGCGATGGATCTGCTGATGGAGCTTTCCAGGAAGCTGCAGCCGAGCGCCCAATCCCGGTTGTTGCGGCTGTTTTCCGGTTTGCCGGGTGTCGAGGAGGAAATCAACGCCATCGACAGTCCGCATGCCAAAAGGCGGCTGCAGGCGGCCGAGCGGCTGGCTTTCGTGAAGAATGAAACCTCGGCGGAAGCGTTGTTGCGTGCGCTTGAGGATGAGTCGGTCGCCGTGCGTTACTGCGCGGCCCGGTCGCTGGCAGCGCATGCCAGGCCCGAATTCATCGAACCCACGCTGCTGGCCTTCGACGCGGATCATGAGATCAACTGGTTTCGTCTGGTCGAGGTGGTCCATGACTACGGCTCGGTGGCGGTGCCGACGCTGTTGCGCATGCTGAAGGATCCGCAGTGGGCGCAATCGACCAATATCCTCAACGTGGTGATCCGCGCCTTGGGCATGCTTGAAGCGCAGCAGGCGGTGCGGCCCTTGATGGACTTGTTGCATCATCCCGACATGAGTGTACGTCACCATGCGGCGCGCGCGCTGGGTGACATCGGGGATCCGGCTGCCATCCTCTCGGTGACCGAGTTGAGTCACGATCCCGAGGCGGATGTCCGCAGGAAGGCGGTGGAGGCCATCGGCAAGTTGCGTGCTGAAACCCAGATTCCGGTCCTTGAACAGGCTCTGGGTGATCCTTCCTGGTGGGTCCGTCTTGCGGCTGCCGAGGCGCTTTACGCGATCGGTCCAGCCGGCATCGAGAGGCTCAAGGAAGTCCGCAGGGATACCCACGACATCTACGTGCACGACATCTGCTCGCAGGTGCTTAGCGAGCATGATGTTCACAACTCCAATGGAAAACCGTCATGACCACGATCCTTCAATTCTGTGCCGCTGCCATCCTCGTTTATTTCGTCGCGTTGTTCGCCATCAACCTGACCCTGATCGTGCTCGGTTCCATCCAGACCCGTGATTACAACGATCAGATCACCGCGTCGGATTTCGACCACATCGCGAAATCGAGATCGTCAATGCCGATATCGCTGATCATTCCCGCCCACAACGAGGGCGCGATCATCATTCGGTCCGTCGAGAACGCGCTCAAGCTCGACTATCCGATCCATGAGGTGGTCGTGGTGGATGATGGCTCGACGGATGACACGCTGAGTCTGTTGCAGCGTCGGTTCAAGCTGCAGCGGGTCGAGAAACATGGTTTTTCCACGATTCACCATCACAAGGTGGTGGCTGTCTACGAGTCACCGGAGCACGCGAATCTGGTGGTGATCGCCAAGGAGAACGGTCGGCGGGCGGATGCGATCAATGCCGGTGTGGTGCTCAGCCGTTACCCATTGCTGTGCATCATCGATGCGGATTGCGTGATTGATTCCGACGGGTTGCAGCACATGGCGAGGCCGTTCCTGCTGGATACCGAGCTGGCGGCTGCAGCCGGGGTGGTCCGACCATCGAACGGCCTGGTCGTCGAGAATGGGCTCATCAAGGAGCGTCGTTTGCCGAAAACCTGGGCCGGCATGGTCCAGGAGGTGGAGTATGCCCGCAGCTTCCAGTGGCAGCGCATCGGTTTGAACCGCCTTCGCAGCATGTTGTGTATTTCCGGCGCCTTGCTGCTCATCCGGCGATCGGTTCTGGAACAGACCGGCGGGCCATGGGCCGACGCCATCACTGATGACGTCGAGTACACCATCCGTTTGCACCGGTTCCTGTTTGATCGGGAGAATCCAAGCGACCTGCGCTTGGCCTTCATTCCGGATGCCGTGAGTTATACGGAGGTTCCTGAGAAATTCCGGCTTTACCTCTCGCAGCGGAACCGCTGGCAGCGGGGCACCCTGCAGGCGATCTTCCGCAACTGGCGGATGCTGTTCAATCCGAGGTATGGGCTCACCAGTTTCTTCGGCATGACCTACATGCTCTTCTTTGAAGCACTGGCGCCCGTGGTTGAGTTCACGGCCTACATGCTGGCAATCGTCATGCTGTTGATGGGCCTGGTGACGTGGCAGGAAATCGCCGTGGTGGTCTTCATGGCCTTCGCCGCCTGTCTGGTGCTCACGCTGATGGCGGTGTTGATTTCGGAATGCACGCGCATGCGGACCACGTCGTGGAAGGATTACTGGCGCATGCTCGTCGCCGTGTTCCTCGACAACTTCGGCTGGCATCAGGTGCGCACCTTGGTCTCCGTGTGGGCGACCATCCAGCTCATCTTCTTCGGACGGCGCGACCTCGGCGCGCAGATGGAACGCTCTCCCCAACCCTCCTGTATCACCCCATGATCCCCAAGCCTGCTGATGCGCGCTTCGAGGTTGCAATTGTCGGACTCGGCTATGTCGGTGTCCCGTTGGCCTTGGGCTTCGCCAAATCCGGATGTCGTACCCTCGGGTACGACGCCGACTGTCAACGTGTGAAGGAACTCGAGCAAGGGCACTCGCCCTTTGCCCACATTCCCTCCGCGGATCTCGCCGACCGACTGCGTGATGGTTCGCTCGAGCTGACCTGCACACCCGACCTGCTGGAAGAGAGCGAGGCGATCATCGTCTGCGTGCCGACGCCTTTGCGACTGCATCAGGACCCGGATCTGTCGTATGTCCTCGGCGTCGCGCGTGAAATTGCACCGCATCTGCGGCGCGGTATGCTGGTTTCGCTGGAATCGAGCACTTATCCGGGAACCACCCGCGAGGAGTTTCGCGATGTGCTGGAGCAGGGATCCGGCCTGAAGGCGGGGGTCGACTTCCATCTGGCGTTCTCCCCCGAGCGCGAAGACCCGGGCAATGAGCAGAGCAAGCTGCGCAAGATCCCCAAGGTGGTCGGTGGCTTGACTGCTGACTGCCGGCAGCGGGCCGTTGAGCTGTACGGCCGGGCGATCGATAAAATCGTTCCTGTCAGCAGTTGTGACACCGCCGAGGCCGTCAAGCTGACCGAGAACATCTTCCGCTTCATCAACATCGCCCTGGTCAACGAATTGAAGACGATCTACTCGATGCTGGGCATCGACATCTGGGAGGTGATCAATGCGGCCAAAACCAAGCCGTTCGGGTTCATGCCCTTTTACCCTGGTGTGGGTGTCGGTGGTCATTGCATTCCGATCGACCCGTATTACCTGAGTTGGAAGGCGCGGGAGTTCAAGATCGACTGCCGCTTCATCGAGTTGGCTGGCCAGATCAACCACGCGATGCCGAATTACGTGGTCAATAATCTGGTAGATCAGATGAACGAAGCCGGCAGGCCGCTGCGTGGGCAGCGCGTGCTGGTGGTTGGCGTCGCCTACAAGCCGGATGTTTCCGATGATCGTGAGTCGCAGTCGTACACCGTGATGAACCTGCTCAAGGCCAAGGGGGTCGAGGTGGATTACCACGATCCGAACGTGCCCTGGATTCCGCCCTTGCGGGGCCAATGGTCGGGCAGGTGTTCGGTCGATTTGACGCCTGAAAACCTGCGCCGTTACGGGGCCGCCGTGATCTGCACGGCTCATCATGGCGTGGACTACGATCAACTGGCCCATGAGGTGCCCTTGGTCGTCGATGCTTGCAATGTCGTGCCGAAAGGCGGCAGGGCGCGGGTGGTATTGGCCTGAGCCGGGCGAAGCTTCTTGAACTGTTGAGCCGCTTGTGGCATGCTGCAATTGGATTCAACCATCCTACAACCATGAACGAACTATTCGAGGCGTGGAGCCGGGTCGATCGCAACAAGATCGCCGCCGGACTCAGTGTGGTGCCGGGGCTGGGGCACCTCTACAAGCACCACTACCTTCAGGGGTTTGGCATGCTGATGGTCGGCAATGTCGTCGTCGGATTTCTTGCTGTCCTGATGGCGCTTGGAACCTTTGGTTTGTCATTGATCCTGCTGCCTGCGTGCTGGGTTGCCGGTGTCGCCTACTCGGCCTACATGGCCAGTGACGAGCATGGCCATCATCCCTGGCTGCATGTGTGGGGGTACCGATGGCGGGACTGGTTGCATGGCAAAAGCTTGAAGCCGGTGAAGTGAGTTGTTGGTCATTGGTCCCTCCTTCGCCCTTCGGGCTACGGCGGGCAAGCATTGGTCATTGGTCATTGGTGAAGAGGGGCAGGTTAGGGGTTCCGTTGTTCCTGCCTCACTTCGATGTTCGATGTTGGGCGTTCGATGTTCGATGTTTGATATGAAGACCGGTGAAGTGGTCATGGGTCATTCGATGATGGGATGATGGGAGGTTTCTTTTTGCTTCACGCAGTGATGCCTCTGCGGAAGCTTGGCGATTGCGAACATCCCGCCATCGACCATGAAGACTTCATCTGTTCTATTCATTGCCAGCCTGCTTCTGAACGTGAGTTCGCTTGCCATCGGTCCGGCAGATCCACCGGATTTCACGAAGGGTGAGCGCAAGGGGGTGGATCTCAAGCAGCAGGGGACATACAACCTGGGGTCGACGGGGATGCGCGGGTGGATTTACTGCAAGGCCGCCAATAATCTGGATGCGGGGCAGGGGCGTTCGACCTTGGCCAGCCGGCAGATCCTGGTGACGCATGTCGGTCCGGGGTCGCCAGCGGATGGAGTGATGGCGGTGGACGACGTGATTCTCGGTGTCGGTGGCAAGCCGTTTGCTGATGATGCCCGCAAGAGTCTGGCATGGGCGATCCAGGAGGCGGAGAAGGAGACGAACGGAGGTGTGCTCAAGCTCACCCGTTGGCGTGCGGGCAAGACCGATGAAGTGGAGTTGAAGCTGAGGGTGATGGGGACTTACAGCGCCACCGCACCCTACAATTGCCCGAAGTCCAAGCGCATCCTTGGGGAGGCGATCGAGCAGTTGGAGAAGGAGTCATTGTCGGATGACCTGTGGGGTGCGATCCGGGGGCTCGCCTTGCTATCCACCGGCAGGGACGATTGCCTGCCGAAGCTGCAGGAATTTGCGCGACGCATCGGCCCCAAGGATCTGAGTCTGGAGTTGAAGCCCGGCATGGTTGTCTGGCAGTGGGGATACAAGAACGTGTTTCTCTGCGAGTATTTCCTGCGCACCGGCGACAAGGAGGTGTTTCCTGCGATTCAGGAATTCACGACCAAGCTGGCGATGGGGCAGAGCCTGTATGGCACTTTCGGTCATGGTCTTTCCGGATTGCGTGAAGATGGTGGCTTGCATGGATCGATTCCGCCGTATGGTCCGGTGAATGCGGCCGGTCTGGTTGGCAATCTGGCGATCGTGATGGGAGCCAAGTGCGGGGTGAAGCATCCGGAGGTCGCGCCGGCGATCGATCGGGCGGCGAAGTTCTTCGGTTATTTTGCCGACAAGGGGTCGATTCCCTATGGCGAGCACGTGCCTTGGATCTATCACGGCAGCAATGGCAAGACCGCGCAGACAGCCGTGTTGTTCGCGATGATGGGGGATCAGTTGGAGAAGACGAGGTTCTTTGCGAAGATGTCGACCGCTGCGCATGCCAACCTCGAGTATGGGCACACCGGTCAGGGGTTCAGCTACCTGTGGAGCATGCTGGGAGCGAATGTCGGCGGTCCTGAATCTGCGGCCGCCTACTTCCGTGAGATTTCCTGGCGTTGTGATCTGGCTCGCCGTTGTGACGGATCGTTCACATACGATGGCGCCGAGCAGTATGGTGCGGGCAGAACCAAGGATGATACGTATTTTGGTGAGCCCGTCGGGTATGGTGGTGGCTTGAGCCCGAATGCCACCTATGTGCTCGCGTATGCGTTGCCATTGAAGCAGTTGCACATCGCCGGCAAGTCGGCGGATCAGGCAAACTGGCTCAGTCGTGACGAGGCGGCGGACGCTGCGGCATGCGGCAAGTTCGACTTGGCCCGCAAACAGCAGAGTCCGGCGCAGTTGGTCGCTGCGTTTTCATCGTGGTCGCCGATCGTGCGTGCTTGGGCGGCGGAGGAGTTGGCTTCACGGCCCGAAGCCAAGGCGATGGTTCCCGAATGGATCCAACTGGCGCGGGGCAAGGACGTGCATGTGGCACAGGGTGCCGTCGAGACGCTGGGATTCCTGCGTGCTGCCGAGGCCTTGCCGGTGTTGGTGGATCTGCTGAAGCACGATGACCACTGGCTGCGTTACAAAGCGGCTGAGGCCATCGACAAGATGGGTGATAAGGCGAAGCCGGTGACCGGCGACCTGCTCAAGGCGATTGTCGATACCGCCACGCCGGTGGATTCCATCGAATGGGCCGATCCGATCCAATTCAGTCACGGCCAGTTGGCCAAAGTGCTTTTCCGTGGCTTGTTGAGGGATTCGCTTGAAGGGGTCGATCGCAACACGCTTTACCCGGCGATCCGTGCCATTGCGCTCAATCCCGACGGGCGGGCGCGTGGTCATCTTGGGCGCACCTTCGAACAGCTGCTCAGCCTGGAGGATGTGGAAGCGCTGGCGCCGGTGTTGCTGCAATCGATCACCGTGCAGGCTCCCGCGGACACCATGTTCCGTGATGAGATCCGGATGGGAGCGTTCCGGGCGCTGACCCGCAACCACTACGAGGAGGGGATTGCGGCCGGAGTGATTTATGCCAAGACCCAGGGCAACCACGGCAGTGAGAACCGCACGCCGGAAATCATGAAGGAAATCGTCAGTTACGGTGCCGCCGCCAAGCCGGCGATTCCCGGACTGCGGGAGTTGATCCAGCAATTCAAGGATGACGTGGCGCGTGGTGAGTATCCCGAACGGCTGAATTCGAAGCGGATCGATCCGGTCGAGGCAGCGATCCAAACGATCGAAGCGGCGACGGAGCAGCCGGAGTTGCGCAGGATTGCAGGGAAATGAGGGAATTCGGGTGATTTCGAGTCCGGGGCAGGTCCAATATCATACGATCGTGCCATGGTGGAGAACTTGATTTGGAGTCTCGATTTACGAATAATCGCTCTCTGAATAGGTCAGACAGCTCTGCACTCGTGGGGCGCATCTCCTCACGGTTGTCTCGACGGATGAAAACAACAGCCCCCCCAGCCTCAGCATGATCAAATCCGGCCTTCAACCACGAGAGCTAGCCGCGTTGGCTGTATGCGGTTTAGTGATGTCTGCGTCCGCTTTACAGGCAGCGATCATTTCGCCCCTTCTGAGCACTGCCCCAGGTTCCTTGACCTCTTCCTTCCTTACTTCGGAGGATTCTCTGAGGACCATTAATTCTGCTCTCGATGGATCCGGTTTGTCGGCGACTCCCACCGATGCAAATATTCTTACTGTCACACACACATCTGCAACGGCCACCGACAACCATTACCTTGGTAACACATCACTAACGGGTGGAGGGGCCACGATTGCCAGTGAAGTGCTGACTTTTGATTTGGGGAGCAAGTTCGACGTGACTGATATTTATCTTTGGACGTATGAGCGCAGCCAAGCAAGCCGTGGGCTCGTTAGTTTCAATATCTCATATTCTACTGATGGTGGAGCTAGCTTTAGCTCCCCGGTTGCAGCATCGACCCTTGGAATCACAAATTTCGCGCTTTGGGGGGTGTGGACAGTGCAGACACCACAGCAGCGCACATTCAGTTCTGCTTTGGCTGGTGTGGATGTGATTCGGTTTTCCAATATTGTGAACGGTGGAGATGCCGGGCGCCTTGGGATTTCTGAAATCCGCTTTGGTGGAACCGCCGTTCCCGAGCCCACCACCGCCTTGCTCGGTGGCCTTGGATCGCTGCTGCTCCTGATGCGCCGCCGCCGTTGATCATTTTTGTCACCTGACAACACAAAGCCCCGCCGGTGTCACCAGCGGGGCTTTTCTGTGATGGATGCTGGTGGCTGCTTACTTGCCCAGCAGCTCGACCATGTTCTTGCCGAGTCCGAGGCCGACGCGGAAGTAGGAGCGGGCATTGCCGTTCCAATGGAACCCTTGATTGCGTGGGGAAACCTCGGGGGCTTCGTAGTAGGCCCGCGTATCGTCGGAGAGGACGTTGGCCGGCTTATCGACACCGGCGACCCACAGTTGGGCGCGCTCCACCGCATGGTAGTTGTCGTAGGGTGGGGGGCTTGGCTCGCCGCCGTATCCCATCCCGGTGGTGGCGATGACGAAGGGCAGGTTCGGTTTGCCGAATTCCGAGCGCACGGCGCTGATGAAATCCGGCAGGTTGTATTTGTATTCCTCGGCGACCTTGTCCGGTGACTTGTCGCTGGTGCCTTGGTGCCAGGCGAAGCCGACGATTTGATAGCCGCGGCCTTCCCATTCGGGGAATTCCTTGCCCAGGTTGTCGAGCACCTCACGCGCGTTGTTGAACATCTCGATGTAGGAGGTTCCGATTTCGCCGCCGCGTTTGGCCACCGCATTCGGTGAGCGGAACTGGCTGACCAGGTTGTGGCCGCCCCAGGATGGCTTGATCAGCAGGACATCGTCGTTCTTGTAGTAATCGCCGATGATCTGGCCGAAGCCGAATTCCGGTCCGAACCACCTGCCGTTGCTGGTGAGCGGGCCGAGGTCACCTTTTTGAACGGGCCCGCCCAGCTTGCCGGAGCCGCCGTTGCGCCACCAGAGTTTCACTTTCGGGTTCGTTTTCCATGCGCTGGTGGCGAGCTGCTTGGGGTCGACCAAGAGCGAGCTGTAATTGAATTCCGGATATTCGGAATCATGGGCGGCCAGATATCTCAGGCTGCCTGCGCCACCAACCACGCCGCCGTTGCCATCCTCCGTGTGACCGTATCCGACCATGTTCGATTGACCGGAAAGGATGAACACCTTGATGCCTTTCGGATCATCATCCCAGGTGCGCAGGGTGGTCTTGGATTCCACCAGTGGGCGATTGGCGAGGTCCGTCAGATCGCGGGTGGTGATGGTGTAGGCGGCGGCCGGTTTCAGCGGCTCCTTGGTGGTGAGTGTGATGGTGCCGTTCTCGGGATTGAACTTGGCGGCTTGAACCGTCACTTCCTGACCGCCGTCCTGCACCACCTTGTAGCTGTCCGGCTTGAAGGCGGTGGTGGGCAGCATCGGTTCGCTGAAGATGATGCTGATCGAGGTGCCGTTGCCCCAGACGCGCTGGATCGTCGGAGCGGTGGTGTCGGGGAAACCGATCTCAAACTGCAGTTTGCCATTGCCTTTGATCGGGCTGGGGAAGGGGCCGAAGGTGGTGACGTTCTTGGTTTTGTCGGCCTCCACTGCTGCGGCGACGCAGGGTTGGTAACCGCCCATGTCCTGGGTGGCGCGGATGCCGTAGATTTCGCCTGGGTTGGATGACCATTCCAGGTAGTAGCGGTCGCTCTTTGCATCGTAGCTCGTCTTGGTGATCTTGACCTCCTGACGCGCCGGGATGCTGCCGCTGATCACGCTGTTGAAGTCGGTGCCGATGCGGATCTCGTCGATGGCGTTGCTGTTGAGGATCGAGCAGATCGTCAGCACATCGAGTGTGTCTTCATCGATGCTGGCGCTGGCGGAGCTGGCGTTCTGGTTGAACGCGGCTTCGGTCATCTGCTGGTCTTCGGTGAAGGACCAGGTGCTTACTTTGTCGGTTTCGCCGAACTCGAACTTGATGATGACGATGTTGTCTTTCTTGCCATCGAGGTTGCTGCCGGCGGTGGATGCCACTTCTTCCCCTTTCAGCCAGACCACCGGGTTCAGGCGTTTGCGTTCACGGAAGTTGCGGCCGTTGCCGGCGCCGATGGCATCGGCTTTGCCGTCGAATGCGATCGCCCGGTCCTTGAAGCCGCTGTGGTCGGATGCCAGCGCGATACCGACCGGGGCGAAGAACGATTGATTCGGCATGTGCCAGACCGAGCTGATCCACAGCACGCCGCCATTGGCCTTGGCCATGGCGCCTGCGCTTTTGGTCAGCTTGCGGGTCGAGTGGGTGCCGCCGCCCTTGTCCCAATCGGAGACCCCCACGTAGCCACCCATGGTCGGCAGGTTGTCGACGACGCCGTCCCAGTCCGGTCCGTTTTCGCCCCAGTCGCCGCCATAGAGCTCTGCCGGGTTGCCTTTCTGGTCGTAGATGAAGGCATGGCCGGTGGAGCTGGCGGTGTCCTTCCAGGCTTCGGCGAATCCCTTGCCGCCGTTGCGGCCTTCCAAACGTCCCATCACCTCATGGTTATGAGGCTGATAATCGAAAGGTTCGTAGACCAGCAGTTCGCCGTGGCTGGTGGCGAGGCTGCCCATGAGCAGGAGGACGGGAAGCTGGATCGTTTTTTGGATGGGGTTCATGATGGTATGGGTGATACTCGATGATGCACTTGGTGTATTTCATTCAGCCAGTCGCCTGATCCTACTACTGTGGTTCTGGTGGCCGGGTCGATGCGCTGCGAAAACAAATCGGCCGCGACGCGAGGTGGGCGTGGCGGCCGATGCTGGGGAATGAGGGTGTTTTGGCCTTACTTCGCAGCGGCGACCACGTGGTTTTTGGTCATGCCGAGTTCGGCCATCACCGTGTTGCCTGGGGCGCTGATGCCGAAGCGGTCGATGCCGAGCACCTTGCCTTGGGTGCCGACATATTTCCACCACAGCCCGCTGACGCCGGCTTCGATGGCGATGCGCTTGGTGCAGCTGGCTGGCAGCACGCTTTCGCGGTAATCGGCGCTCTGGCGGTCGAACAGTTCCATGCAGGGCATCGAGACGACGCGCACGCCGTCGCCGAGTTCGGCGGCAGCGGCCATTGCGTGTTGCAGTTCCGATCCGCTGGCGAGCAGGATGGTAGTCAGGGCGCCGGATTCCTTCTTGGCGATGTAGGCGCCCTTGCGGGTGCCGCTGCGGCGGGCGTCGACCGACAGCTCGTTCATCAGTGGGATCGCCTGACGGCTGAGGATCAGTGCGGTCGGGCCATCGGTGCGGGCCATGGCCGCGACGAAGGCGCCGGCGGTTTCCTCGGCATCGCCGGGGCGGATCACATCGAGGTTCGGGATGACGCGCAGGCCGCTGACGGTTTCGACCGGTTGGTGGGTCGGGCCGTCCTCACCGACGCCCACCGAGTCGTGGGTGAAGATGTAGGTGACGGGCAACTTGGCCAGGGCGGCGAGGCGGATCGATCCGCGCAGGTAGTCGGCGAAGACCAGGAAGGTGGCGCCGCTGGTGCGGAACAATCCGTCGTAGGCGATGCCGTTGCAGATGGCTCCCATCGCGTGTTCGCGGATGCCGTACCACAGGTTGCGGCCGAGCGGGTTGCTTTTCGAGAAGTCGCCGCCGTCCTTGAGGTAGTTCTTGGTCGACCCGTAGAGGTCGGCGCTGCCGGTGATCACTTGCGGCATCGCTTTGGCGATCGCGTTGAGCACGGTGCCGCCGGCGGAGCGGGTGGCATCCTTGTAATCGGCGGCGAAGGCCGGGATGCGGGCGTCGAGGTCGGTCGGCACGGCCATGGCGAGGCCTTCGGTGAGCTGCGATGCCAGTGCCGGGTTGGCCTTGGCCCAGGCGTCGTAGGTTTGCTGCCAAGCGTCGAAGCTGGCTTTGGCGGCGGCTTTCTTCTCTGCAAAGTAGGTGCGGGTAGCGTCCGAGACGAAGAAGTGCTGGTCGGCGGGCAGGCCGAGGCCGGCGCGGGCGCTGTCGACGAACTTCGCGCCGCCTTCACCGTGGCCTTTGGCGGTGCCGGCGACTTCCGGAATGCCTTTGCCGATGATGGTTTTGGCGATGATCACCTTCGGCCGGCCGTTGTCGTCGGCCTTGGCTTTGGCCAGTGCCTTGGCGATGGCTTCCAGGTTGTGACCGTCGATGGTGACGGCGTCCCAACCTTGGGAGGTGAAATACGCTTCCGCGTCCTCGCCTTGGGTAACCTCAGCCATGGCGTCGAGGGTGACGTCGTTGGAGTCGTAGATGAGGATCAGGTTGTCCAGGCCGTTGTGGCCGGCGAAGGCGATCGCTTCACGGGCGACGCCTTCCTGGAGGCAACCGTCGCCGTGCAGGGCGATGACGTGGTGGTTGAAGATCGTGTGTTCCGCGGTGTTGTAGAGAGCGGCGGCGCGTTTGCCGGAGATCGCATAGCCGACGGCATTGCCGATGCCTTGACCGAGCGGGCCGGTGGTGGCTTCGACGCCCGGGGTTTCGTGGAATTCCGGGTGGCCGGGGGTGATCGAGTGGAGCTGGCGGAAAGCTTTCACTTCGTCGAGCGAGACCGCGTAGCCGGAGAGGTGCAGCCAGCTGTAGAGGAACATCGAGCCGTGGCCGGCCGAGAGCAGGAAACGGTCGCGGTTGAGCCACTTCGGGGCGTCCGGGCAGTGGTTGAGGGCTTCGCCGTAGAGGACGGCGCCGATTTCAGCGCAGCCGAGCGGCAGGCCGAGGTGGCCGGAATTGCAGGCGTGGATGGCGTCCATCGCGAGGCCGCGGGCCTCGTTGGCGGCTTGGGAAAGCAGGGTGGTGTTCATGGCATTCGCAGGTCCCGGGCCGGGTTTGGTCGGCGTGGGGCCGCCAGCCTAGAAAGACTGGACCACTTGACAAGCCGCCAATGCCGCTCAGGCCATGAATCGGGCGAATTCCGTGGATTCGGGGAATTCGCCGATTCCTCGGGAATTCCCCAAAAAATACTTGCCATCCCCCTTGCCATGGGGTTTTTTGCCCGCCCGCACCGCGAGCTCCGGCCCGCGGCACGAACATGACCCGTTCGTCTATCGGTTAGGACTCCAGATTTTCATTCTGGCAAGAAGGGTTCGATTCCCTTACGGGTCGCCAACAAGCCCCCACACGTCGTCCGTGATGGGGGCTTTCTTTTGCCCTGATGCGCCGTTTTGCCCACCCGTAAGGGAAGCGAACCCAGGGTTTGAAAGCAGGAAGCCGCTCGTAGCGGCGATAAGGGCCTGCGAGCGCAGCTCACTGGTAACCGATCACCCCCAACAAGCCTCCACACGTCGTCCGTGATGGGGGCTTTCTTTTACCCTGATG